>Ga0081539_10001539_pt1 | contig 38550 bp, 54 predicted proteins | sample TabmetS4T2R2_FD_71023 | JGI IMG/M metagenome (GOLD analysis project Ga0081539, IMG submission 71023) | Tabebuia heterophylla rhizosphere microbial communities from the University of Puerto Rico - S4T2R2 | ecosystem: Host-associated > Plants > Roots > Rhizosphere ... | reverse complement strand
CCCCGAGCAGATCACCTACGACACCGCGATGCGCCGCGGCGGCGACCAGATGGAGATCCCGGTGACGGTGCTGGCCGGCCGCGCCACGGTCCGCACCGCACGCGACGTGCTGGCCCGGCTGGCCAGCACCGCCGGCGCCGGCGCGGTCAAACCGGCGATCGAGAACCACCAGACGACGGCCTGGGACTCGGTGCGGGTGACGCGCTGCAGCGAGTTCCTCGGCGTGACCGTGGCCAGCGTGGAGTACCTCGGCGCGACCTTCTACATCGACATCGCAGGAAAGGGGGCGTGATCCGGTGGCATTCGTCCATGGAAAGGGCACCGCGGTCAGCATCGACGACAACGACATGTCGCCGTACACCAACAACGTCGCATTCAACCGGTCGGCCGATTCGCACGACGTCACGACGTTCGGACGGAACTCCAAGCGCTACCAGTCCGGGCTCAAGGACGGCACCGCCACGGTCAGCGGGGTCTACGACAACACCGCGATGACCGGCCCGGGCGCGGTGTTCCGGCCGCTGGTCGGCGGCGCCGAGGTCGAGCTGGTGTACGAGCCCGAGGGCAGCGGCACCGGCCGGCCGGTGGCCACGGTCAACGTGATCGTGACCGCCTACAACGAGACCTCACCGGTCGCGGACATGGTCACCTGGGAGGCGACGCTGCAGTTCTCCGGCGACATCGCCGACACCGTCGGCGGAGCCTGATGCTGCCGCTGACCGAGGCCGTGCTGATCGCCGTGGTCGGCGGGTTGGTGGCCATCGTCGTCGAGCTGATCCGCGCCCGCCGCCAGACCAGCCAGATCCGTGACGCGCTCACCCCGAACGGGGGCAGCTCGGTGGCCGATGCCGTCGACCGGATCGAGGAGGACGTGCGCGAGATCAAGACCCAGACCGAGCAGCTGCGCACCCAGGCCGGCGAGCACGGCGAGCGCCTGGCCTCGCTGGAGGCCCACCTGATGCCCGGCTACCGACGCCGGAGGAGAGAGCAATGACCGCAGCACAGGAGTCCACCGAGCCGGCAGCCCCCGAGGCCACCTACGCCTCGATCGACGACCTGTTCGCGCACAACCCCGCTGACGTCGAGTCCGCCGACGTCGACCTGCCCGGCGGGCTGCGGGTCAAGGTGCGCGGCCTGACCCGTTACGAGCTGCTGAACAACGCCAAGGGCACCGACGTCTCCCAGGTGATCGAGGCCCGCAACCTCGCGACCTGCCTGCTGGAACCGCGACTGACCTTCGAGCAGGTCGTCCGCTGGCAGAAGTCGACAAAGCCGAGCGTTATGGCCCCGGCCGTCCAGAAGATCCGCGCGCTTTCCGGGCTCGACGACGATGCCCAGAAAAGCGACGTACCAGCTGATGGAGACGACCGACCTTGAATTCGAGCATTTCCTGGCTGAACGCCTCGGCATGACGGTGGCGCGGTTGCGCCGGGAAATGAGCGCCGAGGAATTCGGGCGCTGGGACGTGTACTTCGGCCGGAAGGCCCAGCGCCGCGAGATGGCGATGGCGAGAGCAGCAGCGACGACGACGAGGAGGCGATGAACCCGTGCCGGGCCGTGATCTGGTCAAGATCGAGGGGCTCGTCGAGTTCCGGCGCTCGCTGCGGGCGCTGGGCAAGGACGGGCCCAAGGCGCTGAGGGTCGCCCTCAACGCCGGCGCCGAGCTCGTGCTGGGCCGGGCCCGGCCGAAGGTCCCCAGCGTGACGGGCAAGGCGCGGGCGTCGATGAAGACCCGCTCGTCGCAGACCGCGGTGCGGGTCGCGGTCGGGGGCAAGCGGGCCCCGTACTACCCGTGGCTGGACTTCGGGGGCGCGGTCGGGCGTGGCGACGCGACCAAGCGCCGGTTCTACGCCGACGGCCGCTACCTGTACCCGACCCTGAGCGAGAGCCGCGGCGACGTCGAGGACCTGCTGGCCGACCAGCTCGCCGCGGTCGCCCGCCAGTCCGGCCTCGACGTGGGGTGAGCCGATGCCCAACCAGGTCACCCTCACCTTCGGCGGCGACGCCGACCAGCTGCAGCAGGCGGCCCGCGACGCCGAGCAGGCCGCCGCCGGCGTCGGCGACTCCGCGACCCGCGCCAGCCAGGACATGGCCAACGCCGCCCAGGAGAGCGGCGCGTTCTCCGACCGGATGTCCAACCTGGGCAACGTCGTCGACGGCGCCTCGACCGCCATCGGCGACGCCGCGGCCACCCTGCAGGCCCTGGCCGACGTGCAGGACATGGCCCGGGCGAACGCGGTCCGGCTGGAGCGGGCCACCAACGACGTCGCCCAGGCCCAGGAGGACTACAACCAGGCCGTTCTGGACGGCAAGCAGGCCACCGTCGACGCCACCCAGGCCGGGATCGACTACGAGCAGGCCCAGCTCGACGCCCGCGTGGCCCTGGACGACTACAACGCTGCGGTGGCGGAGTACGGCGCCGGCAGCGCCGAGGCCGCCCAGGCCCAGATCGATCTCAAGCAGGCCAACGCCGACGCGACCCAGGCTCAGCTCGACCAGGAGCAGGCCATCCGCGACGGCGAGCAGGCCCTGATCGACGCCAAGTCCGCGACGCTGGACCTGTCCGACGCCCAGCACGAGGCCGACCCCGGGCCGCTGCAGGCCCTGGCCGACGCGGCCAACACCTTCGCCCCGATCCTGCAGGGGGTGATCGGCATCGTCGCCCTGGCCACCGCGGCGCAGTGGCTCTGGAACACCGCGCTGTTCGCCTCGCCGATCACCTGGATCATCGTCGCCATCACCGCCCTGATCGCGGTGATTGTCTGGATCGCGACCCAGACGACCTGGTTCCAGGACCTGTGGACCGCGGCCTGGTCGTTCATCCAGAGCGCGGCCGCGGCCGTGTGGGACTGGCTCAAGCAGGTACCGGGCTGGATCGGCACGGCGTTCGCCGTCGTGTTCGACCTGCTCACGCTGCCGTTCCGGCTCGGCTGGGACTTCGTGAAGGCCGCCGCGCAGAACACCTGGGACTTCCTGTCGCGCATCCCGGGCTGGATCGGGTCGGCGTTTCGCACCATCGGCGACGGGATCTCCGCGCCCTTCCGGTTCGCCTTCAACCTGGTCGCCCGGGCCTGGAACTCGACGATCGGCAGCCTGTCGTGGACGGTGCCCGACTGGGTGCCGGTCATCGGCGGCTCGACGATCAGCGCGCCGCGGCTGCCCACCTTCCACCAGGGCGGGCGCGTACCTGGTGCCCCGGGCTCGGAGATGCTCGCCATCCTGCAGGCCGGCGAAGAGGTCATCCCCGCCAACCGGGCCGGCGCGGGGGGCGGCGGCGGCCCGCTCGAGCTGCGGGTCGCGCCCGGGGCCGATTCCGCGCTCGCCTCGCTGCTGATGCGTATGGTCCGCACCGGCGAACTGCAGCTGGTGGCCAGCTGATGGCCGAGGTCGAGGTCGTCGCGACCTACGCCGACACCGCCACCGACGACTTCGTCTCGGTGGCCGTCACCGACGTCGAGGCCGGTGACTGGCTGCTCGCCACGGTCGCCAACACCGACGACACCGCCGGGGTCGACCTGCAGCCTGAGGACACCACCGCCGGGGACTGGGTGCGCGCCGGCACCCAGCTGGGCTCGCCGGCCGCCGACGACCAGCTGCTCGGCTCCTGGTACGTGGTCGCGCAGACCGCCGGCACCCACGACGTCGAGGTCGACCTGCCGGCCGAGACCGAGCTGGTGGTGCTGCACCTGCGCGGCGCCGGCGCCGTTGACGTCATCGCCGACCGCCTCGTCGGCGCCGCCGGCGGCCCGGACGACGAGCAGCCCCTCGGCCCGATCACCGCGTCCGCCGGCGGCCTGCTCGTCGGCGCGTGGGCCGGCCGGGTCGCGGCCGCGCTGTCCTGGTCGGAGCCCGACGGGATGGACGAGCGGGCCGACGTGGCCAGCCCGGGCACCCTGTCGGCGCTCATGGTGGCCACCGAGCCGGTCACCGTGGCCGGCCCGGCCGGCACCCGCACCTCGACCGCGTCGACGCCGCCGACCGGCGGGTTCGCCGGCAAGCTGATCGCGATCCGGCCGGTCGCCACCCCTGACCTGGTGGCCACCTACTCCGACTCCGCGACCAACGGCACGGCCTCGGTCGACGTCGAGGACGTGCTGGTCGGCGACTGGCTGATGGCCATCGTCGGATCCGGGTACGTCGCCGACGTCGACCTGCACCCCGACAGCGCCGGCGATGGGCAGTGGCTCGCGGTCGGGCCGCAGCTGGGCCGGCCCGGCGACCCGCACTACGAGAACATGGGCCTGATCGCCTGGCGCCGCACGATGACGGCGCCGGCGGCCAGCTACACCGTCTCGCTCGACCTGCCCAACGAGACGACCCTGATCGTCGTGCACCTGCGCGGGTGCATCGCCATCGACGGCCTGGTCGCCGCCAACGTGGTCAGCCAGTCCGCCGGCCCCGCGGCCGCGCAGGCCGTCGGCCCGGTCACCACCACGTCGACGAGCTCGCGCCTGATCGGGGCCTGGGCGGGGATCCGGTTCCCCGCCGGCGCCTGGTCGTGGTCGACGCCCGCGGGCATGGACGAGCTGGCCGACATCGCCGACCCCGGCAACGTCACCCGCCTGATGGTGGCCACCGAGGCGCTGCGCGCGGCCGGACCCACCGGCATCCGCACCTCGACCGCGACGGCCAGCCCGACCCACGGGTTCGCCGGCATGCTGATCGCGGTGCGCGGGGAGGGCAGCCCCGACGGCACACCGGAGCCCGAGGAGCCCGAGGAGAGCGACCCGGAGACCCCGATCGGGCTGCCGGGCAGCGACCCGGGCGGCGGTGGCGGCGGAGCACCCTCCTCGACGGAGGCCTCGGTGGTCTGGGGCTGGGGCACCCCGATCGCGGTTGCGAGCGACGAGTTCAACGGCAACGCGCTGGACGAGGTCAAGTGGGGCGCCTACGGCGCCGGCGGCGACGAGGGCGGCGACGAGTGCTGGCCGGGCCACACCGGCAACGGGCGCCGCTGCCGGGCGAACACCACCGTGCAGGAGGGGTTCCTGCGGATCACCGGCGAGGCCAACGGCGACAGCGGCGCGGTCGCCACCCGGTTCAACCAGCGCTACGGCCGGTGGGAGTGCCGGGGGCGGTGGCGGGCCACCGGCGCCGGCACATGGCCCTGGCACCCCGTGTACATCATCTGGCCGGCCTCGGACCGGTGGCCCCAGGATGCCGAGTACGACTACGTCGAGAACAACGTCGGTGAGACGGTGCTGTCGGCGTTCATGCACTACCCGCACCAGCCCGGCCCCGTGCAGCAGATCGGGTTCACCGGGCCCGAGCTGGACTTCTCGCAGTGGCACAACTTCGGGTTCGAGTGGACCGCCGAGCACGTCCGCGGGTTCATTGACGGGGAGATCTGGTTCACCGCCTCCGGCGGCGGCCAGTCCGGCCAGAACCCCCGCGGCAACATCCAGGACATGCCCTCAGGGCACCAGACCATCCAGCTGGACGCGATCGACCACGAGTCGGGCTTCGCCCCCGCGGTGTTCGAGACCGACTGGGCGAGGGCGTGGGACCTCACCGGGCCCGGCCCGGGCGGTGGCCCCGGCGGCGGCTCCGGCAACCCCGGCGGCCCGGCCGTCCCGGACCCGCCCGACGTCGGGCCGCCCGACACCCCGACCCCGCCCGACCCCGACCCGTACCCGGCCGGGCACCCGATCCTGGTCGAGTCCGTCGGCGCCGCGCTGCTGGTCCAGGCGGCGTTCGGCGCCGACCTCGGCGAGCACGAGAACAGCTGGGCCTGGACCGACATTACCCTCGACGTCCGCCAGGACCAGCGGATCAAGATGCGCCACGGCCGGTCCGACGAGGCGGGCCGCACCCAGCCGGCCACCTGCCGGCTGGTCCTGGACAACCGGCTGGGCCGCTACTCGCTGGGCGGGCAGTCGCCCTACTGGCCGAACGTCAGGCGCAACGTCCCGATCCGGGTGCTGCTCGACCCCGACGCCGGCACCGACTACCAGGTGCTGTTCGTCGGGTTCGCCGACTCCTGGCAGCCGGCCTGGGCGATGAGCGGCGCCGACCCCACCGTCGAGCTGTCGGCGTCGGGGACGCTGCGCCGGCTGCTGCAGGGCACCGCCCCGGTGGTCAGCCCGTACCGGCGCGCGGTGCTCGATAGCCCGCGGCTGCTGGCGTACTGGCCGTGCGAGGAGCCCGAGGCTTCCAACCGGATCGACTCCGGCCTGCCCGGCGGGTCACCGATGGCGCTGACCGGCACACCGGAGCAGCCCTGGCCGAAGTTCGCCACGTCCAGCGAGCTGGCCTGCTCGGCCGACCTGCCCGAGGTCGCCGGCACCCGCTGGCGCGGCGCGGTGCCCCGCTACACCGCGACCGGGCAGATCCAGTGCCGGTTCCTCATGGCGCTGCCCGCCGACCCGCTCGTCGACGACCAGGTCGTGCTGGCGAGCCTGTTCTGCTCCGGGACGGCCGGCCGATGGGACATCCAGTACGTCAACGCCGGCAACGGTGCGCTCAAGGTCCTGGTGACCGACACCGACGGCGTCCAGACCGAGCTGGTGTTCGTCGACCTGGCCGTCGACGGCAGCCCGCGGTGCATGTCGCTGGAACTGGCCCAGCAGGGCTCGACCGTGCAATGGGCCCTGCGCGCGATCGCGCCCGGCGACCGGGACGCCCGCCACGTCTCCGGCACCCTGGCCAGCCGCACCATCGGGCGGGCGACCGCGGTGGCCATCGCCCCCGACGGCGGCGTCGACGACGCCGCGGTCGGGCACATCACCGTGCAGTCGGTGCTCACCCGCCTGCGCGGGGTCGACGCCAACCCGATCAACGGCTGGGCCTACGAGCTGGCCCACGACCGGATCGCGCGGGTGTGCCGGGAGAACGGCGTCACCGTCGACATCGTCGGCGCCTCGACCGTCGCCATGGGCCCCCAGCCCGTCGAGGACCTGCTGACCATCCTGCGCGAGTGCGAGGCCGCCGACGGCGGGCTGCTCTACGACGGCCTGTCCGGCGGCCTGCGCTACATCGCCGGCGCCGAGCGGGTCAACCAGGCGGCCACCCTCGCCGTGACGACCGGGCAGCTGGCGGCCGAGCCGGCGCCCGTCGACGACGACCAGGGCACCCGCAACCGCGTCTCCGCCGAGCGGGTGGCCGGCGGCCAGGCCACCTGGGAGGACGTCGATGGGCCGCTGGGCACCGCCGTGGTCGGGGTGTACGACGACTCGGTCAAGATCAACAGCGGGCACGCCGACGACCTGGTCGACCACGCCTCGCGCGAGGTCGCCCGCGGCACCGTGCCCGGCTACCGCTTCCCCGAGCTCGAGCTGGCGCTGCACGCCGAGCCCGGGCTCGCCGGCGACTGGCTGGCCGTCACGCCCAGCGCCCGCATCGACCTCACTGACGACACCCTGGTCGGCCCGCAGTACCCGAGCGGGGTACAGCAGCTGCTCGTCGAGGGCTACGAGCAGACGCTGGGCCAGTACACCTGGACCGCGACCGTGCACCTGTCCTCGGCGCTGCCGTCGCGGGCCGGCACCTGGGCCGAGACCACCGGGGACACCAGCGAGTACGTGCTGCGCGCCGACACCGCCGGCGCCGAGCTTGCCGCGTCCGCGGCCGCCGGCGCGACCTCCCTGTCGGTGGCCACCACCAGCGGGCCGCTGTGGACCACCGCGGCCGACGACCTGCCGCTGGCCGTCGAGGTGGGCGGGCTGCGCGTGCAGGTCACGGCGATCAGCGGCTCGGCGAGCCCGCAGACCTTCACCGTCACCGGCGCCGACATGACCAAGGCGGTGGCGGCCGGGGCCGCGGTGCAGCTGTGGCAGCCCGTCGGGCCCGGGATGTGAGGGGATAGAGATGGGACTGGAGATCGTCGCCGGCGAGCAGGCCTCGGCGTCGGGCCTGCGTGACCGGCTCGGCGTGCTGGCCGTGCTACAGGCCGACATCACCGTGTCGGACACCAGCGAGTTCAGCGACTGCCCGGGGCTGGCCCTGCAGCTGGACGCCTACGCCCGCTACCTGGTCGAGGGCCACATCGCCTACACGACCCTGTCGGACCCGGGCATCCAGTTCTGCTTCTCCGCCCCGGTGGACGCCACCGGGCACAGCTCGTTCTTCCCGCTCCGGCAGGGCAGCACCTTCGGGGTCGGCCCGCTGGAGGCCTTCCGCCAGGTGGTGTTCTCCGACGCCTTCCCGCAGGGCGCCGGCGGCCAGGCCACCTACCTGCTGGGCGCGGCGCCGCAGGGCTCGATCAAGACCTACCGCGCCGGCGGGGTGCTGCAGCTGCGGTTCGCCCAGATCACCCCCAGCCCGGCCGGAACCCGGATCCGGGCCGGCAGCTGGCTGGCCGCGACCAAGGTGAAGGAGTACCCGATCACATGACCTTCCCTGCAGGGGCCAAGATCCGCGCGGACGAGATCAACGAGGCCTTCGGGCTGCTCGCGATGGCCGTCAACGACACCGCGGTGACCAACAGCACCACCGCGGTGTCGGCGGCCGGGCTCGTCCTGCCGCTGGAGGCCGACACCCAGTACGTCCTCGACGGCTACATCGCCTACTCCGCCGGCGCGGCCGGTGACATGCAGATCCGGCTGCACGAGCCGATCGGCGGCTGGGCCGGCCACTGGAACTTCTTCGGCCTGCAACCGGGCGCGATCAACAGCGTCGGCGAGCTCAACGCCGTGACCATCGGCGGCTTCGGCTCCCTGCTGCTGCTCGCCGGCTCCGACGCCTTCGGCGGCACCCTGGCCGCCCGCCTCCTGGGCTTCGTGGCCACCGACGAGAACGCCGGCAACCTCACCGTGCAGTTCGCGCAGGGCGCGAGCTCCGGCACCCCAACCGTCATCCGGGCCGGCTCCTGGATCCGAGCGAGGAAGGCGTCATGATCGACATCATCAGCCGGGGCGAGTGGGGGGCCCGCTGCCGCGCGGGCTTCGGCTCGGCCCCGCTGCCGGCCCACGAGGTCTGGCTGCACCACTCCGCCACCCGCAGCCCCGGCCCGCAGGCCTCGCTCGGCCAGGACATCGCCGCGGTGCGCGTCCTGGAGCAGATCGGGCAGCAGCGCTTCGGCGGCGGCATCAGCTACACCTTCGTCGTCGCCGAGAGCGGCCGGATCTTCGAGGGCCACGACGTGGCTCGCCGCGGCGCGCACACCAAGGGCCACAACACGCAGGGCCGGGCGATCGTGCTGCTCGGCAACTACCAGGACTACGAGCCGAGCCCGGCCCAGCTGGCCGCCGTGGCCGCGCTGCTGCGCCACGGCCACGGCGAGGGCTGGTGGACAGCACCCCAGCTCAACGGCGGACACCGCGACGCCTCGGGCGCCTCGACCGCCTGCCCGGGCAACCGGGCGCACGCACACATCCCGGCGATCAACCGCGCCGCGGCCGCAGCGAAGGAGAACGAGATGGACGCCGACCAGGCCCGCAAGCTCGACGAGATCCACGACGAGATCACCAAGCGGTTGCCCAACCGGCGAGGGCCCCGCGGCGCCGGGATCCCGGGCGGCGGCGAGGACACCGTCCTGGGCTACGCCGGCAACGCCGACGGGTTCGGGTACCGCAGCGAGGGGCTGCTGCAGCAGGTGCTGCGGCGCCTGGACGAGGTCACGGCGAGGCTCGACCAGGTCCTGGGCGACGAGGACGTCCGGCGGGTCCCTCTGTACCCGGCGACCACGGCCGACACCGAGCGACCGGCGACCGGCCAGTGAGCAGCGTCGAGACCACCGGCGGACCAGGCGTGATCACCGTGGAGATCATGTGGCCCGTCAGCGAGTCGTGGCCGACCGCGGACGAGATCCACTGGGCGGGCCGGCAGTGAACCCGGAGACCGCGGCCGCGCTGGCCGCCGCCGAGGCCGGGCTCGCCACGACCACCGCGGCGGTGGCCACCCTGCGCGGCCTCCTCGAGGAACCGGATCCGGACCCCGGTCCAGGTAGCGGCCTGGTGCTGACGGCCAGCGAGGTGACCGACGAGCAGGTCCTGCTGACATGGGAGACCGACCGGACCGACGTCGCGTCCTGGACCGTCGGCCGCGACGGCACCGACCGGCGAGGTACCCCGCCCTGGTCGACCACCCTGCCCGGAATCGAGCGGTCGAAGCGCTTCGCGCTGCTGCGCCCGGCCACCCGCTACGTCCTGACCGTCACGCCGGCCGGCGGTGACCCGGTGCAGCTGGCGGTGACGACGGCCGGCACCAGCACACCGGAGCCGGGCCCCGGCTCGACCGCGCAAACGGCGGCCGAGCGTTGGAACTGGGGCCAGCCGCATCCGATCAGCGACGAGTTCGACACCTACACCGGCCCGCCCGACCCGGCGAAGTGGATCCTGCCCGGGCAGGGCTGGCTCGGCCACGAGCGCCGCGGCCGCCGCCTGGCGGAGCGCACGACCGTCCGCGACGGCCAGATGATCCTGACCGCGCTGCCCAACGGTGACGCCGGCTGGGTGCGGCAGCGGATGCCGACCCGCTACGGCCGGTGGGAGCTGCGCGCCAGCTGCGACACCACCGCGCCCGGCGTCCCGTGGCACGTGCTGGCCCTGGTCTGGCCGACCGTCGAGAACTGGCCCCGCTCCGGTGAGCTGGACTTCCTGGAGATCGAGAACCCCGAACAGACGTTCTACAGGGCCTACCTGCACTACCCGCACCCGCCGCTGCCCGGCGGCGCGGTCGAGCAGGAGATCGTCACCGTGCCCGGCATCCGGCCGGGCGACCCGCACAACTACGCGTTCGAATGGACCCCGACCGGGGTGGCCGGGTACGTGGACGGCGAGCAGGTGTACCGGTTCGCCGGCGGCGCCGGCCGCTCGGGCCGCTCGGACATCCAGGCCATGCCCGAAGGCAGTCTCACCTTGCAGATCGACCACTTCGGCAGCACCAGCGCGTGTACGTTCAAGATCGAATGGGTGCGGTTCTACCCGCTCACCCGGGATCGACCGTGAAGATCACCTTCACGCAGGACCTCGCCGCCGGCGTCGTGCGGATCCTGCTGGAGGTGTCGGCCACCGCCAACCCGGAGACGGTGGCCGACTTCGCCTGGTCCGCGGTCGACGACACCCTCACCCGCCTGCAGCAGGAGCCGGCGCGGTGAGCGTGCTGGAGCCGGCAACCAGCCGGCGGGACCTCGTCATCGCCGCCGGCGAGGTCTTCGACATCTGCGTGCCGATCCTCGACGCCCTCGACAACCCCGTCGAGATCTCCGACGACGCCCTGGCGAGCTGGTCGGCCACCGCCGACATCCGCGCCCACCCCGGCGCGGCCGCGGTGCTGGTCGCCTGGACCACGGAGGGCCAGAACGCCAACGCCGCGGTGCTCGCCGGCGACCCCGGCCTGGTCCGGCTGCAGGCCTCGGCCGAGCAGACCGCGGGCTGGCTCACCAGCTGGCCCGACCTGCTCGCCGTCGTGTGGCGGCTGCACGTGGTCGCCCCCGTCGACCCCGACATCCCCGAGATCACCGAGCCCACCCGCTACCGGATCGCCCAGGGGCGCGTCCGGCTCGTCCACTGAACCCCCAGGTAGGAGACCGTCATGGCCGGCGCCGACTTCATCTTCAACATCGCCAAGGGCCGCACCCGCACCCTGGCCGAGCTCACCGGCAACCAGGGCCTGCTGCTCGTGCTGCTGCAGGACACCGGCCTCGACGCCGACAGCGTCCTGCGCGACATGGACACCCTGGCCGTGATCCTCGGCGGGAACACCGAGTGCGACTTCACCAACTACTCGCGCAAGGCGATCGCCGGGATCACCGTCACCGTCGACGACTCCGCCGACGAGCTGGTCGTCGACTTCGACCCGATCACCTACACCGCGGCCGGCGGCGCGAACAACGACGTGATCGCTAAGGCGATCCTGTGCCACGACCCCGACACCACCGGCGGCACCGACAGCTCGATCATCCCGATCGCCGGCTACGACGTGGACATCCAGACCGACGGCAACACCATCGTGATCAACCCGAACGCGTCCGGCGCCTACGCCGCCACCTGACCGCCGCCGGGCCGGCGCCGGCACCATTAGCACGACGAGCGAGGAGTAGGCGATGGCCTGGCAGTTCAGCGAAGCCACCGACCAGCTCGTCGGCGACGGCTGGCCCGGCACCGTCTTCACGCTGTCCATGTGGTGGTACATGGACACGGATCCCGACGAGTCCCAGGACCCCTGGGCCGTCTACAGCGACGCCGGCGGCGCCGGCTCCCTGCGAGCGCTGCTCGGCACGCTGGGCGACGGCACCACGATGCGCGCGTTCGATGCCGCCTTCCTGGAGCAGGCCGCCGGCGCGCCCGGCACCGCGACCTGGTACCACACCACCCTGGTCGCCAACGGCACCGCCTGGACCGTCTACCACGGCACCAACCCCGCGGCGCTGACCGTCGTCGGGCCCGACACCCGCACCGCGGTCAACGCCCCCGGCTCGCTGCTGCTATCGCTGGCCGTCGAGTGGTTCCGCGGCCGGCTGGCCGCGATCAAGCACTGGACGCGAGCCCTGCCCGACACCGAGGTCGCCGCCGAGGCCGCCACCTACAACGTCCTCAACGCGACCGGCCTGCACCGACTGCACACCTGCAGGACGACCAGCCTGGCCAACGAGGGCGGCGACGGCAGCGCGCTGACCGCGGGCGCGACGCCCATCACGCTCGTCGCCGGCCCCAGCTTCCTGCTGCTCACCGCTCACGCCGGCCGGCCGAGCAGCGCCGAGGTCGCCCGGCCGATGACGGCGACCAAGATCGTCACCCTCGGCCGCCCGGTCGACGTCGAGGCGGCCCGACCGCTGGCTCCGACCAAGATCATCACCCTCGGGCGGCCGTCGACCACCGAGGCACCCGACACCCTGGCCGTCGTGGAGACCGTCCAGCTGGGCCGGCCCATCACTGTCGAGGTCGCCCGGTCGGTCTCCACGATCACGCTGGGCCGGCCGAGCAGCGCCGAGGTCGCCCGGCCGATGACGGCGACCAAGATCGTCACCCTCGGTCGGCCGGTCGACGTCGTCCAGGCGCGCCAGCTGGCCGTGGCCGAGCACCTCACCCTCGGCCGGCCGGCCGAGCACGGCGCTGCCCGGGCCGCGGCCGCGGTCCGCCGCGCCGAGCTGGGCCGCCCCAGCACCACCGAGGCGCCCGACCCGCTCACGCCGACCAAGATCATCCCGCTCGGCCGGGCCACGACCACCGAGGCGCCCGACCCGCTGATCCCAACCAAGATCATCACTCTCGGCCGCCCGGCCGACGTCGGTCGGGCCCGCCAGCTGGCGCCGGCGAAGCACGCCGGCCTCGGCCGGCCGGTCGAGGTGTCGATGGTCGACGAGCTGCTGCCCGGCGTGCCGCTCGGTCGCCCGGCCGTGGCCAGCGCGGCCCGTCCGCTGTCGTGGCGGCTGGTCCCGACCCGGCCGCTGCGCGGCGGCAGGCCTCGCTGGACCGGCCGCCCACTCCGCGCCGGCGCGCCCTTCCCTGCCGGTCAACCCACCCCACCGACGTGAGGAGCTCCCCATGCTGCTGCTGATGAGGATCCGCCGCGAGCCGGCCCTGTTCTGGATCGGCCTGGTCGGCCCGTCCAGCCAGGCGCTGACGGCGATCCTGCTGGTCCACAACCCGACGTTCGCCGGGCTGGTCAACGCCGCGGCCGCGGGACTCGCCGGCGCGGTCGCCGCGGTGCTGGTGCGATCCGACGGCCAGGTCGCGGCGATCACCGGGGCGGCGCAGACCGTCCTGGCCCTGCTGGTCGGGCTGGGGCTGGGCTGGACGTCTGAGCAGCAGGCGCTCCTCCTGGTGCCGATCGGGATGGTCGCGGCCTACCTGGTGCGCGACCGCGTGACCGGACCGGTGCCGGCCATCCAGCAGTAGCCGGCCCAGCCCCGGCTGGGGCAGGGCGGGAGATAGTTAGCTGCGGACAACGAACGACTCCACCCGGCCAAAGTGTGCACCCTAGGGTGTTGTGTAGCGTGCACCCTAGGGTGTACACTAGTGACATGAACAAGGGAGCCACCACCTACAAGCTCAACACCGACAAGTACTGCCCCACCTGCGGCGGCAAGGCCCAGGACCCGCAGATGTCGGACCCGGAGACGAGCGTCAGCTTCTCCCACTGGGAGGAGGACGGGACCGAGGTCTGGCACAACCCGCCGGAGCCCTGCGACGAGCCTTACCACGACCCGGCCGACCCGGACTACGAGGAGGACTGAGGCCGGCCGGCCCCGGGAAACCGGGGTCCAGGCCTACGTCCGGAAGGTTAGTTGTCCGCAGCTAACTAGTTGGCTGTGCACCCCAGGGTGTTGCCCGACGTGCACCCCAGGGTGTACACTTGAGCCATGACGGAGACCACCAGCACTCCAGCTCAGCCGGCCGACCTGCAGGAGCTGATCAAGGCCTTGCAGCAGCTGCAGCTCCTCGGTCCGGTCGACCGGGCCCGCCGCGCCGTCGAGCTCGGAACCGCCGCCAAGAGCGTGCTGTCGGCCGTCACCGACGCCGCGGTGGTCGAGGTCGTCGAGCTGCTCGGCGGCACCCGGCCCGCCGCCCGCGCCCTCGGACTGGCCAGCGCCACTGCCGTCCAGAAGCGGCTCGACCGCGTGCACGGCGACCGATCCTGACGGCTACGCCGGCCACCCGCTGGCACGCCCACCGCCTGACCGTCCCGTGCAGGATCATCTAATTCGGAACTATTGCCCCTCGGCCCCCGACTGGTCGGCCTGGTCGTCGGGCTCATCATCCGCCAGGCCGTCCGGGATGTACTTCGCATACTTCTCGAAGAACTCCCCGCGGGTCATGTCCGGCGGTTCCTGCGAGAAGAACGGGGAGTCGGGCGGGGGAGTGGGCATCTCTTCCTCCAGCGTGGGGCAGGGTGGTCCGAGCGGGACGCCGGCCGGGGAGCATCCGGCGCCCCGCTCGTGCTTGGGCCCCGCCGCCGCGGGCCGGGGGTACGAGCGGCGGCGGGGGTTCAGGGGGCAGGCTGCTCGGCGTGCGGTTCGCCTGGAGCGGCCAGCAGCGCGGCCCGGCCGGCGGCGGCCTGCTGCTCGCGTCGAGCCAGCTCGGCGACGCACGCTCGCCGGTGGCAGCTCTGGGGCCTGGTGCCAGGGAAGACCTGCACGGGCAGCCGGCGCCGGCAGACGGCGCAGCACTGGTGCACCTCCATCACGACACCGACCTGTGCCGCTCAAGCAGACCGGGGGCGACGTGCGAGAGTCCGTCGCTCTGGCGGTACATCCCGGGGCCCTGTCGGCCCTTGTCCCAGCGGACCATGGCCCACTCCCCGTACGCGTCCGGTCGGAAGTAGTGATCGAGCGTCCCGACGTCGCCGGTCGTGGCGTGGCGGACGCGATCGCCGCTCCGGGGCTGGCCGGCTCTCATGACTGCCCACCCGATCGACAGACCGCCGCGTAGGCCATGGCGCCCTTCCGGCCGCCGAACGGCGTCGGGTCCGGCCGCCAGTTCTCGACCTCGGTCAGCCCCGGCTCGACGAGATCGAGGCCGAGGCCTGCGAGCAACGCCGCGGCCTGGTCGCGATCGCGGGGCAGGTACGGCATGTCGCGCTTGACGGCCAGCTCGGCGGCCGCGGCCGCGCCCCCGGTCGGGTCGACCTCGTTTGCGAAGTGGGTAAACGCGAGATAGCTGCCCATCGGGAGGCCAGCCATCACGGTCTGCAGGATGGTCCGGGCGGTGTCGTCGTCGAAGTACATCAGCACCGAGATCAGCAGTAGGGCGACCGGCCGGCGCATGTCGAACACGCCAGGCAGCACGGCGAGGATCTCGGCGGGCCTCCGGGCGTCGGCTCGGACGAACCCGGCATACCCGACGGCTCGGTCGGCCGGGACCAGCAGCGCACGGGCGTGTGCGGCGACGAGCGGGTCGTCGTCGACATATAGCACCGCGGCTGCCGGGTCGATGCTGTGCGCGATGTCGTGGACGTTGGGATGGATCGGGAGGCCGCATCCGACGTCGAGGAATTGTCGGACTCCGGCGCCGGCCAGGTGTCGAACCATGCGCGCCATGCACGCCCGGCTGGCGCGGACGGTCACCGGCAGCGCCGGCCAGGCCTCCACCAGCTCGTCAGCGAACTCGCGGTCGGCGGCAAAGTGATCCTTGCCGCCGGTCAGGTAGCAGAACACTCGCGACCAGTGAGGCTCACCGAGATCGATCTTGGGCGGGGCGACCAGCTCCATCACTGCTCACCCCGGCCGGCCTCGGCGGCTGCGGTGTCGTGGACGGTGCAGGGCCACGCCGTCTGGTCCGGGCACCTCGCGCACTGGCCCTTGCCGTCGTCGACGTGGTCATCGAGGAGCCGCCGTGCAGCGTCCGGCCGGCCGTCAAGGAAGGCGGCCAGGATGCCACCGGCAGCTGGGCTCGGGTCGGTGACGGGGTGAGTGCTCGGCGTCGGCGGCATGCACAGAGCGTGCCGCCGACGCCACGCACGGTGGTAGGACAGTCTGTCCTAGTAGGACGTCCTGTCCGACCAGGTCACCCGATCAGGCGCTCACCCGAAGCTTCCGGCCGAGCTCGACGAGCCTGGGCGGGTTCGCCGCGCGCTCCCGCAGCTCCCGGTAGATGGACCGAGGCTGCTCCTGGTAGGCCGCCCAGGACGGCGCCATGTCGGCCATCTCGTCGAGCACCTGGAAGGCGACGTCGTCGTGGCCGAGCCGGACGTGGGCCAGCGCCTTATCGGACATGTGGCGCGCCCGGGCGGCCAGCGGGAGTGACGAGTTGCGGGGCAGCTTCTGCGCGGCGGTCAGCGCCGAGGCGTAGTTCTCGGTGACGGTCTCGACGTCGACCCGCTGCATGGCCACCTGGTGCTCGCCGAACGCGAGTTCGTAGTCGTTGCGGTATCCGGTCTGCTCGGCGGCCACGCCGGCCTCGTCGACCAGGGCCAGCGCGGACGCCCGGTCGCCTGCGCGGCCAGCCGCGGTCGCACTGGACAGCAGCAGCGACCCGTAGAGCGTCCACTCGGGCAGCGACGACGAGCCGTTCGGGTCGAGCTGCCCGGCGGCGCTCGCGGCCACCTTGCCAGCCTCGAGGAAGCGGCCTTCGACGAGGAGGACCCAGCTCACCGATCCGCGGATCGCGTGGACGCGCAGCGGATCGGAGCCGGCGCTGGCGTGGTCCAGGGCCTCGCGCAGCGCCATGTGCGCGATGTCGAGGTAGCCGAGGTGCACCAGCGTGCAGGCGCTGAGCTGCAGGACCTGCGCGGCCAGGTCGGCCGCCTCGGCGCGGTCGTCGGCGGCCACCGCGCGGAGCGTCGCCCGGGCTCGGCCGATCGCGTCGGGCAGCATGACGCCGAGCTGGTCGTAGCGGCCCGACCAGTACGAACCCCAGCCGTAGGTCAGCGCCGCCCGGGCCTCGTCGGTGGTCAGCGGCTCTGTGTCGGGCTGGTCGTCGACCAGGTCGTCGACGGAGGTTAGGGTGCGCCGGATCGCCACCGCTCCCGAGCCGTCCTCGGCCGGCAGCTGCGCGGGCTTGGAGAGGAGCGCGCCAGCGTCGACGTCCAGGGCGCCGGCGAGCTTGTGCAGGTTCGGGATGCTGGTGGTGTGCCGCTGGCCCTGCTCCAGCTTCCGGATGATCTCGATGGAGACCCCGGAGCGGGCCGCCAGGCCGGTCTGGGTCATGCCGGCCGCCGCGCGTAGCTGAGCGAGGCGCTCGCCGATCGTGTGCTGGTCCGGGCGCGCGGGCCCGCTATCCTTCGCCATGCCGAGACTCCTTCGCCGGTCTCTCGGTGCTCGCGCGCCAGAGGAGCCTGCCAGCTCCCAGCGCACGGTGGTGTCGGTCGTCCGCGATGGTACGGACGTCGGCCGCCGGCTGACACGGCAGCGCCCCGTCACCGCCTGGTGACGGGGCGCTTCCTCGCAGCAGGACGGGTAGCTGCGGGTCTGGGCGCGTAGGTCAGCTGCTGGAGCAGGTAACCACCGCGTACGGGCCGGTGCTGGTGTTCGACGCGAGCTCGTTGCCGGCGCCGTCGAGGATCCGGCAGGTGATCGAGGCTCCCCGGTTCTGCGAGCCGGACTGGGCGACGATCGACAGCGGCCGGAACCCGTTGTCCGGGATCGTCACCATCTTCGACCACGGCAGCTCGACGCTGCCGTTGACCTGTTCCTGGCCGAGGTTCTGGTCCGCGACGTAGGTGACGCTGGTCGCCGAGATCGCCGCGCCTCCGCCCGTGACCTCGTAGGTGATGGAGTCGCTGGCGGCCGGCGCCGCGGGAGCCGCGGCCGGATCGGCGGCCGCAGGCGCTGCCGCGGGAGCCTGGTCGGCCACGGCCGGCGTCGAGCTGTCGGGCCGGTTCAGGGCGCCGATGAGGATGAACAGACCGAGCACGACGCCGAAGGCGATGAGGATCCTCCGGGTGCGCCGCCGGCGGGCCTGGCTGGCCAGCTCGACCCGGGCGGCGGCGTCGGCTGCCCGGGCGTCCGCCGGCGAGCGCTGGGCCGGCACGGCGTCGTAGCGCGCCGTCGTGCGCGGCGGCGGCAGCTCGCCCGGCGCGGGCGGCCAGGCCTGGTGACCGGTCGGCGGGGCCGGGCGCTGGGTCGGCGCCGGCGCTGAGCGGCGGCCTGGCGGGAAGCCGTTCGACCCTGGCCGGTGGGGCGGCATCGCACCGGGTCGGTCGCCGGCCGGCGGTCTGTACGGCTGCTGGTACGGAGGCGGTGTGGGCATGGGGCGGTCCATTCGGGGTGGGGGAGCGAGCGGCCGAGCCGAGAAGCGAACCTGGCCAGTCGTCGCTGTTGGTCTTGTGTCTGTTACGCCCCGAATACAGAGGCGTGGTCCGATGGGGTGAAGAGTCAGCCGGTTGCCGGGCTCGGTCCGGTGAGCAACGCGACCAGCTCGGCCAGCTCGTCGGGGGCGAACCGCTCCCGGATCGAGGCCGCAGCGTCGGCCGGGGTGCTGACGCGGATCGTCCTGGTGGACGTCCGGGTCGGGGTGTAAACGCCGTTTACACCCCGGCGGTAGGGCGGCCCAGCCGCGGCGATCGCGCGCTGCTCGTCCTCGGGGGCGTCGCCGAGCGTTCGGGCCTGCTCGATGGTCAGTGCGCCGTCCATCAGCAGCTCACGCAGCTCAGGCACGAGGCGCAGCAGGGCCAGGCGGTGGGTGACGTACATGGCCGACCGCCCGATCCGGCGGGCCAGTTCGCGCTGCGAGAGCCCGTCCTCGGCGGCCAGGGCCTCGCGCATCGCCTCGGCCTCCAGCAGCGGCGGGAGGTCCCGGCGCTGGCCGTTCTCGATGAGCATTACCTCGTACATCGAGGTGCTGCTCTCGTCGTTGACGAACACCGGGATCTCGGCGAGGTCGACCAGCCGGGCCCCGCGCAGCCGCCGGTTCCCGATCAGGGCGACCCACCGCACCGCTGCCGGCCGCAGCTCCTTCGCCTTCGCCTGGCCCGGGTACGCGGCGAGGTAGGTGGCCTTCGAGCAGACCACCAGCGGCTGAAGCACGCCGTGCTCGGCGATCGTTACGGCCAGCGCGGCGATGTCCTCGTCCTCGCCGGGTGGCCGCGCGTTCAGCGGGTTGAGCGCGATGGAGCGGACCGGCAGCATCCGCAGCGGCGGGCCAGCGTCGACGCCGCCAGCCAGCTGCTCAGTGACGTCGGCGTCATTGGCCAGCACGGCCAGGCTGACGCGACCTCCCCCCATCACCCGGTCCCGGTCGCGGTGTAAACGCCGTTTACAGCGGTCAGCGCGTGCCGCCGGCGACCGCTGGTGCCGACGACCTCCAGCGAGAGCTTGAGGAAGTCCTCGCGGGCGTGGCTGGCGTTGCGGCCGCCGTACTGGACAGCGGTCACGCCCTGGACGCTGGCCCGCTTGTGCAGCATGTAGTGCCTGATCACGGTGTTGAACATCGGGAAGCCCTGGGCCTGGCAGTACTCCTTGGTCTGCACCAGGTCGATGTCGCCGTCGCGGGTGTCCCAGTTGTTGATCAGCACCCGGTAGGGCACGCCGGCCGGCTCGATCACCTTCCTGATGGTCCGTGCGGCCGGGTTGAAGCTCATCGGCTCCGGCTCAAGCACCAGGATCACCTCGTCGGCGACGCCCAGCGCGGCGCCGATGGCCGACTGGGCCGTCGAGGCCGGCCGGTCGTCGTCCTCGTCCTCGAGCGGGAGCGCGCCGGGGGTGTCCACGAAGATGTGGGAGTACTGCGTGAGGCTGCGGAGCCGTGCCAGCTGCCCCGGGTCCTCGCACTGGTCGAAGTCGAACGGCAGCGCCGAGCCGACGCGCTGGGCCCACTCCAGCATCGAGGCCTGCGGGTCGATCGAGAGGCCCAGCACCGGCACGGGCCGGCCGCGGGTGGCGATGGTGTCGGCGACCACAGCGGCCAGGTTCACCGTGACGGTGGTCTTGCCGACGCCGCCCTTCTGGCTCATGACGAGGACGATCCGAGCGCCCGGCCGGCGGCGGGCCATCATCGGGTGCCCGCCGACGCCAGCACCGACTGCAGGTACCGCAGCCAGGTGCCGCGGTCGAGTTCCAGCTCGGCCCGCGGCCGGCGGAGTTCCGGATGTGCCGCCCGGACGGCGTCCTCGGTGGGCATGTCGAGCATCGCGAGCACCTGAACCCGACCGAGGCCGGGGCCCAGGCAGGGGCTCACCAGCTCGGCGTAGATCAGCGGCTCGGCCTCGGCAGGGTCGCGGTCGTCCATCTGCGAGGTCCACAGGCGCAGGGTGGTGCTGCGCTGGGTGGCCGGGTCGACGGCGGCCGCCGCGGCCTCCACCATCGCCAGCCAGTCGGCCAGCTGGCGGGGGTCGTCGAGGGTGACCGACCACTGGCCGTCCCCGTGAGAGTGCGCCCGGCCGGCCGCGGCCAGCGCCGTCTGCACCCGGGCCACCGCCGGGTCCACCGGCGCCTCCGCCGGAGCCTCGGTGACGAACAGCTGCACAAGCAGGGCGGCCGCGGCGGCCGGGTTGTCGATCGCGCGCAGCGCCTCCGCGGGGTCGCCCTCCAGCTGCACGGCGTTCCAGACCTCGGTCCGGAACCCGCCCAGCAGGCCGACCGCGGCGACGTACCAGGTGCCGGGGTGGGCCAGGTTCTCCTCGGTGATCAGGTGGCCGGCCGGCAGCACCGCCTGCCAGGCGAGGACGGCCCGCAGCACGTCGTCGGGCGCGTTGAGGCCGCGCGCGAGCTGGGCACGGCCGCGCGTGCCGGCCGTGTAGGTGCAGTCGATGGCGAGGCTGACCACCTCGGGGAGGTCGTCGAGCGGCAGCGCCGCCAGCCCCGCCGCGACGGCCGCGGTTGCCTGGGTGATGTCGTGGTTTCTGGTCATGATGTCCCGTCTGGATGGTTCGGGTTTGGGGTTCAGCCGGCGTGGCCGGCGCGCGCTCCGGCGCGGACCACGAGTGCAGGGTTGGGCGTGGAGTCGACGACTTGCAGGGGGCGGCCGTCGGTGGGCAGGGCCACGCGGGGCATCAGGTCGGCGGCCGCGGCGATGCGCTGCGGCGCGACCTTGGTGTAGATCGCCGTGGTGTCGCCGGAGAGGTGGCCGAGGTACTCCTGAACCAGCCGGATGTCGTGCCCGCAGGTCTCGTACATCGAGGTCGCGGCCCGGTGGCGCAGGTCGTGCAGGACGACCCGGTCCTCGAAGCCGAGCGAGCGCAGGTGCCGGCAGCAGAGCTCGGAGACGTGGCGGGCCAGGACGGGGCCGGTGCCGCGCTCGCGCCGCCACGCCGGGCCGGCCGCGGGCAGCGCGGCCTCGATGGTCGGCCAGATCCAGCCCAGGATCGGAGCGTCGCGGATGTTGCCCTTGCACTCGACCCTCACCCAGCGCTGGCCGAACCCGTCGAGGTGGAAGTCGCCGACCTGCAGGCCGGCGATCTCCGCAGCGCGCAGGCCGGACCACGCCGCCAGCAGGAACCACGGCAAGAGCCGCGGGCGCGCGGTCCGGATTACCTCCGAGAGCCGCGGCTCGGCGATCGGCCGGGGGAGACCCCGCCGCTGGCGCGGCAGCGGCAGCAGCGCCGCCGGGTTGTCGGCCCGCAGACCCCGGGCCTGCAGCCACCAGAAGTACGGCCTCAGCAGGGCCGTCTGGTTGGCCACCTTGTGCTCGCTGACGGCCAGCAGGTGGCCCTGGTAGGCGAACAACTCGTCGTAGGTCGCGTTCAGCGGGTCGTGCCCCAGCCACTCGGCCAGCAGCACGCACGCCCGTCGCCGGGCGAACAACGTCTTGTCGGCACGGCGCTTGAGCCGCATCCACAGCAGGTGCTCGTCGAGGTGGCTGACCAGCTCCAGGGGGTAGCTCGCGCCGGGAAAGGAGTGCCCGGCCGCCGGGGCGGCGAGCGCCTCCGCGGCGGATCGACGAGGGGCGTTGCGGCGGGGGGCGGTGGACCTGCTAGCTGAAGTCCTCATCAGACCGGGATAACGCCGCGTGTGAGGTATGTGTGAAGTGTCCGGCTGTGCGGAGTCGTAGAGACGCCGCGCATACGGTCCGTATCAACCCGATCACAGGTGAGCGCCCGCTCATCGGATCCCCCGGTCGGACGCGTGCACCGGTGGTACCGACCGCGTGATTGGTAGCGTCGGGCACTCGCCTGACCAGCGCTAGCGGAACAACCTGGATTATTCCGATAGGAGCGCCGGGCTCCGGCCCGCGCACCAGCACGCTCGCCGGGCGGGCTATCGCGCCGGCTCCTGGCGCCAGCGCGCCGGCCAGGCGACGGCGCTGTCGCGGGCGCGGCGGGCGCGTCGTCCAGGCCGAGGAACCAGGTCGCCGGCACTCGGCTGAGCTCCTCGATCCGCCGGGCCAGCGCGACGATCTCGCGCGGGTGGGTGCGGCCGGTCTCCCACGACCCGATGGCCTGTGGTGAGACGCCGAGCAGTTCGGCGAACTCGTTCTGGTCGGCGCCGAGGACGTCGCGGCGAACCTTCCGCAAGCGATCGCTCAGGTCCCAGGTCGGGATGACCGGGCCCGTGTCGTCTGCAGACGGGTTCATACCGCAGACCTAAGCACACCTAGGCATCGTCCGGCAACGAGGACATCCCGTTGCGAAGATGGCGTGTTGCTCTTGCAACGGTATTGATCGTGTGCTTAGTTGTGCGCCATGTTGCGTAGGGATTCCTACGACACCGAAGACCTTCTCCGCATCGGAGAGGCCGCGGCGTTCGTGGACGTACACCCCGACACGCTGCGCCGATGGGTCGCAGCGGGGAAGGTCGCGTGCAGCCGCACGCCGACCAACCAGCGCCGCTTCCGGGTCGGCGACCTGCGCGCGGTCATGGAGCTTGAGGACGACGCTGCGGCGGCCACCAGCAGCAGCCCGGTGGAGCTCGCGCGGGGCGTGGCGTCATGAGCCCGGCCTGGCGCGCGGTCCTCCTGGGCCTGGCCGCCGTGATGGTCCTGGCCGCGGCCTTCGACGTGCTGCTCGGCCGACTGCTCGACGTCGCCCTGGCCGACATCGACAGCGAGCAGGCGGGGGCCGAGTCGTGATGCTCGCTCTGCTGCTCTGGACCGGCGCCGCCGCGGTGATGCTCGGGGGCGCGGTGATCGGGCTCGCGCTGCGCGGCCGCCGGCTCGACCCGCCGGACGACCCCGCGGCCGCGGTGCGCGACCTCGACGACCAGCCCAGGGCGGAACCATGATCGACGTCCTGCGCTTGCTGGGTACATTCCTGGTCCTGATCCTGGCGCCCGCGATCGGTATCGCCCTGGGCGCGTGGCTGCTCGGCCGCGACGACCTGCCCGATACGCCGGCTCCGACGCCCGCACCGATGGGCACGACGACTCCGCCGACCCTCCACGGCGGGCCGGGCGGCGGCTCCACCGCAGTCGGGGGTGGTGCCGCCGCTCCAAGGCCAGCACCGGCACCGAGCCGGCCGCCGGAGCACGAGTTACCGCGGCCAGCCAACACCGGACCGCATCACCGCGTCGAGCCGCCACCATGAGCCCCGCGCGACCTCAACGAGCCCGACAGCCCTACACGCGCCAGGAGGCGCGGGACGACCTGCACGCCCTGCTGGCCGGCCTTCCTGCCATCACGGCCTGCCGTGGCCATTGCCACGGCCTGTGCAGCAGCGCCGACGGCGCCCCGACGCGGCTGGAGCTGGCCCTGATGACGGCTGGCGTCCGGCCACCGCGCGACGCCGTGCACGCCCTGCACCTGCAGGCCACCGCGGCCGGGCTGCGCACCCGCTGCCGGTCGACCAGCGTCCTGGGCACCTGCGCCATCGAACCGCAGGGATGCGCGGCCGAGCGCTACCTGTCGGCCGACGAGGTCGTGGCCGTGCTTGAACAGGCCCGGGCGATCTCCGACCGCTGGGTCGAGGCCGGCTGCGCGTCCGCCTGATCCCCGAGCTCCCCGCCGCCGGCCGGCTCCCACCCGGCCCCGCGACACCTGCACGACCTGTTCCAACCCCGCCCCCCATCGATGGCCGGGGCTCCCGCCGTTCGCACCTCCGCCAGGCAGTCCCTGCCCGGGTGCGCCGGCGATGATTCAGAGAGGCAACGACATGCGTCCGTACGTCCTCGACCTCGTCGGCGCGCAGCTCGGCGCGCCCGTCCTGCACCCCGTCCTACTGCTCGTGCTGGCCGGGCTGACCATTGCCGCGCTGGCGGTGTCCGCCGAACCCAGACGACCGGGCCGGCACGCGGCGCCCCGGTGTCGCCCCGCCCGGCCGCCGGCGCTCCAGCTGCGCGGCCCTGCTGCCGGCCGTCGACTCGCATCGCTCGACCACCGCCACCGCCACCGCGCCGCGGCCGCCGGCCTGCCGGTCGTGGTGGCCACCGTCGCCCGGCGTCTGACCAGCGACGCCGCCAGGCTCGAGCTGCCGGTGCCGGAGGTGGCCAACCGTGTCCACGCCTGACGGGTTCGCCCAGGTCGACCTGCTGGAGAACGCCTCAACCGACAAGGTCGTCATCGGCTACGCGGCGCGGATCGGCGAGCGGCTCAAGGGTGCTGACGGGCCCCGCGAGGTCATGCTCATGATCATCGGAGCGGCGGCCGGGGCATGGATGACCGACCGCCCGGCCTTCCACCACGGCCACGCCCAGGCGCTGGCCGACCTCGCGCTGGAACACCTCGGCCTGGCAGCCGCGGCCGCCGAGCCTCCGGCCGCTGCCGATCCGGCAGGGCAGTCGACATGAGCGCTGCCGCGTCCGCCACCGCCCAGTTCGCCGCTGTTCACGCGGCGGCCGACGTGCCGCTGCCGCCCTCCTACGACGAGCCCGGCAGCCTGTTCACCCCGCTGATCGAGCCGACCGGCGACCACCTGCAGGTCGCTCCCGCCCCGGCCGCGCCGCCCGCCCGGCTCGTCCCCGTCGCCGAGCCGCCCGGCGTCGTCACGGCCGCGCTCCTGCACCAGGTCGACCCGCTCGCCGGCTGCCTGCCCACCGACGCCGGACTGCTCGCCACCATGGCCGCGCTGGACCCGGCCGCGTTCTCCACGGTCGTCCGGACCCTCGGCTGGGACGGCGACGAACCCGAGGACTGGCCGGCGATCCGCGTGCCCGCTGGGTCCGCCGACCAGCCCGCCCACGCGCCCGTAGACCCGCCCACGGCGCCGCTTCCAGCGGTGCCGGCTACCCACCCACGCCACCGGGCCGACGGCCCGGCCACAGCAGAGGACCACCGCCCATGACCAGCACCAAGCCCAAGCGACCGCAGGCCCACCGCTACCGGATCGACTTCCACGGCTCGGCCGACGTACGGCCGCTTGAACCGATCGAGGTCACCGCCACCGGCCCGCTCGACGACCGGGTCGCCGACGCGGTGCTCGACCACGCACAGCGGCGGTGGCCCTGCAGCCGCTCACCGTCTCGATGCACGACGAGCGGCTGCAGGGCCGGATCCTCGCCGGGCGTGACGTCCACGCGAGGCCGGTCCACGCATTCAACCTGCACCCCACTGGATGAGCGCGCAAGGATGACCGCTGATACATCCCGGCCACGGCCGTGACGACCTGGCGGAACCAACGGCGCCCGAGGGGCGAGCGAGGCGACGGCGGGTTCAACGCTTCGGTGCGCTGCGGGCACTGCCAGCTGCTCGCCTACGGCAGCCGACGCGACGCCCGCTGTGCCCTGCGCACCGAGCGCCGGCGGTCGGCCGTGCAGCTGGGCACCTACCCCTGCGCGGGCAACCCGCAGGCCTGGCACGTCGGCCCCCGGCCTCTCGCCGAGCAGAGCCAGCAGCGGTGACGGCCCCGGCCGGCTCGCTGACCGGCGACCCGCTGACGGACGCCCTGGTGCCGCTGGTGCTCCAGCTGGCCCGGGCCGTCGGCGGCCGCGACCACGATGCGATCGCCGCTGTCCGCGAGGCGGCCGAGGACGTGCTGCTCGTGCACGACCGGCCAGCCGGCGAGGCCGGCTGGGCCATGGCCGTCGTCGCGGCCGCCATGGTGCCCGACCGCGCACCAGCCAGCGTCCTGCTGGCCTGGCTCCACGAACCGCCAGCGGAGACCCCCCTGCCCGCTGCTGCACCACCGCAATCACCTCGGCCAGCAGCTGGAGCCACCAGCCGCTGACGCCGCACGACCAAGGGAAGGGGGGACCGTGGCCACCACCGTCACGGACGTCGACCACCGCCCCGGCCCACCAGCAGGGCACACCGAGCCGCTCCGCCCAGCAACCCGGGCGGGGCGGCTCGACGCATGGCCGCGAGACGTCTGGCTCGACGCGATGTGGGAGAACAGCGACCTCGGCCCGAACGCGCGCGAGGTCGCCCGGGTGTACGCCCGCTACGCCGGCCGCGAGGACGTCTCGTGGTCCACCTGGGACGAGATCACCCGCCGCACCGGCATCCGGTCCAGGGACTCGATCTCGAAGGCCCACCAGCGCCTGATCGCCGACGGCTGGCTGGTTCTGGTCGAGAAGGCCCGCCAGCACCGGTCGGCGCGCTACCGCCTCACCGTCGGCGGCCAGGCCATCGGCAGCAGTCCGGCCGCCAGCAGTCCGGCCAGCCCCGCCATCCAGCAGTCCGGAACCCGGACGGCTGGCCGAGCCCAGCCGTCCGATCGACGCTCCCAGCAGTCCGAAAAGCGGCCTCCAGCAGTCCGGAAACCCGCTCCCAGGAGTCCGGATTCCGGACCTGATCTTTCTGAGGATCTCCCCGATAGAGATCCTCAGATAGGACGACCTGCCCGCGCAGCACCCCCAGCGCGGCCGCCGGCGCCGCCCAGCACCGCGCCGGCGAGCCCCGCCCCTCCGCCGGCCGGCGACAGCACGACCCGCGCCGTCATGGCCAAGGCCGCCGCCGCGATCGGCCGGCCGACCGGTCCGCCGCCGCGCTGTCCGATGTGCTCCGACCAGCCCCAGGGCAGCTGGGGACCCGACTGCTCGGACTGCGCCCGGCTCCGCCGCGAGTACCACGCCTGCGCCACCGAACTCGCCCGTGCCATCGCCCGAGCTCGCCGGGCCTGCCGCGACTGCAGCGCCTACGGCCTGGTGCTGACCCCAACCGGTCGCGAGACCGACGTGCGGTGCCAGCACTCCGCCGTACCGGCCTGGGTCTGGGCCGGCACCGACCCCCCGACACCACCAGCCAGACCCAGCCCGCCGGCTGCACCCAAGGCGGCAGCCAGCCCGACCCACGACCGGCCACCCGGCTGGAAGCCATCCCCACGCCCTCGCGAAACGTTAGGAGTCAGATAATTGTGATGTGTAATCATCTTGTTGCATCTGCAACCGTCACCGCTGGAGGTGACCGACATGGCCGCCCGCCGACCGACGCGCACCCAGCTGCGCGACCACCCGTCCATGAGCTGGCTGCTGGCCCGCGACGAGGCCGAGGCCAGGCCCTGTCCGACCTGCCGCGTCGACCGCGGCAGCACCTGCATCAACGTCCACACCGGCGAGCCGCTGAGCAGGCTGCCCGCGCATGTCGCGCGTCTGCAGGAGGCGGCGTAGCGGTGCGCGACGAGCGGCCGGCGGCCGGACGGTGACCGCCATGATCAGCGCCCAGGCCGGCGCCCAACCGGCCGGCGAACAGCTCACCTCGCTGCCCGGCTTCTGCAGCCGCTGCGACCGGCTCGCTCAGCTGGTCCAAGGCGGGCCCCAGCACGGCCTCCGCGCCCTTTGCCCGGCCTGCCGCGCAGCCGAGAGGTCCGACCGCGCCCACCGGCGCCAGCAGCAAGGGATCAGCGCACGATGACCACCGACCCCAACCGGCCCGACATGATCTGGATCCGCTCGGACACCATGCCCGACGGCTCCTACGCCGTCTCCCTCGACCACGGCCCAGACCTCGCCTGGACCTTTACCGAAGGCGCCGCGCGCCGCCACGCCCTGGCGTGCTTCCAGGCCGCACACACCGCCGAGCACGACGCCGCGGTGGTCGCGCTGCTGGCCCACGTCGGACTCGACTCCGAAGGTGTCGGTCTCGCTCTTCGCGAGCTGCGCGCAAGCCGCGGCCCGATCACCACCTGGCCCAGCACCAACCTCCAGTGGGATCCTCGCGTCACCCCAGCGGGCAAGCCGTTCCTGGCGACCATCAGCAAAGGCGCCGAAGTCGGCCAGGCCAGCCCCGGCACGGTGCGCGAACACGCCGCAGCCGTCCTGGCCGCGCTCCAGGCCACCCGGCTCGACACCAATCTCCTGAACGTCCTGCAGCGCACGTTCGCCGTCGACGGCGGCCGAGCCCGAGCCGTCGTGCACGACCTCCAGCACCATTGGCCCGACGATCCATGGCCCGACGAGATCGCCGAGGCCACCGAGGCCGCCGTCTCTGCGGTCGCCGGCGCGCTCGACGAGGCGATCGCCGAGTTCGTCGACATCCGTGGGTCCGACTGCGGCTACGAGGCCGACCCCCGGGCGGCCGCGCGGCTCGCCGTCGAGGCCCTGCTCGCCGCTGGCTGGCGGCCGCGGTGAGCCGCCCGTACTGGTGCGAGCGGCACCCGAACGAGATCGTCGACGGCACCGAGCCGCCCGGCTGCCCGCGCTGCGAGCACCTCGCGATCTGCGATGACCCGTTCTGCGAGGCGCCCGAGTGCGCCGACGACCAGGTCGACGCGGAGGTCGTGGCCGCGCGGACGCGGCTGGAGGACATCGTGTTCCGCCAGCACGACGACGGCCGGATCGAGGTGCTCACCACGCCGCCCTTGTCGTCGATCACCGTCGAGCTGCTGGAGCAGCTCGACCCGGCGTACCGCGATCCCACCGATCCCGAGGTCCTGGTGTTCGCCCCGCACGCCCACTACCGACTCGGCGAGCCCACCCGGGACGGGCGCGAGCGGCTGCTGCACCGCATGCGCTACCTACCGCCCACCGAGCAGACCGGCACCGGCCGTACGCAAGGATGACGTACATGGCAGATCTGACAGGCTTGCCCGACTTCCTCCTCGCGCGGTGGGAGGAGGACGAGACCGGCGCCCGGGCGGCCAAGCCCGGCCCATGGCGGTGGGACACCAGCGGGGGCGCGTTCGAGGAGGAGCCCGCGCCTGCCGGCGCACCGGACTGGGGCGACGCCGGCCCCAACCTGGTCACCGATGCCCCGCTCGGCGACCAGGTGGTGATCTGCGCGACCGGTCATGACGCCAGCTCGGTGATCGTGGCGCGCGCCGACGCCGAGCACATCACCCGCTGGGATCCCGACCGCGTGCTCGCCGAGGTGCAGCGCGGACGTTTCCTGGTCGGGCTGTATCAGGAACGGCAGCGTGCAGCTCTGGCCGACGACGATCCGCACGCGTGGACTGCTGCCGCCGTCCTGCTCATGGCGCTGCAGCTGGAGGCCCTGCCCCACGCCGGCCACGCCGACTGCCACGCCGACTGGCTGCCCACCCTGTAGCCGCGGCTCACTCGCCGGGCTGGGCGTCCGGCTGTGCTCGCCTGCTGCCCGGCACCGGACCGGGCTTGCGCGGCCGGACCCGATCCCAGTGCAGGGCCTCGGCCCGGAGCCATACTCCGGGGCCGACCTGCGCCGGGAACTCGGGCAGCTTGCCCGCCTCCCGGTCGCTCTCCCACTGGTAGACGCGCTGCCTGCGGACCCCGCACAGCTCGGCGAACCCGGCCGCGTCGACCAGCGGGGGCACGGCCGGGCGGGTCGCGCGCCGCTCGGCCTCGCTCTCGTGCAGCACCTCGACGGCCAGCCACTCGGCGACGGTGGCGCCGGCACCGGCGAGCACCTCGACCAGCGCAGCGCCGCTGGTCCGCGCGAGCGTGGCCGGATCGAGGGCCGGATCTTCGGCCAGCGCCGAGACCCGCAGCCACGGCTCGTCGCGGGCCGTGCCGACCATGACGAAGACCAGCCCGGCCGCCCGGGCCCAGGTGCGGCCGACGGTGGCGGCCTGGTCCTCGTCGACCCGCGCGGCGAGCCGCACGGCGAGGCTGACGTTGTAGGTGCTCATTCTCCCCATCCTGCCCAGTTGCTTACAATCATGCTAGCGATGTGAGGTCAGTAGACTGGGGCGGGGGGTGGCCCGGGCAGCTACAGACTGCCCGGGCCACCAACCACTAGCGGATCTCCTCGACCGGCACCGGGGAGATGAACCCGGTCTCAGCCATGATCCCGATCACCAGCAACCGCAGGTTGGTGCGGTTCACGCGACCGCTGCGGGCGAACGTCTCGGCCTTCGCACTGAAGTGCAACTGCGAGCCGTCCCACTGGACCGGCGAGAGGATCGTGACCTCGTCGCCGTTCGGGACCACCGAGAACTCTTGATCAACAAGAGCCCAGAAGATCGCGCTCCCAATGTCCATTGGACCTCCACTGTGTAGTTGTCGTAAGGGGCTGTCCCTTACAAGAACTACTCTATCTCAGTTGGAGAGAAAAGGTAAGGATCTGTGGTCACGGGTAGGTCACGATGTCGGTGACCGCGCTACCATCACGCCCGCGCGGCTTCCCCTCGCGCGACCAGCACGACCACGCCGACGAGGGGAAACCGTCATGCCCGACGACGACCAGCTGCAGCAGCTGGCCGACCGCATCAGGGCCGCGCTGCCCGCCACGTACGCGCCCGACGGCCCGTACGGCGGGATGAGCCAGGCCACCCTGATGCTGTTCTTCGACCTCGCCGAGGCCATCAAGGCCGACCCCGCGGCGGCGGCGCTGGTCGCCGCGGCCGAGCCCTGGCAGCGCGACCGGTTCGCTCACCTGGCGGTGACCGCCTGGAGCTTGGGCTATCCACCGATCCGGGAGGCCATCCACCTCGCCCACGACGCCGGCTCCTACCTGCGGCCGGCGCCGACCCGCGTCCAGGCCGGGTTCGCGACGCGGTCGATGACCGGGTGAGCTGAGTAGGGTGGCCCGCGGTTCCCAGCCGCATGGCGCCTTCCTTCATCGGGCGATCGCCCCGGTCCGGCCGCCAGCCAGGTGGTCGGGCCGGTGCCGGGCCACCATGGTCGGTGTGAGTCGGCCCCGCAACGGCAGCACCCGCCGACACCGCCGCGCCCGGGCGCGTCTGCTCGCCACCTTCAGGGACGGCGATCGGTGCTTCCGCTGCCAGCAGCGCATGTACCGCGGCCAGGCCCTCGACGCCGACCACACCCGCACGTTGGCCACCCTCGACGCGCGCGCCCTGCCCGATGCCCTCAGCCACTCGCCGTGCAACCGCCAGCACGGCGCTGCCCTGTCCTCGGCGCTGCGCGGGGTCACCGACCGGGCAGCGCGCGTGCGCATCGCCACCGAGGTGACCGAGCGGGTGCACCACCAGCTGCGCACAGGCCGGCCCGTCGCCCAGCCCCGACCGCGCTGGCCGACCAGTCCGGCCCGGCCGCGCGCCAGCGAGCCGACGGTGCGCCGCGTCAGCAGCTGGTAGGCCCGGGCGCGCCCGGCCTCGGCGAGCGCCGGCGCCCGGCCGCTGGCCCGGCCGGCCGGCGCCGCGCGCCCGGCCGCAGCCAGTGGGCGGCATCGGGGACCACCACACCACCGCGTGCGGCATATGCGCAGGTCAGAGCCCCGGGGTCGGTTGAATGTTGATCACCCTGGGCAGCCGGGACACCCGCCGCCGTGTCCCTCTCTCCCCCCGGGCCCCCGCGGGTGCCCCCGGGGCCCCCGCCCGGCCCTCGGCGCCGCGGCCGGCCGCCGGGGGCCTGCCCGGCTGGCCGCTGGTGGGCGTGGCCTGGCGCGGCTCGGCGCAGCCTGGTGCAGCGCCGTGCGCCCTGCTGTGGTCGGCTGCAGGCCGGAGGTCCGGTCAGAGCGCGGTGAGCGGGGGTGGGGCCGGCGGGAGGGTCCGGGCGAGGTGCACGGCGCCGGCGCACGCGTAGGCAGCGTCGATCGGGCCGCCGGTGGCGCCGTCCTCGTCGGTGCTGCTGTCTGCCTCGGCCGCGGCCCGGGCGAAGACCCACGCGTCGCCGCGTGGCAGCTTGGTGGCCGAGGTGATGTGCGCGGTCAGCACGCCGTCGTGCGGGTGCTCGACGTCGCCGGCGACGACCTGCTCGGCCAGGCCCATACAGACCGCGGTGACCTCGCCGCGGATCTCCTCGATCGCGACCCCGCGCGGTGGCCACCCTCGGCGCTCGGCGAGCTCGGCCGCGACCGAGGCCGCCGGCCCGTTGGGGAACCAGCCGACGATCTTCGGCCGGACCTTGGCGACGATGCCGGGCAGCTCGGCGCGCAGTGCCTTGGTGCAGCCGAACCCGGCCCAGGCCGCGACGACCTCGACGCGGACTTTCCCCTCGACGACGGCGGCCGCGACGAGGGTGGCGTGGCTGAGGTCGAGGCTGACGTCGACGCACAGCGCGGTGCGCCGGCGGTGCGGGGCGAGGTCGACAGGCTGGGCGCCGTTCGGGACGCCGCACGCCGCCCAGCGCTCGGCGCTGATGGCCGGGTCGAGGCGGTCGACCATCATGCACATGACCTCGGTCATCCACTGCACCAGCTCCTCGCCGCCGTTGCGCTCGGCCGAGAGCGCGCCGCTCATCAGCGCGTCGGGGTCGGTGCGGCGGCCGAGCTGCGGGTTGGCCATCGCGAGGGCGGCGAGGTCGGTAGGCTTGGAGCCGGGCGGGCAGGACCACTCGAACAGGCCGAGCCGGCGGTCGCCCAGGCCGGTGGTGATGAACGCCAGCGCCCCGTCGCGCAGGCTGATCAGCACCACGCTGGACGCGTCGCCCTGGTTGCTCACCGCGAAGATCTGGCCGTCCGTCACGGCGTTCATGGCGTTGGTGGTGGCCGACCAGGCGTCCCAGTTCTGGTGCTCGCGGATCTCGTCGAGGATCAACCGGTAGATCGTGAGCGACCGGCCAGCCCTTCGGTTGACCGCGCCGAACCGGTACTTGGTCTTGTGGACGGTGCGGAACTCCTCGTCGCCGGTCTGCTCGACGGTGCAGCGCGCGGGCAACTCGGCCGCCAGCCACCGGTTCTCCTTCGCCGTATCGACGGCCTTACGCCACGCGGCCTTGGCGTAGCTGCGGTCGGTGCTGGTGCCGAACACCAGCGGCTGCTTCTCGACGAACAGCCAGTAGAGGACCAGCACCCGCAGCACGTGGGACTTGCCCTGCTGGCGGGCGACGATGACCAGCACCCGGCGGAACCGCGGCCGGCCGTCGGGCAGCAGCTCGCCGGCGTGGATGACCAGCCACCGCTCCCATGGGTCGAGCGGCTCCTCGAGCACGCGGTCGGCGAACCACTCGGCGTCGAACCCGTAGCTGGTCTCCGGGGTGAGCGCGCACCCGCAGCCGCACGGCCCGGGTGGCCCGGTCACCAGCGGAGGCGTCCACAGCCGCGGCTGGATGTGGCCGAGGATCGTGCTGGTTTCCCCGGCCGGGTCGCTCACGGCCGTCAGCCCGTGGTCGTGCTTCGCGCCGCGCGGCGCTCGCGTAGCTCGTCGAGCGGGTTGGGCGGCGCCTCGGCCGGGGCCGGCACCGGGCCGGTCGACTTCCTGGCCAGCCTGGCCTTCGGCGTGAGCAGCAGCGCGTCGAGCACGCGCAGCAGCGCGCCGCCGTTCTTGGGCAGGTCGCCCTCGCCATCGATGGCGCGGGCGTAGGAGACGGCCAGCTCGACGGCCGCCTGGTCGCGGTCGTCGTCGAGGTCGGCGGCCTCGACGGCGGCGACCACGGCACGCTCGACGCGCCCAGCGTCCACGACGCTCACCTCGCCCACCCGTAGTTGCCGCTATTCGTCAACCCGACGGTATATCTTCGCGATCATGGGAAGGTGGCGCTGGCCGTGGCAACGCCCGCGCGACCCCGACGTCACCAACCAGGCCGTCACCGTGGTCGGCGATCCGCTGCTCGCGGTCATGCTGGGGCTGTCGACCGACTCGCCGGCGGTGATCTCCGAGCAGACGGCGATGTCGCTGTCGTCGGTGTTCCGCGCGGTCTCGCTGGTGGCCGGCAGCCTGGGCTCGCTGCCACTGCGCTCGCTGCAGACCAACCGGGACGGCACCCGCCAGCGCACCGGTTCCTTCCTGGACAACCCCGGCCTGGAGGCCCAGACGCCGTTCGAGTGGAAGGAGCTCGCCGGCGTCCACCTGCTGCTGCACGGCAACGCCTACGCCCAGCACATCTACAACGGCGCCGGCTCGATCGCCGGCCTGAACCTGATCCACCCGCTGGCCGTCGGGGTCGAGCGCGACTACGAGCGCCCGGGCGGGCGGAAGTACACCGTGCGCCTGCCCGACGGCGACGTCCACGTCTTCGACGTGCGCACCATGACCCACATCCCGGGCCTGTCGCTGGACGGGCTCAAGGGCGTCTCGCCGATCACCCTGGCCCGGCTGTCGATCGGCACCGCACTGGCCGGCGACCGCGCCTCGCACCGGACCTTCACCAACGGCGCCATGGCCGCCGGCCTCGTCACCCCGGAGGAGGACCTCGAAGAGGACGAGGCCAAGGTGATCAAGAAGACGGTCAACCAGGCCGTCACCGGCGTGGAGAACGCCGGCCAGATCGCGGTGATCAACCGCAAGCTGAAGTTCCAGCAGTGGCAGCTCAGCCCCGAGGATGCCCAGTTCCTGCAGAGCCGCAGCTTCCAGGTCGAGGAGATCGGCCGCTGGTACGGCGTCCCGCCGCACCTGCTCGGCCTGACCGAGAAGTCGACCAGCTGGGGCCAGGGCATCCAGGAGCAGAACCGCGGCCTGGCCCGCTACACCCTCCAGCCCTGGACCACCCGGATCGAGCAGCGCCTGTCCCGGCTGCTGCGTGGCTCGCTGACGTGCGAGTTCGACTACGCCCAGTTCATCGCACCGGCCCCCGAGGACGAGATCGGCCTGCTGATCGAGCAGGTCAACAACGGCCTGCTGACGCTGAACGAGGCCCGCCGGATCAGAAACCTTCCCTCGCTGCCGGCCGAGACCGGCGCGGACCTGCCGCGCGTCCCGCCCGGCGCTGCGCCCGCCGCGGCGCCGGCGCCGGCCAACACCGAGCCCGAGGAGGCAGCTGCGTGACGGACTGGATGGAGCAAGCCCGCCGGCTCGCCGCGGACGCGCGGCGGGCGTCCAGGCGCGAGGAACGGCCGTGGTACCGAATCCGCAACGCCGACGGCGGCGACGAGGACCAGGCCGAGATCTGGATCTACGACGAGATCGGGTTCTGGGGCACCACCGCGCGCGGGTTCGCCAGCGACCTCGCCGGCGTCACCGCCGGCTCGATCGCGCTGCACCTCAACAGCCCCGGCGGCGGGGTGTTCGACGGCATCGCCATCCACAACAGCCTGGTCGACCACCCTGCCCAGGTGCACGTCACCGTCGACGGCATCGCCGCCTCGATCGCCTCGGTCATCGCGATGGCCGGCGACACCGTCACCATGGGCCGCGGCACCGAGATGATGATCCACAACCCGTCCGGGGTGGTGCTCGGCCAGGCCGACGACATGCGCGAGATGGCCGACCTGCTCGACCGCCTGGCCGTCGATATCGCCGGCTTCTACAAGACCCGGGCCGGCGGCCGCCGCGACGCCTGGCTCAAGGCCATGGCCGCCGAGACCTGGTACTCGGCCGACGAGGCCGTCGAGGCCGGGCTGGCCGATAAGGCGCTGGGCAGCGGCAAGGCCAAGCCGACCGGCGCGCCGGACGACGACGAGTCCGAGGACGAGCCGCCGGCGGACGCGCTGACCCGCCGATGGGACCTGACGGCGTACCGCTACGCCGGCCGCGACCGGGCACCAGCACCGGCCGCGCGAGGCACCGACAACCGCTCGGGGTCGATCCGTACCCGCGAGTACGCACGAAGGAGGGCACTGTGACCACGCCGCTGAAGACGGTCGAGGAGATCGAGGCGGAGCTGTCCGCCATCGTCGACACGGCCGACAACGAGAGCCGCGACCTGACCGACGCGGAGGTCGGCGCCTACGAGGCCGGCGAGAAGGACCTGGCCGACGCCCGGGCGCGGCGCGAGCGCACCGACGCGCTGCGGGCCCGGCACGCCGAGTACAAGGCCGCGGTCACCAAGCCGCTGTTCGTCGAGCCTCGCCCGGAGAAGGACACTCTGGACGCGGCGTTCAACCACTACCTGCGCACCGGCCGGGAGAACGCCGACCTCGCCGACCTGCGCGCGGCGCTCGGCGAGGGCACCGGCAGCCAGGGCGGGTTCCTGGTGCCGACCACGATGCGGCTCAAGCTGGTCGAGCGCATGGTCGCCTTCGGTGGGCTCGCCAACGACGTCGAGACCTACGAGACCGAGACCGGCAACACCGTCGAGTTCCCGACCCTGGACGACACCGGCAACAGCGCCCGCATCGTGCAGGAGGGCGAGGGCCCGACTGGCGGCGCGGACCTGTCATTCCAGCGCAAGACCATCGGGGCCTACCGGTTCGCCTCCGGTGGCGCCGGCGACCTGCCCATGCGGCTGCCCATCGAGCTGGTGCAGGACAGCGCGTTCGACATCGAGGCCATCGTCGCGCGCAAGCTCGGCGAGCGGATCGGGCGCAAGCAGGCCGTCAGCATCGTCACCGGCACCGGGGTCGGCGAGGTCGAGGGCATCACCCACGGCGTCACCGGCATCGAGCTGCTGGCCGACACCGCCGGCGTCACCTACGACGACCTGATCAACTTCGAGCACTCGGTCGACCCGGCCTACCGCGAGCTCGGGAACTGCCGCTGGGCGTTCAACGACAAGTCGCTGGCGACGATCAAGAAGCTGAAGGACTCCCACGGCGACCCGCTGTGGCGGCCCAACACCGCCGACATGGGCACCCCGCTGGGCGGGGGCATGCTCAACGGCTACCCGGTCCGGATCGACCAGGCCTTCCCCGACATCGACGTCGACAACAACACCGTCAACTGGGGCGTGTTCGGCGACCTGCGCGAGGGCTACCTGCGCCGGGTCGTGCGCGACGTGGTGATCGTGGTCAACCCCTGGACCCGCGCGTCCAACGGCCAGATCGAGTACAGCGCCTGGGCCCGGATGGACGGCATCCGCCAGAACACCAGCTCCTACATCGCGATGACCGGCGAGCAGTAGGCCATGACCACCACCCGGAAGAAGGCCGCCACCGCGGCCGAGCCCGCCGCCGAGTTGGTCGGCGCCGGGCTCGGCCAGGTCGCCTACGAGGCCTACAGCGCCAGCGTCGGCGGCGTCTCCGTCGCCGGCGACGAGCTGCCCAGCTGGGACCAGCACGTCACGACCAACCCGACCGTGGCCGCCGCCTGGTGCGCCGCAGCCCAGGCCGTCCTGGCGGCCACGTTCGAGAGGAAGCCGCAGCTATGACGGTCCGCGACCTGATCGGCACCGACGTCGTCGTGCTCGGCACCGCCAAGGTGTCCATCTCGACGGCCACGACCACCGCCTTCGACTTCGGCACCCCCAACGACCTGGACCTGTCCAAGCTCGCCGGCTACAAGCCGGGCATGCGGATCCTGGTCGTGTTCGACGCCAGCACCGCCGGCAACACCAACACTGTCAGCTTCTCGGTGCAGGACGCCGACGACAACGCCGGCAACATCGGCACCCCGGCCACCGCGGTCACCGATGGCACCCTCACCGGCGGAGTCGGGGACCAGTACGCCATCACCGCCGTGCGGCTGCAGGCCGGCCGGCCGTGGCTGCGGGCCCGGGTGACCAGCAACGGCACCACCGACACGTTCGTCGCCCAGTGCCTCGTGCTGGGCATCCCGGCCGCGATCTGACCGGCGGCGACGATGGGCTGGGCACCGAACTACGCGAGCGCCGAGGAGCTGGCCGAGTTCGCTCGGATCGGCGACCTCGACGACGACTCGGTGCTCACCATCGCCATCGCCGCGGCGTCGCGGGCGATCGACCGCACCGCCAACCGGCAGTTCGGCCGCGTCGACGAGGCCGTCGCACGGATCTACACCGCCAGCTGGGACCGCGACCGGTGCCGGTGGTGCGTGGCCGTCGATGACATCGCCGACGCGGCTGGGCTGCTCGTGGCGTTCGACTCCGCCGGCGACGAGTCCTACGCCAGCACCATCACGCCGGTGCGGCTGCGCCCAGTCAACGCCGCGGCGGACGGCGAGCCGTGGACCGAGCTGCTGCTTCCGACCACCGCGGCGGTCACCGCGGCCGCGGACGGCATCCGGGTCACCGCGCTGTGGGGCTGGGCCGAGGTGCCCGACGCGATCCACCAGGCGGCGCTGCTGCAGGCGAGCCGCTTCGTCGCGCGCCGGGACTCCCCGTTCGGGGTGGCCGGCTCGCCCGACGCCGGCAGCGAGGTGCGCCTGCTGGCCCGCCTCGACGCCGACGTCGAGGTGTCCATCGGCAAGTACAAGCGCTGGTGGGGGGCCGTCTGAGATGGACCTGGCCAAGGTGATGGACGAGCTCGGGGTAGCGCTGGACACAATCGAGGGGCTGCGGGTGTTCCCGTTCTGGGCCGACAAGATCACCCCGCCGGC
>Ga0081539_10001538_pt1 | contig 38558 bp, 36 predicted proteins | sample TabmetS4T2R2_FD_71023 | JGI IMG/M metagenome (GOLD analysis project Ga0081539, IMG submission 71023) | Tabebuia heterophylla rhizosphere microbial communities from the University of Puerto Rico - S4T2R2 | ecosystem: Host-associated > Plants > Roots > Rhizosphere ... | reverse complement strand
ATCTTCTCGTAGGCGCGGATCGCGCTCGCGTTGTCCGCGTGCACGTTGAGCGAGATCACGTCTATCCCGTCCTCGAGGAGCAGCCGGCACAGGCCGGCGCACGCGGCGGTGGCGAGCCCGGCGCCACGGGCCTCCGGAACCGTCGCGACGTTGCCGAGCGTCGCGACGCCCCAGGTGGGCGACCAGACGTGGACGCCTGCGACGCACGCGAGGTCGCGGTCGCGTCGGATCGCGACGTAACGCCGCGTCTCGAGCATGCGCGGCTGGAACCACGTCCCCGGATATGCGCGCGCGTAGAACGCCTCGACCTCGGGGAGATCGTCCGGCGAGAGTCGCTCGACGCCGTCCGTGTCGTAGCGCGCGAGGCGGGCGGGCTCGGCGAGCCCGAGCTTCAGGTGAAGCGCGGCGTCGCGCTCCGGGACGAGCCGCGGCGCGAGCGCGTCGAGCAGCCCGGGAGTGAGGTGTGCGTAGAGCCGTGGTGGGAGGTCCGGTGCGATCGACGTGAGGAGCGCGCTCATGGAGGACGAGGGCTCCTCGGCGAAGGCGAGAAGCACGGGTGGCTCCGGCTCGGAGTACAGGAGCGCGAGCTGTTCGATGCGCCCCGCCGGCTGCCAGGCCAGCCACCGGGTATGGGGCCAGAAGAAATCGTCCAGGTCGCCCAGCTCGTAGGCATGGACAGCGGGTCGGCGACGCAGGAACGCCGCGATCGCCTCGCGATCCCGGACCTCGACCGCGGTCACGCCGCGAACGTCCCGCAAAGGATCAGCCGACGACGTCCTCGGTGGACGGCCGCGCCGTCTCCCGACTGGGCCGTCCGGCACGCTGGGACAAGCCCTCGTCGAGCGTGAGCGCCGCGTCCACCAGCGTCACGTGCGTGAACGCCTGCGGGAAGTTGCCGACCAGACGCTGCTCGACCGGGTCGTACTCCTCCGAGAGCAGGCCGAGGTCGTTGCGGAGCCCGAGGAGCCGGTCGAAGAGCGCCTGAGCCTCGTCGATCCGGTCCTGCAGCGTAAGCACCTGCACGAGCCAGAAGGAGCACGGAAGGAAGACGCCCTCACCGGGAGGAAGGCCGTCGACCTCGACGCTCTCGGCGTCCGCCCGGTAGCGCTGCACGAAGCCGTCGCGGAGCAGCTCGCGCTCGATCGCCGCAACCGTCCCGACGACGCGCGGATCGGTCGCGGGTAGGAAACCGACGAGCGGGACCATCAACAGGCTCGCGTCGAGGCGCTGCGACCCGAACGACTGTGTGAACGCTCCGATCTCCGCGTCGTAGCCCTTGCGGCACACCTCCTCGCGGATGTGGTCGCACAGCTTGCGCCAGTGGTCGACGGGCCCTTCGAGACCCTGCTCCTCGACGCTCCGGACGGCTCGGTCGAACGCGACCCACGCCATCACCTTCGAGTGCGTGAAGTGACGGCGCGGCCCACGCACCTCCCAAATTCCCTCGTCCGGCTCCTGCCAACCGGTCTCGAGCCAGTCGAGCAGCTTTTTCGTGAGCGCCCACTCGTCCTTAGAACGCGCGAGCTCGGCCGCGCGGCTGTGATACAGCGCGTCCGACACCTCGCCGTAGACGTCGAGCTGGAGCTGGCCGGAGGCGGCGTTTCCCACGCGCACCGGCCGCGAGCCGTCGTAGCCTTCGAGCCACGGGATCTCGATCTCGGGAAACCTGCGCTCGCCGGCGATGCCGTACATGATCTGCAGGTCTCCGGGGACGCCACCCGCGATCGCGCGAAGCAGCCAGTCGCGCCATGCGCGTGCCTCGTCCTCGTAGCCAGCCCGGGCGAGCGCGAGCAGCGTCAGTGTTGCGTCACGCAGCCAGCAGAACCGGTAGTCCCAGTTCCGCACGCCGCCGAGCGCCTCGGGCAGAGACGTCGTCGGCGCCGCGACGATTCCGCCCGTCGGCGCGAACGTGAGTGCCTTCAGCGTTACGAGCGAGCGGCGCAAGGGCTCGTCGTAAGGCTTCCGCCGCGCGCACAACGCCATCCACTGCTCCCAGAACGACACCGTGTCCTCGAGCGCCTGCTCGGCCTCGACGACCTCGGGCAGGTCACGGTGCGACGGAAACCACGTGAGCACGAACGGGATGCGGGATCCTTCGGCCACGGTGAACTCCGCCACGGTGTGGAAGTTCTGGCCGACAAGGCCGACCGGCGTCCTGAGGACGAGGGCGTCAGGCCCCGCCACTGCGACGATCCCGCCGCTCGTCCGTCGGACCCACGGCACGACCGAGCCGTAGTCGAAGCGAATCGTCACGTCCATCCGCATCGGGACGCGACCCCTGACCCCTTCGACGATCCGGACGACGTCGGGCGCCTCACCGCGTGGAGGCATGAAGTCGATCAGCCGGACGGTGCCCTCGTCCGTATCGAGCTCCGTCTCGAGGACGAGCGTGTCGTTCCGATACCTCCGCCTGGACGCGCGGACGCCCGAGACGGGGTCGAGCGACCAGTGTCCGTTCTCCGTGTCGCCGAGCAGCTTCGCGAAGCACGCGCCGGAGTCGAACCGCGGGAAGCACAGCCAGTCGATCGACCCGCTGGCCGAGACGAGCGCAGCCGTCTGCAGGTCGCCGATCAGCCCATAGTCCTCGATCCTCGCCGCCACGCGGTCACGCTACCCCGACGGAACGCTGAGGAACAATCGTGCTGTGCGAGCGGTCGTCCAGCGCGTGTCACGTGCGTCCGTGACGGTGGGCGGGGAGGTCGTGGGCCAAACGGGCCCCGGGTTCCTCGTGCTCGTCGGCGTCGGGCGCGACGACACGGTCGAGACGGCAGAGCGCCTCGCGCGCAAGATCGCGCGCCTCCGCGTCTTCGACGACGACGAGGGCCGCTTCGACCGCTCGCTGGTCGACATCGGCGGCGAGGCACTCGTCGTCAGCCAGTTCACCCTCCACGCGGGTACCTCGAAGGGCAATCGGCCGAGCTTCACCAACGCGTCGCCCCCGGAGCATGCGGCGCCGCTCGTCGCGCACCTCCGCGACGAGCTCGAGCGTCTCGGCGTGCCCACCGCGAGCGGGCGCTTCGGCGCCCACATGGAGGTCGAGATCGTGAACGACGGGCCCGTGACGATCGTGCTCGACGTCGAGCCGTCGGCCTGAGCGTGCGGGAATGGAGAACGCTCCGGCAGCGAGCGACGCTAGAGGGCAGAGTGCCGCGCCGTCTCGATGACTTCCGCTTTCGCGTCGCGAAGACGATTCCTCGGCGTTACCGAAGCTCGAGGAGCGCCTCGTCGATCTCCTCGCCCATCCGCTCGTCCAGGTGCCGCTTCGACCCGATCGTCGTGAAGCCGCACTTCTCGAGTACGCGGATCGAGGCGACGTTGCTCCGCACCACGTACGCATAGAGCGGCCGCTCGGTCACCTCGCGCAACAGCGCCGCGAGCGCGGCCGTCGCGATGCCCCGTCCCCAGTAGGCGCGCCCGAGCCAGTAGCCCACCTCGCGCTTCCCGTCGCGCTCGAAGCAGAGCATGTGACCGGCGACCTCGCCGTCGGCGACGATCGTCCAAGCGTAATTTGCCTCGTCCGCCAGGATCCGCTCGCGCCAGTGCGTCGTGAACGTGTCGTGGTCACGCAGCGGGAACACGGCCACGCGCCGCGCCTCTGGGTCGAGCTGCTGCTCGTAGAACAGCTCGACGTCCGCGTCTGTTACCGGGCGCAGCTCCACGTCCATGCCCCGATCCTGACATCTGCGGCCGCCTCTCGAGCGTGCCGCTCCTGGCGATGAGCCCTGCCGCGAGATCGTGCGCAGCAGCGTCGCCAGCGTCACCCCCATGCGGCGATCGGCCGGCCGGCCTGGCGGCGGAAGCGCCGTGCGGGCGGTGCTATCCTTCGTTCACCACATTTCACCGGCTGGCGAAATGGGCGCGGGATGCGCCCATTCGTTTTGAAGGGGCATATTCGATGACGACGAGCACGTACGACAGGGAGCGCGAGCTGACGGCGGCGATCACGCCGACCGTCGAGTCGACGCTGCCGGGAGTCGAGGTGCTCGCGGTCGAGCTGCTTTCGCCGGCACGGTTCTGCGTCTACGTCGACCATCCGGACGGGGTCGACCTCGCGCTGTGCGAGCGCGTGACGCGGCTGCTCGACACGTACCGGACGGACTGGACGATCGACGTCTCGTCCCCGGGCCCGGAGCGCCCGCTCCGGCGCCCGGAGCACTTCCAGAGGGCGATCGGCGGCACCGTGAAGCTCAAGACGGCCGACGCGAGGCGTGTCCGAGGGACGCTCCTCGCGGCCGACGACGACGCAGTCACCGTCGAGAGCGACGGGACGGCGCACCAGATCCCGGTCGGGGAGATCGTCCGGGGCAACCTGATCGACGAGGGACGGTAGGCATGAGCCAGGAGATCATCGAGGGGATTCGCACGATCGAGAAGGAGAAGGGCATCGAGTCCGGCACGCTCGTGGCGGCGCTCGAGGACGCGCTTCTCGCGGCGTACAAGAAGACGCCGGGCGCGGCCCGCCATGCGACCGTCGAGCTCGACGGCGACGGCGAGTTCCGCGTGTTCGCACTGGACATCCCCTCCGACCTCGAGGCGCGGCTGCTCGAGGAGGCACGCGAGCGCGCGATCGAGGAGCTCGAGCGGATCGAGGAGGAGACCGGCGAGAAGCAACACACGCTGATCGTCGACGACGAGCTCAACCTCGACTGGGACGAGGTCCCGGAGGAGCTCGTCCACCGCACCGACGCGACGCCCGACGGCTTCGGCCGGATCGCGGCGATGACCGCCAAGCAGGTCATTCAGCAGCGGATCCGCGAGGCCGAGCGCGCGATCATGTACGAGGAGTACGTCGACCGCCAGGGCGAGGTCGTCACGGGCATCGTCCAGCAGGCGGGCGACCGCAACAACGTGCTCGTCGACCTCGGCAAGGTCGAGGCGCTCCTGCCGCGCTCCGAGCAGGTCGACGGCGAGCGCTACGAGCAGGGATCGCGCATCAAGGCGGTGATCATCGAGGTGCGCTCCGGCACGAAGGGGCCGCAGGTGATCCTGTCCCGCCGAGCGCCGCAGCTGATCGAGGCGCTCTTCGAGCTCGAGGTGCCGGAGATCGCGGACGGTCTCGTCGAGATCCGCGGCGTTGCCCGCGAGCCGGGCTACCGCTCCAAGATCGCGGTCGAGTCCCACGTCCAGGGCGTCGACCCCGTCGGCGCCTGCGTCGGCCCTCGCGGCTCGCGCGTCCGCATGGTCGTCTCCGAGCTTCGCGGCGAGAAGATCGACATCATCCCGTGGAACACGGAGCCCGCGCGGTTCGTCGCGAAGGCGCTGTCGCCGGCGCGCGTGCGCGAGGTCTACATCGACGACGAGCGCCGCGAGGCGACCGTCGTCGTGCCCGACGATCAGCTCGCTCTCGCGATCGGCAAGGAGGGGCTGAACGCCCGGCTCGCCGCGCGGCTCACGGGGTGGAAGGTCGACATCAAGTCGGACACGGAGTTCGCGCAGGAGGAGGCGGAGGCCGCCTTCGCCGGCGCCGACGACGGCGACGGGGACTTCTCCGGCCGCTGCGCCGCGCTCCTCTCGAACGGGAAGCGGTGTCCGAACGCGGCACTGCCCGGCTCGAAGTACTGCGGCGTGCCGGCCCACCAGGCGCTCGCCACCAACCCGATGCCGGGCGCGTCTGTCGCCGAGGTCGACGACCCGGACCTCGCGGCAACACCCGAGGGCGAGGTCGTCGCCGAGGAGCCGGAGGCCGAGACGCCGGTCGGTACGGAGGCGGAGCTCGTCGAGGGCGCCGTCGCGGTTGCGACCGAGGCCGAGGACGAGCCGGGGAACGAGTTCGAGGCGTCGGAGGAGGCACGCGACGACGCGTGATGGTTCTGGCCCGATCAGGACGTGCGCCGGCTGCGGGCGGCAGGCCCCGCAGCTGGAGCTCGTGCGCTTCGCGGCGGTGGACGGCGTGCTGACGGAAGGACGCACGCTGCCGGGCAGAGGGGTCTACACGTGTCCGAGCGACGCCTGCTTCGAGCAGGCGCACGCGCGGCGGGCCTTTGCTCGGCGGCTGCGGGCGAACGTCGTCGTCGAGCCGGAGCTCGGCCGTCTTTACACTGGTGAATCGCATGGCTGACGGACCGAACAGACCGAACCGCCCGATCCGCCCACGTGGCGGCGGCGCCGGAGGGCGCCGGCGCCGCGTCGTGATCGAGGGCGGCGCGGCGCGCGGCCGCGACGCGCGCGCCGCACGCGACCGCGCAGCGCAGGCGCCGCCGCGCCAGCAGGCGCCCGTCGCGCCGACCGGTCCCGTCACCGTCGAGTCCGGCGTCACGGTCAAGGACCTCTCGGGCGCTCTCGGCGTCCCGATGTCGCAGATCATCAAGATCCTCATGGGCCTCGGCCAGATGCGGACGGCGACGCAGTCGCTGTCCGACGAGGAGGTCGAGCTCATCGCGGCGGAGGTCGAGCGCGAGGTCACCATCAAGCACGCGGCGGACGACGAGGAGCCCGAGGTCGTCGAGGACGCCGACGCCGACCTCACCGCGCGGCCCCCCGTCGTCACGATCATGGGCCACGTCGATCACGGCAAGACGACGCTGCTCGACGCGATCCGGTCGTCGTCGGTCGTCGAGACCGAGGCCGGCGGGATCACGCAGCACATCGGCGCGTACCAGACCGAGATCGACGGCAGGAAGCTCACGTTCCTCGACACGCCGGGCCACGAGGCCTTCACGGCGATGCGCGCGCGCGGTGCGAAGGTCACCGACATCGCGGTGCTCGTCGTGGCGGCCGACGACGGTGTCATGCCGCAGACGCGGGAGTCGATCAGCCACGCTCGCGCGGCCGAGGTGCCGATCGTCGTGGCGATCAACAAGGTCGACGTCCCCGACGCGAACATCGACCGCGTCAAGACGGAGCTCGCGGGCGAGGGCCTGCAGCCCGAGGACTGGGGCGGCGACACGCAGTTCGCCGAGGTCTCGGCGAAGCAGCAGACCGGGCTCGAGGACCTGCTCGAGCGGATCCTCCTCGTCGCCGACGCGGAGCTCGACCTGCGTGCGAACGCGAAGGCCGAGGCGTCCGGGCCGATCATCGAGTCCCGGCTCGACGTCGGCCGCGGCCCGGTCGCGACGATGCTCGTCCAGCGCGGCACGCTCCGTGTCGGCGACGCGATCGTCGCGGGCGACGCGGCCGGCAAGGTGCGCGCGCTGCAGGACTATCGCGGTGACCGCGTCAAGGAGGCCCGCCCGGGCGAGCCGGTCGAGATCCTCGGCTTCGACCGCCCACCGCCCGCCGGCGAGCTGGCGCGGGTCGTCGAGCACGAGCGGCAGGCGAAGGACCTCGCCGAGAAGCGCTCCGAGCGACTCCGCCGCGAGCAGCTCGCGCAGCGGACCACCGCCGCGGCCGGCGTCTCGCTCGAGACGCTGTTCGAGCGGATGCAGGCCGGCGCCGTCCAGGACCTCAACGTCGTGCTCAAGGGCGACGTCCAGGGCTCGGTCGAGGCGCTGCTGGGCGAGCTCGGCAAGATCCAGCATCCCGAGGTGCGTGTCAACGTCATCCACACCGGCGTCGGCGGCATCACAGAGAACGACGTGAACCTCGCGTCGGCGTCGAACGCGCTCGTGGTCGGCTTCAACGTCCGGCCGAGCGCCGAGGCGAGGCAGCTGGCCGAGCGCGAGGGCGTCGACATCCGCACCTACCGGGTGATCTACAAGCTGACCGAAGACATCGAGCAGGCGCTCGTCGGGATGCTCTCGCCCGTGACGACCGAGGAGATTCTCGGCGAGGCGGAGGTGCGCGCCCTGTTCAAGGTCTCGCGCCTCGGCACGATCGCGGGCTGCATGGTCACGAGCGGCGTCGTCCGGCGGGGTGCACACGTGCGCGTCATCCGGGACGGCACGGTGATCCACGAGACGACGATCGACCAGCTCAAGCGGTTCAAGGACGACGCGCGCGAGGTGAGCGAGGGGTTCGAGTGCGGCATCCTCCTGGCCGGCTTCAACGACGTGAAGGAAGGCGACGTCCTCGAAGCCTTCGAGACGCGCGAGGTCGAGCGCACCGACCTGACCACGGCTGCCGTGGGCGAAACGCAGTAGCCGGCACTTTCGCTCTGCGAGAGTGCCAGGGTGTCCACGGGCTACGTCGCGATCCTCAGCTTCGAGCTCCACTTTCCGGAGAGCCATTCGCTCAAGGAGAAGCGCATGCACCTGCGGTCGGTCAAGCAGCAGCTCGCGAACCGCACCGGCTGCTCGATTGCCGAGGTCGACCACCACGACGCCTGGCAGCGGGCCGCGCTGACGATGGCGTGTGTCGCGCGCGAGGCGGGCGAGGCGGCACGGCTGCTCGACGAGGCCGAGCGCTGGCTCTCGGGGCAGATGTTCGAGCTCGGCACGGCCCAGCGGGAGCTCGTCCGGCTCGAGGACGGGTGGGGATCGTGACGCCCGTTCCTCGGGCGTCAGGCGGCGGCGGAGGCCGGCTCCGCCGGCCGGGAGCCGACGCCGACGAGGGGCGCGCGTGAGTCGGCCGGAGCGGATGCGGCGGGTGGACGAGGCGATGAAGCAGGTGCTCTCGGAGGCGATCCCGACGCTCAAGGACCCGCGGGTCGGATTCGTCACGGTCACTGCGGTGGAGACGTCCCGCGACCTCGACCACGCGAAGGTCTGGATCAGCGTGTTCGGGAGCGACAAGCAGCGCGCCAGCACCCTCGCGGCCCTGGAGAGCGCGACCGGCTTCCTCCAGGCGCGCGTCAACCGCGAGCTCAAGCTGCGGCGGACTCCGCATCTGGAGTTCGTCTACGATCGCTCAGTCGAGCAGGGCGTCCGCATGACGCATCTCATCGACGAGCTCGCGCCCGCCGCCGGAGACGACGATGGAGCCGAATAGCACGAGCGCGGTCGTCGCGGCCGTGCGCGACCACGATCGCTTCGTCGTCACGTCGCACGACAACCCGGACGGCGACGCGATCGGCTCGCTCCTCGCACTCCACCTCGCGCTCGAAAGCCTCGGGAAGGACTCGGTGATGGTGATGGGCGGCACGACGCCGCTCCCCGAGGAGTACGGCTTTCTCGGGCTGGACGAGCACGGGCTCCGGCGCGTGGCGCCGCCGGACGCCGCCGAGCGGGTGCTCGTCGCGGTCGACTGCGCGCAGGAGAACCGCATCGTCGAGCGGACCCTCCTCGAGTCGGCGGCGCTCACGATCAACATCGACCACCACCACGACAACACGCGGTTCGGCGACATCGACCTCGTCGTCGAGAACGCGTCGTCGACGGGGGAGGTCCTCGCGGACGTCTTCACCGAGCTCGGCGTCGAGCTGACGCCGGAGATCGCCGACCCGCTCTACACGGCGCTCGTCACGGACACCGGCCGCTTCCAGTATTCGAACACCACGCCGAGGGCGCTGCGGCTCGCCGCCGACCTCCTCGAGGCGGGTGCGGACGCGAGCAAGATCTTCGTCGAGGTCTACGAGACAACGCCGTTCGCGAAGCTGAAGTTGCTCGCCCGCGCGCTCGAACGGGCGACGCTGCTCGTCGACGGCCGTGTCGTCGTCTCGGAGCTCGTCCGAAGCGACTTCGCCGAGGCGGGTGCGGAGGAGCCGTCGTCCGAGGGCGTGATCGATCACCTCCGCTCGGTGGAGGGCGCCGAGCTCGTCGCGCTGGTCCGGGAGCTGCCGAACGGCGCCGCGGCCGCGAGGAAGGGATCGCTCCGTTCGCGGCCGGACGGGGTCGACGTCTCGGAGATCGCCCGGAGCTTCGGCGGCGGCGGTCACAGGCGCGCGGCCGGCTTCTCGACCGACCTTCCGATGGACGAGATCACGCGCAGGATCGTCGACGCGTTCGTCGCAGCGGACGGCTCGCGCGCAGCCTGATGGCCGTCCCGAAGGGCCTCGAGCCCACCGGCGTGATCCTGGCCGACAAGCCTGCCGGTCCGTCCTCGTTCTCCATCGTCGGCCGTATCCGCGCGCGGACAGGCGCCAAGACCGGACACGCGGGCACGCTCGATCCGTTCGCCACGGGGCTGCTCGTCCTCCTCTCGGGCCGGGCGACGAGACTCCAGGACCAGTTCACGAAGCTGGACAAGCGCTACGTCACCGAGATCGACCTCCGCGCGCGCACGACGACCGGCGACCCGGAGGGCGAGTCGATCGACGAGCACGAGGCGCCCGGTCTCGACGAGCTCCAACGCTCGCTCGAAGGGCTGCGCGGGGAGGTCCACCTACCGGTTCCGGCTGCATCGGCGGTGAAGATCAAGGGCGAGCGCGCCTACAAGCTCCACCGCCAGGGGGTCGCGGTCGAGATGCCGACGAGGACGATGCGCGTCGACGAGCTCGAACTCGTCTCCTACCAGGACGGGATCGCGCGACTCGATCTGCTCGTCGGCTCGGGCACGTACGTGAGGTCGATCGCCGACGCGCTCGGCGGCCACTGCGCGACGCTCCGGCGGACGGAGGTCGGCCCCTTCCGCGTGGAGGAGGCCGACGATGCGCGCGTCCTGCCCCTCGAGCACGCGCTCGCGAGGCTGGCGGCCGTCCGATGAGGATCGCACACGCCCCGTCACAGCTCGAGCGGCGGCCGCGGGCCGTCGCCGTCGGGACGTTCGACGGCGTCCATCTGGGCCATCGCTCGGTGCTCCACGCGGCGATCGACTCGGGCCTCGACCCGACGGTGATCACGTTCGACCCGCACCCGCGGATCGTGCTCGGCAACCGGGTCGACCTCATCACGACGCTCGAGCGGCGCCTCGAGCTCCTGGCTGAGGCCGGTGTCGCGGAGACGCTCGTCGTCGCCTTCACGCCGGAGTTCATGCGGCTCGATCCCGCGGGGTTCGTCTCCTCGTACCTGCGGTCGATCGGTGCGGAGGCCGTCGCGGTGGGAGGCGACTTCCGGTTCGGCCACAAGCGCGCCGGGTCTGTCGAGACCCTGTCGGAAGCGGGCCTGGACGTGCTGGCCGTCGTCCAGGTCGAGGGCGTTTCCTCGACGGCGATTCGCGACGCGGTACGCGACGCGGACCTCGGCGCCGCGGCGCGGATGCTGGGCCGCCCGTTCGAGCTCGACGGCACCGTCGTCGCCGGCGACCAGCGCGGCGGCACGCTCGGCTACCCGACCGCGAACATCGCGATGGACCCACAGCTCGTCTGCCCCCGCTACGGGATCTATGCGGGTGCGGCGCTGGGCCACCGGGCAGCGATCTCGATCGGCACGAACCCGCATTACGGCGGAACCGAGCGCCGGATCGAGCCGTTCCTGCTCGACTTCGAAGGCGATCTCTACGGCAAGCGGCTCGTCGTCGAGCTCTGGCAGCGCCTCCGCGACGAGCGCGTGTTCGAGACCGAGGAAGCGCTGATCGAGCAGATCGGCCGTGACGTCGAAGCGACGCGCGCCGCACTGCGGCCCGTTTGACGTCGGGCGCTGTCAAGATCACGGCGTGGCCGTACCCGAGGCGCCGCTCGAGCAGACCGACACGGGACGTGTTCCGGCCGGCGAAGGCTGGTACGTGCTGAACGCGCGTGAGGCTCGCTGGTGGTATGGACCGGGTCGCGGCGCTTACTCGGCGCTCGAAGGCGCGCAGGACTTCCCGCAGCTCGGGTTCAACATCGTCGTTCTCGGGCCGGGCGAAGCGATGGCCATGTACCACTGGGAAGTCGACCAGGAGGACTTCCTCGTGGTCGCGGGCGAGGCGCTGCTCGTCGTCGAGGGCGAGGAGCGGCCCCTACGTCCATGGGATTTCTTCCACTGCCCGAGTGGGACGAAGCACACGATCGTCGGCGCCGGAAGCGGATACGCGGCGATCATCGCGGTCGGCGCGCGTCAGCACCAGGAAGGGCCGGGTTGGGGCGGCTACACGGTCGACGAGACAGCGCGTCGCCACGGCGCGAGCGCCGAGCGCGACACGAACGACCCGAGCGAGGCCTACGCGCCGCTCGTCAAACGCGAGCGCGTCACCTACCAGGACGGCTGGCTTCCCGGCTAGCGCCGGGCCTCACCGGGGCCGGCGCGCGAGGAACACGGTCTGCGACGTGTCGTCGTCCGCCGAGTCGCCCCGATCGATCGTCGCCTCGAATCCGACCTGGTCGAGGAGGTAGAGCCACGTGTGCTCGGGGAACAGCCCTTCGACGTGATGGTCGTGGACAACCCGCGGCTCCTGACCGGGCTCGCGGACGATCACCGCATAGTCGACCTCGTACGTCGTGTCGGTCGGGTCCGGGTCGGTGACCCACTCGAGGTAGCGGAGCGAGCGTCCGTCCTCGCCGTCGTGTCCGCCGCGCTCCGTTCGCGGCTCGAAGGCCTCGCGCGTGTAGTCGGGCACGAACAGCGCGACGCCGCCGGGCCGAGTGTGCGCGAACGCCGTCGCCATGCAGTCGCGCAGGTCGCCTTCCGTGGCCATGTAGACGATCGCATCGTGGACGAAGACGGCGTCGAACGTCCGGCCGAGCCGCAGCGTCCGCATGTCCCCGAGGACGTGCTCGGCATCCGGGTTGAGCGTCCGGCTCAGGGCGAGCATCTGGGGCGAGAGGTCGGAGAGCGTCACGGTGAAGCGCTCACGCAGGTGGGACGCGTTGTTCCCCCCGCCGGAGCCGAGCTCGAGCAGCGTCTGCGCCTCCGGGAGCGCCTCCTCGATCAGGCGCCGGTACCGCGCGGCCTCCGCCGCGTAGTCCTTCGGTGCGGTGAGCAGGTGGAACCAGGGCGCGAGGTCGCCGTAGAGCCGCACGCGGGGATTATCGCGTCGGGTCGAGCACGACGACCGCCGCATCCCGTATCACACGCCCGGAGCTGGGGTACCGCGCGACGTACGCCGCGAGTGCATCGTCCCGTGCCTCGTCTTCGACGAGCGAACCGAGGACCGTCACCCGCTTCCCGCGGAGCGCGACGTCCGCCGGCGCCGAGCGGGCGAAGGACCGCCACCAGAGCTTCCGCCCGGGGCGCACGGCGACCACGACGAGGCGTCGGTCCGTCCGCTCGACGTACCGGAGCGGGATCTCGAACGTCCGCCCGGACCGGTGTCCCCGGTACGAGAGCACCAGCAGCGAGCCGCTCAGAAGGCGATGCCCGCCTGAGCGCAGAATCGCCCGTACGAGCGGATTCGCGAGTCGCACGAGGGGGAGGGGAGATACGCGAGACAACGCTTGTGTTGATTCAACACAAGCGTTGTCCGGCCGGCAGCGACGCGGACGGGCTCGCAGGTACCATGCGGCCAGACCGTGATCTCGGCCGGCCGTGTTCTTCCTTCACGCCGCGCGGGGACCACGGAGTCGACTGAATCGAGAGGAGACACGTGGCTCTCACCAAGGAAGCCAAGCAGGAGTTGATCGACAAGCACGGCAAGAACGGCCAGGACACCGGGTCGACCGAGGTCCAGGTCGCGATGCTGACCCGGAGGATCAACGAGCTCACCGAGCACCTCCGTGCGCATCCCAAGGACCACTACTCGAGGCGCGGCCTCTTGAAGCTGGTCGGCCGCCGGCGGCGGTTCCTCGACTACCTGCAACGCAAGGATCTCGAGGGCTATCGGGCCCTCATCAAGGAGCTCGGCCTCCGTCGCTAGGCGGGGCGCCGGTCAGGAAGGGACGGGAGGTGGACGTTTGATCGAGCTTCGCGCGGGAGACGCGGAGCTGGCTCAAACCTCCACCTTCCGCCACATCGGAAGAGTGGAAGGAAACCACAGGGTATGAGCACGATCAGCACCGGGCAGCAGGCCACGGTGTCCGTCGACGTGGGCGCGGAAGAGCTGCGCTTCGAGACGGGCAAGCTCGCAAAGCAGGCGGACGGCGCCGTCGTCGTCCGCAGCGGGGACACGATGGTCCTCGCGACGGCTGTCGGCCGTCAGGACGCCCGTGCCGACGCCGACTTCTTCCCGTTGACCGTCGATGTGGAGGAGCGGATGTATGCGGCCGGGAAGATCCCCGGCGGCTTCTTCAAGCGCGAGGGCCGCGCCACCGAGCGCGCGACGCTCACCGCGCGCATGATCGACCGCCCGATCCGGCCGCTGTGGCCGAAAGGGTTCAAGAACGAGGTGCAGGTGATCGCCACCGTCCTCTCGGCGGACATGATGGTGCCGCACGACATCCTCGCAATCAACGGCGCTTCGGCCGCCCTCGCGGTCTCGCCGCTGCCGTTCCTCGGGCCCGTCGGCGCGGTGCGCATCGGCCGGATCGGGGACGAGCTGGTCGTCAACCCGACGTACCAGCAGCTCGACGAGTCGTCGCTCGACCTCGTCGTCGTCGGAACGCGGGAGGCGCTGACGATGATCGAGGCCGGTGGCGACCAGGTGCCGGAGGACACCATGCTCGAGGCGTTCGCCCTCGCGCACACGGAGATCATCCGCATCGTCGACGCGATCGACGAGCTCGCGCGCGAGGTCGGCAAGCCGAAGTGGATCGACGTCGAGCTGAACCGCGACTTCGAGGCGCGCTACGGCGACACGATCGCCCGGCGCATCGCCGAGGTCGGCCTCCGCGATGCCGCCCTCGTCCTCGACGAGCTGCTCGCGGAGGCGGCGCCCGCGATCACGTTGGACTCGACGGAAGAGGACATCGTCCGTGAGATGCAGGTGCGAAACGGCCTGCAGATGCTGCTCGAGCAGCAGCGCCTCGCGGCGGTGGAGAGCGCCGTGCGAGCCCAGTTCGAGGGCGACCTTCGTGCGCTCACGGATGCGGAGCAGGACTCGAAGGAGCTGAAGAGCCGCAAGCGGGACATCCTGTACGCGCGCATCCAGGACGAGGTGCAGCTGTCGTTCCCGGTCGGGGACGGCGAGGAGCCGGTCAAGGGCGCGGTCACGCGGAGCTACGTGAAGAAGGCGGCCGACGCGATCTACAAGGACATCGTTCGGAAGAAGATCGCGGTCGAGAAGCGACGCCCGGACGGGCGTGGCACCGAGGAGATTCGCGCGATCTCGACCGAGGTCGACGTCGCGCCGCGCACGCACGGGTCGGCGCTGTTCACGCGCGGGCAGACGCAGATCCTCACGCTCTGCACGCTCGGCACGGCGAAGGAGCAGCAGCGGATCGACGACCTCTCCACGGAGCAGGAGCGCCGCTACATCCACCACTACAACTTCCCGCCCTACTCGGTCGGGGAGACCGGGTTCATGCGCGGCCCGAAGCGGCGCGACATCGGCCACGGAGCGCTCGCACAGCGCGCGCTGGAGGCCGTGATCCCGCCGCTCGACGAGTTTCCGTACACGATCCGCGTCGTCTCCGAGACGCTCGAGTCGAACGGGTCGTCGTCGATGGGGTCCGTGTGCGGCTCGACGATGTCGCTGATGCACGCGGGCGTGCCGATCGCGGCACCGGTCTCCGGTATCGCGATGGGGCTCGTCAAGGAGGGCGACGACTACGTCATCCTCACCGACATCCAGGGGGCTGAGGACCACCTGGGCGACATGGACTTCAAGGTCGCCGGGACCCGCGACGGAATCACCGCCCTGCAGATGGACATCAAGATCACCGGCGTCACGCAGGAGATCATGAGCTCGGCACTCGAGCAGGCGAAGCGGGCGCGTTCGTTCATCCTCGACCGGATGCTCGAGACGATCTCGGAGCCCCGCTCCGAGCTGGCCGGCCACGCGCCGCGCATCTCGTCGATCCAGATCAACCCCGACTTCATCGGAATGGTGATCGGCAAGGGCGGCGAGACCATCCGCGCACTCGAGTCCGAGTACGACGTCCAGATCGACATCGAGGAGGACGGGACGATCCTCGTCTACGCGACGGAGGGCACGAACGCGGACGCCGCGGTCTCGGCCATCCAGGCGATGACGAAGGAGCCCGAGGTCGGCGACACGTACACGGGCCGCGTCGTGAAGACGACGGACTTCGGCGCGTTCGTCGAGCTCAAGAAGGGCACCGACGGGCTGCTGCACGTCTCGAACGTCGGTCCCGGCCGGGTTGCGCACATCGAGGACGTGATCGCCCGCGGCGACACCCTCGACGTCGTCGTCCAGGAGGTCGACAAGGAGCGGGGCCGCATCGGCCTCAAGCTGGTCGCCAAGCACGAGAACGGCGAGCTCGTCTCGCCCGAGACGCTCGTCGAGCGGGCGAAGGACGCTCCTCCGCGCGAGCCGCGGCCCCCGCGCGAGGACCGCGGGCGCGGCGGCCGCGACCGCGGCCGGCGCGACCGGAACTAGCGAGCGGACGGAGGGGCGGCGCGAGCCGCCCCTCCGACTCTAGGATCGCCCCGTGCGCGACCCGCAGATCACGACGCTGCCCGGTGGCGAGCGCGTTGCCACCGAGCCGCTCCGCGGCGTCCGGTCTGCGGCGCTCGGGCTCTGGATCGGCACGGGCTCGCGCGACGAGCCCAGCTCGCGCGCGGGGGTCTCGCATTTCCTCGAGCACCTCCTCTTCAAGGGCTCGTCGCGCTACAACGCCCAGGAGATCGCCGAGCTGTTCGACGCGATGGGCGGCGAGCTGAACGCCGCGACCTCGCGGGAGACGACCGTCGTCTACACCCGGGTCCCCGACGACCACATCGAGCAGGCGCTCGACGCGATGACGGACATGGTGTTCGCTCCGATCCTGACGGACGTCGACAGCGAGCGCGAGGTCGTCCTCGAGGAGATCGCGATGGTCGACGACAACCCCCAGGACCTGGTCCACGACCTCGCCGCCGACGCGGTGTTCGGAAGACACCCGCTCGGGCGGCCGGTCATCGGCAGTGCCGACGTGATCGCGAACGTCACGCCCCGGGCGCTTCGGAGCTACCACGAGGGCGCCTACGTCGGGCCGAACGTCGTGCTCGCCGCGTCCGGCCACGTCTCCCACGATCGCGTCGTCGAGCTGTTCTCGGCACAGCGACCGTCGGCCTCGGTCGAGTCGCGCGTCCACCGCCGGATGATCGGACGCCTGCCCAGACCCGGATACCGGTTCCTGCGGCGCCGGACCGAGCAGTACCACGTCGTGCTCGCCGCCCCGGGGATCTCGCGCGACGACGACCGGCGCTACGCCGTCTCGCTGCTCGACGCGATCCTCGGCGGCTCGGCTTCCTCGCGTCTCTTCCAGGAGATCCGGGAGAAGCGCGGGATGGCCTACAGCGTCTACACGTACGGATCCCAGTACGCGGAGACGGGTCAGATCGGCATCTACGTCGGTACGCGGGAGGACAACCTCGCCGAGTGCCTCGCCGTCACGCGGTCGGAGCTGGAGGACGTCGCGAACGGGAACCTCCGTGCCGGCGAGCTCGAGCGTGCGAAGGAGAACCTCAAGGGGCGGCTGCTGCTCTCGCTCGAGAGCACGTCGAGCCGCATGACGCGCCTCGGGAAGGCCCTGGTCACCGACACGGAGCTCGTCTCCGTCGACGAGACGGTCCGCCGGGTCGACGCCGTGCAGCCGGCCGACGTCGCGGATGCCGCGGCGGAGCTGTTCGCGCCCGAACGTCTGTCCGCCGCCGGGATCGGCCCAAACGAGAACCGCTTCCGCGCCGCCCTCTCGCGCGTCAATCCGGCCCTCGCGGAGCAGCCGTGAGGATCGCGTTGTTCGGCCTGACGGGCAAGGTCGGCTCCGCGCTGGCTCCGGCGCTCGAGCGGGCCGGACACGAGGTCGTCGACGGCCGCGATCCCGGCCCCGCCGCGTGCGACGTCGCCGTCGACTTCACACGCCCCGACGCGGTGCTCGAGAACGCCGCGACATGTCTCGCGGCCGGCGTTCCCTTCGTGGTCGGCACGTCGGGCTTCGACACGGCCGCGCTCGACGGGCGCGCGAAGGATGCCGGCGTACCCTGCTTCTACGCCCCGAACTTCGCGATCGGCGCTGTGCTGATGATGCGCTTCGCCGAGGAGGCGGCTGCGGCGTTCCCGAGAGCCGAGATCGTGGAGCTCCACGCCGACACGAAGCTCGACGCGCCCTCCGGCACCGCGAGAGCTACCGCCGCCCGGATCGGCGGCGAGGTGCCGATCCACTCCGTCCGGCTGCCCGGGCTCGTCGCCCACCAGGAGGTGATCCTCGGCGGGCCGGGGGAGATCCTCACCATCCGGCACGACACGACGTCCCGTGAGGCGTTCGTGCCCGGCGTGCTCCGCGCGATCGACGCGGTGCGATCCCTGCCGCCCGGCCTCACGGTCGGCCTCGACGCCCTCCTCTGACCCGAACCGCCGGGCGACTACAATCTCGGAGGTGCTCGGCGAAGTCCTCACCGCCGTGGTCACGCCGTTCCGCGAGGACGGTTCCGTCGATCTCGACGCGTTTCGCACGCTCTGCACGTTCCTGCTCGACAACGGGTCCGACGGTGTCGTCGTCACGGGCACCACCGGCGAGGCGCCGACGCTGTCCGACGCGGAGCGGCTCGCGCTGTACGTCGCCGCGCTCGAAGCAGTCGGCGATCGCGGGACCGTGATCGCCGGCACGGGCACGAACTCGACTTCGCACTCGGTGCACCTCACCGAGCAGGCGCACGAGGCCGGTGTCCACGGGTTCCTCGTCGTCACGCCGTACTACAACAAGCCGCCGCAGCGCGGGATCGTCGCCCACGTGGCTGCGGTCGCATCGACGACCGACCGACCGATCGTCTTCTACGACATTCCGTCGCGCGTCGTGGTCGACGTGGAGCCGGAGACGATCTCACGGCTCGCGGAGATCCCGAACGTCCGCGCGGTGAAGCAGGCGAAGCCGAGCATCGACGCCGCGCGCCACGTCGTCGCCTCGGGGCTCGACCTCTACGCGGGCGACGACGACCTCATTCTCCCGTTCCTCGAGGTCGGCGGCGTGGGCGGGATCTGCGTCCACACGCACGTCGTCGGCCCGCAGGTCAAGGAGCTCGTCGCGAGCTACCGCGGCGGAGACGTGGAGCGCGCCCATGCGCTGGACGAGGAGCTCCGTCCCGCGATCGAGATCCTCCGCGTCCAGACGAACCCGATCGCGATCAAGCGCGCGTTGCAGCTGCTCGGCCACGAGGTCGGCGGCCTCCGGCTGCCGCTCGTCGAGGCAGACGAGGACGAGACGGCGCAGATCCGCGACTGCCTCGAGCGGCTCGGTCTGCTCGAAGCGGTTGCGGTCTGATCTCCCCGGAGATTCGCCCTCGACCGTCGCGCTTAGACTCCGCTCGGTGACACAGGCCCTTCGCATCATCCCGCTCGGCGGCCTCGGCGAGGTCGGGAAGAACATGACCGTCTTCGAGACCGGTGACGACCGGATCGTCGTGGACTCCGGCCTCGCCTTCCCACGGGACGAACACTTCGGCGTGGATCTCGTGCTGCCCGACTTCACGTACCTCGTCGGGCGGCCCGTGCGCGCCGTGGTGCTCACGCACGCGCACGAGGACCACGTCGGCGCGCTGCCGTACGTCCTGCGGGACGTCGAGGTCGGCGAGGTGATCGGGACGCGCCTCACGCTCGGTCTCGTGAAGTCGAAGCTCGACGAGCACGGCCTCGCCGCCTCGACGGCGCTGACCGAGGTCGCGCCAGGCACGGGCCACATGCAGGTCGGACCGTTTCGGCTCGAGTTCGTGCGCATGGCGCACTCCGTCCCGGACTCGATGGCCATCGTGATCGAGACCGACGCCGGCCGCGTCCTCCACACCGGCGACTGGAAGCTCGACCACACGCCCGTCGACGGCTTGAAGACGGACGTCGGCGCGCTGGCCGAGCTCGGCAACCGGGGCGTCGACCTGCTGCTCGGCGACTCGACGAACGCCGAGCGACCGGGCATGACGGGCTCCGAGCGGCTCGTGGGCGAGGCGTTCCGCCAGCTCATCCCGCTCCGGACCGGGCGGATCATCGTCGCGTCGTTCGCTTCCAACATGCACCGCGTCCAGCAGGCCGCGGAGGTGGCGATCGCCAACGGCCGGAAGGTCGCGGTGGTCGGGAGGTCGATGCGGAAGAACATGAACATCGCCCGGAACCTCGGGTACGTCGATCTGCCCGACGAGGCGATCGTGTCGCCGAAGGAGGCGATGGAGCTGCCGCGCGACCGCGTGCTCGTGCTCTGCACCGGGAGCCAGGGAGAGCCGATGTCCGCGCTGACCCGCATCGCGTACGGCGACCATCAGAACGTCGTGGTCGAGAGCGGCGACACGGTGATCATCTCGGCGAAGCCGGTGCCGGGGAACGAGCTCCGCGTGCACGACTCGATCAACCGGCTGGCGCGCCTCGGCGCCGAGGTCCTGCACCAGGAGATCGCGCCCGTGCACGTGTCGGGCCACGCGTGCTCCGAGGAGCTGCGAACGCTGCTGTCGCTCGTCCGGCCTCGCGCCGTGATGCCGATCCACGGCGAGTACCGGATGCTCGCAGCGCACGCGCGGCTGGCGCGGGACGGCGGAGTCGCCGAGGATGGGATCGTGATGGCGGAGAACGGATCGGTCGTCGAGCTCACCCCCGACGGTGTCCGGATCGTCGACCGGGTCGAGGCGGGCGTCACGTTCGTCGACGGGCTCGGGGTCGGCGACGTGGAGGACGTCGCCCTCCGTGACCGCAGGAGGCTCTCGGAGGACGGCGTGATCATCGTCGTCACCACCGTCACGCTCACCGACGGCTCGAGCGACCTCGCGCCGCCCGAGCTGATCGCACGCGGGGTCGGCGAGGACACCGACCTGATCGACGACCTGCGCGACCAGGCGGCTCGGATCGTCCGCGACCTCGCGGGCAACGGCATCGTCGAGATCAAGCTGATCCAGGAGCACATCCACGACGGCATCGGCCAGGTCGTCTACGAGCGGACGCGGCGCCGTCCGATGATCCTCCCGGTCGTGATCGAGGTCTAGCGATGGCAGGCTGGCCAGACGTCCTCGAGGCGAACGCCGTGACCCCCGCCACGGTGCGGCGGCTGATCAACCAGCTGCGCGCGTGCGAGGTCGCGGCCCTCGCGTTCTGCAGGCTGCTCGAGCGGTGGGGGAGGGGCGACGCCGTCCCGGCGACGCCGGGCGGCCGTCAGGCGGCCTTCCGGCATGCCGCCGACCGCGTCGAGACCGCGCTGGCAGGCCTCGAAGGGCCGCTGTCGGCGTATCTCCTCGAGCTCGAGCCGGATCGCGCCGAGGGGAGGTCGTGGTACGGCGGCCCCGGCGCCGGCGAGCTCGTCGAGTGGCGTCCGATCCTCGAGCGGGCCGGCGTCTCCGTGTGCCCGCACCGCGTCGCCGCCGTGTACCTCGAGCTCGCAGTGCTCGTCCGGGCGCTCCAGGGGCTCGAGGACGCCGCGCGCCTTCAGGCCGTCCCCGACCGCTCCTCGCTCTGGGCAGGGTTGTTCGACCTGCGGGACACCCTGCTCGGCGCGACGGTCGACGACCTCCGCGCGCTCGCGGCCTAGGGGCTTGCGGACACGTCCGTTGCTGGCACCTGACGGCAGACGGTGTCAGACACCGTTTGTTGTCAAGATGGCTGTCGCGGCCACGGCCCGATGAAGCCGAGGATCGTCGTCGTCGGCTCCGTCAACCTCGACCTCGTCGTCCGTGTCGAGCGCCTGCCCGAGCCGGGGGAAACAGTGGGCGGCGCGACGTTCGCACGGGTGCCCGGCGGCAAGGGGGCGAACCAGGCAGTGGCCTGCGCGCGCCTCGGCGCGGACGTGACGATGATCGCAGCGGTCGGGCGCGACGCACTCGCCGAGGAGGCGCTCGCCGGGCTGCGCGAGGCGGGCGTCGAGCTCCCGCTTCACGAGAGCGACGAGCCGACGGGCGTCGCGCTGATCCAGGTCGACCAGGCGGGGGAGACGACCATCGCCGTCGCACCCGGCGCGAACGGCACGCTCGGCGCCGTCGAGCTGCCGCCGCACGACGCGGTGCTCTGCCAGCTCGAGGTTCCGGACGAGGCGGTCCTCTCGGCGTGGGAGGAGTGCACCGGGATGTTCTGCCTCAACGCGGCCCCCGCGCGCCCGATCGCGGTCGACGCCGACCTCACCGTCGTCAACCGACACGAGCTCGAGGCGCTCGTCCGCCGCGACGGGCTCGTCGCGCTCACGCTCGGGGCGGAGGGCGCCGTGCTCCTGGAGGACGGGGAAGAGATCGCGCGGGCGACGCCGCCCGCGGTGAGGGCCGTCGACGGAACGGCGGCGGGAGACGCGTTCACGGCCTGCCTTCTCGTTTCGCTGCTCGAGGGACAAAACGGAGAGGAGGCTCTGCGGCGCGCGTGCGCCGCCGGCGCCTTGGCCGCGTCGCACTTCGGCGCCCAGCCGTCGCTCCCGACGGCGGCCGAGGTCGACGCGATCCTGGCGCACTGAAACGCCGGTCAGGCCTGCGCTCTTGCGTTGATTCAACACAAGCGTTGTCAAGCGCCGCGTGGGAATAATCGACTCCGTGCCGACGCCGATCGTCCTCGACTGCGATCCGGGCCACGACGACGCGATCGCCCTGCTCCTCGCTCTGGCAAGCCCCGAGATCGAGCTGCTCGGCGTGACGACGACGTACGGCAACCAGACGCTCGAGAAGACGACCGCCAATGCCCTGCGCGTCCTCGAGCTGGCCGGACGCCGAGACGTGCCGGTTGCCTCGGGCGCCGCCGAGCCGCTCGAGCGCCCCCTCGTGGTGGCCGCCCACGTTCACGGGGAGAGCGGGCTCGACGGCCCTGCGCTGCCGCCGCCGAGCATCGAGCCGGTCTCGGACGACGCCGTGGAGTGGATCGCCGGCGCCATTGCCGGAGCTTCGAGGGAGGTGACCCTCGTCCCGACAGGGCCGCTCACGAACATCGCGCGCTACCTCGAGCGCCACGGAAATGAGAGGATCGAGCGCGTCGTCGTGATGGGCGGCTCGATCGCCGAGGGCAACATGACGCCGGCGGCGGAGTTCAACATCTGGGCCGATCCCGAGGCGGCGCAGCGCGTGTTCCATTCGGGCCTCGACGTGACGATGATCGGCCTCGACGTGACGCACAAGGCCGTCACGGGCCCGGATGTCCAGCGCCGACTGCGCGACGCGGGCCCGATCGGCGTGTTCGTCGCGGAGCTCGTCGATTTCTTCGCCGTCTACCACGAGCGGACGTACGGCTGGGAGGGCGCACCGATCCACGATGCGGTCGCCGTTGCGCACGTTCTCCGTCCGGGTCTCGTCGAGACGAAGCTTCGGAACGTCGAGGTCGAGCTCGAGTCGGAGCTCAACCGGGGGAGGACCGTCGTCGACCTCTGGCTGCGTACCGACCGGCCCGTCAACGCTCACGTCGGCGTCGACCTCGACGCGGACGCCTTCTTCGACCTGCTCGTCGAGCGCATCGAGCGGCTCGGGTAGCCGATGGCCGACGTGACCGTGCTCGCGGAGGTTCCCTCGCGCTCGCCCGGCAACGTGGACGATGCACGGGCCCGGGCGGAACCGAGCGCGGGTCGGAAACCAGGCTTGTAACAGACTGTTGCAAGCCGGTGGTCGCCCGATCGCGCGTGGCCGCAGGAGTTGCGGCAGGGGCGAAGAAGCAGCAAGCCCATGGCTACGAGGAAGAAGCGGGCTGCGCCTGCGCGGCCGCGCAAGCCGCGATCCCCTGCACGGGTGCGCAAGAAGCGCGCGAAGAGGACACGCGGGCACCACCATCCCGAGCTCGTCGGCCTCGGCCTCGTTGCGGCCGGCCTCGTCCTCGTCACGGTCCTCTGGCTCGGCTGGGACGGCGGCCCCGTCGGCTCGCACGTCTCCGCTTGGCTCCGGGACGGCGTCGGCTCGGCAGCGCCCGTCGTCCCGCTCGTCCTCGTCGTCGTGGGCGGGTTGATGCTGATCCGCAGCGAGCTCGTCGACCTCCGGCCGTTCCGTACAGGGCTGGTCGTCGGGGTCGTGGGTCTCATGGTGTCGCTCGGCGAGGATCACGGCGGTGGACTCGGCGCGGCGCTCGGCGGGGGCCTCGCCGGCGTGATCGGGGTTGCCGGCGCACTCATCGTCGGCCTGGCCCTCGTGACGGCCGGGCTGCTGCTCGTGACCGGCGCGTCGGCCGGCGCGATGCTGCGCCGTTCCGGGCGTGTCGTGCGGCAGGCCGGGACGGTCGCGCGGCGCTCCCTCGAGAGCCTCGAGTGGACCGACTGGAGCGACTCGGAATCGGCCGTCGAGCCTGTCGCCGAGCCGCTGCTCAAGCGCAGGCCGCCGCCGCTCGACGGTGTCGAGGCGTATCCCGACGTCTTGGCCGACGGGCCGTTCTCCGCCGAGCCTCCGCCGCTTCTCCCACCCGCGCCGGCGGAGGGCTCGACAGAGGACGAGGGGTTCGTCTTCGGCTCCCCGGCGACGAACACCGAGTACACGCTGCCCGACCGCTCGCTGCTCAAGGCGAGCCCGCCGGCGCGTAGCGACTCCGCCGACGTGAGCGCCCGCACTGCCCAGGTGCTCGTCCAGACGCTCGCGAACTTCGGCGTCGAGGCGACGATCGTCGGGACGATCGCCGGGCCGCGCGTGGTGCGCTACGAGCTCCAGCTCGCGCCCGGCACGAAGGTGTCGAAGGTCGCCGGGCTCCGGGACGACCTGTCGTACGCGCTCGCCACGACGGAGATCCGCATCCTCGCGCCGATCCCGGGCAAGCAGGCGGTCGGCGTCGAGGTCCCGAACCTCTCGCCCCGGATGGTCACGCTCGGCGACATCTTCGACGACCTTCCGGGCACCGCGAGCCCGCTGTCGGTTTGGCTCGGCAAGGACATCTCCGGCAACGCCGTCTGGACGGATCTCGCGCGGATGCCGCACGTGCTGATCGCCGGCACGACGGGGTCGGGAAAGTCCGGCTGCATCAACACCCTGCTCACGTCGATCCTGCTCCGCGCGACGCCGGACGACGTACGGATGATCCTCATCGACCCGAAGCGGATCGAGCTCAACTTCTACGAGTCCATCCCGCATTTGCTCACGCCGGTCGTCTCGAGCCCGAAGGAGGCCTCCGCGGTGCTCCTCAACGTCGTCGCGGAGATGGAACGGCGCTACGAGCGCCTGTCGATCGTCCGCGCGCGGAACCTGCCCGAGGCCAACCGCACGTTCAGAGCACGCGGCGAGGACACGCTCCCATATTTGCTGGTCGTGATCGACGAGCTCGCCGACCTGATGATGATCTCGCCGCAGGCGGTCGAGGACGCCGTCATCCGCCTCGCCCAGAAGTCGCGCGCCGTCGGCATCCACCTCGTGCTCGCGACGCAGCGGCCGTCGGTCGACGTGATCACCGGGATGATCAAGGCGAACGTCCCGAGCCGCATTGCGTTCGCCGTCTCGAGCCAGACCGACTCGCGCGTGATCCTCGACGGGGCCGGGGCCGAGAGCCTGCTCGGCCAGGGCGACATGCTCTTCAAGCCGCTCGGCACCTCGCGCCTCCAACGCGTCCAGGGCGCGTTCGTGACCGAGGAGGAGATCGCCCTCGTCGTCGAGCAGTGCCGCGCGCAGCGCGGCCAGCAGCTCGACGAGACGCTGCTCGAGATGCCCGAGGGGGCGCCCGCCGCGGACGGGGAGGAGGAACTCGACTTCGACCCGGACGAGGACCCGCTGCTCGACCGGGCGATCGAGATCGTCGTCCAGACGCAGACGGCGTCGGTGTCGCTCCTCCAGCGGCGACTCCGGGTCGGCTACACGCGCGCGGGCCGCCTGATCGACATGCTCGAGCGCCGGGGCATCATCTCGGGTTACGAGGGCTCCAAGCCGCGCCGCGTCCTGGTCGAAGAGCACCAGCTGGCATCCGTGATCGGCCCGTCGTAGGCGGTCGAAAGGCCCTGCACGGGGCCAAAGATCCTTACAACGCCGCCGCTGCGCAGGGACTAGTCTTCGGCGGTTGCGGTGTCAGTCCAACTTCGTGTTCAATCCCGCGTCAACAGAGGCGGGAGGCTCCGTCTAAGCACCATTCAAGGAGGGTAAGTGGCGATTCGCAAATGGATGGTCGTCGGCTCGCTCGCGCTCGCGGCGGCACTGGCGCTGACCGTCGCCTCGGTCGGCTCCGCCAAGCCGGCGGCGACCGCGAAGCTTCGCGTCGCGCTCGTGACCGACATCGGTGGGTTGAACGACAAGGGCTTCAACGCCCTCGCGTACAAGGGCCTGAAGCAGGCCCAGAGCAAGCTCGGGGTCGAGGGGCGCGTCTTCATCTCGAAGAGCGCCGCTGACTACATCCCGAACCTGTCGACCGGGGCGAGCAAAGGCTACGACCTGGTCATCGCGGTCGGATTCCTGATGTCCGACTCGACGGCCGCCGTGGCGAAGCGGTTCCCGAAGACGAAGTTCGCGATCGTCGACGTGAGCGCTCCGTTCATGAAGGGCAAGCCGAAGAACGTCCGCGGCATCGTGTTCGCCGAGCAGGAGGCAGGGTGCCTCTCCGGCGTGGCGGCCGCGACCGTGTCGAAGTCGAACGTGATCAGCTCGGTCGGCGGTCTCAAGATCCCGCCGGTCGACGCGTTCATCGCCGGGTACCAGTTCTGCGCGAAGAAGGTGAAGCCGAGCATCACCACGCTGAACGGCTACTCGCAGGACTTCGTCGCGCAAGACAAGTGCAAGGAAGTCGCGCTGAACCAGATCGGCGAGAGCTCCGACGTCGTGTTCCAGGTCGCCGGCGGCTGCGGCCTCGGCGCCCTGCAGGCGGCGAAGGAGAACGCCAAGTGGGGCATCGGCGTGGACAACGACCAGGGCTTCCTGGGCTCGCACGTCCTCACGAGCGCCACGAAGAAGGTCGACGCGGGCGTCTTCCAGACGATCCAGCTCGCCACGACCAACAAGTGGAAGGCCGGCATCGACGGTCTGTTCAACGTCAAGAACGGCGGCGTCGGCTTCGGGAAGGTGAGCACCAAAGCGCCGAACCGCGCCTCGCTCGTCAACCTCCTCGGCAAGTGGTCGAAGGACCTCGCGGGCGGCAAGGTCAAGCCGCCCCGCACCGTCACCGAGTAACGAGGCGACGAGTCGACCCGAACAGCGGGCGGGCCACACGGCCCGCCCGCTCTCGTTTCCGGTGTCGCCGTGTCCGGACCTACATAGAATCCCGCGGCAATGTCCGCGCGCCCCCAGGTCCTCGAGATGCGGCACATCACGAAGCGCTTCCCGGGCATCGTCGCTAACGACGACGTCAGCTTCGACCTGAGAGAGGGCGAGGTCCACGCGCTGCTCGGCGAGAACGGCGCGGGCAAGTCGACGCTGATGAACATCCTCTACGGGCTGTACCACCCCGACGAGGGCGAGATCCTCATCAAGGGCAAGCCGGTCAGGCTCGGCTCGCCCAACGCAGCGATCGACGCCGGCGTGGGGATGGTGCATCAGCACTTCATGCTCATCCCGGTGATGACCGTCACCGAGAACATCGTCCTCGACATGGAGCCGACCCACCAGCGTGTCTTCCTCGACATGAACGAGGCGGAGCGCCGCGTACAGGAGATCTCCGACCGCTACGGCCTCGCCGTCGATCCGACGGCGCGGATCCAGGACATCACCGTCGGCCAGCAGCAGCGCGTCGAGATCCTCAAGGCGCTCTACCGCGAGGCCGACATCCTCGTGCTCGACGAGCCGACCGCGGTGCTCACCCCGCAGGAGGCGAAGGAGCTGTTCGAGGTCGTCCGGAGCCTTACCGAGCGAGGCAAGTCGGTGATCTTCATCTCGCACAAGCTCAACGAGGCACTCGAGATCGCCGACCGGATCACCGTCCTGCGGCGCGGCAAGCTGATCGAGACGCTGCCGGCGGCGGGCGCCACCGAGGCGAGCCTCGCACGGTTGATGGTCGGCCGCGAAGTGCTCCTCCGCGTGGCGAAGACGCCCGCACGGCCGACGGACCCGCTGCTCGAGGTCGAGGAGCTGCGCGTCCTCGACGACCGCGGGATCGAGAAGGTGCGCGGCGTCTCGTTCGAGGTGCGCGCGGGGGAGATCGTCGCGATCGCCGGCATCGACGGCAACGGCCAGACCGAGTTGATCGACGGGATGACCGGGCTGCGCCAGGTCGAGTCGGGCGCCGTACGGGTCGACGGCGCGGACGTCACGTCGGCGTCGGCGCACGGCCATCTCGCGGCCGGGCTCGGCCACATCCCCGAGGACCGGCAGCGGCGAGGACTCGTCCTCGAGTACTCGATTGGAGAGAACATCGTCCTGCACGACTACCGCTCGTCGAGGTTCTCGAACCTCGGCTGGCTGTCTCTCGGGCGCATCTTCGGCCTCGCCCGCCGCCTGATCAAGGAGTTCGACGTCCGCGGTGGAGGCGCGACGACGCGCGCGGGCGGGCTGTCCGGCGGGAATCAGCAGAAGGTCGTGCTGGCGCGCGAGATCGAGCGCGACCCGAAGGTGCTCATCGCCGCGCAGCCGACACGCGGTCTCGACGTCGGCGCGATCGAGTTCGTCCACCGCAGGCTGATCGAGGAACGCGACGAGGGCCGCGCCATCCTGCTCGTCTCGCTCGAGCTGGAGGAGGTCCTGTCCCTGTCCGACAGGATCCTCGTGATGTACGAGGGCGAGATCGTGGGCGAGTTCCCGCCGACCGCGACCGAGGAGGAGCTCGGGATCGCGATGACCGGCGGAGGACGCGGCGAGGCGGCGGCGTGAGCGACATCGGCCCCGTCCATCAGGTCGGAACGCCTGCAGAGATGCCGCCCGAGGGGTCGCCGTCGTTCAACGAGCGGCTTGCGGTCGCGCAGAAGCTCGGTGGGCTCGTCGCCCCGCTCATCACCGTCCTGATCGCCTTCGTGATGGGCGGCCTCGTCGTTCTCGTGACGACGGGGAAGAACCCGCTCCGCACCTACCAGGCGATCTTCGACGGGTCGGGTCTGAACTGGTTCTTCGAGGTCGGCTCGCACGAGGTGGGGCTGCCGTTCACCGACGCGAAGGTCTGGTTCCCGTGGGATCCGGCGAGCTTCGCGAGCTTCAACCTGCAGCAGACGCTGATCCAGACGACGACGCTGACGCTCGTCGGGCTCGCGGTCGCGTTCGCGTTTCGGTGCGGGCTGTTCAACATCGGCGGTCAGGGGCAGTACATCGCGGGTGCGATCACGGCGGTGTGGATCGGCTCGTCGTTCGCGGGGATGAGTCCCGTCCCGCACGTGCTCCTCGTCCTCGTCGTGGGCACGCTGATGGGCGCACTCGTCGCCGGTTTCGCGGGATTCCTCAAGGCGACCGTCGGCGCGCACGAGGTGATCTCCACGATCATGTTGAACAACATCGTTCTCTGGATCGGCGTGTACCTCTTCGGGCGAGGCGGGCCGCTCCAGAACGACACGCAACCCGACGTTCCGGTCTCCAACGACATCGTCGAGGGCGCCAAGCTCAAGGTCTGGTGGGGCGACCCGTTGCTGCAGGGACTCCACATCGGCTTCTTCATCGCGATCGCCGGGCTCGTCGTCTACTGGCTGATCCTCAACCGCACGACGCTCGGGTACGGCGTCAAGGCCGTCGGCTTCAATCCCGAGGCGGCCCGCTACGGCGGCATCAACGTCGCACGCAACTACTTCGTCGCGATGGCGCTCGCAGGTGCGTTCGCCGGCCTCGCCGGCGCGATCGACATCCTCGGCTGGCAGTTCCGCCTCTCCACGGGTGACGTCTCGACGTCGCAGATCGGATTCGTCGGAATCGCGGTCGCGCTCCTTGGACGCAACACGGCGGTCGGCACCGGTCTCGCGGCGCTGCTGTTCGGGGCGCTGCTGACGGGGACGTCGACCCGCAACCTCGATCCCGAGGTCTTCCAGCCCGAGCTCGCCTCGAACCTGACGTTGCTCATCCAGGGCCTGGTGGTGCTCTTCGTCGGCATGGACATGGTGATCCTGTGGCTCATCGCCCGGGCACGGGGCAGGAGGCTGGCGACATGACGACCATCGCGGTCCCACTCGGCCGCATCCGGAACCCGATGAAGGCGATCGCCTGGGTGGGAATCGGGCTCGGCCTCCTCGCTGCGTTCGTCGCGCTGCCCCCGATCGCGGCTCGGTCGTGGATACCGAGCCTGCTGCTCGCGCTCGCCGCGGCGGCGGTCGGGATCTACGTGCTCCGCGAGGGCGAGCGCCGGTTCGGTTGGTACGCGATCGTCACCGCCGTCCTCGGGTTCGGCCTCGGCTATCTCGCGACTCGGTCGGGGATCGGCAAGCTCGAGTCGGTCGTCATCTGGTCGTCCCTCTTCGCCGCGATGCTCCGCTACGCGACGCCGCTCATCTTCGGTGCGCTCGGCGGGATGTTCTCCGAGCGCTCCGGCGTCGTGAACGTCGGGCTCGACGGGATGATGCTGATGGGCGCCTTCTTCGGGATCATGGGCGCCGACAAGCTCGACTCGTGGTTCCTGGGTCTCCTCGTCGGCATCGCGTCGGGCGGCGCGATGGCCCTGCTCCATGCGATCTGGTCGATCCACTTCCGGGCCGACCAGATCATCAGCGGGTTCGCGATCAACTTCCTCTCCTACGGACTGACCGGCTACCTGTTCATCGACGTCTACGGTCAGGAGGGGACGCCGACCGACATCCCGGGCATCCCCAACGTGCGCCTCTCCTTCATCGACGACGTACCGTTCTTCGGCGACGTCTTCGGGAACCTCAATCTCATGATCTGGATCGCGCTGCTGCTGATCCCGCTCTCGTGGGTCGTCCTGTTCAGGACGCCAATCGGGCTCCGCCTTCGCGCCGTGGGAGAGCATCCGCGAGCCGCGGACACCGTCGGCATCGACGTCTACGCGGTCCGCTACGGCGCCGTCATCCTCTCGGGCATGCTCGCCGCGGCCGGCGGCGCGTTCCTCTCGATCGGGTTCGTCGGTTCGTTCAACGAGAACATGACCGCCTTCCGGGGATTCATCGCACTCGCCGCGGTGATCTTCGGCAACTGGCGCCCCTTCGGCGCGGCCGCCGCGTGCCTCCTGTTCGGGTTCTCGAGCGCGCTCGCGCAGCGCCTGCCCGAGTACTCGCCCTCCGGCGCCGTGCTGTTCCAGGCGTTGCCGTACCTCCTCACGCTCATCGCCGTGGCCGGCGTGATCGGCCGCTCCGTGCCCCCGGCCGCCTCCGGACGTCCCTACCAGAAGCAGTAGTGGAGGCAGGGGCGGAGGCGAAGCCGGCAGGGAACGGGCGCGCGATCGCGGCCGTGCTCGTCGGCCTCGTGGCCGTCGCGGTCATGCCGGTGGCGATCCTGGCGACCCGGTACTCCGAGTCCTACGACCTGCTCCACTCCGCCTTCGCGATCCCCGTGGACGTCCTGCTCGGCGCGATCGCGGTCGGCCTCGGGCGGGGCGCGCTGCGCCACGACGACATGCGCCTCGGCCGTGCCGGGGGCCGAGGCGCCGCGCGTCTCGGGCGGGCGCTCGGCGTGCTCGGGATCGCCCTCGCCTCGACCTGCCTCGTCGCACTCGCGGTGTACGGGCTCTTGACGTACCTCGGCGAGCGCTGACACGGGCGCGCGGTCGCCTACCACCTGTCCGGTCGAGACGACTACACTGGGCCGCTCATGTTCGAGATCGGCTCGAGCCTCCGCGAGGCGCGGATCCGCCAGAACCTCGAGTTCGACGAGCTCGAGTCGCGGACCAAGGTCCGCGCGAAGTACCTCCGCCATCTCGAAGAGGAGCGCTTCGACCAGCTCCCGGGCCACGCCTACACGAAGGGCTTCCTGAACGTCTACGCGGACGCCCTCGGGCTCGACGGGCGCCTGTACCTCGAGGAGTACAACTCCCGGTACGTCGCGGGAGAGGAGGGCGCCGCGCCGCGCATGCCGCGCGTCCCGTCGAGCCGCCAGCGACGGCGGCACGAGCGGCGAGAATCGGGCACGGTCGGCGTCGCGCTGGCGGCGATCCTGCTCGTCACCGCGCTCGTGATCGCGGCCTGGCGCTTCGGCGGTCACGACGACCCGCAGGTGGAAGGAATCAACGCGAACACGCCGCGCACCGTCGCCTCGTCGAAGCCCCGTGCCACGCGGCAGCCTGTCACCGTCACGATCCGCGCGGTGCTCGGCCCGACCTTCATGGAGGTTCGCATCCCGAGCGGGCGGCCGCTGTACACCGGCACGCTCGAGCGTGGTCAGCTCCAGCGGTTCACGCAGAAGGCGCTGCAGCTCTCGGTCGAGCGGCCCGGCAACGTCGTGGTCAAGGTCGACGGCAGGCGAACGCTGCTTGCCCGCAACGGGCTGCTGAGAGTCAAAGGCCCCACCGCAGTCTCCGGGTGAGCCGCCCCCGGGCGGCGATCGTCGTCACGGGCAGCGAGCTCGTGCGCGGCGAGCGGCGCGACGCGAACGGTCCGTTCTACGCGCGCGAGGCGCTCGCGCTCGGCCTGCAGCCCGGGCGGATCACGATCGTCGGCGACGACCCGGCCGACCTCGAGGCGGCGCTCCGCGAAGGAGGCGAGGCGGAGGTCTGCCTCGTCTCAGGAGGGCTCGGGCCGACGCACGACGACCGGACGGTCGAGCTCGTGGCACGGGTCGCAGGCGTGCCGCTCAGGGTGGACGCCGACCTCGAGTCCCACATCGAGGGTGTCTCCCGTCGCGTCGCCGAGCGTCTCCGGCGCCCGTACGCGGACTTCGCTCCCGGCGTGACGAAGCAAGCGTCGGTGCCCGAGGGAGCGACCGTGATCGGCATCGCAGGGACGGCTCCAGGTCTCGTCGTGCCGGCGAACGGCTGCGTCTACGTCGTCCTGCCGGGGCCACCCGGCGAGCTCAGGCGACTCTGGCCGGCGGCCGTCGCGAGCGAGCCGGTGCAAACGGTGCTGGCTCGCGTGACGCCGCCGGGTCGACAGGTGCTCCGGTTCTTCGGCGTCAGCGAATCGGCCGTGGCCCGCGCCCTCGCCGACGCGGGCGGCGACGGAGACGGCGTCGAGGCGACGATCTGCGCTCGGGACTTCGAGATCCACGTCGACCTCGTCGTCGAGCCGGGTGCGGAACGGCGCGCCGAGGAGCTCGCCGCGTCGCTCCGCACGCCGCTCGAGCGGTGGCTGTTCTCCGAGGACGAGCGCACGATCGCAGCGATCGTGCTCGACCTCTGCCGCGCGCGCGGTCTGCGGCTCGCGACCGCCGAGTCGTGCACCGGGGGCCTCGTCGCCGCGCGCCTGACCGACGTGCCCGGCGCGAGCGCCGTCGTCAGCGGCGGGATCGTCGCGTACGACGACGAGGTGAAGGTGCGGGAGCTGGGCGTGCCCGATCAGCTCCTCGCCGAGCACGGCGCCGTCTCGCAGGAGGTGGCCGAGGCGATGGCGGCGGGTGTCCGCCAGCGACTCGGCGTCGACGTCGGCATCGCCGTGACAGGGATCGCAGGGCCGGACGGCGGCACGCCGAAGAAGCCCGTCGGGCTCGTGCACTACGCCGTCACCACACCGGACGGCGACGCAGCCGAGTCGTTCTCCTTCCCGGGAGACCGGGACGTGATCCGCTCACGCGCGACGGTCGCCTCGCTGCACCTCGTGCGGCGCCTCTTGACACGAAGTCGGCGCGAAGACGTATGACCCCAGGAGCTAGGGTCGGGGGAGATGACCGCCTCCGGCTCTTCCTGGCGCTCCTGCTGCCTTCCTCGGTGCTCGACGTGCTCGAGCCCTGGGGCGCCGAGTACCTCCGCGACGGCCGTCCGGTGCGGCGGGAGCACCTCCACGTGACGCTGGCCTTCCTCGGCTCCCGTCCTGCGTCCGAGCTCGAGCCGATCGTCGGCGCGCTGCGCGAGGCGGCGACCGCCGCTGGGCGGATCCTGCTCGAGCCGCTCCGCTGGCGCGAGACACGAAGCGTCGGAATGATCGTCCTCCGGGACGTGACCGGCGAGGCCGGCGTGCTTGCGGCGCGATTGCACGCCCGTCTGGAGGCGCTCGGGGTCTACCGTCCGGAGCCCCGGCCGTGGCTTCCGCACCTCACGGTGCTTCGGTTCCGGGAGCGCCCGCGGCTCGACCCGCCCCTGCCGGAGATGGGAACATTCGTTCCGTCCGGTGTCGCTGCTTACCTATCTCGACTGCACCCGACCGGCGCTCGGTACGAGGTGCTCGAACGCGTCTCGCTGACTGCAGGAGGATGATTCGATGAACCGGGAGGAAGCCCTCGACGTCGCGCTCGGCCAGATCGAGCGACAGTTCGGCAAGGGCTCGGTGATGCGGATGAGCGACGCCGCGCAGGTCTCGGTCGGAGCGGTGTCGACGGGGTCGCTCTCGCTCGACCTCGCGCTCGGGATCGGAGGCCTGCCGCGCGGACGCATCGTCGAGATCTTCGGGCCCGAGTCGTCGGGCAAGACAACGCTCGTCTACCACGTCATCGCCGAGGCCCAGCGGCGCGGCGGCATCTGCGCGTTCATCGACGCCGAGCACGCGATGGACCCGACGTACGCGCGGCGGATCGGCGTCGACATCGACCAGCTGCTGGTCTCGCAGCCCGACACCGGCGAGCAGGCGCTCGAGATCGCCGAGCTCCTCGTCCGCTCGGGTGCGGTCGACGTCGTCGCGGTCGACTCGGTCGCCGCGCTCACGCCGAAGGCGGAGATCGAGGGTGAGATGGGAGACAGCCACGTCGGTCTCCAGGCGCGGCTGATGAGCCAGGCGCTGCGGAAGCTGGCCGGCACGCTCAACCGCACCGACACGATCTGCATCTTCACGAACCAGCTCCGGGAGAAGATCGGCGTCATGTTCGGGTCGCCCGAGACGACGCCGGGCGGCCGCGCCCTCAAGTTCTACGCGTCGGTGCGCCTCGACATCCGGCGCATCGAGACGCTCAAGGAGGGCACGGAGGCAATCGGCAACCGTGTCCGGGTGAAGGTCGTGAAGAACAAGGTGGCGCCGCCGTTCAAGCAGGCCGAGTTCGACGTGATCTACGGCCTGGGGATCTCGTGGGAGGGCACCGTCCTCGACGTCGGACTCGAGCGGAAGATCGTCACGAAGTCGGGGTCGTACTTCTCGTTCGGCGACGAGCGTCTCGGCCAGGGCCGCCAGAACGCGACGGCGTTCCTCACCGAGAATCCCGACCTCGTCCAAACCATCCTCGCGCGGGTGCAGGCCGACGCGGGGGCGGAACAGGTCGTCTCGGCGCGTCTGCTGCCGACGTCTGACGGGACCTCGGCCGAGACGACGCCCGTCGTCGAGGAGGTGGCGGAGGAGGTGACGTCGGAGGTGTGAATTCGGAGGCACGAGGCCGCCCATGCCGGTCGTGACCGCGCTCCGCGCGCGCGGGAGCCGCGTGATCGTCGAGCTCGACGGAGCCCCCTGGCGGACGCTGCCGCTCGACGCGGTCGCCGCCGCAGGACTTGCTCGGGGCGGCGAGCTCGACCGCGAACGGGCGCGTGCCCTCGCGCGGGCGCTCAGGCGCGCGCGAGCGGAGGATGTCGCCCTTCGGGCGCTCGCACGACGCGACCACTCGCGTGCCTCGCTCGGGGCGTGTCTCGAGCGCGCCGGCGTCGCCGCTGTAGACCGCCGCGACGTCGTCGAGCGCGCGACACGCGCCCGTCTCGTCGACGACGCGCGGTTCGCCGAGGCGCGTGCGACGCACCTCGCCGCGCGCGGGAGCGGCGACGCGCTCATCGTCGACGACCTCGCGCGACGAGGGATCGACGAGGAGCTGGCCCGGTCTGTTCTCAGCGGCCTGGAACCCGAGCACGTGCGCGCGGGCCGGGTCGTGGCGGAGCGCGGCAGAAGCGTCCGCACGATCCGGTATCTCGCCGCGCACGGGTTCTCGGAGGACATTCTCGAGAGGCTGATTGCGGACGTCGAGAGGTGAGCGCTACCATGTCAGCTGCTCCATCCGGAAATCCCTGCTCTCTCGTCTTTCCGAAACCGTTGTGACTCTCGTTCCGACCACCGACCCTTCCGACAGCAGGGCGACGGCGTGCCTGCAGAAGGGCACGCCGAGCTAAAGCGGTTCACTGCCAGCGGACCCCGGGATCCCGCGGGCGTTCGGGGTGCACGGATGTGAGCAGCCGCGGCGATGCCGCGGACAACCCAGCCTCCTGGAGGAGTGGAGATGCTCACGGTCGTCGCGCTGCTGGTGGGACTCGGGGTCGGAGGAATCGCCACCGCGGTCTGGCTCCGCGCATCGAGCACGTCGGCCGTTCGTCGGAGCGAGGAGGAGCGGCGGCGTCTCGTCACCGACGCCGATCGCGAGGCCGAGACGATCCGCCGTGAGGCGCAGGTCGAGGCACGCGAGCTCGCGGTGCGGCTCCGGGCGGACGTCGAGAGCGAGGTCCAGGACCGGCGCGTCGAGGTCGCGAAGGTCGAGGAGCGCATCGCCCAGCGTGAGGCGGAGATCGAACAGAAGCTCCTCGAGGTCACGCGCCGCGAGCAGGGCGTCGGCGACCGTGAGGTCCATCTGAAGCAGCTCCAGGAGGAGATGAAGGAGACCCGGGACGCCACGCTCAAGGAGCTCGAGCGGATCTCGGGAATGACGCTGGGCGAGGCGAAGGCGACCGTGCTCGAGCGTTCGCAGGACCTCGTCCGCCACGAGCTCGCTCGTTCCGTCCGCCAGCTGGAGGAGGAGGCGCGCGGCGAGGCGCGACGCCGTGCGCGGGCGCTCGTCGCGGACGCGCTGCAACGCGTCGCGGCGAGCCACACGGCGGAGACGACGGTGACGGTCGTCGAGCTCGCGAGCGACGACCTCAAAGGCCGCATCATCGGCCGGGAGGGTCGCAACATCCGCTCACTCGAGCATTTGACGGGCGTGGACGTGATCGTCGACGACACGCCGCATGCCGTCGTCCTCTCGTCCTTCGATGGCATCCGGCGCGAGATCGCGAAGCTCACGCTGGAGAAGCTCATCGAGGACGGACGCATTCACCCGGCCCGCATCGAGGAGATGTACTACCAGTCGAAGGCGGAGCTGGAGGAGCAGATCCACCAGGCCGGCGCACAGGCGGTCTTCGAGGCGAACTGCGGCGAGTTCCACGAGGAGCTGGTCGCGATCCTGGGCCGTCTCCGGTTCCGGACGAGCTACGGCCAGAACGTCCTCAAGCACACGCTCGAGGTCGTCCACCTCGCCGGCATCATGGCTGCCGAGCTCGGTGCGGGTGTGAAGACGGCGAAGCGCGCCGCGCTCCTCCACGACCTGGGCAAGGCGATGACCCACGAGGTCGACGGGTCGCATGCGCTCGTCTCCGCGCAGCTCGCGCGGCGCTACGGCGAGTCGGACGGTGTCGTGCACGCGATCGAGGCGCACCACTACGAGGTGCAGCCGCAGACCGTCGAGGCGGTGCTCCTCATCGCCGCCGACGCGATCTCCGCATCGCGACCCGGCGCGCGCGGCGAGAGCCTCGAGCACTACATCAAGCGGCTCGCGGCGCTCGAGGAGATCGCGCAGTCGAAGCCGGGAGTGCAGAAGGCGTATGCGCTCCAGGCCGGGCGCGAGATCCGCGTGATCGTCGAGCCGACCGAGGTCGACGACGACGGGACGGCGCTCCTCTCGTACGAGATCGCACGTCAGATCGAGGACCAGCTCGAGTACCCGGGCCAGGTGAAGGTGATCGTGATCCGCGAGTCGCGGGCGGTCGAGGTCGCGAAGTAGCCCTGGAGGCGCTGCCGCGCTCGAGCCGCCGAATGACGCCGCTACGATCGGACGATCGTGCGCCGCTACCACGTCACCACGTTCGGCTGCCAGATGAACGCTCACGACTCGGAGCGGATCAAAGGGATGCTCGAGTCACTTGGTCTCGGCGAGGCGCACGAGCCCGAGGGGGCAGACGTCCTCGTCTTCAACACGTGCACCATCCGCGAGAAGCCCGACACGAAGCTCGCTGCGCACCTTGGCGAGGCGGCGGCACGGAAGCGGCGTGACCCCGATCTCGTGATCGCAGTCGGCGGCTGCTACGCAGAGGCGCAGCGCGAGCGGATCTTCGAGCGCTACCCGTTCGTCGACGTCGCCTTCGGCCCAGGCTCGATCCCGCACCTGGGCGAGTGGATCGCGGCCGGGGGCTACGCCGTTGCCAGGGGCCGCTTCGGGACGCACGAGACGTTTGCGGCGACGCTGCCGATGCACCGCGAGCGACGCTTCAGCGCGTGGGTGCAGGTCTCGATGGGCTGCAACTCGAAGTGCGCGTACTGCATCGTCCCGGCGGTTCGCGGCCGCGAGCAGAGCCGGCGCCCGGGTGAGATCGTGGCCGAAGTGGAAGCGCTGGCGCGCGACGGCGTGAAGGAGATCACGTTGCTCGGGCAGAACGTGAACTCCTGGGGCCGCGATCTCGCGCCTGCGCTGCGGACCGAGTTCGGCGAGCTTCTCCGCGCGTGCGACGCGGTCGAGGGGATTCAGCGGATCCGCTTCACGAGTCCTCATCCGAAGGACTTCCGCGAGCCGGTGATCGCGGCCATGGCCGAGTGCGACGCGGTCTGCGAGCACGTTCATCTGCCGCTCCAGTCCGGCTCTGCGCGGATTCTCAAGGCGATGCGGCGCACCTACACGCCGCAACGGTACCTCGACCTCGTGGCGCGCCTTCGCGACGCGATCCCGGATCTCGCGCTCGGCACGGACATCATCGTCGGCTTCCCGGGCGAGACAGAGGAGGACTTCCAGGAGACGCTCGACATGGTGGAGGCGGTCGCCTTCGACAGCGCGTTCACGTTCGTCTACTCACCGCGCGCCGGCACGGAGGCTGCGTCGTTGGACGGCCAGGTTCCGGAGGACGTGAAGCGCCGGCGCATGGAGCGGCTCGTGAGCGTCGTACAGAGGACGGCGGCCGCGCAGAACGCCGCCCGGGTCGGCCGCGTGGAGGAGGTGCTCGTCGAGGGGCCGAGTCGCACCGACGCGTCATTGCTCCGGGGTCGGACGCGGCGGAACACCACCGTCAACTTCGCCGGAGCCGCCGTGCCAGGCGCTCTGGCCACCGTCGAGATCGAGAGCGCGACCTCGACGACGCTCAGAGGCCGTGAGCGGCTTCTCGTGGCCGTGTGAGCGGCATCGGCCTGTGCGGCAATCGGCACGATCCCGGCGCGAAGCCGTGAC
>Ga0081539_10001537_pt1 | contig 38572 bp, 30 predicted proteins | sample TabmetS4T2R2_FD_71023 | JGI IMG/M metagenome (GOLD analysis project Ga0081539, IMG submission 71023) | Tabebuia heterophylla rhizosphere microbial communities from the University of Puerto Rico - S4T2R2 | ecosystem: Host-associated > Plants > Roots > Rhizosphere ... | reverse complement strand
GAGGACGAGATCATCCCGCGCTACTACGAGCGCGACGAGCAGGGAGTGCCGGCGAGCTGGGTCGAGCTGATGCGGCGCTCGATGGCATCGACGCTGTGGCGGTTCGCGACGACTCGGATGCTCCACGACTACGTCGAGACGATGTACCTGCCCGCGGGTCAAGCCGCGCGCGATGAGGCGACCGCGGTCGCCGGCGCGTCGGCGGCCGTTGCCGCCGGCGCTGCCGGGGCTGCGCCTCCTCTCCCGGTAGGTGACAGCCCCACCGAGCCGCGGGGCCGTTCCGATGCCGCAGCCCGGCCAGTGAGCCTCTAGTCCCGGGACTGCGACCGCCGGCCTGCACACTCGAAGTCATTGCCCGAAAGCGGGAATCGCATGGAGTTCACGCTCGCAGCGGCCGGATCCCAGTCAGTGGGGACTCGGGGACCCGCGGCGACGGAGCGTGAGTCCAGGAGGCACCAGCTGGGCCATGACCGAGCGTGGAACGGCGGCGGGTCGCATCTGCGGGGCCCATCCACGCTCGCTGATCCCGCGAATTGAGTCTGTGGGACTCAGCGATGGGGGCGCGCCAGCGCCGCCGCGGTCGCTGTCGGGGCGGGTCAAGCTGGTCGGAGGATCGCCCCTCCGAACGCGCCGAGCGCGACATCCGTCCCTCGAATCGCTGTCGTGTCAGGGTCCGTCGCCAGCTCGACGTGCCACGCGCCTTCGAGCGGAACCTCCCGCCGAGCCGGCACCGCGGACGTGCCGAGGACCACGATGCGCGCGTCGGCGCCGGACCCGCAGCGATACGCGAGGATGCCGCTCGCGTCGTCCGCGATGAGCGTCGTGCGCGCCGTGCCCCAGCGGGCGGGCGAGGAGCGGCGTGCGCCGATCAGGGCACCGTAGAACGCGAGGAGATCGCCGTCCTGCTCCGTCCCCCACGGCATCGGCATGCGCGATTCCTCGGGATGACCCGAGCCGTCGGCCGAGCGGACGTCGCGTTCCTGCGACTGGCCGACCTCGGTGCCGTAGTAGACGATCGGCGGGCCGGGCAGGGTCATCTGGCAGAGGGCGGCGAGCTTCAGCCGGCGGGTGTCGCCCCGAACGGTCCACAGGAAGCGGTTCATGTCGTGGTTGTCGAGGAACGAGGGCTGGACGAAGTCCGGCGGGATCGCCGCGAGGTGGCGTCGGACGAGGGAATCGAAGGCGCTCGGCGTCAGCGTCCCGAACGCGAACAGCCCGCGCAGCGCCGCCTGGAGGATGAAGTCGAGGCAGCCGTCGAGGCGGCCGGCGAACGTGTGCTGGAGCGCCGGCGTCTCGACGATCTCCCCGAGGGTCACGCTGTCGGGAGCGACCGCCCGGATCTCCGCCCGGAAGACGCTCCAGAACGCGTGCGACGGGCCCTGGGCGTAGTCGCAGCGGAAGCCATCGACGCCGAGCTCGAGCCAGTGCCGGGCGCTGTCGACGAGCATCGCCCGGGCGCCCGGGTCGTCTGCGTCGAGCTGCGGGTGATCGGCGACGCCGAAGAAGGACAGGTACTGGTCGGGCCAGCGCGTGAACGTGAACCACGATGCCTCCGGCGCGGTCCGGTCGCGGATCGCGCGCTGGAACGCCGGGTGATCGGACGAAACGTGGTTCGCGGCGAAGTCCAGCAGGATCCGCAGCCCGCGCCGATGGCAGGCCGCGATCAGCTCGCGCAGGTCCGCCTCGGTCCCCAGGCGCGGCTCCACCGAGCCGTAGTCGGACGCGTCGTAGCCGTGATGCGACGGGCTCGGGAAGATCGGTGACAGCCACACGACCGTCGCGCCGAGCTCCGCGATGTGGTCGAGGCGCTGGAGGACGCCCCGGAGCGTCCCGCCGTAGAAGCCGCCGGGCGTTGCCGGGGTCGCGAACGGCATCCCGTCGGTTGTCGCGAAGCGGTCGACGAACACCTGGTAGATCACCGCGTCGCGCAGCCAGTCGGGAGCTCGCTCCCGGTCGACGTGGTACGCCTCCGCATCGCGCCGGATCGGCCAGAGCTGGGAGCCCCCCAAGGCGAACTGAGCGGCATCGGCATCGGTCACGCCGGGCGGCCGGTCGCCGGACACGACGCCCGCGATCTCGGTCGCCCATGTCGACGGCAGCTCGGGCGCGGCCTCGGACCACGCCTCGATCCGGTAGCGAACGAGCGTCCGCTCGGGCTGACCGGGCAGGACGCCTCGCCAGGTCTCGACATAGCCCCACGTCAGCGTGTCCCAGTCGGTCGCGACCCGCTCGAGCTCGACCGCTGTCCCAACCGCCGCGACCCCGCGCTCGCCGGCCGGGGTCCGGCCGTCCGCGGTCCAGTACGCCGTCACGCGGGTCGCCGCGACTGCCGGTCCGACCCGAACGGTGATCGTCGCCGGCTCGTCCGGCTCGGGATCGGCCGGTCGCACGTCGTGCCCGTGGCGGACCCCGAGGGTCGCGGCCCGGAGCTGCGCGAGGCGCAGCTCGTCCGTTGCCAGCGTCCCGAACACGAAGTCGGCGGAGACGTTCGGCTCGCCCGCTGCGGTCATGTCGTTCGGCCCGCGGACTGGCGCCCCGGATCGGCGCCCCGAGCGAGCTGGCCGTCAGCGCGACAGCCGGCACACGACCACGGGCTGGTCGGCGGCGCCGTCATCCGGCCACGAACAGCGCGCCGAAGCGTGCCGGCAGCGCGAGCTCGAGCCCTCCGTCCGCGCCCACGGCCGCTCCGGCGAGACCGCCGGGGCCGTCGGAGGTCGTGACGGCGGCCGCGAGCGCCCGCCCAGCGAGCTCCGGCGCGTCCACCTGAAGCCGGACCGGCTCGTCACCTGCGTTCAGGGCGACGATCGCTGCCCCGTCCGTGGCGAGCCGCAGGTAGGCGGCCGCGCGGTCGCCCGCACCCAATCCACGGAAGTCGCCGCGGCGGAGGACGCGCTGCTGATGCCGAGCGGCGATGGTGCGCCGGACGAACGCCAGCAACCCGCGGTCCCACGTCGCCGGTTCGTCCCACGGGAAGGCGCCGCGCGAGAGCGGATCGAACTCGCCCTGCATCCCGATCTCGTCACCGTAGTAGATCGTCGGGGCGCCCGGCAGGGTCAGCAGCGCCAGCAGGCCCAGCCGGAGGGACGTCGAGTCGCCGCTCACCATCGACAGGAAGCGCGGCGTGTCGTGGCTGTCGAGGAGGTTCATCTGGACCTCGGTGACCGCCCGGTCGTAGATCGACAGGACACGCGTGACGCGCTCCAGGAACGCGCGGCCGTCGTCGTCGCGGACCGACCTCGCGAGGATTCCGTGCTGTCCGATCACGCGCTGGTCGAGCCGGCCCGCGCCGGCGAACGAGGCGATCGCGAGTCCCAGCGGGTAGTTCATCAGCGCGTCGAACATGTCGCCGCGGACCGCGTCCGGCCGCTCGTGCCAGATCTCGGCCACGATGTACGCCTCGGGGTTGACGCCCTTCACCCGCTCGCGGAACGTCCGCCAGAACCGATCGGGCACCTCCTCTGCGACGTCGAGGCGCCAGCCGTCGATCCCGAAGCGGGTCCAGTGCTCGGCGACGTCGAGCAGGTACGCCTCGACATGCGGGTTGTCCGTGTTGAGCTTGGGCAACGCGGGGAGGTCCCACCAGGCCTGGTAGCCGAGCGTTCCGAGCGATCTCGTCCCGAGGCCCCCGTCGTCCAGGAACGTGGCCGCGTTGACGCGGATCGCGTCGAGCGGGTAGGCGCGGATGGGCCGACCGGCCTCCAGGTCCTCCTGGTGGAAGAAGAACCAATCGCGGTACGGGGAGGCGCGGCCCGTCTCCAGGACGTGGTTGAACGGCCAGAACCCCCGGCTGGCGTGGTTGAACACGCCATCGATCACGACCCGGATCCCGCGCTCGTGGCACGCATCGAGGAGCTCCCGGAACGCGCCGTCGCCGCCGAGGAGCGGATCGACGGCGAGGTAGTCGTACGTGTGGTAGCGGTGGTTCGAAGCCGACTGGAAGATCGGGTTGAAATAGATCGCGCTGACGCCGAGATCCGTCAGGTGATCGAGGTGCTCGACGACTCCGAGGAGATCGCCGCCCTTGAACCCGTGGCTCGTGGGCGGATCGCTCCACGGCTCGAGCGGCCCGGGCTTCGGGACCCGCTCGCTCCGCGCGAACCGGTCCGGAAAGATCTGGTAGAAGATGGCGTCGCGCACCCACTCGGGCGTGTCGACGCCCCCGGAGGCCGGCCGGAGGCCCGGATCCGGGAGCGTCACCGCGTCGCGCGTCGCTTGATCGGCCGGATGGTCAGCCCTTCACCGCGCCGGAGGTGAGACCGCCGGCGATGTACTTCTGGAAGTAGAAGAACAGGGCCACGGTCGGGATCGCGGTGAGGAGCGTCCCGGCGGCGAACTCGCCGAAGTTCGCGTTCCGCTCGCCGGCGATCAGCCCGTACAGCCCAACGGCGAGCGTCTTCGTGTCGCTCTGGGTCAGGAAGACGCTGGCCATGATGAACTCGTTGATCGACGCGATGAACGAGAGCACCGCGACGACCGCCAGGATCGGCGTGACCAGCGGCAGGATGATCGAGATGAACGTCGTCATGTGATCGGCGCCGTCCACCTTGGCGGACTCGTCGAGCTCCTTCGGCACGGTGTCGAAGAAGCCCTTGATCAGCCACGTGTTCACCCCGAGCGCGCCACCCATGTACAGCAGCACGAGCGACCACGGCGTGTTGAACCCGATCGGCGGATAGAGGTCGGTCACCGTCGTGAAGATGATGTAGATCGTCACGATCGCCAGGAACGCCGGGAACATCTGGATGATCAGGAGCGACAGCAGCCCGAGCCGCCGGCCGCGGAAGCGGAAGCGCGAGAACGCATACGCCGCCAGCGTGGACAGCGCCAGGGACAGAAGCGTCGCGGCGCCTGAGATGATCAGCGAGTTCAGGAACCAGCGCGGGAAATCGGTCCTCGTGAAGAGGTTCGTGAAGTTCCCGGTGCTGAACTGGGTCGGGATGAGCGAGGTGGAGCTCAGCGTCCCGAGCGGGTTGAACGCCGCCGATACGACGAACGAGATCGGGACCAACGCGAAGATGATCGCGACGATCGCGACGAGGTGCCGCCAGCCGACCCGCTGGAACCAGTTCTCACCGATCATCGGTTGATCTCCTCGAGGGCGGCGGATCGGCGGAAGCCGATGATCGACACGATCGCCACGATGAAGAAGATGAGGATCGACACGGCCGCGGCGAAGCCGTACTGGGCGCCGCCCTCGCCGAACGCCAGCCGGTACGTGTAGCTGACGAGGATGTCGGTGCCGCCCGCCCGCGGGTTGTCCGGCGGGAACGGCCCGCCGGCCGTCGTGAGCTGGACGACGTTGAAGTTGTTGAAGTTGAACGCGAACGACGAGATGAGGAGCGGCGCCACCGCGACGAGCAGGAGCGGGAAGACGACCGCCCGGAACGCCTGGAAGCGGCGCGCACCGTCGACCGAGGCGGCCTCGGTCAGGTCGGCCGGGATCGACTGGAGCGCCCCCAGGCAGACCAGGAACATGTACGGGTAGCCCAGCCAGAACTGGGTCAGCAGGATCGCGAACCGGGCGGTCCACGTCTCGCCGAACCAGTTGATGTTCAGACCGGTCAGGTTGTTGATCAGCCCGAAGTCCTGGTTGAACATGTCGCGCCACACGAGGAGCATCGCGAACGACGGCATCGCGTACGGCAGGACGATGAGGATCCGGTAGAAGCGGAGGGCCTTGAGCTCCTTGGAGTTCAGGGCCATCGCCACGAGCAGCCCCACCGCGAACGTGACGAGCACCGACAGGATCGCGAACATGAAGTTCCAGGTCAGGATCCCGAAGAACGGACCACTGACCGCGGGGTCCGTGAACGCCCGGGTGAAGTTGCCGAGTCCGACGTTGACCTGCCAGCCCTGCGGGAGGCTCGTCCCGTCGGCGGCCGTGAACAGGCCGGTGTCGTTGTTCGCCGTGTACGTGACCCCCGTCGCCGAGTTCGTGATCGTGTCGGTCGCGGGGTCGTAGGCGCTGATCGGCTTGCCCTCGTAGGCCTTGCTCAGCCCCTGGGTCTTGATCCCGCCGGTCGGGGTCGGGACCGTGATCGCCTGGAGCTCGGTCGAGCGCGTGGAGGCCTGCCCCGCGTTGAGGATCGTCAGCCCGGGGGCGGCGGTGACCTTCCCGGCCGGCGTGACGGTGGCATCGCTGAGCGGCGTCAACCCCTCCTCGGTTCCCTTCTGGAGGGTCTTCGTCGTGGGGTCGTAGAGCAGGAGCACGAGCGGGCCGGTCGGCGACGTCCCCTCGGTGGCGATCGTCATCGTGTAGTCGATGGAGCCCTCGACGCGCTGGACGGACGCGGTCTGGATCGAGGTGATCGCATCCTGCTTCGTCCCGCGATGGCCGTCGCCGAAGTTCGTGAAGGCGGTCGACACGGTCGAGATGACGGGGATCACCTGGAAGGCGACGAGGAAGATCGTGCCCGGGACCAGGTACTTGATCGGGATGTGCCGTGGCTGGAGGTAGATGATGAAGATCGCGATCGCCGATCCGACGACCGCGACGAGCGGCACCCACATCTCCGCGGCATAGAGCGGGAGCGCCAGCCAGAGCGTGATGGCGGCGACGGCGGCGAGCAGGATGATCTTGCCGAGGAGCCCGCGCGTGCTCCCCGCCGAGAGTCCCCAGCCGGGCCTCGTGACAGCGGTCTCCGTCAAGGGACGGCTCCTCCTCTCCCTCGGGGGTTGGGTGGCGGCGGCCCGGAACGGGCCGCCGCCACGCGTCGCCTACTGCTTGGCGATCCCGTCGCGGATCGCTTTCGCGGCGGCCTCGAGGGTGGCCTTCGGGTCGGCACCTCCGACGAGCGCGGCCTCGGCCACGCCGAACGGACCCCAGACCTGGCCCATCTCCGGGATCGCCGGAAGGATCACGCCACCCTCGCTGGCGGCCTGGAACTTCGGGATGTCCGGATCGGTCGCCTTGACCTGGTCGACGGCCGCCGTCAGGGCCGGCCGGCGGGGCTCGGCGGCATACAGGGCGGCCTGGACCTCGAGCGTCGTCAGGTAGTTCGTGGCGAACTCCTGGGCGAGCGTCTTGTTCTTGCCCTTCGAGGCGATGTAGAAGCCGTTCACACCGATGAACGGGCCGGCCTTCTGCCCGCCGGCGAAGCCGGGGATCGGGCTGATGTCGTACTTGATCCCGGCCTTCTTGATGTCGGCGACCGCCCACGGGCCGGAGATCAGGAATGGCGACTGCTTGTTGAAGAAGAGCGAGATCGCGTTCTTGTCGTCGATCGAGCGCTTCAGGGCCTTGTCGCCCTTCTCGCCGAGGGCGACGAGCTTGGCACCCGCGGCGAGGGAGCCTTCCGAATCGACGGCGACGTTCGCCGGATCGGGGTCACCCGTCGCGGTCTGGGCGAAGAACGCGCCGCCGCCGGAGACCCACAGCGGATAGATGTGGTAGGCGTCGCCCTTCTGGCCGACCTGGAGCGACATGATCTCCTTGGCCTTGCCATCGCTGACGAGCTGCTTGCCGGCCGCGACCAGGTCCTCGATCGTCGCCGGGGCGTCCGGGACGAGATCGGTGTTCCGGAACAGGGCGATGTTCTCGACAGAGTACGGAATCCCGTAGAGCTGGCCGTTGAACGTCATGCCCTTGATCGCAAGCGGGTCGAACGCCGAGGTGTCGGCGAGCTGGACCGGATCGATCGCGCTGTTGCGGACGAAGTCGCCGATCACGTCATGCGCCCAGACGACGATGTCCGGCGCCGTGCCGGCCTGGGTGGCCGTCTTGAACTTCGGGATGATGTCCTGGCTGATCGCCTCGACCTTCACGGTCACGCCGTTGTCGGTGGCGAACTTCGCGGCCAGCGGCTTGAGCGCGGCTGCGCGCTTGTCGTCGGCCCAGATGACGAGCTCACCGCCGCCGGCGGCCTGGCTCGAGCCGGCATCGGTCGAGGCGCCCGGGGTCGTCGAGGCCGGCGCACCGCCGCCTGTCGACGGCGTCGGGGTCGCGCCGCTGCTGCAGGCAGCGACGAGGACGACCATCGCCGCCATCAAGGACGTGCTGAGTCTCCGTTGGAACACGCTGCTCTCCTCCTCCGTGGGATCCACCCGTGGGTGGGTGCTCGGTTGTCGTGACCCGGCCGGAGCCGGATCGGCCGATCGCGGGGCGATCGGGTTCCCCAAGGGGCGGCCGGCTGGCCGCGGCATCAGCGTTCCGGGCTGCCCACCTCCCCTTCGCTCGGCGTGCGGCGCCCCGTGGACGCTCGCACGACGAGGCGCGTCTCGAGGCGCGAATGGGTGGGTGGGTGGGTGGCGTCGTCGTCGAGCCGGTCGAGGAGCAGGCGCATCGCCGCCGCGCCCTTCGAGCGCCCGGGTTGATGGATCGTCGTCAACGGTGGATCGGTGAAGGCCGCGACGTCGATGTCGTCGAAGCCCACGACTGAGATGTCGCGGGGAACGGCGATCCCCACCTCGCGAGCGGCTCGGAGGACCCCGATCGCCAGCGCATCGCTCATGGCCAGCACGCCGGTCGGTCGGATGCCGGCCGCGTACATCCGCTTGAAGGCGCGCGCCCCGGCCTCGAGGGTCGAGGGAACCGTCGCGATCGCATCGCCGGCGACGTCGATTCGGGCCTCGGCGAGGACCGACTGGTAGCCGCGCATCCGGCGAGCCGAGGCGTCGTCGAGGGTTGCCCACGTCCGGCCGCCCGCGCTGGGTCCCGCCTCGTCGTCGTCTGCGTCGTTACCCGCGTCACGCGCCGAGCGGCCCTGGAGCGGATGCTCGAAGGCGAGGATCACGAAGTCGCGATGGCCCAGCTCGACGAGGTGCCGGGCGGCCATCGCCGCGCCGGTCTCGTCGTCGACGGAGACGCTGTCCTCCTCGGGCAGCGCGGTCGAGTCGACGAGGACGAAGGGCAGGCCGCTCCGACGGACCTGGCCGATCTCCGGGTGGTCCGCGGACAGTCCGTACGCGATGAACCCGTCGACAGACGCCGCGTGGACGGCCCGGATCAACGAGCCCCGGACGGGCGAGATGAACTGGAGCGAATAGCCGGCGGCCTCGGCTGCGCCCGCCACGCCCGCGCTGAACGAGCCGAAGTACGGGTTCGGGAACACGACGTCGAGGCCCTGCGGGGTGAGGACGCCGATCGTCCCGGTCCGGCGCTTCGCGAGCATCCGGGCGACGGGATCGGGCCGGTAATGGAGCTCCGAGGCGATCGCCCGGATCCGCGACGCGGTCTCGGCGTTCAGCCGCTGCGGCGCATTGAACGCGAACGAGACGGCCGCCTTCGAGACGCTCGCGGCCCTCGCCACGTCAGCGATGGTCGTCCGCCGGGTCCTCTGCCGTGCTCCGTGAGCGGTGCCGTCTCGCAACGTCAGGCCTACCCGTGTCGCTCGCGGCCTGCGAGCATGTACGATGGGACGTAAAACGGTTTAGCAGCGCGGGAGCGGACCGTAGCAGCGGCCCGCGACAGTGTCAAGGCGAATCCGCGAGGATGGAGCGGTGGGAGTGGAGACGACCGTGGCGACGCCGGCGATCGGGCTTGCCCTGACCCTGCACAACCACCAGCCCGTCGGCAACTTCGGCTGGGTGATCGCCGAGACCTACGAGCGGGCGTACCTGCCGATGGTCGAGGCCCTCGAGCGGCATCCCGGCGTCCGCCTCGGCCTCCATTACAGCGGACCACTCCTGGGTTGGATCCGCGCCGAGCACCCGGAGTTCCTCGACCGACTGGCCGCGCTGCTCGCCCGTGACCAGGTCGAGATCGTCGGCGGCGGCTGGTACGAGCCGGTCCTCGCATCGCTGCCCGAGCGCGACCGCATCGCCCAGCTGCGCCGGATGGCCGACGAGCTCGAGGCGCAGTTCGGGCGACGGCCGCGCGGGGCCTGGCTCGCCGAGCGCGTCTGGGAGCCGGGGTTGCCCACGGCCCTCGTGGACGGCGGCTACGAGTGGACGATCCTGGATGACGCCCACTTCCGGGCCGCCGCGATCGCGGAGGATGCGCTATGGGGCCCGTACACGACCGACGATCAGGGCAAGCTGCTGACCGTGTACGGAACCGAGCAGGGGCTGCGCTACCACATCCCGTTCAGCCCCGTCGAGTCGGTGATCGAGCACCTCCGCTCCCACGCGACCGAGGCTGGCGATCGGGTCGGCACGATGGGCGACGACGGCGAGAAGTTCGGCGGCTGGCCCACGACCTACGAGCACTGCTGGGTCGATGGCTGGGTGGACGAGTTCTTCTCGGCCCTGGAGGCGAATGCGGACTGGCTGCACACCGTGACGCCATCGAGCTGGCTCGATGCGCATCCGCCGATCGGCCGGGTGTACCTGCCGACGGGCTCCTACGCCGAGATGGGCGAGTGGGCCCTCCCCGCCGCCGAGGCGCCGGTGTACCACGCCGCGCTCGCCGAGGCGCGAGAGGCGGGCCGGCCGGAGGAGCGCTGGCTGCGCGGTGCGATGTGGCGCAACTTCCAGGTCCGCTATCGCGAGATCAACGACCTCCACAAGCAGATGCTCCGGACGTCGGCGCTCGTGGACGCGATGCCGCCGGGGGCGCGCCGCGACCTCGCACTGGACCACCTGATGGCCGGCCAGTCGAACGATCCGTACTGGCACGGCCTGTTCGGTGGGATCTACCTGCCGGACCTGCGGCTTGCCAACCACGCCAACCTGATCGCCGCCGAGGACACCGCGATCGGCGACGCCGCGCCGGAGAGCGGCGTCGAGGTCGACCTCGACCTCGACGGGCGGCCCGAGGTCCTCCTCGCGAACGCGGGCGAGATCGTCGGCATCAAGCCGGACGCCGGCGCCGGGATCGGACGCTGGGACCTCCGGGCGGCACGGTTCGCGCTCGCCGCGGTGCTGCGGCGCCGGCCGGAGGCGTACCACGCGAAGGTCCGCCACCTCGACGACCGGGAGCGGGGTGATGGGCATGCCGGCGCAGGCGGCGATGGGGGCGAGGCGGCCTCCATCCACGACATCGTCACCTCGAAGCAGTCCGGGCTGAGCGAGCACCTGACGTACGACCGCGACGAGCGGCGGTCGGGCCTCCTGCGGGTCCTCGCCCTCGACGCGGCTCAGGATGCCGTGGCCGCGGCCGAGCACGATCTGGGCGACTTCGCGAACGGGGCGTGGACGACGGCGGAGCTTGCGCCCACCGAGGTCCGGCTCGTCCGGGATGGCTCGGTCCGGCAGGGAGAGCGGGCGGTCCCGGTCCGGGCGGAGAAGCGGATCGAGATCGGTGGCGGCCGGCTCGATCCCACGCTCGCGGTGACCTGCCGCGTGACGAACGTCGGCGACCAGCCGCTCCGCGCCCGGCTCGCCCTGGAGTGGTCGACGATGCTCCTCGGCGGGGGTGGCAACCCGGCCGCCTGGACCGAGGCGGACGGCGAGCGAGTCGCGCACGATGCGGTCCTGGCCGCCCGCAGCATCACCGGCTCGTCCGCGGGCAACGACTTCCTCGGGATCCGGATCGACACCGCCCTCGAGCCGGCCGGTGACATCTGGATCGCTCCGATCCAGACCGTCTCGAACTCCGAGGGCGGCTTCGAGCTCGTCTATCAGGGCAGCACCGCGATCGCCGGCCGGCCGATCGAGCTCGCGCCGGGTGCGAGCGCGACGATCCGTCTCGAACAGCGCGCGACGGTTGCGGTCGATGCCGCCGTCGCGGCGGCCGTCCACGCCGGGTGAGCCGGGCTCGGCTGGCGGTCCACGCCCACTTCTACCAACCATCTCGACTCGATCCGTGGACGGGTCGCGTGCCGGCCGAGCCGTCGGCGGCGCCGTTCCACGACTGGAACCAGCGGGTCGACGCCGAGTGCTACCGGCCGAACGCCGAGCGGGGCTCGCTTCGCCACATCTCCTGGAACCTGGGGCCCACGCTCGCCGCGTGGCTCGCCGACGCGGATCCCATCACCCATGCCCGGTTCGTGGCCGACAGCGCAGCGGCCATCGCCCAGGCCTATCACCACGCGATCCTGCCGCTCGCCTCGGCCGCCGATCGGCGGACGGAGATCGCGTGGGGGATCCGCGACTTCGAGATCCGGTTCGGTCGGCGGCCGGCGGGCCTGTGGCTTCCCGAGACCGCCGTGGACCTGGCGACACTGCGCGAGGCGGCCGAACAGGGCATCGCGTTCACGATCCTCGCGCCATGGCAGGCCGCCGAGACGGGACTCGATACGCGCCGGCTCTACCGGGTGGACCTCGGTGACGGTCGGACGATCGTCGTGGCGTTCTACGACGCCGGCCTGTCGAGCGCGGTCTCGTTCGAGCCCGAGGCCACCTCGGACGCCGATCGGTTCGGCCGGGAGCGGGCGGCGCCCCGGTTGCGTGGCGGCCCGTCGCCGCTCGATGCCCCGCTCGCGCTCATCGCGACGGACGGCGAGCTGTACGGCCACCACCAGCAGTTCCGCGACCTGTTCCTCCAGCGGCTCGTCAACCCGGATCCGGCCGCGAGCGATCGCGGCTTCGACATCGTCACGGTCGGCGACGCGGTCGCCGAAGCGCTCGCCGCCGAGGGGGCCGAGGGTCCGCTGCCGGCCGTCCGGATCGCCGAGCGGACGTCGTGGAGCTGCCACCACGGCGTGGCCCGCTGGAGCGCCGAGTGCCCGGATGCCGAGGACGGCCGCTGGAAGGGGCCGCTCCGCGCGGCGCTCGAGCGGCTCGCCGGCGGGATCGACGCGATCACCGACCGGACAATGGCGGGCGTCCCGGGCGACGTCGATCCCGCCGTCGCCCGGGACGATTACGCGCATGTCGTGATCGGTGCCGTGTCGGCCGCCGAGTGGGCGGCGGAACGCTGGCCCGCCGCCGACGATGCGGCCCGGAGGCTCGCCCTCGAGCTCCTCGAGGCGCAGCGGTGGCGCCTCGCGATGTTCGCATCCGACGGCTGGTTCTGGGACGACCCGATCCGGCCGGAGACCCGCCAGATCCTGCGCGCGGCGGCCCGGGCGGTCCGGATCGTGGACGGCGTGGCCGGGACCCAGCTCGAGCGGCGTCTCGTCGCAGACCTCGCCGGCCTCAGCTCACCGTCCCGCCGCCTCGACGGCGGGGGGATCTACCGGATGGCCCTCGCCGACGTCGGCCAGCCGCCGCCCGTCTGACCCCGCGCCTCAGACGCCGGCCGGCGCGCCGATCCGCACGCTGACGACCTCGACGGGCGCCCCTTTGCCCTTCAGCTCGAGCATCCGGCGGTCGAGCCCGGGGTCGAGCCGCGCCGCTTCGGCAGCCTCGGCGGACACGAGGATCTCGCCCGGGCCAGCGGCGGCGGCGAGGCGCGCCGTGGTGTTCACGACGTCGCCGACCGCGGTGAGCTCGGCGTGCGTGTCGTCGCCCATCGAACCGACCCAGGCCAGCCCCGTATGGATGCCTGCCCCGACCGGAACCCACGGACCGCCGGAATCGCCATGGCCGGTCGCGGCCAGGACGCCTTTGGCCCCGGCGATCGCGTGGGCGGCATGCTCTTCGCCGCTGAGGAGGGGGAAGAACAACGCCATCAGCTCGTCGCCCACGAACTTGTCGACGTTTCCGTCGTGATCGAAGACCGCGGCGGTTGCCACGGCGTAGAACCGATCCAGGAGCGCCCGGTACTCGGCGGGGCTCAGCCGTTCGGCGATCGAGGTCGAGCCGCGGATATCGGCGAACAGCACGCTCACCTCGATCGTGGCGCCGCCGTGGTGGTCGCGCATGAAGTCGAAGCAGCTGCTGCAGACCTTCGGGTTCTGCTGGGCGCGGCGCTTTCCCAGGAGGCGCATGACCGGCGCGCCGAGACCCTCGAACGGCACCGCGCAGAGCTGGCAGCGCGGGCCGTGGGGGATCCGCCGCATGACCCCCCGGAACTTCCGCTCGTTCGAGTCGCCGCGCGTCAGGAAGTCGCGCCAGAAGGCCTCATCCTTGAGGGTGGGCGCGGATCCGGGCATCGTGCCCACCACGGTATGCCCTGCCCGCAACCCCCGATCGTGACGATTCCGACACGAAACCTCGATCACGTTGTGGTTGTTCCGCGAGCCGTTTGCCTTGGACGATGACCGTGCGGCCGCACCGGCCGCGGGCACCGGCCCACCACCCGGACGCGCCGACGGCGCGCCAGCCATCGATGCACACGTGATCTCGAACCTCACCAACAGCCTGAAGACGTGGGCCCTCCTGGCCGCCATGGGCGGCCTGCTCATCGCGATCGGCGGCCTCCTCGGCGGACGCGGCGGTCTCGTCGTCGCGCTCCTCTTTGCCGTTGCGATGAACGCCTTCGTGTACTGGAAGAGCGACTCGCTCGCTCTCCGCGCCAATGGGGCGCGCGAGCTTCGGCCCGACGAGCTGCCAAGGGTCCGCGCGATCGTCGCCGACCTCGCCGCGCGGGCAGGGCTGCCGATGCCGCGCCTGTACCTCGTCGACCGGCCCGAGCCGAACGCGTTCGCGACCGGCCGGGATCCGGCCCATGCGGCGGTCGCCGTGACGACCGGGATCCTCGACGTCATGGACGAGCGTCAGCTCCGCGGCGTCCTCGCTCACGAGCTCTCGCACGTGCAGAACCGCGACACGCTCGTCGGGACGATCGCCGCGACGATCGGCGGCGCGATCAGCTTCCTCGCCCAGATGGCCCAGTTCCAGATGCTCTTCGGCGGCGGCCGGGACGACGAGGGCGAGGGTGGCGGCGGCTTCGGGGCGCTCATCGCGATCATCCTCGCGCCGATTGCGGCGCTGATCATCCAGCTGGCGGTGTCGCGTGGTCGCGAGTACGGAGCGGACGCCTCCGGCGCCGCGCTGACGGGCGATCCGGAGGGCCTCGCCACCGCCCTCCTGACGCTGGACGCGGCAGCGAAGGCCCAGCCAGGCATGTTCGACCGGATTGCCCGGCGGATGCCGGGCCGCGGCGGTCAAGCCCCGGCTCCGGCTCCGGCGCCCGCTGCCAACCCGGCCTTCGCCCACCTGTTCATCGTCAACCCGCTGTCCGGTCGGCAGGTCGGCTCCCTCTTCTCGACCCACCCGCCGATCGAGGAACGCGTCGCCCGCCTCCGAGCGATCGAACGCCGCGGCAGGGCGGCCTGACCCCCCGGCGAGACCGAGACACGTTTGATTGCATTCGTCGCGAGGGAGCGAGGCTGGCAAGGCGGACCGGAGCACCGGAGCGAGCGGGCTTGAATGCCCGTGAGCGAGGAGCGCACGGTCCAACGCAGTCCAGCGTCGTTCCATCGCGACAGCCGAGATTCCCGCCAAGGAATCCAACAGCCCGCGGCCTGCGCGCCGCGGGCTGTTGTGCGTCGCGGGGAGGCGCGACGGCGGAGTAGTGTTCGGGGAGCGGGCCTAGCTCAGCCCGACCGGCTGCGGGTGAGCCGGGTCGATGTCGAGGATCCGAGAGTCGACGCCCCACGCCTGTGCCAGGAGGCCGAAGAGCGCGACGGCGGCGACGAGGATGATCAATTCCATCACGTCACCTTTCATTTGGTACAGTTCACTAGGCCAAAAGAGTATTTGGACTAACGGACTATGTCAATAGGACAAGTGTCCAACCCCGACGACGGGCAACCGTCCGACGAGCGCGGCCAGGGCGCCGCGGGCGACCTCGATGTCGCCCGCGACTCGGACGTCCCGATCTCCACCCAGATCTACTGGCAGATCGCTTACCAGATCGATTCCGGCCGGCTGCTACCGGGTGCCCGCCTCGCTCCCGTCAGGGAGCTCGGAGCCGCGCTCCGAGTCAACCCGAACACGATCCGCGCGGTCTACCGACGCCTGGCGGACGCCGGCTACGTCACGAGTCGACATGGGGCCGGGACGCATGTCAGCGATCGGCCGCCGCAGAAGCGCGGCGCCGAGGCGCTGGCAGGGATCGTCGCCGAGATGCTCCGCCGCGCCGCCCAGGCTGGGTTCACCGCGGACGAGGCCGCCGCGGCGGCGTTTGCTGCGGCGAGCGAGCGGAAACGCCCGGGGCCCAAGGTCCAGGTGTTGTTCGCCGAGTGCACGAACGCCGACGCGGGCTACGACGCGCAACGTCTGGGCGCCGAGTTCCCCGACCTCATCGACGTCGAGGGGACGCTCCTCGACGATCTGCCGGAGCGCCTCGACCGGTTCCACTACGACCTCGTGGCGACCACGACGTTCCATGCCGACGAGGCGCAGGCCCTCGTCCACGGACGCGTGCCGGTCGTCGGGATGCTCGTCGGCCCAGGCTATCTCGAGCTCGTCCACGAGATCGCCGGCTTGCCGTCCGGCTCCCGCGTCGGGCTCGTGTGCGCGTCCGAGCGGGGCGCCGAGAACATGGCCGAGACCCTCGCCCTATCGGGCACGACCGGCGTCGAGCTCCTGTCGGCGACGATGGACGCCGATCGCGACCTCGACCTGATCGACCGCACCGCGGACGTGATCCTGCTGTCCCGTGAAGCGATCGCGAACGGCCTCGCCGATCGGTTCGGCCGGCCCGAGCGGGTCCGCCAGTGGTCGTACGAGTTCGACCCGTCCGGCCTGGAGCTCGTCCGCCGCTCGGTCGAGCACATCGCCGCCAGTCGCCGCCAGGAGGCCGCCGTCCCGGCCTGATCGGCAGCGACTCCCGGGCGGCCCGCATGCCACACTCCCCGCCATGGAGCGCATCCCGTTCCTCGCAGCGGCCCTCGCTCGCCTCGAGCTCGATCCGGACCGCGTGGAGTCCGGCCCGCTCCAGCCCGCGACGGCCCGCGCGATCGTCGCCCGCCTCAACGCGGATCGGGATCCGACCGGTCGCCAGCCCTTGCCGGGTGAGCTGCTGGCCCTGAGCCTCCTCCACGAGGCGGCCCATCTCGCGATCGTCGCGGCGGCCGAGCGGCAGCCCGAGGTCTCGATCGACAAGGCGCTCCCGGCCGTTCGCGAGGCGCTCGGCACGACGCCTACGAAGACCCTGCTTCGGACGTTCGCCGCTGCCTTCCCCGGGGTCGAGCCCCAGGCGGCCGCCCGACTCGAGGACCTCCTGCTCGTCCACCTCGCCAACGACAACCCGGCAGCGAGCCCGCTGCGCGAGCTCGTCGACGAGCGCGTCCTGCCCGAGGAGCGGCTCCGCGCAGCGATCGCCGCCCTCGACCGCCATCTGGCCGCCATCGCGGTCGACGCCACTGGAGGGCATGGCCCCCGGAGCCTCCTCGACGTCCTGCGCGAACCCGCCCGGCACGCACCCGACTCGCTCATCGGCCAGCTCCGGTTCATCCGCGAGCGCTGGCGCTGGCTGCTCGGCGGCGCCCTCGACGAGCTTCTCGGCCGGATCGATCTCGCGATCGGCGTCCTCACCGAGGAGCAGCAGGGCCTCCACGCCCGGTTCGGTGGAGGCGGCGCCGGCGCCCGCGAGGCACCCAGCTTCGAGGGCGCCGACCACGAGACGGAGCGGTTCTCCGAGGACCGCGAGTGGATGCCCCGGCTCGTCCTCCTCGCGCGGAGCACGTACGTCTGGCTGGACCAGCTCTCGCGCCGCTACGGGCGCGATATCCGGACGCTCGATGCGATCCCCGACGAGGAGCTCGAGACGATCGCGAGGCGAGGGATCAGCGGCCTGTGGCTGATCGGGCTGTGGCAGAGATCCAAGGCATCGGAGACGATCAAGCGCTGGCGCGGGAACCAGGACGCCGTCGCCTCGGCGTACTCGCTCGACGACTACCGGATCGCCGACGACCTGGGCGGAGAGGACGCGCTCAAGGTCCTTCGCGAGCAGGCCTGGCGTCACGGGATCCGGCTCGCGAGCGACATGGTCCCGAACCACATGGGGATCGACTCGCGCTGGGTGATCGATCATCCGGAGCGGTTCGTCGGGCTCGACCGCCCGCCCTACCCCGCCTACCGGTTCGAGGGCGAGAACCTCGCCCACGACGACCGGGTGGAGATCCGGCTCGAGGACCACTACTGGGACGACAGCGACGCGGCGGTCGTCTTCGAGCGCCGAGATCGTCACACCGGCGAGCGCCGCTACCTGTACCACGGCAACGACGGGACGAGCTTCCCGTGGAACGACACGGCCCAGCTCGACTTCCTGAAGCCCGAGGTCCGGGAGATCGTGATCCGGACGATCCTCGACGTGGCGCGGCGCTTCCCGGTCATCCGCTTCGATGCCGCGATGGTCCTCGCGAAGAAGCACATCGAGCGGCTGTGGTACCCCGAGCCGGGCCACGCCGGAGGGATCCCGTCGCGGGCCGAGCACGGGGCGATGCCCAAGGCGGAGTTCGATCGGCGGATGCCGGCCGAGTTCTGGCGCGAGGTCGTGGACCGGGTGGCGGCCGAGGCGCCCGACACCCTCCTGCTCGCGGAGGCGTTCTGGCTCCTCGAGGGCTACTTCGTGCGGACGCTCGGGATGCACCGCGTCTACAACAGCGCGTTCATGCACATGATCCGGGACGAGAACAACACCGGCTACCGCAAGGTCATCAAGGACACGATCGAGTTCGACCCCGCGATCCTCGGCCGGTACGTGAACTTCCTGACGAACCCGGACGAGGAGACCGCGATCGAGCAGTTCGGGACCGGCGACAAGTACTTCGGCGCCGCGACGCTCCTGGCGACGCTGCCCGGGCTGCCGATGATCGGGCACGGTCAGGTCGAGGGCTTCACCGAGAAGTACGGGATGGAGTTCCGGCGCGCCCGCCTCGACGAGACGCCGAACCAGGGCCTGATCGACCACTTCGAGGCCCAGATCGTGCCGCTCCTCCGCGAGCGCCGGCGGTATGCCGGCTCGGCCGACTTCCGCCTGTACGACGTCCGCTCCGACGGCGGCGCGGTCCTCGAGGACGTCTTCGCCTACTCCAACGGCCGAGGCTCCGACCGGTCGCTGATCGTCTACCACAACCGGTTCGGCGACGCCGCCGGCTGGATCCGCGACGCGTCGCCGTTCGCGGAGAAGGGGGCCGATGGCTCCAAGACCGCGCGCGGCGACAGGCTGGCCGAGGCGCTTGGCCTGGGCGGCCCCGATGACGGCTGGCTGCGGATCCGCGACCGTCGGGCCGGCCGGGAGACGCTGCGCTCGGTCGGCGAGCTGCGGACCCGCGGCTTGTTCGTACAGCTCGATGCGTACCGCTGCCTCGTCCTCGACGAGCTGCGCGAGGTGGTCTCGAGCGGGGACGATCCATGGGCCGAGGTCGCGGGACGCTTGGCCGGCGGGTGGGTCCCGTCGCTGGACGCCGAGCTCGAAGCGATCCGGGCGGAGCAACGGAGACCGGACATCGATCCCACGGGCGAGCCGGACCGCGACGAGAGGCTCGTCCTCGCCGACGGCCGGCGGCTGGCCGTCGCGGAGTGGGGCCCTGCCGATGGAGATCCGGTGTTCCTCCTGCACGGGATGCCCGCATCGCGACGGAACTGCCCCGATCGCCGGACGACCCACGCGCGCGGCGTCCGGCTGATCGCCTTCGACCGGCCCGGCTACGGCGGCTCCGATCCGCAGCCGGGTCGGCGGATCATCGACGGCGGCCGCGACGTGGCGGAGATCGCGCGACGACTGGGCCTCGAGCGGTACGCCGTCGTGGGCTGGTCGAGCGGCGGCCCGTACGCCCTGGCGGCGGCCGTCGCGGACCCGGAGCGGGTCCGGGCGGTCGCGGTGGTGGCGTCCGACGCGCCCTCGCGCGAGCACCCGGCCCTCCTCGACGAGCTGCCGCCCCACATCCGCGACCGGATCGCGCGGGTCGACGCCGGCGATCCGACCGCGATCGCCGAGCTGCGCGACCGGATCGGGACCTTCGTCGCGGACCCCGAGAAGATCCTCGGCGGGATGACCGACCCGGGCGACCCCGACGTTCGCCTGCGGCAGGTCCCCGCCCAGGCGGAGAGCCTGCGGGCGATGTTCGCCGAGGCGTTCCGACAGGGCGGCGAGGGCTGGGTCGACGATTGGCTGGCGACCTACGCGGATTGGGGATTCCGGCTGGCGGACGTCCCAGGCCCGGTCGAGGTCTGGCGCGGTGACGCCGATCGGCTGAGCACCGCCGCCGACAGCGAAGCCCTCGCCGCGGGGATCTCCGCCGCGACACTCCACGTGGTCGCCGGCGCCGGACATAGCCTGCCGGTCGTCGCGTGGGCGGCGATCCTCGACTCGGTCGGAGCGGGCTCGCCGGTCGACGCCTCCGCCTAGTCCCCGGCCAGGATCAGGCGCCGGAGCAAGGGCATCGGGACCCCGCCGTGGTTCATGCACGCCTCGAGGTGCTCGCGGTAGTGGAAGCCGGGCGTGTCGCCGAAGCCGCCCACGACCCGCGGCTCGGGCACCGCGGCGGCTCCGCGGGGATCGCCGGATGCCGCGGCGGCCCGCCGCCGGACGTCGCGCTCCAGCTCCCAGAACGCGAGCGACCCCACGAAGTAGGTCGAGAGCTGGGTCGACGAGAGGCGCGCCCGGTTCCACTTCGCGCGGGCCTCGGCCTCCTCCTGGAAGCCCCCATCGATCATCAGCGAGATCGCCTCGTCCTCGGTCATGCCCGCCGTGTGGATCCCGACGTCGATCCGGGCGTTGATCACGGCTCGGAGGTAGTACTTCCAATGACACAGGAGGAGCGCCGGATCGTCCTCGGCGAACCCGGCGTCCATCATCACCTGGGTCACGTAGACCGCCCAACCTTCCGCGTAGACCCCGCTCCAGAAGATCGCCCGGACGATCGACGGCACCCGGTTCGCGTAGACACCCTGGAGGTAGTGGCCGGGGACCGCCTCGTGGATCGTCAGGATCCGGAGCGCCCGGTCGTTGTCCTCGCGGAGGCGCGATTCGACCTGCTCCGGCGTGGCGTCGGCGGCCGACGGCGTGACGAAGAACATCGCCTTCTGGCCGCGGTCGAGCGGGCCGGGCGAGCTCAGCATCGCGTTGCCGAACGCGCGTAGGAAGATCGGCGTCCAGGCGATCTCGAGCGGCTCGTCGGCGAGTCCCACGAGCCCTCGCTCCCGGCAGAACGCCTCGATCCGGCCGAGCTCCCTCCGGCACACGTCGAGGAGCTCGTCCGCCGCCGGATGCTCGCGCGAGATCGCGGCGATCACCGCACGGACGACGTCGGAATCGTCGTCGGGCATCGGATCCTCGCCCAGCCAGGCGGGGGCAATGTCCCGGGCGATCCGGATCATCTCGGCCCGGATCGCGTCGTACTCGCGCTCGGCGGCGGCCCGGATCCGATCCGGCGTCATCGCCGGGTCCTGGAGGGTGTGAGTCATCTTCGCGGCGAACCACTCGGGCCCCAGGCGGCCCTCACCGTCGGTCCCGGGTAGGACGTCGTCCCGAAGCCAGGTCGCCGTCGCCTCGAGCGCACCGGCCGCGGTCTCGCGCGCGCCGCGGAGTCGCGGGAGGACCGCGGCGACATCGGCGTCCTGGGCGGCTGCCGCCTCGCCGGCCTCGAGCGCCTCGTCGACGAGGGAGATGAGGCCAGGCCACTGATCGAGAGCGACCTGGGTGTGGAACCGGTCGACGGGCCGGCCCGCGTGCCCGACGAGCCTCGCCCGGGCGGCGTCGAGGAGGGCCGGCAGGCGCTCAGCTCGCCCGGCCACCGACGCGAGCCGGGCCGCGAGTGGGGCGAACTCGCGCGCGATGAGCGAGAAGAACCCGTCGCCGATCAGGTAGACCCAGGCCATCGGGCTCCAGGCGTCGGTGCGCAGGTCCGCCTCGTCGAAACGGACGGCCTCGAGGAGCTCGATCAGGAGGTCGCGATCGACCCGCTCGTCGAGCGTCAGATCCCCGTCGGCGCACGATCGGAACGTCGCGAGCCAGCGGTCGACGAAGGCCAGCTGCTCCGTCCGCCCGGCCGTCGACAGATCCGGCCAGCGGTCGTCGTGGGCATGCATCCCGGCGGACGTCGCAAAGACGGGCTGGAGGGCGAACCACTCCTCGAGGAAGGCGTCGACGCGCGCGGCGAGCTCGGACATCGCGGCTGGGTCCTCCCAACGGGGCGGGACGGCTCGCCGGGCGCATCCCGCGGCGGGCGGATCGAGAGGGCCCGAGTCTAGCGGCAGCGGCTACGATCCGGCGGTGCCGCCCGTCGCCGCCGTCGCGCCCGTCACCCTCGAGGGCCGGATCGTCCGCCTCGAGCCGCTCTCGCTGGACCACGTGGCGGGGCTCGCCGAGGTCGCCCTCGATCCGGCGATCTGGCGCTGGACGATCGCCCGGCCAGAATCGATCGCGGATCTTCGCGCCTGGGCCGAGACGGCGCTCGCCAACCGCGACGCCGGCACGGAGCTCCCGTTCGCGACGATCGAGCGGGCGTCCGAGCGGCCGATCGGCAGCACCCGGTTCATGAACATCGTCCTGGAGCACCGTCGGCTCGAGATCGGCTGGACGTGGGTCGCGCCGGCCTGGCAACGGACGGGCGCCAACCGCGAGGCGAAGTACCTCCAGCTCCGCCACGCGTTCGAGGTCCTCGGCTGCCGCCGGGTCGAGTTCAAGACCGACTCCCGCAACGAGGCCTCCCGGGCTGCCCTGCTCGGGATCGGTGCCCAGTTCGAGGGGATCTTCCGGAACCACATGGTCATGCCCGACGGTCCCATGCGCCACTCCGCGTGGTACAGCGTCATCGACGAGGAGTGGCCCGCCGTGCGCACCCGCCTCGAGGCCTCGCTCGCCCGCTGACGCATCTGCGATGATCGGCGGGCCGGGTCGCCGGCCCAGGCCGGGTCGCCGGCCGACGCCACCGATCGGAGGGTCCCGTGGTCGAGCTCATCGTGCAGATCCTGATCAACGCCGCCGCGCTGTTCGTCGCCGTGAAGGTCCTGCCGAGCAACCTCCTGTCGTTCAACTGGGGAGACGACTGGTGGAAGCTGCTCGCGGTCGCGCTCCTGTTCGCGTTGGTGAACAGCTACATCAAGCCGATCGTCAAGGCGCTGTCGATGCCGATCGGGCTCCTGACGCTGGGCCTCGTCGCGTTCCTGGTCAACGCCGCGATGCTCCTCCTCGTCGCGTGGGCATCCGGCCAGCTGAAGCTCGGCTTCAAGGTCGGTGACTTCCCGCCGACCCTGAACTCGGACGCGATCATCGGGGCGGTCGTCGCCGCGGTGATCATCAGCGTCGTCTCGACCCTGGCGAGCGTCGCCCTCTCGCCGCGGAAGCTCCTCTGATCGAGGGCCGCCCGTGACGGTCGCCGCGACGACCGACCGGCTTCCGGCGATCGCTGGCGCGCTCCGGGAGGCGGCTCGTCGCTTCGGCACGCCGCTCTACGTGACCGATGACGTCGCGCTCGGCGGCGCGGTCGACGAGCTCCGGGCCGCATTCCCGGACCCGTGGATCCGGCAGTACTCGGTCAAGGCGAACGACGTGCCGGCGGTCATCGAGCGGGTCACGCGAGCCGGCCGGTCGCTCGGCGCGAACGTCGTGTCCCGCGGCGAGTGGGCGGCGGCACGTGCCGCCGGGGTGCCGAACGAGCGAATCACGCTCGAGGGCGTCGGCAAGAGCGACGGCGACCTCGCCGCAGCGGTCCGCGCGTCCGCGCGTGGCGAGCCACTCCTGTGGACCGCGCTCGAATCGCCCGAGGAGGCCGACGCCCTGCTCGATCGGGCGCGGCGGGCGGGGGTCGGGCTCGGCGGCGTGCCGGCCGTCGATGTCCTCCTCCGGCTCAACCCGGAGGTTTCACCCGAGACCCAGGCGGTCCTCGCCGTCGGCGCGGGCGGCTCGAAGTTCGGGATGACCGAGACCGAGCTGTCGACGACGGTCGAGCGGCTCGCGGCGGCCGGCGGCGCCATCCGACCGCGAGGCATCCATCTCCACGTCGGCTCGCAGCTCGGGGCGGTCGACGCGTGGCGGGACGCCGTCCGGCGCGGCGTCGCCCTCCTGGGCCTGCTGCGGGGCGGGCTGCCGGACGTGGACACGCTCGACGTGGGTGGCGGGTTCGCGGTGGTCGAGCCGGCCGGTGGCGCACCACGGCCGGAGCGGTTCGCGCGCGAGCTGCCGGAGCTCCTCGAGTCGATCCCCGCCGCCCGGCGCCCGAGCCGATTCGCGATCGAGCCCGGTCGGTTCGTCGTCGCCCGGGCCGGCTGGCTCGTGGGACGGGTGCTCCATGTCCGCGACCGCGGCGGCCCACAGCTGGTCCTCGACACCGGGATGACCGAGCTCATCCGTCCGGCGCTCTACGGGGTCGACCATCCGATCGTCGCGCTGACCGCGAACGGTGCGCCGGTGGACGGGACGGCCGGAGCCCTCGAGCCCGCGGCGGTCCACGGCCCGATCTGCGAGTCGACCGACGCGCTGGGCGAGCACAGCCTTCCGCCGCTCCGGCGGGGAGACCTTGTCGCGATCAGCGATGCCGGGGCCTATGGCACCTCGCAGTCGTCGACGTACAACGGCCGGCCGCGGCCACCCCAGGTGATCCTCGAGGCCAACGGCCGGCTGGTCCTGGGCCGTCCGCGCGGTCGGATCGCAGCCATGGCCGGCCGGTCGCTCGGACGCTAGGCTCCGTTCATGCGCGCCGTTCGAGCCCTCGCCGCGCTCGTCGTCGTCCTCCTCGCGATCGCCCCGGCCGTCGCCGCCGCCGGCCCGATCCCGGTCCGGATCCCGGACCAGGCCGTCTACGACCTCGCGGGTGTGCTCTCGGCGAGCACCGAGGAGACGGCCGAGAGCCTCCTCCGCTCGGTTCGACGGGCCACCGGCAGCGACATCGTCGTCGTCGCCGAAGCCGCCGACGATGGCGTGACGGCCGAGGCCGCGCGCAGCCGCGCGTCGGCGCTCCGGCTGAGACTCGAGGTCGGCTCGGAGAACGGCGCGGGCGGGATCCTGCTCTACGTCGCGGCCGAGCGATTCGGATGCGGCGCGCAGGTCGTGATCGACCGCGACGAGACCGCCGCCGATTCGCTTCCTGACGACGCCGCCGCGGCGATCGTCGAGAACGAGATGGCGCCGCTCATCACCGCCTGCGATCTCGACAGCGCGCTCCTCGTGGGGCTCGGTCGGATCACGACGGCGCTGGTCGGCGGCGAGCCGGCGACGGATCCGGGCTCCGAGCCGGGCTCGCCGGACGGCGCCCCTTCGGCCTCCGCGGGTCCGCCGTTCCCCGCCCCGGTGGACGGCGTCCGCGTCTACGACCACGCCGGCGCCTTCCGGCCCGAGACGATCGCCACCGTCGCGAGGACGATTGCCGGGATCGAGTCGCGGACCGGCGCCCAGGTCGTGGTCTACAGCCAGGTCGTCGAGGACGGCCGCACGACCGAGGAGGCCGACCGCGACGCCAGGGCGCTGATGGACGACTGGGGTGTCGGCCGGAAGGGGTTCGACGACGGGCTCGTCATCCTGTTCGACCTCTACCCCGGCCTCGACCACGGCCAGGTCATCCTGTACGGGGGACCCGGCTACCGCGCGGCGTACCTGGACAACGCGGAGAAGCAGCGGATCTTCGACGAGGACATGCTGCCCCGGCTGCGGGCCGGCGACATGGACGGGGCGCTGCTCGTCGCGATCCAGCGGGTCGACACGAACGCCACGCCCGAGCACGGCAGAAGTCTCGAGCGGGCTCGCCAGTTGAACGCCGTGGTCGGGCTCGTGGGGGCGCCGCTCGTGGCGCTGGGGCTCATCGGCAGCGCCGCCTGGTCGTGGCTGCGCTACGGACGCGATCCGGTCTACCTCGACGATCCGTCGATCCACATGGCGGGTCCGCCCGAAGCGCTGACGCCGGCTGGTGCCGTCTTCGTCCTCAACGGCGGGCCGTCCCGTCGAGCGCTGACGACCGCCCTCCTCGATCTGGCGAGCCGCGGCGTCATCGCCTTCCGCGCGGAGAAGCACCTCCTCGGGCTCAGGACGATGGTCGGGATCGAGACCCGGCCGCCCGAGCCGGATCCGCAGACCGCGGCGCGCCAGGCACGCAACAGCGCCCGCGACCTCGGCCCGGCCGAGGAGGTCGTGGCGAGCCGGCTCACCGCGCTCGACCACGATGAGGCCGGGTACATCGAGGCGACCGAGATGCCCGAGTTCGCCACGGCCGTCCCGGCGTTCAACAAGGCCCTCGAGCGCGAGGTCGTCGCGCGGGGTTGGTTCCGGGAGCCGCCATCGAGGGCCGTGGGGCGCTGGTCGCTCCGGGCCGGCCTCGCGCTCGTCGCCGGGATCGCCGGGATCGGGGCCGGGCTCGCGCTCCCCAGCAGCGGCCTGTTGCTCGTCGGCGGTGGCGCGGTGGTCGGCGCGATCGCGATGTTCCTCATCGCCCGCTCGATGCCTGCCGTGTCGCTCCCAGGGGCGATGGTCCGGGCGATGCTCGCTGCCTATCGCCGGACGTTGAAGAAGACGATGGACGGGGCGCGCTCGATGGACCAGGTCGTCCAGGAGTCGGGCCTGCGCTGGCTGGAGACGCCCGATCAGGCGGTCGTCTGGGCCACCGCGCTGGGCCTCCAGGCGGAGATCGAGACGGTCCTCGGCCGCTCGCTCGACGACGCGCGCGAGGGTCGGGTCGCCCCCGGCAGCGTGTGGCTGCCGACGTGGTACGGCTCCACGGCCGGCGCCGGGGCCGGCTTCGCGAGCGGCGACTTCGCGGGCTCCGGAGCCGGCAGTGGCGGACTCTTCTCGAGCGGAGCGCTGCCCGACTTCGGCGGGATGATGTCGGCCCTCGGCTCGATCGGGAACGCCGCCTCGTCTAGCGGGTCCGACGGTGGCGGCGGGGGCGGCTTCGGTGGCGGCGGCTCGGGCGGCGGAGGCGGCGGCTCCGGCGGCGGGTTCTAGCTAGGCCGGCCCCGCCGGCGCCACCGGCGCACGAGCCGAGCCCGAGGCGATCGAGCGGAGCGCATCGGCCAGCCGGTCGGCGTCGTCGGGCGTGTTGTGGAGCGCCGACGAAACTCGGATGAGGCGCCGAGCTGCGGTCGGCGACTCCGCGGCCGGGACCGGCCAGGGGTAGATGGGCACCTCGATCCGGTGCTCGCGGAGGAGGCACGCCTGAACCGGATCCGTGTCGAGCGGCGAGGATCCGGATCCGGTGGCGGCGAGCGGGCCGTCGGTCGGCATCGGCAGGGCGACCATCGACCCGAGCAGGTCGTCGGGCGGGAGTCCACGGGCGGCCGCCTCCTCGCCGAGTGCAGCGGCGACGATGTCGCGGGAACGCCGCGCAAGCGCCCCATTGCGGGCCATGACCTCGGGCCAGCCGCCGTTGACGAGCCCGGCCACGAACCGGATCGCCGCCGGCGTTGCCAGCCACGGGCTGGGATCGAGCGTGCCCTGCCAGTCGAACTCGGCCCGGTAGCGGCTCGGGCCTCCGCCGAGGAGGGCGGCGTTCGCGCCGTGCGAGATCGTGGTCGGGCGCAGACCCTCTTGAAGATCGCGCCGGGCGTGGAGGAAGCCGGCGCCCTTCGGCGCACACACCCACTTGTGGAGGTTCGCCGCGTACCAGGCCGCGCCGATCCGCTCGAGATCCAGCGGCACCATGCCCGGCGCGTGGGCGCCGTCGACGAGGGTCTCGACGCCCCGCGCCCCGAGCTCCGCGACGATCCGCTCGATCGGGAACACGAGCGCCGTCGGGCTCGTGACGTGGCTGACGAGCGCGAGGCGGGTCCGTTCGGTGACCGCGCCCAGGATCGCGTCGAGAATCGCCTCGCGGGACGCCGGTGGAAACGGGATCCGGGCCACGACCACGCGGGCTTCGTCCCGCTCCGCGACGTGGCGGAGGACGTTGATCGTCGCGTTGTACTCGTGGTCGTCGGTCAGGAGCTCGTCGCCGGGCTCGAACCGGAGTGATCGCAGGACCGCGTTCACCGCGCCGGTGGCGTTGGCGACGAAGGCGAGGTCGTCGGGATCGGCGCCCACGAACTCGCCGAGCGCGGCCCGAGCGTCGGCGAGGGCTCCGGGCAGATCGCGCGCGAAGAACTGGACGGGTTGGGCTTCCATCCGGTCGCGCCAGCGCCGCTGCGCCTCCAGCACCGGCCGAGGGCATGCCCCGAACGACCCGTGGTTCAGGAAGGTGACGTCGGGATCCAGCGCCCAGTGGACGGAGAGCTCGGACGGCATCGCCAGATCATGCCGGGTACACTCGCGGCCGTGGGTGCGGTCGACACGATGGAGACGTTCTTCGAGCTGCTGAACGCGGGTGACCGCGAGGCGGCCGTCCGGCTGATGGACGACAAGGCCGAGATGCGGATCCACGTCGGCGACAGCGCGCAGACGCTGCGCGGGGTCGAGCGGGTCGGGGGCTGGTTCCTCCGCGGCGACGCCGGCCTGCGGATGATCCCCGGCGGTGTCCGCGATCTCGGGAACACGTACGAGGCCGACGTCCTCGTCGTCCGACCGGGCGCGCCGTCGCTCCATCTCGACGCCACGTTCCGCGTCGAAGCGGGGAAGATCACCTCGATCAACCTGGCGCCGCGCTAGCTCGCGGCACGCCCCGCGTTTCGGCCGCCGCTGCGGCCGCCGCTCGCCGACTCCCCGAATGCGCACGGGGTGAACATCCCGCGCGAATTCATCGCCGAATGCTCGTCTCAGCCGACACTGCGCGCGATTTCGGCCGGTTCGCGTCCGAGGCCACGCTCGCCGCCACCAAGGGACCCCGCCGAGGATCCGTCGCCTGCTCACCCGGTGAGAATTCGGCGAACGCCGTGGGTCGATCGCGAACCGAGACGAGGTCGGGGCCCCGGATGGCGCGGCGAGGTCCGGCACCGGCGGTCCACGCCCCACCGACCCGGCGGGGCGGCCCGCGAAATCCCCGAATGCGCACGGGGTGAACATCCCACGCGACTTCATCGCCGAATGCCCGTCTCGGCCGACATTCCGCGCGGTTTCGGGCGGATCACGTCCGAGGCCACGCTCGCCGCCACCCAGGGACCCCGCCGAGGATCCGTCGCCTGCTCACCCGGTGAGCATTCGGCGAAACACCGGCGGCAGGGCCGGAGCTACGGCGTCGTCGACTCGCCGACCGTCTCGGGCGGCTCCTCGCCCGGCACCGGGATGATGATCTGCTGACCCTCGGAGATCTTGTTCGGGTTCTTGATCGCGGGGTTCGCCGCGAGCAGCTCCTCGAGCGTCAGCCCGTGGGCCGTCGCGATCTTCGAGAGCGTCTCGCCCTTCTTGATGGTGTACAGCTCCGGGGTCGGCTCGGGCGGTGTGGTTGGCGCGAGGCTGACGCTCGGCTGGGCGGCCCCGAGCGACGGCGCAGCGGAGCCAACGGGCCCGCCGCCGCCCCCGAAGTTCAGGAGCCCGGGCAGGAAGAACAGGGCAAGCGCCGCGACCGCGACCAGGCCGGCCATCGTCAGGATCGGCGGGACCCGCCCACCCGGCAGCCCAACCCGCGTCCGGATCGTCGGATACGCCTCGTAGCGACGAGGCCGCTCCCAGTCCGGCCCGTCCGGACCGCCGAGATGCTGGGCGTATGCGCGCGGCCGCCGGCTCGACCGGCGCGGTTCGTCGTCGACGAGGTCGCCGTCCTCGTCGAGGTCCTGCGTCTCGCGCGCCTGAGGGCGAGACGCTCGTGAGGCGGTGCCGGCCGGCCGTGCCGCGCTGGTCCATTCCTCCTCGTCGTGCGATCGCTCCGGCTGCGCCGGCGCCACGTACCCGCCGGCCATCCGGTCGGCGGCGCTGCCGGCCAGGCCCTGGCCCGGTTCGGCGCCCCGCCGGCCGAGGAACGACGGCGCCTCCGAATCGTCCCCGCCGCGCGACCGTTCCCCCGAGGTAAGCCACGGTGGCGGCGCCGCCCAGTCCCGGGGCGGATTCCGCTGGGCGAGCCCGTCAGGCGCCGGGCGGGCGGGTCGATCGTCGAAGGACGCAGCGTCGTCGCGCGCTCCGACCTCCCGAATTCGCTCGGCCGCCTCGCCTGGCGCCTCGTCGCCCGCATCCACCGTCGCCGCGGAGGCGGCCGCCGCCAGATCCGGCGCGACGACCGGCGGCGCCGCGGTCCCGCGCTCCTCCACGTCGCCATTCGCGGCCGCCGCCGAGACCGCGGCACCCCCACGCCGGCCGGCATCGCGGGAATGTGCCGCCTCGCGCCGCGCCCAGTCCTGGAACGTGGGGCAGACCGGGAACGCGGACGACAGGCAGTAGGCCTCCTGGTGGGCGAGTGCCCGCGGCGCCGGGTGCTGCTCAGCGAAGCAGCGGTGCCGGTGATCGGGGACCGAGGAGCGCTCGTCGCGGTCGTCGTCGAACGCGACGAAGGGGCAGGCCGGCGCGCCGTCCGCGAGGGGCAGTCCGCGTTCAGTCACGCCCCGATCATACCGACGACCTCACTCCCGGGCCGTTCGGCTCCGGGCGGAACGCGAGGGCGGAGGCGCGACCGGCGCCGGGCGCGGGGCGACCGGTAGAGCCTCGGACCCGGGCCATCCGAGGACGACGGTGTTCCCCGACGATGCGGCGATCTGCTGGAGGATCCGGAGCTGGAGCAGACCCGGGTTGTCCTCGAGGAGCCGGCCGGCATTCGCCAGCCCGCGCAGGGCCGCAGTCTCGCCGCGGGCTCGCTCGACCGCGGCCTCGCCTTCGCGCCGAGCCGCCACGATCCCCGCGAAGGCCCGCTTGAGCTCGGTCGGGACCATGATGTCGCGGACATCGACCCCGAGCAGCTCGACGCCGATCCGGGCCAGGTCACTCGCGACGATTCCGCCGACCGCGGGCCCCAGCTCGGTCCGCGCGGCCAGGATCTCGTCCGCCGAGCGTCCGGCGATCGCCTCGCGAAGGCCGCCGTGGAGCAGCGTGTAGAGGGCCGAGACGTAGTTCTGATCGCCGGTCACCGCCGCCACCGGGTCGGCCACGACGTACCGCGCCGTGAGGCTCACCCGCAGCGCGACCCCATCGGAGGTCAGGATCTCCTGGCCGGGGACCGTGATCGAGGTGGGCCGGCCGTCGAGCAGCCTGATCTCGGTGTACGGCCGGAGCGCGACGTGGGTGCCGACGTCCAGCAGGCCCACCATCCGGCCCTGCCGGAAGCGGAGGCCCCGCTCGTAGTCGTGGACGGTCACGATCGACACGGTGGGTCGCGCGACGAGGATCGCGATGATCGCGACGAGCAGGATCGCGATGACGAAGTCCACCCTCACCCTCCAATGAGCGATGTCCGGGTCGGACGGCGCCGGTCCACGGTCGGCGTCCGCGCGAAGACGAGCGGCGAGCGTGCCCGTCGCGGTGGGTCGCCGGCCCGACAGCGGAGGCCCGAAGCCTGCATGGCCGTCGATCCGGTTGCCTCGGGGCCAGACCCGACCGCGACGAGCGGTGCAGGAGTCGAACCTGCCTGACCACGGGACGGGTCATCGCAGGACAGTGGCCGGCGATGCCGGCCTCCGCTGCACGAGCGCCCGGGGCGATGCTAGACGACGCGACTTACCCGGGCAATCACCGCCGATCACCTGGCTCCGCCACGGTACCGCGTCGAGCCCACCGAACCGGCACGCGTTTGACAGCCGGCGGGCCTGCTCCGAGACTCAGGGCCACCGCTCCGGATCGCACGATTGGCGTCCCCCCGAGCCCTTCACCGCCCGAGAAGGAGACCTCATGTTCCGCCTTCGCTCACGCCTCGCTCCGACGACAACGGCTCGCGCCCACTGCGACCTGCCCTGCGGCGTCTACGACCCCGAGCAGGCCCGGATCGAGGCCGAGTCCTGCTACAAGATCATCGAGAAGATGGGCGCCAACAGCGACCCGACCTTCACGACCCGGGCGATCGCGATCAAGGAGCAGCGGGCCGACCTCGTCAAGCACCACCTCGACGTCCTCTGGCACGACTACTTCAAGCCCGAGCACCTCGATAAGGTCCCCAACCTGCACGAGCTGTTCTGGAACGCGAACAAGCAGGTGTCGAAGGTGAAGGCGTCGACCGACATCGCCGACGCCCGGACGCTCCTCGACATGATCGACGAGGTCGACGCGGCCTGGCGGGCGACGGGCGGCAACGAGAAGACGCGGGTCGCCAAGCAGACGGCCTGATCGGCTCGACGTCAGCGCGCGGCGCTCCGCGTCAGCGCGCGGCGCTCGGCGTGAGCGCGCGGCGCGCGGCGCCGCTTCGCGAACGCCTCCGGGGCCCCTGGCGCGTCGTCGTCAGCGAGGCGTCGATGGCGCCCACGATCGAGCCCGGCGACTGGCTCCTCGTCGACCCCACGACCCAGCGCTGGCCGCGCTCGGGCGCGATCGTCGTGTTCCGCGAGCCCGACACGGATCTCCTGGCGATCAAGCGGGTCGCAGCCGGTCCCGGCCAGCGGGTCGACCTGGACGCCGGGCACCTGGTGCTCGGCCCGGACGAGGCATGGCTTCTGTCCGACGCGTCGACGGCCGAGCTCACGTCGCGCGGCTTCGGCCGGCCGGTCGATTCGCGCCGCTACGGCCCGGTCCCGGTCGAGCTGCTCGTGGGCCGGGCCTGGTTCCGCTACGGACCGCTCGGCCGGATCGGGCGGATCGGCGGGCTGGAGAGCGTCAGGCGGTCGCGCTGACCGCGGCGAGGTCCTGCCCGAGGTCGATCCCCGCCGCCCGGACATCGTCGGCGAACGCCGCCTGGACCTCGGCGGTCGCGCCGTAGCGGGTCGGGAAGGCGACCAGCCGATCGAGGCCCATCTCCGCCAGCCGCCCGATCGTATCGACGCGACGCTGACCCGGCTCCTTGACCTCCGGGTCGGCCACGTACATCGACAGCCGCAGGGTGGCGGGGTCGCGGCCGATCTCCTCGCACCGCTGGCGCGCCGTCGCCATGAGCCCGGGGACCTCGTCGAGCGGGCGGAAGACGAGGTTCAGCTCATCGGCGAAGCGGGCGGCCAGGCGCATCGTCACGTTCGGGCCGTTGCCGCCGACGATGATCGGGATGTGCTCCTGGATCCCCTTCGGCTCGTTGATCGCGCCCTCGACCCGGGCGTACTCACCGGCATACGTCGCGCGCCCCGGGCCGAGCATCCGGGTGATCACCTCGAGATCGTCTCCGAGCCTCGCCAGCCGCTCCTTCGTCGAAGGAAAGCCGTAGCCATAGGCGACCCACTCGTCGTCCTTCCAGCCCGCCCCGATCCCGAGCTCGAACCGGCCGCCGCTGATCACGTCGATCGTCGATGCGAGCTTCGCGGTCAGCGCCGGGTTCCGGAAGCCGGTGCAGATCACCATGTGTCCCAGCCGGACGCGCTCGGTCAGCGTCGCGAAGGCGGTCAGGGTCGTGAACGACTCGAACGTGATCTCATCGGTTGGCTCGGGGACCGTCGTGAAGTGATCGAACACCCAGGCCGACTCGAAGCCGACCTCCTCGGCATGCCGGACGAGCTCGGTCGTCCGCTGCCAGGCCTCGCCCGGGTCCCAGCCGTCGTACTCGCCCTTCCAGCCCTGCGGGATCAGCAGACCGACCTGCACGCACCACCTCCTGTACCGGGCCATCGTCCGTCGTTCCGCGGAACCGTGCCTTGCAGGCGCATTGCCCGGCCTATCCTCGGCGCATGACGACGTTCGATCCGCGCGAGCCACTGGCCGCGGCGCCCTCCCCGTGGGCAGAGCTCCCCACGCCATCCGTCCGGACCGGTCCCCCGTTCCACATGACGGACATGATCGCGGCCGAGCCGTACCTCGCCGAGCGCCTGCTCGACCGGCTCGCCGATCCGGATTCGGGCGCGGGGCGGCTCGCGGGCGCGATCGGTCAGGCGGCATCGAGCGGCGCGTCGATCGTCGTCACCGGGTGCGGCACGAGCGAGCACGCGGCGATGGCGGCGGTCGAGATCCTGCGGGCCGCGATGCGCGGGGCCGGGCTGCCGTCCGGACCGGCGGCGATCCTGTCGGCGCAGGCGTTCGAGCTCGCCGAGGAGCCGCCGACCGGCGGGCTGGTCATCGCGATCTCCCACGAGGGCGGCACGGCGGCCACGATCGCGGCGATGGACGCCGCCGGCGAGGCCGGGGCGCGGGTGGGCCTGATCACCGGCAGCGCCGAGGCGCCGGCCGGCGACGCGGCCGATGAGGACCTGATCGTCGAGACGGTCGAGATGGACCAAGGCTGGTGCCACACGGTGGGCTACCTGTCGCCCATCCTCGCCGCGGCTGCCGTCGGGGGCGAGCTGTCCGGATCGGATCCGGATCCGGTCGCGGTCCGGGACCTCATCGAGGCCGGGTCCGCGGACGAAGCGGGCGCGGAGGCCATCGCTGAAATCCTGGCCGAGTGCCGGACGATCATCACCGTGGCCTCGGGGGCCGATCGGCCCGCCGCCCGAGAGCTCGCCTTGAAGATCGAGGAGGCCGCCTGGATCCCGACGGCGATGCGCGACCTCGAGACCGTCCTGCACGGCCACCTGCCCGCCATGGATCCGACGACCGGACTCGTCCTGCTCCTCACCGACCGGGCGGGGCGCGAGGCGCGGGTCGCGCGGGGGCGCCAGGCACTCGCGGCAGCCCAGCTGGTCGGGATTCGGGCGGCGGCGATCGTGTCGCGGGACGTCGACGCGGCGCTCAGTCCGGCGTTGACGCCCGCGGGCCGCCTCGTCGTCGACGAGGCCCTCGAGCTCCCGGCCCCGGTTGCCGCGCTCATCGGCTCGGCGACCCCGCTCCAGCTGCTCACCGAGCGGATCGCGCGGGCGCGCGGCACGAATCCGGACCTGATCCGGCGCGACGATCCCACATACCTGGCGGCCGCTGACGCCGCGGCAAGCTGACCTCCCGGCCGTTCGGTTTCGTCAGCCTTCGGCAACCACCTTCAGATTCCCCGCCCTGTCTTCCCGTTTCGAAATTCGAAACGGGAAACGTGGGGCGGAAGTCGGACATCGATCTGGCAACCCTGTCCAAACCGAACCCGGTCGGAGCCCGCCCGGTCCCCGACCGAGCCTCAGTCGAAGAGGAACTCCGCCATCTGGCCGATCATGTCCAGGTCGCGCGGCAGGAAGTCCTGGAGCATGATCCGCTCGGCTCCGGTCTCCTCGAACCGGGCGACCATGGTCCGGGCCTGGTCGCGGGTTCCGAGGATCCAGCGGGGCTCCCGGGCATCGAACCACTCGTCGCCGCCCGACTCCTCGGCAAACGCGGCAAGCAGCTCGCCCCTGCGCCGGGCGATCTCGGCCTCGTCCCGACCGATCAGGACGCCGGCCATCACCGATCGGCCGATCGAGCCCGGATCCCGCCCGATCGCCCGGCAGGCCTCGTCGAGCTTGCCGTACCACTCCCGCGCCTTGTCCGGTGACGCGGACGACAGGTTGAACTCGTCGGCATAGCGAGCCGCGATCCGCATCGCCCGGGCCGATCCGCCGCTGCCCGTCAGGATCCGCGGCCGCGACGCGCCGTTCGGGCCAGTCGGTCGCCCCGGCCGAGCCACCGGCTTCGGATAGAACCGGGCGCCGGAGATCCGAACGTGGCTCCCCGTGAACGACCAGCCGTCCGGCTCGCCCCACAGGCCGCGCAGGACCTCGAGCTGCTCCTCCAGCAGATCCCCGCGCTCAGTGATCTCGGGGAACGGCAAGCCCAGCTGGGCGTGCTCCTCGTCATTCCAGCCCGCGCCCAGCCCGAACTCGACCCGTCCGCCGCTCATCTCGTCGACCGTGGTCACGACCTTCGCCAGGTTGCCGGCGTGGCGGAACGTCACCGGCGACACGAGCGTGCCGAGCGTGATCCGCGAGGTCTCGCGGGCAAGGCCGGCCAGCACGGCCCACGCGTCGGTCGTCGGCTCCCCAGCCGGGCCGGGGAAGCTTTGGTAGTGGTCCGACCGGAAGAACGACTCGAACCCGACCGCCTCGGCCCGCTGGACGACCGCGAGCTGGTCGGCATAAGACAGGCCCTGCTGGGGCTCGATCATCAGCGCGAACCGCACCGGTCACCTCCAACGCGTTCACCAAACGTTCATCGTCCGCGAAATCATCGCCCTTGACGCGATGATCCATCACGACTAGATTGTTCATGTCATGCGAACTATCAATGCGACCGGAGTCGCCGAGCGACCAGCGGCGGCCGGCGCGACGACCGAGCCGGTCATCGACTCGATCGTCGGCGAGCTCTACCGGATGATCGGCAGCCTCCGCTGCGCCGGGACCGGCCGGATGGTCAAGGCGGGGATCAGCATGACGCACCTGCACATCCTGTGGGTGCTGGAGCACCACGGGGAGCTGACGATGAGCCGGCTCGCCGAGATGCTCGACGTCTCGCTGAGCAATGCGACCGGGCTGATCGATCGGATGGAGGAGCGCGGGCTCGTCGAGCGCGCGCGTGTCCCCGACGATCGGCGCGTCGTCATCGTCCGAGCGTCCGCGGAGGGGGCTCGGATCCGCGACGAGATCGAGGCCCTCAAGCAGGACCGGATGCGCGCGATCCTCGGACGCCTGCGTCCGGATCAGCTGCGCCGCGTGCTGACCGCGATCGGCGATCTGCAGGGTGCCGTGGCCGAGGAGATCGGGACCGATCACCTCGAACGGCATGTCCACCACGCCTGAGTCCCGGGCGGCCAACCCGAGCCATCGACCCTCGAATGGAGTGAGGAAGCTGCATGGAATCGCTACCCGCTGAGCAATCCGGCTGGACGCCGACCCTCGAGGACGATCCGGCCCTCGGGCTGCCGATCCGCGAGAAGCTCGAGATCCTCTTCGCCGTCATGCTCGGGCTGTTCCTGGGCGCGCTCGATCAGACGATCGTCGGTCCAGCGCTGCCCAAGATCGTGACCCAGCTGAACGGCAACGACGTCTATGTCTGGGCCGTCACGAGCTACCTGCTGACGAGCACGATCAGCGTCCCGTTCTGGGGCAAGCTGTCGGACCTCTACGGCCGCAAGCCGCTGTTCATCATCGGCATCGTCATGTTCCTGATCGGCTCGGCGTTGTCCGGGTTGTCACAGGACATGGGCCAGCTGATCTTCTTCCGCGGGCTCCAGGGGATCGGCGCCGGGTCACTCTTCCCGATCGCTCTCGCGATCATCGGCGATCTCTTCTCACCGGCCGAGCGCGGCAAGTACCAGGGCCTGTTCGGTGCGGTCTTCGGGATCGCATTCATCGCCGGGCCGCTCATCGGCGGATTCCTGACCGACAACTTCGGCTGGCACTGGATCTTCTACGTCAACATCCCGGTCGGCCTCGTCGCGCTGTTCTTCATCTTCCGGCTCCTGCCGACGGTGAAGAACCCGCGCGCGACTCGCAACTTCGACATCCTCGGCGGGGTGATCTTCACGATCGCGACGACGCTGCTCCTGATCGGGCTCACCGAGAAAGGTCAGACGAATCCGACCACGCATGCCCTGAACGACTGGTTCGACGCGATCCCGCTGACGCTCTTCGGGCAATCGCTCACGGTTTCGGTGGCCGGTCTGCTCGGCGTGTCCCTGGTCGGGATCGTCCTGTTCGTCCTCGCCGAGGCGCGGGCGAAGGAGCCGATCGTTCCGCTCGGCCTGTTCCGCAACCGGACCTACGCGGCGTCGATGGTCGCGACCTTCTTCGCGGCGTTCGCGTTCTTCGGCGCGATCATCTTCCTCCCGCGCTGGTTCCAGATCGTCCAGGGCTTCAGCTCAACGGACTCCGGGCTCGCGGCCCTGCCGCTCATGGTCGGCCTGATCGGGAGCTCGATCGGCTCGGGCCTGATCGTCGCACGGACCGGGCGCTACAAGTGGCTGAGCGTCGGCGCGATCGTGGTCATGGGCGCCGCCACGGCCCTGATGACCCAGCTCCGGGCCGACACGCCGATCGGGATCGTCTGGCTGTGGATGTTCATCGCCGGTCTCGGCGTCGGTCCGACGTTCGCGGTCTTCACGCTGATCGTCCAGAACGCGGTGCCGTTCAACATGCTCGGCGTCGCGACCTCGAACCTGACGTTCTTCCGCCAGATCGGCGGCACGGTTGCCCTGGCGATCGTGGGGACGCTGTTCGCCAGCTCGTTCCAGGAGCAGATCGCACCGTCGATGACGTCGGCGGGCGTGCCGGCGGTCGTCGTCGACGGGTTCACCCAGGCGATGCAGAGCGGCGCGCTCGACTTCAACCAGCTGACCGGGACCGGCGACCTCGGAGCGGCGATCGCCGCCGCCCAGCCGCAGCTGGCGCCGATCGTTCCGCAGATCGTCAGCGGCATCCACCAGGCGTTCAGCCTCGGAGTCGCCTCGACGTTCTACGTCGGCGTGATCGCCTCGATCCTGGCGGCCCTTGCGGCGGCGGCGATGCAGGAGCTGGCCCTCCGCCAGCACACTCCGGCCCAGGCGGCCGCGGCCTCACGCCCGGCCGATGGACCGCGGCCGGCCGTTCCGGCGGCCGACTGAGCGAGAATTCTCAGTCCTCTCGCCTCGCCTCGCTCCTCCTCCGACCCCGGCGGGCTCGTCCCGCCGGGGTCGTTTCGTGTCCCGGCGCTACCATCGCGTGCGATGACGGTCGACCATCCCAGCTTCCCGATCCCCGCCGCGTTTCCATCAGAGCTCGCAGCCCCTGGAACGGCCGACGGCCGGGCCGTGGACGCGGGCCTCGCCGCGGACCTCGCGGAGGGATCGATGCGGCGCGTGACTGTCGGCGACCTGGACATGCTGGTCGCACACACGCCCGCGGGGATCGTGGCCGTCGACGACCGCTGCCCGCACATGTCGGCGCCCCTGTCGATCGGCGGCCTGGACGGCTGCATCGTCGCCTGCCCGCTCCACGAGGGCCGGTTCGACCTGTGCTCGGGCGAGGTCGTGCAGATGCCGACGACCGGCGGGCTCGACGCGGACGGCGAGTACCACCCGACGTGGTCGCCCGCCGGCAAGGAGCCGAAGGTCGATCCGCCCGGGACGAAGGCCGAGGCGCGGCGCCTCACCCGCGTCCGGCGCCTGCGCTACTACCCGGTGCGGCTCGTCGAGGGCCGGATCGAGGTCACGATCCCCGGCTGACGCCGCCCGGCGACGCGATGGCGCGCCTCCGGGAC
>Ga0081539_10001536_pt1 | contig 38601 bp, 37 predicted proteins | sample TabmetS4T2R2_FD_71023 | JGI IMG/M metagenome (GOLD analysis project Ga0081539, IMG submission 71023) | Tabebuia heterophylla rhizosphere microbial communities from the University of Puerto Rico - S4T2R2 | ecosystem: Host-associated > Plants > Roots > Rhizosphere ... | reverse complement strand
ACCCGTTCGCCACTCGTGTACCCCCGAAGGGGCCTTACCGTTCGACTTGCATGTGTTAAGCACGCCGCCAGCGTTCGTCCTGAGCCAGGATCAAACTCTCCGTTGAAACCTATCGGTGCCGCCGAGGAGAACCCCGGGCGGTTGCCGTTCAACTTGGTTCGATCGCTGACGTCAGACCCATTGCTGGATCTTCTTGTCAATCAATCAAAGGAATCCGAACCCGAGCATCGACAGACGCCCGAGCACGGGGTTTTAGTGCATTGTTTGGCATTGACTTTCAGCACGCTGTTGAGTTCTCAAGCTTCGGGCGCACACCGCGCCGAACCACCAGGCCCGGCTTGGGGCAACGACCAACCCTGCCAGGGGCGGCAGGTCGAGTCAAATCGTCTCGCCGACCCTGTCCCAGCCGCCACCGAACCCCGGGACCCGAGTGGTTCGAGGGAACGACTCAGCCCGCAGATCGTTGGCCAGTTGGGAGTCCTCACGGTCGGCCGCCGCAGATCCTGGTCGGAAGGTTCTCCGAAGCTGTCTGCCGCGTCCCGCACCCCGATGAGGCCTAGAAAACTTTACGCGTGAACGGGCCTCAGGTCAACCCCGCGGCTCTCTCCTGCGTCGCACGCGGGACTGATTGCCGGCCATCAGAGGCGCCGCTCCCGGCCCGGCTGACGGTCGCCGCGCCGACCGTATGCTTGCCGCGCCTGGTGATCAGATAACGGCCGTGCAGCAGGTCTCCCGGCTCCAGCCGGCGCTCCGGGTCGGTCACCCGGACGTTGTTGAGATATGCACCGCCCTCGGCGATCGCGCGCCGCGCGGCGCCCTTGCTGGGCACTACGCCGCTACGTTCCAACACCTCGGCCACAGGCGGGTATTCCACATCGACCCTCAACTCGGGCCCGTCGAGCTCCGCGACGACGCTGGCCAAGACGTCCTCCGGCAGCCCTGCCAGGTCGGCGCCGCCAAACAGTGCCGAGGCCGCCGCCACGGCGCTGTCCCGCTCGGCCGGCGAGTGCACCAGGGCGGTAACGTCGTCCGCCAACGCGCGTTGCGCCAGCCGCAGCTGGGGCCGGTCACGGGTCGCCGCGGCCAGTTCCTCGATCTCCTCCCGCGACCGCTCGGTGAACACCTTCAGGTACTCCATCACTTTCTCGTCCTCTGTGTTGAGAAAGTACTGGTGGAACGCGTACGGGGACGTCATGGCCGGGTCGAGCCAGATGGTGCCGGTCTCGGTCTTGCCGAACTTGGTGCCGTCGGCCTTGGTCAGCAGCGGGGTCGCCATGGCATGCACCCGGGCGCCGTCCGCCCGCCGGATCAGCTCGACGCCGGCGGTGATGTTGCCCCACTGGTCGCTGCCGCCGAACTGCAAGGTGCAGCCGTACGAGCGGTGCAGCTCCAGATAGTCCAGGGACTGCAGCAGTACGTAGGAGAACTCGGTGTAGGAGATGCCCTCCTCCAGCCGCTGCCGGACGACGTCGCGGGCCAGCATCCGGTTGACCGGGAAGTGCTTGCCGATTTCCCGCAGGAAGTCCAGCACCGGCATCGGGCCGGTCCAATCCAGGTTGTTGACTATACGGGCAGCGTTCAGGCCGGTGAAGTCGAGGAACCTCGCCACCTGACGCTCGATCCGCGCGACCCACGCGGCGACCGTCTCCTTGGGGTTCAGCACCCGCTCGCCAGTGGCCTTGGGGTCGCCGATCATGCCGGTCGAGCCGCCGACGATCAGCAGTGGCAGGTGACCTGCGCGCTGCAGCGCCCGCGCCACCATGAGCTGGACCAGGTTGCCCATGTGCAGGCTCGGCGCCGTCGGGTCGAAGCCGACGTAGAAGGTGACCGGCCCGGCCTCGAGGTGCGCCGCCAGCGCATCTTCGTCGGTGGAGTTGGCGAGCAGACCCCGCCACTTCAGCTCATCGAGTACGTCGATCACGGGTGCAGTCTTCCACCGTGGTCGCGGGGCATGGCGGCGAATTCCACCCGTTCGACGACAGTCACTCCAACCGACTATCCCTGGCCAAGATCGATTATCTCGGCGAGGTGCGTTGCTCGGGCGAGTCGCCGGTCGGTGGTGATCAAGGAAATGTCGAGCTGAGCGGCTAGCTCGACATAGAGGGCATCCACGAGTCGCAGAGACTGACGTCTTTGCCAGGCGCCGATCAACAGCGGCGGCAGCGGGTGTCGGGTGACCGGGAGGCCTTTGAGCTGGAGCAGGACCTTCTCGACTCGCCGATCGTCCAAGACGCCGGCTCGTTGGAGACGCCCGGTCGCCAATAGCACTTCGGCATCGAGGTGTGCAGGCGCGTGACCTACCGTGTTCCTGAGTCGGCGCCGCACCGGCAGCGCGGCGGACGAGACGGTCAACAGATCGACCACGACTGACGCGTCCAAGACCACCGACTCAGCCACGGGAGCCGAATTCGTCTCGCGCTTCATCGATGGCGTCCATGGCCAATTCATGACTTGCCGACGTCGGCGGCAGCCCGGCAACACGCTCGAGCCAGGCGTTCATGTCCAGCCCCGCCAACTCTGCCTCGACGGCTGAACGCGTCAACGCGGAAATGTTGAGGCCTGCCGCGCGTGCCCTTTCGGCAAGCTCGTCCGGCAGGTAGACATTCAGACGAGTCATACACACATGCTACACACATTCTGCCGACAAGCGTTGTAGGCGAAGCACGCATCTAGCCCAGCCAGGAGTGAGCCTGGTCGATCGCGGCCTCGACCTCGGCCAGCTGCTCGGCGACACGGGCCGTTGCCGTGCCACCGCGGTCGTCTCGGGAGTCGATCGAGCCATGGACCGTGAGCACCTCGAGGATGCCGGCGCTCAGCAACGGAGAGATCTGCTGCAGGTCAGCCGGGCTGAGCTGGGACAGCTCAATCTCGTGCTGCTCGCAGAAACGCACGGTCGCACCGGCGATGTCGTGGGCCTCGGCGAAGGGCACTCGCTGCCGGACTAGCCAGTCCGCGACGTCGGTGGCGAGGGAGAAGCCGGCCGGCGCGAGGACCTCGAGTCGGTCGGTGTCGAAGGTCAGGGTGCCGACCATGCCGGCGACGGCGGGCGCGAGCAGCAGGAGTTGGTCGATGGAGTCGAAGATCGGCTCCTTGTCCTCCTGCAGGTCGCGGTTGTACGCCAGCGGCAGGCCTTTGAGGGTCGCGAGCAGGCCGGTGAGGTTGCCGATCAGCCGACCGGCTTTGCCCCGGGCCAGCTCCGCGACGTCCGGGTTCTTCTTCTGCGGCATGATGCTGGACCCCGTGGACCACTCCTCAGCGAGCCGCGCGTAGCCGAACTCCTGCGTGACCCAGATGATCACGTCCTCGCTCAGCCGGGACAGGTCGACGGCGATCTGGGCACACACGAAGCAGGCCTCGGCGACGTGATCCCGGGAAGCCGTCCCGTCGATCGAGTTGGCGACACTGCCGGCGAAGCCCAGCTCGGCCGCAACCGCCTCCGGATCCAGGCCGAGCGAGTTGCCGGCCAGTGCTGCCGAGCCGTATGGACTGACGGCCAGCCTCCGGTCGAGGTCGCGGATCCGCTCGCAGTCGCGCAGCAGCGGCCAGGCGTGCGCGAGCAGGTGGTGGGACAGCAGCACGGGCTGCGCGTGCTGGAGGTGGGTCCGGCCCGGCATGACCACGCCGAGATGCTCGGTGGCCCGCCGTCGCAGAGCCTCGACGATCTCCAGCAGGCCGAGCGTGACACCCCGCAGCGCATCGCGCAGGTAGAGCCGGATCAGGGTCGCGATCTGGTCGTTCCGGGACCGGCCGGCGCGCAGCCGGCCGCCCAGCTCGGCACCGACGATCTCGACGAGCCGCCGCTCCAGCGCGCCGTGCACGTCCTCGTCGGTCTCCGCCGGAACGAATGCGCCGGAGCCGACCTCGCCCGCTAGCCGGTCGAGACCGTCGAGCATGCCGGCCAGCTCGTCGTCGGTGAGCAGCCCTGCGCGGCGCAGCGCGCGGGCGTGCGCCCGCGAGCCGGTGAGATCGTACGCGGCGAGCCGCCAATCGAACTGGGTCGAGGAGCTCAGCCCGACCATCGCCTCTGCGGGTCCAGCCGAGAACCGACCGCCCCAGAGCCGGCCGGAATGACTGGGCCCGCTGGGGTTGGTCGGCTCCGTCGACGTCTCCCCGAGCGGCGCGGAGTCGGGCATCAGGACAGGCTGGCGTCCCGCCGAGCGGCGAGCTTGCTCGACATGCCGTAGATCTCGATGAAGCCGCGCGCCTGGCTCTGGTCGAAGGAGTCGCCCTCGTCGTAGGTTGCCAGGTTGAAGTCGTACAGCCCGACGTCGCTGCGCCGCCCGGTGACCGTCGCCCGGCCGCCGTGCAAGATCATCCGGATGTCCCCCGAGACCACTTGCTGGGCCTCGTCGATGAAGGTGTCGAGCGCCCGCTTCAGCGGCGAGTACCACTGTCCGTCGTAGACGAGCTCGCCCCAGCGCCGGTCGACGCCCCGCTTGAACCGGGCCAACTCCCGTTCGATCGTGACGTTCTCCAACTCCATGTGCGCGGTGATCAGCGCGATCGCGCCCGGCGCCTCGTAGATCTCCCGGCTCTTGATCCCGACCAGCCGGTCCTCGACGAGGTCGATCCGGCCGACGCCCTGGGCGCCGGCGCGCTCGTTGAGGATCTGGATCGCCTGCAGCATCGAGGTCTTCTCGCCGTCGATCGCAATCGGCACGCCACCCTCGAAGGTGATCAGGATCTCGTCCGGCTCGCGCGGGATCTGCGGGTCGGCCGTGTAGTCGTAGACGTCCTCGGTGGGTGAGTTCCAGATGTCCTCCAGGAAGCCGGTCTCGACCGCCCGGCCCCAGACGTTCTGGTCGATCGAGTACGGCGAGGACTTGCTCTGGTTGATCGGCAGCCCCTTCTCCTCGGCGTAGGCGATGGCCTTCTCCCGGGTCCACGCGTAGTCGCGGACCGGGGCGATCACCTTCAGTTCGGGCGCGAGGTTGGCGATCCCGACCTCGAACCGGACCTGGTCGTTGCCCTTGCCCGTGCAGCCGTGGGACACGGTGGTCGCGCCGTGGGACCGGGCCGCGGCCGCCAGGTGGCGGACGATGAGCGGCCGGGAGAGCGAGCTGACCAGCGGATAGCGGTCCATGTACAGCGCGTTGGCGCGCATCGCCGGCAGGCAGAAATCCTCGGCGAACTCGTCCTTTGCATCGACCACGACCGCCTCGACGGCCCCGCAGGCCAGCGCTCGGGAGCGAATGACCTCCAGGTCCTCGCCGCCCTGGCCGACGTCGACGGCGACCGCAACCACCTCCATTCCGGTCTCCTCGGCCAGCCAGCCGATGCACACGCTCGTGTCAAGGCCGCCCGAGTAGGCCAGCACGATCCGATCGCTCACGGTCCTTCTTCCTTTCTCTGCTGTTCACGTCGTGGTGGCCGGGGCGCCACTCCGGGCCCGGTCCGGGGAGTGATCATGACCTGTCGACCGGCTTGCCGGTTCGGCTCATGATCGAGAACTGTTCGGCGATGGCCGCGCCACCGTCCGGCCGCCTGGTGATCATCAAGATCGTGTCGTCCCCGGCGATGGTGCCGAGGATCTCCTCCCAGCCGACCCGGTCGATGGCCGAGGCGAAATACTGCGCGGCGCCTGGCGGGGTGCGGAGCACGACCAGATTGGCCGAGGCCTCCGCCGAGACCATGACCTCGCTGCACAACCTGGCCAGCCGGCCCTCGAACGTGGCGAACTCACCGACGTGCGGCGTCCGGTCGCCGCCGTCGCCTGGCACGGCGTAAACGAGGTGGCCATGATGCCCGCGTACCCGCAGGGCGCCCACCTCCACGAGGTCGCGCGACAGAGTGCCCTGGTTGACCTGGACTCCGTCGGCGGCCAGCAGCTCGGCCAGCTCCGCCTGGGACCGCACCTCCCGCTGCTCCAGCAAAGAGATGATCTTGGCCTGGCGCGCCGTCTTGCTCAGGATCCGCCGCAGCGGGTGTTCGGCAGGGGCGGCCTGCTGGCCCCTGGCGCGGGTCTGCTGGGTGCGCGGCGTCATGATCGCGCCTGCCCGTCCAGGTAGACCAGCAGCGCCTTCTGGGCGTGCCGGCGGTTCTCCGCCTCGTCCCAGACCACCGACTGGGGGCCGTCGATCACTTCGGCAGCGATCTCCTTCCCCCGGTGGGCCGGCAGGCAGTGCAGCACGATCGCGTCCGGCGCCGCCCGGGTGAGCAGCTCGGAGGTCAACGCGTACGGAGCCATGGTGCGCAACCGGTCATCTCGATCCTCCTCTTGGCCCATGGAGACCCAGGTGTCGGTGGCGACGACATCGGCCCCCGTCACGGCCTCGGCCGCCGAAATGGTCACGGTGATGCTGCCACCGGCGGCCGCCGCGACCTTCTCCGCCCGGGCGATGGTGGCCGGATCCGGCAGGAAGCCCTCCGGACCGCCGATCCGGACGTGCAGGCCGGCCAGCCCGCCGCCCAGCGCGTAGGAGCGGGCCATGTTGTTGGACCCGTCGCCCACGTACGCGAGCGTGAGGCCGGCGAGCCGGTCCTTGTGCTGCCGGACGGTCAGCAGGTCGGCGAGGATCTGGCACGGGTGGTACGCGTCGCTGAGCGCGTTGATCACCGGCACGCCGGCGTGCCGCGCCATCTCCTCCAGCCGGACCTGGCCGTAGGTGCGCCAGATGATCATGGCCGCCTGCCGGCCCAGCACCCGGGCGGTGTCGGCGATCGACTCCCGAACGCCCACACCGGCGAGCCGGCTGTCGATGATCATCGGGAAGCCGCCGAGCTCGGCGATGCCGGCCGCGAAGGAGCTCTGGGTCCGCAGGGTCGGCTTGTCGAACAGCAGCGCGAGGGTGCGGGGGCCCGCGAAGACCTGGTGGCTGAACGGATCGGCCTTCAGCTTGGCCGCCAGCTCCAGGACCTCTTGCTGCTCGGCATGACTCAGGTCGTCGTCGGCGAGGAAGTGCCGGATGCTCATGCCGGGGCCCCCGCGAAATCGTGGAGCGCAGCGGAGCGATTTTGTGGGGTGGCGCTCATGCGGCGGCCCCCGCCGATCCGTCGAGGAGTTGCGGCAGGGCGGCGACGAAACCGTCCAGCAGCTCGGCGGTGATGATCAGCGGCGGCACCACCCGGAGCACGTCAGGGCGCGGTGCGTTGATCACGAAGCCGGCGTCCAGCGCCGCGTCGGCGACAGCGGCCGCGACCGGCTCGCTGAGCGTGATGCCGCGGAGCAGCCCACGGCCCCGGACGCCGGTGATCATCGGGTGGCCCAGGGCTTCGACCGCGGCCACCAGGTGATCGCCCATGGCGGTGGCGTTCGCCAGCAGCCCGTCCCGCTCGATCACCGCGATCACGGCGAGGCCGGCGATCGCGGCGACCGGGTTGCCGCCGAACGTGCTGCCGTGGGCGCCCAGACCCAGCAGACCAGCCGCGCGGCCGGCGGCAACGCAGGCGCCGATCGGGAAGCCGTTGCCGAGACCCTTGGCGATCGTGACGATGTCTGCCCGGACGCCCTGGTCGACGTGGACGAACCAGCTGCCGGTGCGGCCCATCCCGGTCTGCACCTCGTCGACCCAGAGCAGCGCGCCGTGCTGGTCGCAGACGGCCTGGGCGTCGGCCAGGTAGCCCGCGGGCGGCACGATCACGCCGCTCTCTCCTTGGATCGGCTCCAGCACGACGGCCGCCACCGAGTCGTCGACGACCGCCGCGAGCGCGGCCGCGTCCCCGTACGGAACGAAGATCACCTCGCCGGGGAGCGGGGTGAAGGGCTCGCGGTACTTGGGGTTGTGGGTCAGCGCGAGCGCGCCCATGGACCGGCCGTGGAAGGCGCCCTCGGCTGCGATGATCTTGGTCCGGCCGGTCATCCGGGTGATCTTGAACGCAGCCTCGTTGGCCTCGGTGCCGGAGTTGGTGAAGAACACCCGGGATTCGGCGCCACCGGTGAGCGCGGTGAGCCGGCTGGCCAGCGCCACCTGTGCGGGCGTGGTGAAGAAGTTCGAGACGTGGCCCAGGGTTGCCAGCTGCCCGGTGACGGCAGCGAGCACAGCGGGGTGGGCGTGGCCCAGAGCGGTCACGGCGAGACCCGACAGCAGGTCCACGTGCCGGCGGCCCTCGGCGTCCCAGACCAAACAGCCCTCGCCGCGGGTGAAGACCCGCTTCGGTGTGCCGTAGGTGCCCATCACCGAGCGCCCGTACGTCTCCAGCAGGGCGGCCGAGGAGCTCGGCAGCGGCACCTCGGCCAGCTCGGGCGCGATGATCAACGAGTCTGGGCCGGTCACTGCTGCTCCTCCGCGACCTCGGCGGCGAACGCCGCCGTTGACTTCCCGTCCCCCGTCCCGATCGGCCGGCCGAGCGGTTGGCCGAGCGTCGCCGGCCCGAAGTCGCCGTTGGCGTACTCCTGCGGCGGGATGCCCTCGTCGCGCGAGAACACCCGGCTGCCCAGCCGGATCAGGCCGTCCTGGGTCACCATCGTGCCGATCCCGGCGTTGGTGAAGATCTCCAGCAGCAGCGCGTGCGGGACCCGGCCGTCGGTCACGGTGGCCCGGGTCAGGCCGCCCTCGACAGCCCGCAGGCAGGCCTCCATCTTGGGCAGCATGCCGGCCTCCAGGTTTGGCATCAGGGAGCGCAGCTCGCTCGCCGACAGCTCGCTGATGATCTCGGTGTCGGCCGGCCAGTCCTGGTAGAGGCCTTCCACGTCGGTCAAGATCACCAGGCGCTCGGCCTGCAGCGCAACGGCCAGCGCGGCGGCCGCCGTGTCGGCGTTGACGTTGTGCACAACGCCGTCCGCATCGGGCGCGATGGAGGCCACGACCGGCACGCTGCCGGAGTTGATCAGACCCTGGACCGCCTCGGTCCGGACCGAGACGACGTCGCCGACCAGTCCAAGATCGACCTCCTGACCGTCGATCACCACGCCGCGCCGGGCCGCGGTGAACAGGCCACCGTCCTCCCCGGACAGTCCGATCGCCAGGGTGCTCTGAGCGTTGATCAAGCCGACCAGCTCGCGACCGACCTGGCCGACCAGCACCATCCGGACGACCGCCATGGCCTCCGGTGTGGTGACCCGCAGCCCGCCCCGGAACTCCGACGGTATGTCCAGTCGCTGCAGCATGGCCGAGATCTGCGGGCCGCCGCCGTGCACGACGACCGGGTGAACCCCACAGCGCTTCATGAACACGATGTCCTGCGCGAACGCCCGCTTCAGCCGGTCGTCGATCATGGCGTTGCCGCCGTACTTGATCACGACGATCTTGCCGGCGTAGGTCTCCAGCCACGGCAGTGCCTCGGTCAGGATGGAGGCCTTCTGCACCAGGGTCAGCATCGGCTCGGTCATGTCGAATACTCCGCGTTCAGCTCGACGTAGCCGTAAGTGAGGTCGTTGGTCCAGATCGTGGCGCTCGCGGGGCCGGCGTGCAGGTCGACGCCGACCTGCACGGCCCGACCGCCGAGGTCGACCAGGTCGCGGGAGTCGCCGATCGCCCCCGCCCGGCACACCTGCACGCCGTTGAACTCCACATCCAGCTCGTCCGGCTCGAACGTCGCCGACGTGGTGCCGATCGCGGCGAGAACGCGGCCCCAGTTGGGGTCCCGGCCGAAGATCGCGCACTTGAGCAGGTTGCTGCGGGCGATGCTCCGGCCGACCTGGACCGCATCCTCCTCGCTCGCCGCGTTCCGTACGGTGATCGCGACGTCGTGGTTCGCGCCCTCCGCGTCGGCGATCATGGCCAGGGCAAGCTCGAGGCAGACGGTCGTCAGGCCGTGGGTGAAGTCGTCGGCAGAGGGAGCGACGCCGGATGCGCCGCTGCTCAGCAGCAGCACGGTGTCGTTGGTGGACATGCAGCCGTCGCTGTCCACCCGCTCGAAGCTGAGCTGGCAGGCGTCGGCGAGGTGATCATGGATGTCGCCCGGCACTCTGCCGGTCAGCGGGGAGGCACCCCCCGAGCCCCCCGGGTCGAGGACCGCATCGGTGGTGATCAGCACCAGCATCGTGGCCAGGCCCGGCGCCAGCATGGCCGCACCCTTGGCCATGCCGCCGATACGCCAGCCGTCGCCCTCATACACCGCCTGCTTGGGCACCGTGTCTGTGGTCATGATCGCCTCGGCCGCCGCCTTGCCACCGTCCCGGCTCAGCGCGGGGACGAGCTGCTCGATCCCAGCGCCGATCCGGTCCATCGGCAACCGGACGCCGATCAGCCCGGTCGAGCAGACCGCGACGTCGATCGGACCGACGTCCCGGCCGCTCGCCTGGAGCGCTGCAGCGACCAGCTCGGCGGTCCGGTGGGTGTCGCCGAAACCGGCGCGACCAGTACAGGCGTTGGCGCCCCCGGAGTTCAAGATCACCGCCTGCAGCCGGCCGTCGCCGAGCACCTGCCGCGACCAGAGCACCGGTGCCGCCTGGACCCGGTTGGTGGTGAACACTCCGGCGGCGTGGAACTGCGGCCCGGTGTTGACCACCAGCGCCAGATCGGACCGGCCACTGGGCTTGAGGCCGGCCGTTCCCCCGGCCGCCAGGAAGCCGGCCGGTGCGGTGACGCTCATTCCGAAGCCTCGGCGAAGTGGTGGAGCGCGGCGGAGTGATGTGGCGCGGTGGATACCGCCGCCCGGTCCGGGGATGTCGCTGTCTCGATCACGGTGCCACCCCGACCGCGCTCAGACCGGTCGTCTCGGGCAGGCCCAGAGCGAGGTTCATGCACTGCACGGCCGCCCCGGCGGTGCCCTTGGTCAGGTTGTCCAGCGCGGCGACGGCCACCAGCCGGCCGGCTCGCGGATCGACTGTGACCTGCACGTGCACCGCGTTGGAGCCGAGTACCGACTGGGTCTGCGGCCACTGGCCGGCCGGCAGCAGGTGGACGTACGGCTCGTCGGCGTACGCCTCGGAGTAGGCGGCGCGGACGCCGTCGGAGTCGGCAGCCGGATCCGCGAGCGGCGCGGCGCAGGTCGCCAGGATCCCTCGTGACATCGGCACCAGGACCGGCGTGAAGCTGACCGAGGGGGCTTCGGCGCCGCAAGCGGCGAAGTTCTGCAGCAGCTCGGGCGTGTGCCGGTGCACCCCGCCCACCCCGTACGCGCTCGCCGAGCCCATCAGCTCCGAGCCGAGCAGGTGCGGCTTCAGCGCGCGGCCGGCCCCGGACGGGCCGCTCGCCGCGACGATGACCACGTCCCGGGCCGTCGTCAGCCCCCGGCTGATGGCAGGCAGCAGCGCCAGCGTGCCGGCGGTCGGGTAGCAGCCGGGCACTGCGATCCGGCGGGCACCCGCCAACTTGCCGCGCTGGCCGGGCAGCTCCGGCAATCCGTACGGCCAGGTGCCGGCGTGCGGCGAGCCGTAGAAGGTCTCCCAGGCCGCCGGGTCCTCGAGCCGGAAGTCGGCGCCGCAGTCGATGACCACCGTCTCGGGATCGAGCTGGGACGCCACCTCGGCGGAGGCTCCATGCGGCAGCGCGAGGAGGACAACATCGTGCCCGGAGAGGGCCGCCCGGTCGGTCTGACCGATCACCCGGTCGGCCAGCGGCAGCAGGTGCGGCTGGTGCCCGCCGAGCCGGCCTCCTGCGTTGGCGCCGGCGGTCAGCGCGCCGATCTCGACCTCGGGATGGCCGAGCAGCAGGCGAAGCAGCTCTCCACCCGAATAGCCCGTCGCGCCCGCGACCGCGACCCGGTATGTCACTCGCATGAGTATGCCAGTTCGGACAAGTTCATGCACATCGATGTTCCAGCCAGTGAGAGCCGTCCGGTCGGGAACGGACGTGCACACCGCGAACTGTCACGCTGCTCCGGGTAGCAACCGGCGCGGCGTATGGAGGACGGGCATGCAGGTTCGTCTCACCCAGGAGCGACGCGGGCAGGCTGAAGCTCAGATGCGGCGCGGAACCGCCCCGGTCTCCCGAGCGGCGGCGGCCACGGCGGCGTCGCGTGCCTCGGCAGCCTCGGCGTCGGTGAGGGTACGGTCCGGGGCCCGGAAGCGGAGCGCGTATGCCAGCGACTTGTTGCCCTCACCGGCCTGCGGACCGACGTAGACGTCGAACAGGCTGACCGACTCCAGCAGCGGCCCGGCGCCGGCCCGCAGCGCGCGCTCGACCGCTGCCGCCGGCACGCTCTCGGCAACGATCAGGGCGACGTCCTCCTTGGCCACCGGGAAGCCGGAGATCGGGGCGACGTCACCGCGCTCGGGCGCGGCGGCGATCAGCCCATCCAGGTCGATCTCCGCGGCGGCCGTTCGCGGCGGCAGCCCGAAGGCGGTGCAAACCATCGGATGCAGCTCCCCAGCATGGCCCAGGACGCTGCCGTCCGGTGTGAGGATCGCGGCGCACCTCCCAGGATGCCAGGGCGGCCGTTCCGCGGCCCGGCGACTCAACTCGAGCCCCACCGCCTGGGCGGCGGTCTCGACGAGACCGATGGCGTGCTGCCACCCCGCGCCCTCCCCCGGACCTTGCCAGCCGGCCGGCCGCCAGTGGCCGGTCAGCACCGCGGCCAGGTGCCGCGGCTGCCGCCCGAGCGCGGCGTCCATGGCCGCGATCTCCTCCGGTGCCGGTCGGTGCGTCACGGGTGGCCGGGGCGCCGCGACCGGCGGGTCCGGCGCGAAGAAGACCGTCCCGATCTCGAACAGCGCGAGGTCGTCGTTGCCGCGGCTGCGGTTGCGTGTGACCGCGGCGATCAGCCCGGGCAGGATGGTCGTCCGCAGGTACGGGCTGGTCTCCGCCAGCGGGTTGACGATCTTGAACAGCCGGCGCCGCTCGTCGTCGAGCGGGATGCCGAGCCGGTCCAGCTCGTCCACGGCGAGAAACGGGAAGCTGAGCACCTCGACGAAACCGGATGTGGCCAGCGCGCCCACGACGGCCCGGCGGTCCCGCTGCGCCCGGGTCAGGCCGCGGCCGACCGGGGCTCGGGGCACCACCGGCTGGATGGTGTCGAAGCCGATCAGCCGGCCGATCTCCTCGACGTAGTCGTACGGGTCGGTCAGGTCCGGACGCCAGCTCGGCGGCGTGATCCGCAGCTTCGCCGAGCCGGTGTCCGCGGCGGGCTCCTCGACCACACTCGCCCCGATGAGCTCGATCAGCTCGACCACCCGGTCGTGCTCGATCCTGGCGCCGAGGATCGTGCCCGGCAGGGTGTCCTCGATCACGGTGATCGGGGCGGGCGGCACGGCGCCCCGGATCGTCTCGGCAGAGACCAGGGTGCCGCCGGCGAGCTCGACCAACAGCTCGGCCACCCGGTGTGCTGCGGCGTAGGCGGCTGCCGGGTCGACGCCGCGCTCGAAGCGCCGAGAGGCCTCCGAGGACAGCTTGTGCCGCCGTGAGGTCCGGGCGATGGTCATAGCATCGAAGTTGGCCGCCTCGATGATCACGTTCGTCGTGCCCGAGGACAGCTCGGTCGTCGCGCCACCCATCACGCCGGCCAGGCCGATCGGTCCCGAGTCGTCGGTGATCAGCAGATCGTCGACGTCCAGCGGCCGTACGACATCGTCGAGCGTGGTGAGCTTCTCGCCATCGGCGGCCTTGCGGACCACGATCGGGCCGGCCAGCAGCTCGGCGTCGTAGGCGTGGATCGGCTGCCCGGTCTCGAGCATCACGTAGTTGGTGATGTCCACCGCCAGGGAGATCGACCGCATGCCTGCCAGCTGCACCCGGCGGGCCAGCCAACGCGGGCTCGGCCGGGTCGCGTCGACACCCTCTACCCCGACCGCGACGAACAGCGGGCAGGCCGCCGACTCGAGCCGGACCAGATAGCCGTCCGCCCGCTCCTCCGGCACCGGCCGGTCGACGGGGTCGGTGAAGCGGCACCGAACCGCCTGCGCCGCTTCGCGGGCCAGCCCACGGATGGACTGGCAGTAGCCGCGGTCCGGCGTCACCGCGATGTCGAGCACGTCGTCGCGGAGCAGCAGCACGCCAGCCGCGTCGATGCCTGGCGCCAGATCGGTCTCCGGCAGGACCAGGATGCCGGCGTGGTCGTCGCCGAGGCCCAGCTCGCGGGCCGAGCAGATCATCCCGTCCGAGACGCGCCCGTACGTGCGGCGGGCGCTGATCGCGAAGCCGCCCGGCAGCACGGTGCCCGGCAGCGCGACCACGACCGTGTCGCCGACGGCGAAGTTGCGCGCGCCGCAGACGATGCCGCGGAGTTGTGGCGCCGCAGAAGACTCCTCGTCGCCCGGCGAGCCAGCGACGTTGTGCGGGCCGACGTCGACGTGGCACCAGCGGATCGTCTTGCCGTTGGTCTGCGGCTCGTCGACGAAGTCGACCACCCGGCCGATCACCAGTGGGCCGCTGACGTCGGCGCCGACCCGATCGACCGTCTCGACCTCGAGGCCGGCCCGGATCAGCTCCTCGGCCAGCCCGCGGGCGTCCAGGTCCTCCGGCAGCGCCGCGTACTCCCGCAGCCAGCTCAGTGGCGCCCTCATCGCGCGCTGCCCACCAGCGACCGGCTGTAGCGCACGTCGCCCTCGATCATGTCGCGCATGTCCTCTGAGTTGTTGCGGAACATCAGGGTGCGGTCGACCCCCATGCCGAACGCGAAGCCGGTGTAAACGTCGGGGTCGATGCCGCAGGCGATCAGCACCCGGGGGTTGACCACGCCGCAGCCGCCCCACTCGATCCAGCCCTCGCTCTTGCAGGTCCGGCACGGGTTGTCCGGGTCGCCGACCGAGGCGCCGTGGCAGACGAAGCACTGGAGGTCGACCTCGGCGGACGGCTCGGTGAACGGGAAGTAGTTCGGCCGCATCCGGGTCCTCGTCTCGCCGAACATGGCCCGCGCGAAGTGGTCGAGAGAGCCGCGCAGCTGTCCGAGGGTGATCCCCTTGTCGACCACGAGCCCCTCGATCTGGTGGAAGACCGGCAGGTGCGTCGCGTCGTACTCGTCGGAGCGGAAGACCTTGCCGGGGCAGACCACGTAGATCGGCAGCTCACGGGTGAGCATGCTGCGGACCTGGACGGGCGAGGTGTGGGTCCGGAGCACGATGCCGCCATCCTCCGGTGCGACGAACAGCGTGTCCTGCATCGTCCGGGCGGGGTGGTCGGGGATGAAGTTGAGCGCGTCGAAGTTCATCCACTCGGCCTCGAGCTCGGGCCCCTCGGCGACCTCCCAGCCCATGGCGACGAACACGTCCTCCATCAGCCCCATCAGGGCGGTGACCGGGTGCACGGCGCCGACCGGCTCGGTCCGTACGGGCAGCGTGACGTCGACCCGCTCCGACACCAGCATCTCGGCGATCTCGGCCTCGGCGATCTCGGCCTCGCGGGCCTTCAGCGCCTCGTTGATCTTGGCGCGGGCCTGACCGATCCTGCTGCCGGCCTCCTTGCGGGCGTGCGGCGGCAGCGCGCCGATCTCCCGGTTGGCGAGGGCGATCGGTGACCGGTCGCCGGCGTGGGCGAGCCGGGCCTGCTTGAGCTCGGCGGCGGTGGCGGCGGCGGCGAACGCCGCCAACGCAGATGTCACGACGTCCGCGACCTGCGCGGCGTCAAGTGCTGCGACGGACACGGGGTCGTAGGTCGCGTTCGGCCCGGACATCGCTGCCTGCTCTCTCCTCGCCAGGTGAGGTGCGTGAGCCACCTCACGCAACCGGAACAGTCTAGGAAGCCGCGGCCCGCAGTTGCGACCCGGTTTCCCAGGCGGACGACCCGTTCCCTGCCAACAGATCCAACCAGCGGAAACGGACCTACACGTTCGTTCCGGTCAGGAGGACTGACTGCGGGCCGCGCGCTGGTCCTCCCACTCGGCCAGCAACTCGGGCAGGCGCTCGTCGAGGAAACCGAAGAAGTCCGCCATCTCCTCGATCCGGGCCCGGGCCGCCGCCTCGGGCAGCTTGCCGGCCGAGGAGCGCAGGACGGCCTCCACCCGCCGGTAGAGCCCCGGCCGGTGCAGCGTGCTGGTGTACCACGCGGTCTCGGGCAGCGCGTACACATGCCGCCGGGTGCCGGGGATGGTCGAGGACCGTACGAACCCGACCGCGCTCAGGTAGCGGATGGCGCCGGAGATGGCGGCCGGGCTCACCGTGAGCTGCTCGGCCAGCTCGGTGACCGTCATCCGGCCGTCCTCGGAGGCGGTCAGCGCCATGATCACCTTGGCCGGCATCCGCGGGAAGCCCTGAGCCGCCAACTCACTCGAGGCGCGATCGACGAACTCCTCGTACGAGCTCGACGAGCTCACGTCGACAGGTCCCTTCGGCGGATCACGACCAGCGCTGTTACCAGAGTGGCCGCCGCGACGACGATCAAGCCGATCACGCCGGCCCAGTCGCCGACCGGAACGCTCGGGACATGGGTCAATGGGCTCACATCGAGCACGGTCTGCGGCAGCTGCAGCAGCCCGCCGAACATGCCGACGACGATCGCGAGGCCGAACAGGCCCCAGGTCAGCCCGACGGAGATCCTCGGCAGCGCCGCCACAACGAGCGCGCCGACCCCCACGAACACCAGGCCGACCGGCAGCTCCAGCAGCGCCTGCTCGACCGCTCGGCGCCCACCGTCCGGGTCGCCGGCTGCGAGGAAGCTGATCCAGGTCGCCAGCCCGCAGGCGACCATCACCGTCGTCGCGGAGATCACCCCTACTACCGCAGCGGCGCTCAGCCAACGCACCCGGGACACCGGGGCCGAAAGCGCGAACTCGGCGCGACCGCTTGACTCCTCGTCCCGGAGCTTCAGCACCGACTGCAGGGCAGCGGCCGAGGCGAGCAGGCTGACGATGACCATGATCGCGGACAGGAACAGGCTCACCAGGTCGGCCCGGCTGCCGTGGCCGAGACTGCGAAGGAGCGCGACGATGCCTGGATTGTCGAAGCTGGCGTTGCCGATCGCGGTGGCCAGGAACCCGGCAACGAAGCCGAAGCTAGCCGTGCCGATGGCCCAACCCACCAACGAGGGCCACTGGAGCCGCCACGCCAGGCCGAAGGGCGATCTCAACGTCCGCCGCGCGGTCGCGGGTCCGGCTCGCTCGGGCAGCAGACCGTCGCCCAGCTCCCGTCTGCTGTGCACCAGTAGTGCGGCGCCCATTCCTGCGGCCGCGAGACCCGACGACAAGGCGAGCGGCCACAATCTGTTGCTGGTGAACGCGAAGCTCTGCTGCCCCCACCCGATGGGCGACAACCAGCTCGGCCACGCGCTGCGGAGACTGAGCGCCCGCAGGTCCGGCTCGCCCAGGGCATCCCCTGCGGCGCGCAGCACGTACGAGACGACGACCGCGGTGGCGGCCACCGAGTTGGCAGCCCGCGAGGTGGCGGCCAGCTCGCCGACGAACAGGCCGACGCCTAGGAACGCAAGCCCGGTCGCACCGATGGCAGCGCCGGCCACCACCGAACCGGTGGCGTCCAAGCCGCCGGCCATGAAGGCTGCGGCTGCCAGCCCGCCCAGCGCCACGTCGGCGGTGAGGCCCAGCAGCGTCGTGGCCAGCAAGGACGCCGAACGCCGGACAGGTGCTGCGGCGATGAGCTCACGACGGCCGCGCTCCTCGTCGCCGCGGGCGTGCCGGGTGACCAGGAACGTGTTCATCAGTCCTGCGGCCACCGCGACATTGGCGAAGATCGAGAAGAACATCATGGACCCGAGCGAGGCGCCGTTCGGAGCGCCGCGCAAAGCCAGGATGGAAGGCGTCGCGAGCGCGATAGTGACGATCTGGACCAGCTTGGCGTCGGTGTCGAACTCCGCCGACACCGTCCTCGTCGCGGCGAACAGCAGCAGCGATATGCCGAGAATCCAGATCGTCAGCTGGAGCCGATCGCGCCGAAGCTGCGCCAGGTAGAGCCTGATCATGATCGCTGACCCGCCAGCTCCGGTTCGGCCACCGTGTCGCCGTAGTGGCGCAAGAACAGCTCCTCCAGGGATGGCGGCGTGACGGTGAGCGAGTTCACACCTGCAGCCGTGAGCTCGGCGAGGACTGGCGAGATTTCGTCGGTGTCGACGTCGAAGCTGAGTTGCCCGGCCTCGTCGATCAGACCGTGCACACCAGGGAGCGCGGCGATCCGTTCCGCCCGCGCGGTGGTGGCAACCCGGACGCTCGACCGGGTCAGATGCCGCATGTCCGCAAGGCTGCCGGTCTCCACAGCCACGCCAGCACGGATGATCGTCACCCGGTCGCACAGCCGCTCCACCTCGCTGAGGATGTGGCTGGAGAGCAGCACCGTGGCGCCCTCGGACTGCACCCGCGCGACGTGTTCACGGAAAACCGACTCCATGATCGGGTCCAGCCCGCTGGTCGGTTCGTCGAGGATGTAGAGCTTGGCCCGCCGGGCGAGCGCGGCAACCAGCGCGACCTTCTGCCGGTTGCCCTTGGAGTAGCTGCGGGCGCGCTTACGGGGGTCGAGGTCGAAGTCGCGCAGCAGGCCGGCTCGGAGCTTCGGGTCGGCTCCGCCGCGGAGCGATGTCAACAGGTCGATGGTCTCACCGCCGCTGAGGTTGGGCCACAGGCTGACATCGCCCGGCACGTACGCGATGTCTCGATGTAGCGCGACGGCGTCCCGCCAGGGATCGCCGCCCAACACCCTTACTGTGCCGCTGCGCGCCTTGAGCAGTCCGAGCAGGACGCGGATCGTCGTCGACTTGCCGGCGCCGTTGGGGCCGAGAAACCCGTGAACCTCGTTGTCCGCGACGGTGAGGTCCAGTCCGTCGAGGGCGCGCACGCGCCCGAAGGTCTTGACGAGGCCCGTGGCCTCGATTGCTGATGTCACGTCTTCACGTTAGATCAATTCACAAATTTGTGAACGTACGAGAAGTTGTGAATTCCATCACTTTGGTTCCGCTGCAAGCTCGTTGGATGTCTGGACCCCATGTCAGACTTGGCTCGTGCCTCAGTACGAGTTCCGGTGCCGAGCCTGCGGGTCGACATTCGTCGAGACGCGGCCCATGAAGGAGTCCTCAAATCCTGCGGTTTGTCCCGAGGGACACGACGACACCGTTCGTCTGCTCGGTCTCGGCGCCATCACCGGCCGCTCGAAGGTGCCCACGCCCAGCAGCGGCGGGTGCTGTGGTGGCGGCTGCTGCGGCGGGTCGTGAGGTCTCAGGCCTGTCGCTGGGCGGTCGCTGAGACATAGAGACAGACAGCGGCCGCAGTGGCCAGGTTGAGGCTCTCCGCGGCGCCGTAGATCGGCACTCGGACCGTCGCGTCGGCCAGATCGGTGTGCTCGGCCGGCATTCCCCAGGCCTCATTGCCGAAGAGCCACAGCGTCGGCCGGCCGAGTCGGCCGGAGGTCGCCAGCGCAGTGATGTCGTCCTCCCCCGCGCCGTCCGCGGCGAGCACCTGGAGTCCGCGGTCCCGCGCGGCCCGTACGGCATCGGCCAGGCCGACATCCGCGGCGATGGGCAGATGGAACATGCTGCCCGCGCTGGCCCGTACGGTCTTGGGGTTGTGCACCTCGACCGAGCCCTCGGTGAGCACGACCCCGTCGGCGTCGAAGGCGTCCGCACACCGGATCACCGTGCCGGCGTTACCCGGATCGCGGACCTGCGCACAGCACACGACCAGACGGGCGGACACGGTGAAGACGTCGCTCAGTCCACGGTTGGTCACGCAGCAGACCGCGACCAGACCCTGCGGTGTGACCGTGCCAGCCAGGGCGGCGAGATCCTCCTCGCCGACCAGCCGGACCGGAACCGCGAGGGCATCGGCCGCGCTGATCAGGCCGGCGTGCCGGCCGGCCGCCGCGGCGGTGACAAACAGTTCGCGGACGCAGTCGCGCGTGGCCAGGGCCTCGCGGACGGCCTGCGGCCCCTCGACCAGGAAGAGGCCTAGCCGAGCCCGCTCCTTCGCCCGCAACAGCCGACGGGCCGAGCTGAGCTGGCCCTTCGAAGCGGGCTCGAGGCCGGTCGAGCCGCCAGCGTCCACCTCGGCTGGTCAGGCGGCCGGGCTGTCGGCCGCGTTCGCGTTGTTCCGGGCCAACGCCACCAGCGCGGAGAAGGCCGGGGCGTCGGTCACCGCGAGGTCGGCGAGGATCTTGCGATCGACCTCGACCCCGGCCGCCTTGAGCCCGGCGATGAACCGGTTGTAGGTCATTCCCTCCGCGCGGGCGGCCGCGTTGATCCGCTGGATCCACAGCTTGCGGAAGTCGCCCTTGCGGGCGCGACGGTCCCGGTAGGCGTAGACGAGCGAGTGTGCGACCTGCTCCTTCGCCTTGCGGTAGAGGCGGGACCGCTGGCCGCGGTATCCGGACGCCTGCTCGAGGATCTCGCGGCGCTTCTTGTGCGCGTTGAGCGCGCGCTTGACGCGTGCCATCTGATTGCTCCTTGCTGTGAGTTCTCTCGGTGCCCGCTAGCCCCGCCGGCCGAGCAGCCGCCGGACCTTGTTCGCGTCGCCGCTGGACACCTCGGCATCGCCCATCAGCCGCCTGGTCCTCGTGCTGGGCTTGTGCTCGTTCAGGTGCATCTTCCCGGCCTTGCGGTGCATGATCTTGCCCGAACCGGTGAAGCGGAACCGCTTCTTGGCGCCCGAGTGCGTCTTCATCTTCGGCATGGTGGCCGCTCCATTTCTCTTGCTGCTTGCTGGTGCTGCCCACGCGAGGTGGGCTAGATCAGGTCGACATCCGGATCGAGGTTGTCGGCGGGGCCGCGGCGCTTCTTGCCGGCCGGCTGCGCGGCGGCGCGAGCGCGGCTGGCGGCAGCCTCCGTGCGTTCCGCCTCCGCGTCGGCGAGCCGCTCGGCCGCTCGGCGGTCACGCTCGGCGCGGACCTCCGCGCGGGCCTCGACCTTCTTCTTGTGCGGGCCGAGGACCATGAGCATGTTCCGGCCGTCCTGCTTGGGCGACGACTCGACGAAACCGAATTCGCCGACGTCCTCGGCCAGCTTCTTCAGCAGGTTGTAGCCGAGCTCGGGCCGGGACTGCTCCCGGCCGCGGAACATGATCGTGATCTTGACCTTGTCGCCGGCCTTGAGGAACCGAACCACGTGACCCTTCTTGGTCTCGTAGTCGTGGCTGTCGATCTTGGGTCGGAGCTTCATTTCCTTGATCACGGTGTTGGTCTGGTTGCGGCGGCTCTCGCGGGCCTTCTGGGCGTTCTCGTACTTGAACTTGCCGTAGTCCATGAGCTTGGCGACCGGCGGTCTCGCCATCGGGGCGACTTCCACCAGGTCGAGCTCGGCCTCGTGAGCCAGTTGCAGGGCCGTCTCGATCTTGACGATGCCCACCTGCTCCCCCGCCGGTCCGACGAGCCGGACCTCGGGGACGCGAATGCGGTCGTTGATTCGCGGTTCGGTGCTGATAAGTCCTCCAGTTGGTTGTGTGACGGTGATCGATCCAGACTCGCCGGCTGCGCGCGCGGCCGCCCGAGAAACGCGAACCGGGCCTCGCGCGTGCGAAGACCCGGACATCTGGGAGCACGGCACAGCCGTCTCCGCCGACGAACCCGGCAACCAGATCAGGCCTGTCGCTCGGGTGGGAGAACGGGTCTCCGCTTGCAGATCCAGCGCGTGACTGAATCGGTCGGAGCCAAGGCTAGCACCGCGGCACGGCCCAGCCGAACTCCTCGGGCGCGACCTGCACCAGCCGGTGCCCGGCCGAAAGCTCGGCCAGTACGCCACCCTCGATGGCCAGCGGGTACGGGCCGGCGACGTCGATCAGCAGTGCCGAGCACCCCTCCGCCACCGTGGTCCGCGCCACCACGTCGAGGGTGACCGGGACCGGCCGGCTGTCCGGGCGCCAGGCGTGCAGCGAGTCCTGCCCGGTGAAGGCCAGCAGGGCCCGGCGGCCATCGGCGGTCTGCAGCAGGACGACGGCCATCTCGGCCTCCTTGTCCGAGCGCAGTCCGCCGACCGTCTCACCCTGCCTGGTCACCGTCGCCACCAGCGGCACCAGCAGCCGGGCCCCGCACAGCTCGGCGACCGCGCGCAGATAGCTCGCCGGGCTCGAGCTGGTGGCAGCTTCGGCCAGCCACTGCCGGGTGAGCGGGGATGCGGCGCCGTCGTCCCCGGGAAACGGTGAGGTCGCGAGCTGGCGCTGGTGGTCCACGCCCCCAACGTACGGGGTCGCCCCGGCATTTCCCCGATAGCGGCCGGCAGCGCTCGGCCACCGTTGGCCTGCCGTGGCATCGTGGGAGGATGCCAGCCGTTGACACCGTGTTGCTGCCGCTCTGCGTCGGACTGGCGCTGCTGGGCATCATCGCCACCGGGATAGCCTGGCGGCGCGGCAACAAGGGCCGCGTCGTCCAGGGCATCGGCCTGGCGCTCGCCCCGGTCGCGCTCTACTTCAGCGGCCTGCTGCGGCTGATCTGGAACGGCGTCGTCGCGATCGGGAGCTGGGCTGCGAAGATCATCTTCTCGCCGGCGGTCTGGTTCGGTCTCTCGTTGCTGGCCCTCTGCGTCGTGCTGTGGGTGGTCGGCGGCTTCCTGGCCCGCCGCTTTCCCGCGAAGAAGAAGACCGCCGAGACCAAGCCCGGACAGGTTGCCGGAAGGTCAACGGCAGTGGCCCTGCCCGCGGCGCGCACCGCGGCGAAGAGCAAGCAGCTCCAGCCCCAGATCGACGAGGAGCTGGCGGAGATCGAGGCCCTGCTGAAGTCGCGAGGGATCGAGTAGCTCTGCGCTAAACAGCCCGGAAGACCTGCTGACGGCGGCGAAGTTCTTGCACAGCTGCGCGAGCCGTGGCACCGTCGGTCGCCTGGATGCCCATCAGCTGCCGCTTCTCCGCGTCCGGGCCCACCTGGAACGCACCCCCGTCGGCCGGCTTCACCAGCAGCTGCGCCCACGGGTCCCCCGGCCGCAGCAAGATCTTGTGCACCCGGGACCACGGCACCTCGTAACGACGCAGGCCATTGCGGATCCGCAGGCCTGCCTCGTCGGCCTTGACGTAGCTCGCGGCCATCGTCGCCAGACCGAAGACGATCACCGCCAGCACGCCGAGCAGGGTGAGCACCTGCGACGGGGTGAACAGCGCCCTGATCTCGCGGGGCAGCGCGAGCCACCCGACGACCATCACCACGGTGACCGCCGCGCCGGCTACGATCCCGATCACCCGCAGCCGCCGTGGCCGGATGACCAAGGGGGACTTCGGGGCGTCAGTCATGGTCGCCAGGCGGCTAGATCCGGCAGGCGGCGATGTCGGTGACCAGGATCGCCCGGGCGCCGAGCGCCCACAGGTCGTCCATCAGCTGCTGCGCCTCCACCCGCGGCACCATCGCCCGTACGGCGTGCCAGCCCGGCCGGGCCAGCGGCGAGACGGTGGGCGACTCCAGGCCGGGCGTTATCGCACACGCCTGCTCGACCACGGCATCGCTGACGTCGTAGTCCATCATCACGTAGTTGCGCGCCACCAGGACGCCGTTCAGCCGGCGCTGCAGCTGGTCGAGCCCGGCCGGCGGTTCGGCGCCGGTGCGGCAGATCAAGATCGCCTCGGATTCCAGCAGCGGCTCACCGAAGAGCTCCAGACCGGCCTGCCGCAGGGTCGTGCCGGTCTCCACGACGTCGGCGATCACGTCCGCGACGCCGAGCCTGATCGCCGTCTCCACCGCGCCGTCCAGTGGGATCAGCCGGGTCGACACGCCGCGCTCGGCCAGGTAGGCACCCACCAGCCCGGGATAGGAGGTGGCCAGGCGGAGGTCGTGCAGCCTGTCGATGCTCATCCCGCTGCCCTGCGGCGCGGCGAACCGGAACCGGCTGCGGCCGAAGCCGAGGGGCATGACCTCGCTGGCCGGAGCGTGCGAGTCGAGCAGCATGTCGCGGCCCGTGATGCCGATGTCGAGCGTGCCCTCGCCCACGTAGACGGCGATGTCGCGGGGGCGCAGGTAGAAGAACTCGACCCCGTTCGACTCGTCCAGCAGCGCCAGCTCGCCGGCGTCGGAGCGTTGGGAGTAGCCCGCCTCCCGAAGCATCTCGGCCGCTGGCTCGGACAGCGACCCCTTGTTGGGCACGGCGACCTTGAGCAACGGGCGGTCGACGGCCGGCGCGGTCTCCGCCACGGCGGTCATCGTCGCTTCAACGACGTTCATTTTCGTTCCGTCCGATCTACAGGCATGCGTAGACGTCGTCGAGGTCGAGGTCGAGCGCGATCATCAGCACCTGTACGTGATAGAGCAGTTGACTGATCTCCAGTGCCGCCTGGTCGCGGGACTGATGCTCGGCAGCCATCCAGACCTCGGCGGCCTCCTCGACGATCTTCTTGCCGATCTCGTGCACGCCAGCCTCCACCCGCGCCACGGTCGACGAGCCCGGCGTGCGCGCGGCGACCTTGGCGGTGAGCTCGGCGAACAGGTCGTCGAAGCTCTTGGTCGCACGAGTCTCGGTCACGGGCGACCAGGCTACCTCCGGCGCGTCGGCGTCGGCCCGCGAATTCACCGGTGGGGACGACCCGCGGGCCCCGGTCGGCCGGGAGTGGGGGTCACCCGGCGAACCTGCGCCCGGTCGTTGGGCGCCCAACGACCAGGCGCAGGGGTCCGACTAGCCGACGGTCTCCACGACCGGATCGGCCACGCCCGCGGGTTGTGCCTCGACCCGCTCCCGGCGCTCGATCCGCAGCCAGGAGATGAAGCCGACGACGCAGAAGGCGCCGTAGAAGATGTACATCAGCGCTGACGGGTAGTAGCCCGCCACCAGCAGAAGTGGCACCCCGACCGCGTCCACCGCGATCCAGATCAGCCAGAACTCGACCCAGCCGCGCGCCATCCCGTACGTGGCGAGGATGGAGCCGGTCAGGATCCAGGCGTCGGCCGTCGGGTTCCAGGAGCCGAGCGCCTGAAGGACGAAGAAGAACGCCACCCACAAGACGACGGCTCCGGCCAGCAGCTCCAGCCGGCCGCGTGCGCCGGCCCAGGTGGGCCGGACGGCCGCCTTGCCCTCCGCGCCGCTGCGCCGGAACTGGTACCACCGAATCCAGCCGTAGACGCTGACGAGAATGAAGAAGATCTGCCGGCCCGACTGGCCCCACAGATCCAGCTTGTGCGCCGTGTCGAACGGGCCGCCCAGCGCACCGCCGATGAACACGGTGAAGAGCAGCACGTTGCCGACGATGCCGATCGGCCATGCGGCGACCCTGCGTCGCATGCCGAGGAGTGCGCTCGCCAGGCCAAACCCGTTGCCGATGATCTCCCGCCAGTAGATGCCGGTCGATCCGACGTCGAGCTTGGCACTGAGCAACCGCAGGAGCAGTTCTTGAAGATCCATCGAATCCTCCACTCGTCCGGTCGCACGAATGCCGGGGTGGAAGAGACGTCTCGCACGCGCCATCCGGCGCGGCGACGACGCACTCGCGTGAACCTCCCATCCGGACTTTCACCGTCGGTCGTGGAGTTTCACCACATCAACCAGGCGCTGGCTGCGTCTGGGTCGCGGACTGTCACCGCCGGTTCGGACTTGCACCGACCCCGGTACACGCGCGAGTTGTCAACTCGTCGCGGTCATAGTAGCCCTACCGCCAAGCCGGTCGCGTCACAGCCGGATGCCGAGCAGCGCGTCGCAGGCCCGGGCGACCAGCGCCGGCGCATCGGCGTCGTCGGCGTCGATGGCGGTAGACGCGCCGGCCCAGGCGTCCACGGCCGCGATCGCGGTGGGCGCGTCCAGGTCGGTGGCCAGCGCCGCTCGCATCTGGGTGATCGCTTCTTCGGCGTTCAGCGCCGCCGACAGCCGTACGGCCTCGCGCCAGCGGCCGAGTCGGCCGGCCGCATCGCGGAGCAAGTCCTCGCTCCAGGTCCAGTCGTCGCGGTAGCGCTGGCCCAACAGCGCCAGCCGGATCGCCATCGGGTCGGCGCCGGCGGCACGCAGCTGCGACACGAGCACCAGGTTCCCCTTCGACTTCGACATCTTCTCCCCGTCCAGGCCGACCATCCCGGAGTGCAGGTACGCCTTCGCGAACGCCTCGCCGGTCGCCACCCGGGCCTCGGCGGCGCACATCTCGTGGTGCGGGAAGATCAGGTCCGTGCCCCCGCCCTGGACGTCGAAGCCGGTGCCCAGCCGGTCCAGCGCGATCGCGGTGCACTCGACATGCCAGCCGGGCCGGCCACGGCCGAGTGCTGAGTCCCAGGCCGGCTCACCGGGCCGAGCCAGCCGCCAGAGCAGGCAGTCGAGCGGGTGCTTCTTGCCGGTTCGGTCCGGGTCGCCACCACGCTCGGCGAACACCGGGATGGCCGCCTGCTCGCCGAGATGGGACAGGCTGAGGAACTCCGGGTCGCTGCCGACGGGGAAGTAGAGATCGGCGAACTCCGGGTCGGCGACCTGGTAGACCGCGCCGCGCTCGGCGAGCCCACCGATCAGCTCGACCACGAGCGGGATCGACTCGACGGCACCTACGTATTGCGTGGGTGGCAGCACGTTGAGCTCCGCCATATCCTCACAGAACAGCTGCACCTGCCGTGCCGCCAGCTCCTGCCAGTCGACGCCGGTCTCGGCGGCGCGCTCAAGCAGCGGGTCGTCGACGTCGGTGACGTTCTGCACGTAGTCCACCTGGAGGCCGCGATCTCGCCAGGTCCGGTGCAGCAGGTCGAAGACGATATATGTATTGGCATGCCCGAGGTGCGTCGCGTCGTACGGGGTGATGCCGCAGACGTACATCCGCGCGGTGCCACGCGCCGGCCCGGCGTCGACCAGCCGCTGTCGCGCGGTGTCGAAGACCTGGAATGGGTGCCACACCTCGGCCGGCGGAAGCTCGGGCGGGGCCGGCACGCTCCAGGCCTGCATTCCGCCACCCTATCGGCGGGTTCCTGGCGACGAGTCGCCACTCTGAGCGAGCGCAGGTCAGCGAGCGCCCGATCCGCTCTGGACTGACGAGTGAGCAAGCCACTCCCAGTGCCAGCCCGACCCTGTTACGCAGACTTGGTGGCTTGTTCACGAGGAGGGAAGAGCGGATCTCCGGGCGCGAGCAGGCGCGAGCCTAAATCAAAAGGGCGGCCAGGGGACGGAGGGCCAGGAGTCGTTGGGGTGCGGCAGCCGGCGGTCCCGCAGCAGGTCGTCGGCGCGGGTGAGCAGCGCCTCGATCTCTGCCGGGCTGAGCAGGCTCGCCAAGGCATGTGGCGCCGCTGCCCGGACCCGCTCGACGGCCCCAGTCTCGGCGGCCGTCAGCTCCGCGCCGGCCCAGCCCCAGAGCAGGGTCCGGAGCTTGGCGTCGGTGTGGAAGCTCACTCCGTGGTCGACGCCGAAGACCCGGCCCTCGCTGCCGAGAATGTGGCCGCCCTTGCGATCGCCGTTGTTGATCAGCGCGTCGAAGACGGCCAGCAGCCTCAGGTCCGGACGGTCGGCGTGGATGACCGAGACCGGCTGCTCGTCCGCCCCGAGCCCCTCCAGGCAGACGAACCAGCCGTCCCGCGGCAGCGTCGCAGTGGCCACGAGGTCGACGAGCTGGGTGGTCTGCGCCTCGTCCTCGTCCACCCACACCTGGAGTGATCCGAGACCCAACGGGCCCTCCACGAGCGAGGTGACCGGCACGACGTCGAAGCCACCGATCCGGGACACCTCGTACGCGGCGACCTCGCGCAGCCCGAGCGTGCGGCGCGGGAAGTCCCACAGCGGCCGCTCCCCCTCGATCGGCTTGTAGACGCACCGCATCGCCACACCGTCGTTGCGCAACTCGGCCAGGAAGGTCGCGTTGGACGCCTGCCGGAGCCTGCCGATGAGCTCCAGCTCACCCGCGGACAGCGAGGTGCTCAGCGCGGGATGCGACACGAGGATCGCCCGCCAGGGATCAGGCCAGCGAACGCCGATAGCCGTTCGCCCGTGGACAGATGTGTCCCTGCGGGTCTATCGGCTGCAGGCAGAACGGGCAGACCGGCCGGCCGGCCGCAACCAGCGCCTGGGCCCGAGCCACGAAGTCTCGCGCGTACGAGGCGGTGATCTTGACCACGAACACCTCGTCGGCGTCGATCTCGTCCTCGGCCTCCGCCGCCGCTTCCGGCGTCTGGCCGGTGCCGATGCCCTGCGGGAGGCCGCCCATGCTTTCCGGGTCGTCTTCGTCGTCGACGTCGACGTTGGAGAACAGCTCGATCACGATCCGGCGGATCGTGGGATCCCAGGCGATCGTCATGGTGCCGACCCGGAACTCCTCGGTGATCGGCGCGTCGAGCGGGTCCGTGTCCTGGGCCGTGGTCGACGCCGGCGGCACCTCGGCACCGCCGAGGTTGCGTTTGTGCACCTCGTTGAGGACCCGGTCCAGGTGTTCGGCCAGCACCGACACCTGCTGCTTCTCGCAGGCGACGGTGGTGATCCGGTTGCCTTCCCGGGCTTGGATGAAGAACGTCCGCTCGCCGGGTTGTCCGACGGTGCCAGCGACGAAGCGGTCCGGAGAGTCATAGCGGTGCACCAGGATCGCCATGCCAGACAGCCTAACCTGGCGACTCCGGCCCGAAACCCGCTCAACCGCCGGCTCATCTTCGCCATGGCCTCCGCTCGGGTCGCCGCCGCGCTCCTCAGCCAGCCAGGTCGGCAGCGCCCTGTCCGTCGCCCGGCGGGACCCCTGGCTGGGGTCCGCGGCGGGCCCTTTTGGGTTTCGCGCCGCGGGCAGCGAGCAGGCCAGAGATGTCTGCCCCGATCGAGTTCATGGTGAGCACCCGTGATCGGCCGGCCGCGTAGCGCACCGCCGACAAGGCGCCGGGGTCGACCAGGATCCGCTGGAAGCCGTCGAGGTGCATTCCGAGCGCGTCGGCCAGGACGGCCTTGATCAGGTCGCCGTGCGAGACCGCAGCCCAGATGACGTCGTCGCCGAGCTCGCCGGCCAGCCGCTCGTCCCAGCCGCGGATCGCCGTCACCGCCCGGCTCGACATCTCCGCCATGGACTCCCCGCCCGGAAACCGTACGGCCGATGGCTGGTGCTGCACGCTCTGCCAGAGCGGCTCCTTGACCAGCTCACGCATCGACCGGCCGGTCCAGTCGCCGTAGCTGCACTCGACGAGGCGTCGCTCGACGGCGACGGCCGGGCTGGCCTGGTTGGCCCCCTGGATGGCCTGTGCCGTCTGGCGGCAGCGCCGCAACGGAGAGGTCACCACGGCCACCAACGGAATCGCTGCCAGTCGCTGGCCGGCGGCGGCGACCTGCCGCTGGCCGATCTCGTCGAGCTCGACGCCCGAGCTGCGGCCGACGAGCACCCCGGAGGCGTTCGCCGCCGTACGGCCGTGGCGGATCAGCAGCACGGTGGTCATCGCGACGACCCTAACCCGTCGGCTCGGCCGGGAAACGGGAGTAGCGGCCGCGGAAGTGGGCCAGCATCGGCGCGGGCGGCCCGACCTCGACGTGCTCCACCTCGGCCAGGACGAGCAGGGCCCAGCCCGCGTGCTGCCCCGGCTCCTCGGTCAACCGGGCGCCCAGCCAGCCGGCCGCGTCGGACAGCACCGGACCCCAGGCGGTATCGGTCCAGCTGCCCTGTCGGAAGGCACCGCCCGGCGCCGGCGCGAGCCGGGCGAACGCGTCAGCCAAGGCCCGGTGCTGCCCACCCAGCAGGCTCACGGCGAGGCTGCTGCCGGACGACAGTGCCGTGGCCAGGTCGGAGTCCTCATCCAGCAGGCCGACCACCATGGCCGGCGACCCGTCCCCGACCAGGAACGACGACACCGTCCAGCCGGCGGCTCCGCTCGGCGTCGTGGCGGTCCAGATGCTCACCGGCGCCGGCATCCGGCCGCGGAACTGGCGCACCGGGTTGGGCTCGCCGGTCGGGAACGGGAACTCGCCGGAGATCGTCACCAGCCAGTTCTAACACCACTCACTCGGGTGCCCGAGTGCTGCAGCCGCTGCGGCCGTGCTAGCCGACCCCGGCACGGTCCAGGGCCTCCGCCGCAACCGTCAGCGCGTCGAGCTTCTGCTCGACCGACTCCCCGTACGGCACGAGCGAGCAGGTCGTGACACCGGCAGCCGCCAGCTCTTGCAGCCGTTCCGCGATCCGCTGATGATCGCCCAGCAGCGAGGTCCGGTCGAGAAAGTCGTACGGCACGGCGGCCATCGCGTCGCGGTGCCGGCGGTCGAGGTAGAGGTCCTGGACCTGCGCCGCCGCGGCCGGGTAGCCCATCCGTACGGCGAGGGCGTTGTAGAAGTTCTGCGTCCGGCTGCCCATGCCGCCGAGATAGAGCGCTGCGTACGGCCGTACGGGGTCGGCGCAGGCATGCGGATCGGAGCCGACGACCAGCGGCAGCGAGGCCACCACGTCGAAGCCGGTCATGGCGAGCCCCGCCCGCCCCCGGCCGGTGGAGATGTGGGCAAGCTGCTCGGTTGCGAAGTCGGGGGCGAAGAAGATCGCCAGCCAGCCGTCGGCCAGCTCTCCGGCCAGCTCGAGGTTCTTCGGCCCGATGGCGGCGAGGTAGATCGGGATGTGATCGCTCAGCGGCGAGATCGCGAGCCGGAGCGCCTTGCCCGGGCCGTCCGGCAGGGGCAACGGATAGTGCTGGCCGTCGGCCGTCACCGGCTTGCGGGAGAGCGCGGTCCGGATCACCGAGACGTACTCGCGGGTGCGCGCCAGCGGCGAGGAGAAGCGGACCCCGTGCCAGCCCTCCGACACCTGGGGGCCCGAGATCCCGAGGCCGAGCCGGAACCGACCCCGGCTCAGCACGTCCAGAGTGGCGGCCGTCATCGCGGTCATGGCCGGCGTCCGGGCGGGGATCTGCATCACGGCCGAGCCGAGGCCGATCGTGGAGGTCTGGGCGGCGAGCCAGGCGAGCACCGTCGGGCTGTCCGAGCCGTACGCCTCCGCAGCCCAGACCGTCGAGTAGCCGAGCGCCTCGGCGTGCCTGACCAGCCGAGTCTGATCGTGCGGATCGTCCTTGCCGACGAGGTAGCCGAGGTTGAGGCCGAGCCGCATGCAGACACCGTAGTAGCCGGCTGTTGTCGAATAGGGTCTCCTCCATGGAGCATCGCCAGGTCGGTACGAGCGGGCTGCGGGTGTCCCGGCTCGGACTCGGCACCATGACCTGGGGGCGGGACACGACGGCCGAGCAGGCCCGGTCGCTGCTGGAGCTGTTCTGCGAGGCGGGCGGCACCTTGATCGACACCGCCGCCGCCTACGGAGCCGGAGACTCCGAGCGGCTCGTCGGCGATCTGGTCGCCCGGGTGACGCGGCGGGACGAGATGATCATCGCCACCAAGGCCGGATTCGTGATCAGGAACGGACAGCGGATCGTCGACACGTCAAGGCGGGCGCTGCTGCGCGACCTGGAGGGCTCGCTGGGCCGGCTGGACACCGACTACGTCGACCTGTGGCAGATCCACGCCTGGGGCAGTGCGCCGCTTGAGGAGTCGCTGAGCGCCGTCGACTATGCCGTCTCGTCGGGGATGGCCCGCTATGCCGGGGTGTCGAACTTCGTCGGCTGGCAGACCGCGCAGGCGGCGACCTGGCAGAAGGCCTTTCCCGGCCGGGTGCCGATCGCCAGCGCTCAGGTGGAGTACTCGCTGCTCGCCCGGCGGGCGGAGGTCGAGGTGCTGCCCGCCGTACGGGCGCTGGGACTGGGCTTCTTTCCCTGGTCACCACTGGGACGCGGGGTGCTGACGGGCCAGTACCGGACCGGCACGCCGCGCGGGTCGAGGGCCGCGACCGACCATTTCGCCTGGTTCGTCGAGCCGTACCTGGAGCAGCGCAGCCGGGCCGTCGTCGAGGCCGTCGTACGGGCCGCGGAGGGGCTCGACCTGACAGCGCTGCAAGTTGCGCTGCTCTGGGTCCGGGACGCGCCGGGGGTGACGGCTCCCCTGCTCGGCGCCCGGACGGCGGGGCAGCTGACGCCGGCCCTGGCCGTGGAGGACCAGGAGCTCCCGGCCGAGATCGCCGCAGCGCTCGACGACGTGTCCGGGGGGCCGCACACGGGTCGAAACTGAGCGCGAACCGCCGGCGTGCTCAGGTGGGCGCGGCGCGGGATTGCGGCCGGCTAGCTCTTGGGCGGCCCGAAGAAGATCCGCCGGCCCAACCGGAGCCGTTGGCCCGTTCCGCCGCACAGGGGGCAGGGACGGTGCGCGTAGCCGAAGAACGACCCTTTGACCCGGGGGTTGCCCTTGCAGTTCCGGCAGGTCACGTACGGATTGATCTTCAGCGACAGCAGGTAGACCAGCACCACGATCGTCACGACGAAAATCACTCTCGTCACGGTGTCTCCCTTCCTCGATCTGACACCGGCAGCGGCTTCGGTCGGGCCACTGCACCCTGAAGACTAGGCGCCCTGGCACTCAGGCCACGGCGAGGAACCGATCGAGCACTCGGGCGCCGAACTCGAGCGAGGCCGTCGGCACCCGCTCGTCGACGCCGTGGAACATGCCGGCGAAGTCGAGCTCCGGCGGCAGCCGCAGCGGGCTGAAGCCGAAGCACCGGACGCCGAGCCGGGCCCAGGCCTTGGCGTCGGTGCCGCCACTCATCAGGAACGGCACCGGCCTTGCCCCTGGGTCTTCTGCCAGCAGACAGTCCTTGATGGCGTCGACGAGGGCGCCGGCGAACTCCGTCTCCACCGCGGGCTGTTCGAGACTGACGCTGGCCCGCACCTTGTTCCCCACGAGCTCGTCGATGGTCGCCAGCAGCTCGTCCCGGCCGCCCGGCACGAACCTGCCGTCGACCACGGCCTTGGCCGATCCCGGGATCACGTTGTGCTTGTAGCCGGCCGTCAGCATGGTGGGGTTCGCGGTGTTGGACATCGTGGCGCCGACCATCCGCACGATGCTGCCGAGCCGGGCCAGGATCTCCTCGGCCTGGTCGAGGTCGAGATCGACGCCGAACGCGTCGAAGACGCCTTCGAGGAATGCTTGCTGGGCGCTCGTGATCCGGTGCGGCCACTCGTACCGGCCGACGTTGGCGACGGCTGTGGCGAGCTCGGTGATGGCGTTATCGTCGTTGCGGAACGACCCGTGCCCGGCGCGGCCCTCGGCCACGAGCTCCAGCCAGGCCAGGCCCTTCTCGGCGGTCTGGATCGGATAGATGCGCAGGTCGTCGCGGACGGTCAGCGAGAAGCCGCCGACCTCGCCGATCGCCTCGGTGCAGTCCGCGATGGTCTCGGGATGATGGTCGACCAGCCAGTGGCCGCCGAGCACGCTGCCGGCCTCCTCGTCGGCGGTGAACACGAGCCGTACGGGTCGGCGCGGCGGCACACCGGCCCGGGTCCGAGCGCGTACGACGCTCAGCACAATCGCGTCGAAGTCCTTCATGTCGATCGCGCCCCGGCCCCAGACGCAGTCGTCGAGAACCTCGCCCGAGAACGGCGGCACCGACCAGTCGTCGGCCCGGGCCGGTACCACGTCGAGGTGGCCGTGCACGAGCAGCGGCGGCACCGACTCGTCGACGCCGTCCGGCTCCCAGTGCGCGATCAGGGTGGTGCGCTTCGGCGCCGACTCGTAGAGCTCGACCGAGATGCCGACCTCGTCGAGGAGCTCCGCGACCCGCTCGGCTGCCTGCCGTTCCCCCGGGCCGGGATCGGGACCGTAGTTGGTGGTGTCGATCCTGATCAGGTCCTGGCAGATGCGAACGACCTCGGCCTCCGGGCGGTAGTCCTCGGTCACCGGCTGATCCTCTCACGGGCCGGCCGCGCCGGCGTGCAGGCGACCGGCCACTCGCGAGCGCCGGGGAGACGCACGTACACCCGAGCACCGCCTAGACGCTCACCGCCCGAGCGCCGCGCGGACGCCCGGTCCGGGCAGACCCACCTTGCTATAGTTCATCCGCTGTCCGGGCGACCGGGCCAGTGCCCACGTCCGGGTGGCGGAATAGGTAGACGCGCTAGCTTGAGGTGCTAGTGCCCCTTGCGGGGCATGGGGGTTCAAGTCCCCCCTCGGACACGGCCCCTTCCCCCACCAGGCTCGCCCGGCGTCCCGGCGGCGGAAAGCTTATGCCTCGGCCTCCGTCTGGGTGACCTGCTGATCTCGGCTGACAGCCGACCGTGATCGTGCCCGCGACAGACCCGCGTTGGTCACGGCAGCGTCAGGCGGACGGGCATCGCTAATGTGGCGATGTGGCGAGCAGGCGCGCGATCGACGCGACGCCTGGCAGGCTGACCCCCTATCGGGGACTGGACGAAGTGCTGGTCGGTCATGCCTACACATCGCGCGCGGTGTTGGGGACCAACTTCGTCGGCCTCTACCTCCTCGGTTCCCTGGCCATCGGCGACTTCGATCTGACCAGCGACGTCGACTTCGTGATCGTCACGAACACCGAGCTGAGCAACGACGAGGTGGACCTCGTCCAGTCCGCGCACATCGAGCTGATCGCCGGGGACAGTCGATGGGTGAGGCACCTGGAGTACTCGATCTTTCCCCTGCAGAAGCTGTCCGAGAAGTCGTCGCCGTACGGACCGGACGGGCGCAACGACTCAGCGGCGCGGCAGCTCTGGTACTTCAACAACGGCTGCTCCGTGATCGAGAGATCCGACCACGACAACACGCTGGTGACGCGGTGGACCTTGCGCTACCGGAGCAAGGCCGTGCTCGGCCCGGAACCGGCAGCTTTCGCCCCCGACGTGACGGCGAACGAGCTTCGGCAAGAGATCAAGAACTCGATGCTGGGGTGGGAAAGTCTGTTCACTCCTGATTCTGTGTTCAACAACCGCTTCCATCAGGTCTTCTTCGTCCTCAACAACTGTCGGGCCCTGCAGGGCCTGCACGAGGGCAGGATCACCTCCAAGCGCGAAGGCGCGACGTGGGCCAAGCGACACCTCGATGTGTCGTGGCATCCGCTCATCGACTACTGCTGGCGGGAGCGGCAGGACACCGAGATCAACGTGTCACAACCAGCGGATCCGCAAGCCTTCGAGCAGACCGTTGCCTTTCTCGCGTACACCACACGTCTCGCCGAGGAGTATCAGGTGCCGAAGGACTAGCGGCAAGCCCTTCCGTGTCACCGGTAGAGAGCAGCGCGGCCCAGAGCGGAGCCAGGCCGCGCGCCGCTGGGCAGTCCGAACCTTGATCAACATCGGCGGCGACCAGCACCTTCTGTGCTCTCAACGTCAGAGCATGCCGGCGTGGGTCTGGAAGAGCCAGCAGGCCAGTCCGGCGCCGAGCAGGGCCACCGCCCATGACCTCTGGATGGCCGCCAACACCGTTGCGGCGAGAAGCAGGACGAGCGCAAACACTGCAAACATGCCAGCAACCTACCCAGTCCTGGACGGCGGGGGTCAGTGGAAGTCGCGGGAGGCGTGGCGGGAGGGCAGGATGTCGCCGGCCTCGGGGAAGACCAGGCTCAGGGGCTCCAGCTTGTCGGCGACGAGATTGGTGACGCCGTCGGCGTGCTCGATCCGGCCGCGGATGATCATGCCGTTGGAGCGGCGGCCCACCCGGCGGAAGCGCTGCCACATGGGCATGGCGCAGACGACGTTGAGCATGCCGGTCTCGTCCTCCAGGTTGAGGAAGGTGACCCCGCCCGCCGTCGAGGGCCGTTGCCGGTGGGTGATCAGGCCGGCGACCCGGACCCGGCGATCGGCGTACGGCTCGCCGAGATCGGCGATCCGGACGATGTCGTGCCGGTCGAGCACCGGCCGCAGATGGCCGATCGGGTGGTCGTCCGGACTGATCTTGGTCGCCCACAGGTCGGCCAGGGTCAGCTCCACCGGGCTCATCCCCGGCAGCGTTGGCGGCGCCGCGTCGATCGCCGAACCAGGCAGTGTGTCGGCCGAGTCGCCGTATCCCGCGTTCCACAGCGCCTGCCGGCGGCTCAGGCCGAAGGAGTCGAAGGTGCCGGCGGTGGCCAGCGCCTCGGCCTGCTTCACGGTCAACCCGGTCCGGCGGACGACGTCGTTCAAGTCGCGGAACGGGGTGCGCCGACGTTCCGCGACGATCGAGGTGGCGAGCTCGCGGCCGATGCCCTGCACCTCGGCGAAGCCCAGCCGGACGGCGAAGTTGCCGTCCCGGCGGTGGGTTCGGGTGAGGTCGGGCGCTCGCCGGTCGAAGGGCCCGATCGGTGGCTGGACCCGTTCCAGGCAGCCGGGCAGCCCGGTCGCCGGCGGTGGAGGTCCGTCGGCGACCGGGCCGGAAACCGGCTCCAGGTCGGCGTCCACCCCGGACCGTACGATGTCGGGCCGGAGCACCGTCACCCCGTGCCGGCGGGCATCGGCGACCAGCGACTGCGGCGAATAGAAGCCCATCGGCTGTGCCCGCAGCAGCCCGGCCAGGAAGGCGCCGGGATAGTGCAGCTTGAGCCAGGACGACGCATAGACCAGCAGCGCGAAGCTGATCGCGTGGCTCTCGGCGAAGCCGAAGTTCGCGAAGGCCTGGATCCGGTGGTAGATGTCGTCGGCGAGCTCCCCGGTGATGCCGTTGCTTTCCATCCCGACGTAGAGCTTGTCCCGCAGCCGGTCGATCTTCTCCACGCCGCGCTTCGACCCCATGGCCCGCCGCAGCAGGTCCGCGTCGTCGCCGGTGCAGCCGCCGATGGCCATGGCGATCTGCATCAGCTGCTCCTGGAACAGCGGTACGCCCTTGGTGCGCCGCAGCACCGGCTCGAGCTTCTCGTGCAGATAGGTGATCTCCTCCCGGCCGGTCGCCCGCCGGATGTACGGGTGCACGGCGCCGCCCTGGATCGGGCCGGGACGGATCAAGGCGACCTCGACCACCAGGTCGTAGAACTCCCGCGGCAGCAGCCGGGGCAGGGTGCCGATCTGGGCCCGGCTCTCGACCTGGAAGACCCCGATCGAGTCGGCCCGGCAGAGCATGTCGTAGACCCCTTGCTCCTCCTTGGGGATGGAGTCGAGGTCCCACAGCTCGCCCACCCGCTCCGCCGCGATGGTGAAGGTGTGCTGAATGGCGTTCAGGATGCCCAGGCCGAGGAAGTCGAACTTCACCAGGCCCATCCAGGCACAGCTGTCCTTGTCCCACTGCAGCACCGTGCGGTTGTCCATCCGGCCGCGTTCGATCGGGCAGACCTCGCCGACGGGTCGCTCGGTGAGCACCATGCCGCCCGAGTGGATGCCCAGATGCCGCGGCTTGGTCAGCAGTTGCTCGGCGAGGTCGACGACCGGCTGCGGGACGTCGTGCTCGGGAACGGTGGCCACCGAACCCCAGCTGTCGATCTGCTTGGACCAGGCGTCCTGCTGGCCGGTCGAGTAGCCGAGCGCCTTGGCCATGTCGCGGATCGCCGACCTCGGCCGGTAACTGATCACGTTGGCGACCTGGGCGGCGTTGTGCCGGCCGTAGCAGCGATAGACCTCCTGGATCACCTCCTCCCGCCGCTCGGAGTCGAAGTCGACGTCGATGTCCGGCTCCTCCTCCCGGGCGGCGGACAGGAACCGCTCGAACGGCAGCTTGAACTGGATCGGGTCCACCGCGGTGATCTTGAGCACGTAGCAGACCACCGAGTTGGCCGCCGACCCCCGGCCCTGGCAGAGGATCCCCTTCTCCCGGGCGTAGGCGACCATGTCGTGCACGATCAGGAAGTAGCCGGGAAAGTCCTTCTCCTCGATCACCGCCAGCTCGCGCTGCAGCCGCTCCTCCGCTTCCTCGCGGTTGTCTGGATACCGCTCGTCGGCGCCCGTCCGGCAGAGCTCCCGGAGATGGCTGATCGGGGTGTGACCGTCCGGCACGTTGAGCTTCGGCAGCCGGGGTTTGGCAAGCCGGAGGCTGAAGGCGCAGTCCTCGGCGATCCGTACGGACTCCGCGACCGCGCCGGGGAACCGGGCGAAGCGCTGGCTCATCTCGTGGCCTGACCGCAGGTGCGCTCCCGGCACCGGCAGCCAGGCGTCCATCTCCGGCAGCCCGCGGCGGCCCCGCACCGCGGCCATGGCCGCCGCCAGCCGGGACCGGTCGGGGGTCGCGTAGTGCACGTTGTTTGTCGCGACCACCGGCAGGCGGTGATCGGCGGCGAGGGCGGCCAGGGCGTCGTTGGTGGTCGAGTCGGTGGGCAGGCCGTGGTCGACGATCTCCACCGCCACCCGGTCCCGGCCGAACAGCGCGGCCAGCCGGTCGAGCTCGGCCGCGGCCGCCTCGATCCCACCGTTGCTCAGGGCAGCGCGGACGTGGCCCTTGCGACAGCCGGTCAGGATCAGCCACTCACCGCCGGCGGTGGCCGCCAGCTCATCGAGGTCGTAGAGCGGCCGGCCCTTCTCGTCACCCCGCAGCTGGGCCTCGGTGATGGCCGCCGCCAGCCGGTGGTAGCCGGTCACGCCCCGGGCCAGGACGAGCAGATGCTGGCCCTCGGGATCGGCGATGCCGTTCTGCGGCGTGCTCAGACCCAGGGACAGCTCGGCGCCGTAGACGGTCTTCAGGTCGAAGGCCTGGGCCGCCTCGGCGAACCGGGATGCCGCGTAGAAGCCGTCGTGGTCGGTGATCGCCAGCGCCTCCAGGCCCAGCCGGACAGCTTCCTCGATCAGCGACTCCGGGTCGCTGGCACCGTCGAGGAAGCTGAAGTCGCTATGGCAGTGCAGCTCCGCGTACGGCACCAGCGGCTCGTCCGGGCGCTCGGGGATCGGGTGCGGCCGGTAGGCGGTCCGGTGCCTGGTGAAGCCCGGCGCGCTGTCGCCCTCGGGGTTGTCCTCTGTCGGCGGCAGCCGCGGCTCCGCCCGGCCGGACATCCGGCGTTCCAGCTCGGCCCAGGAGACCGGCGGGTTGTGCCAGCCCATCAGCGCCTGCTCTTGTGAGCGGCGGTGAGGCGCTGGATGACACCGACCGAGCGCAGCGATCGGAACCCGCCGTGAGCGGCAGCCGGCCTAGTCATAGCGCGCCTCGGTCCACCACTGGTCGCCCTCGACCACCAGCAGCCAGGCGGAACCGTCGACGGCGACCATCTGGAAGCGAGCAACCTGCCTGGCGCCGGCGGGATCCCACCACAGCTCGTCGATCGGCCACGGACCGGCCCAGGTGGAGACGACCAGCGGCCCGTCGGCACCATCGGTGTGCAGCCGCGCCGGCTCGG
>Ga0081539_10001535_pt1 | contig 38621 bp, 33 predicted proteins | sample TabmetS4T2R2_FD_71023 | JGI IMG/M metagenome (GOLD analysis project Ga0081539, IMG submission 71023) | Tabebuia heterophylla rhizosphere microbial communities from the University of Puerto Rico - S4T2R2 | ecosystem: Host-associated > Plants > Roots > Rhizosphere ... | reverse complement strand
TCAGCACCTCGACGTCGCCCCCTGCGGCCCGCAGCCGCGTCGCGGCGAGCTCGCCGGCCCGACCGCCGCGGCCCCGCCCGGACGTCGGGTTCACGGCGAGCACGACCCGGGGCCGGGCGTGACTCAACGCGGCCGGCCCTGACTCAACGCGGCCGGCCCGATTCGGCGCCGTCGGCGCCGTCGGCGCCGTCGGCATGGTCCATCGGGGTCGTCGGGGAGATCTCGTCAGCGGCGCTGACGTCGCCGGGAAGGTCGAGCGAGCTCGCCTCGTCATCGCTCAGGGCGGCCAGCTCTGCGGCGGCGCGCCGTGCCCGGCGGCGGTCGTTGAGGAGACAGATCGCCACGGCCAGGACGTACAGGCCCACCATCGGGAACGCCATGAACAGCATCGAGGCGGCGTCCGGGGACGGCGACGCGATAGCCGCGAAGAGGAAGCAGACGAAGACGGCGATCCGCCACTGCCGGCCCAGCGCCGCGCCGCTCATCAGACCGGTGAAGTTCAGCGCGACCAGGATCAGCGGCACGACGAACGCGATGCCGAACGCGAGCAGCAGCCGGGTGGCGAACGTCAGGTAGGACTGCGCGTCGATGATGTTCGAGGCGCCCTCGGGGGTGAAGTCGGTGAGGATCTTGACAGCGTTGGGCAGCACGGTCCAGGCCAGCGCGACCCCGCCGAGGAACAGCGGGACGGCGGTGCCCACGAAAGCGATGGAGTAGCGCCGCTCCTTGCGCGTCAGGCCGGGGGTGATGAACGCCCAGACCTCGTAGAGCCAGACCGGGCTGGCGACCAGGAGGCCCAGATAGACGGCGAGCTTGACCTTGAGGTTGAAGGACGACGCGACGTCGGCGAAGTTGAGGGTCGCCGTACGCCCGGTCTCCGTCTCGATCTCATGCAGCGGCCGCTGGAGTTGCTCCAGCAGCCAGTCGTACAGAAACCAGCCGGCCACCGCACCGAGGGCGACGGCCGCGGCACAGACAAGCAGACGGCGGCGCAGCTCAGCCAGGTGCTCCCGCAGGGGCATACGCCCCTCGGGATTCTTGGCGCGCCGCCGCGGCGTGGTGAGGGCCACGCCGCGCGGTCAGAGGTCGCGGGGCTGCTGCTCGGCCGACCGGGCCGTTCCCCGGTCTGGGTCGACAACCCGCCCCTCCAGCGGCTCCGCCTGCGTCGAGGCACGCCGCGGCGTCTCGTCGTCCTGCATCTGCTTCATCTCGGATTTGAAGATCCGCATCGAGCGTCCGAGACCCCGAGCAGCCTCGGGCAGGCGGCGGCCGCCGAACAGTACGAGCAGGACAACGAGCACGATCAGGATGTGCGAAGGCTCTCTCAGGAACCCCATGCCAATTCGGTCCTCTCGCAGGTGGCGCTGAGCGCCGGGAACGCCGACGCCAGTCATCGTACGTCGCGGGCCCTGAGAAGGGGCTGGGAGGCTTCCGAATGTCCTTCGGGCGGGCGCCGCTCAGGCCCGTCCGGCGCGGTGCTTCGGCCGCCGCCGCACCAGGATGCGCTGCCGCCGCAACTCCGCCGGACTCTCGAAAACGGCGACCTGCGGTGCCGACCGCTCCTGGAGTTCCTGCAGCTCCTCGTCGATCACCTGAAGCCGGTCCGCGGCGAGGCTGAGCTCGGTGAACAGCGCCGCACCCCGCCGGAAGACGTTCCTGACCAGCAGTCCGAGAAACACTGCTGCCCCGCCCACGAGCAGGATCCAGACGACGATCCACACCGCGACCACCCACGACACGGCAGCCAGGCTACCGCTGACCGTTCCGACGCCCTTCCCTCGTCGTCGATCAAGCAATCCGGGGCCGATCAAGCAATCCGGGGCCGATCAAGCAATCCAGGTTCGCTTGGTCGGCCCTCTTTGCTTGATCCACATCGCGCAGAGTCAGGCGGCGTTCTCCGGGGTGGCGCGGCGGGGACGCGGACCCTGGGCGGCAGCCGCCGCCGCGAGCATGTCGGCCTGGTCGAGCCAGAGCGCGAAGTCCAGCACGTCGTCGTAGCTCAGCACGGGGCCGGTGTGCTCCTCGAGCGCCTCGGCGGGGACGTTCCACGGCTCGGCCACCACTCCACCGGAAATCAGCAGCGCGACGACGTCGCGCCCGGCCGGCTTGCGCACCTCGTCCTGGCAGGTGGTGCAGGTGAACGCGTAGTACGACCACGTCTTGACGGAGCAGACCACAAGCCGCACCTGCTGCGGGGTCAGTTCGACGTCACCGCAACTCGGGCACGACGCCTTGATGGTCGTCATGGCCTGTCCACCTCCCGCTGAGCCAGTCGCCGTTGACCTCAATCTTCGGTTGCGGGTTGCAACATCTTGAGCACCGACAGTAATAGCTTGGGCGTCATCCTGGCATTCAGTTCGTCATGACGTCGTGAGCGTTGCGGCGTGTCGCGACCGCCTAGCTCTGCGTATCAGTCGGATGGCGCAACGTGGCCCCCCGAAAGACGGATGGGTGTCGTCCGGTCGTTCCCGGTCGTCCTGGGACAGATCGGGCGACCGAATCAACGAGTGACGGCGTTCGGGTGTTCCTCAGCCGTCACCCGGCGTCTCAGATCCTTTTCGCACCAGTATCAGCGCTCTGACCCAATTCGGTAAATGGGCGTGACCTGCGGCTTTGGTGGACTTCCTCGGGCACGGTTCCACCTCTGCCTGTGCTGGGCGGGCGGAGTTCAGGAGTACGCCGCCAAGGCCTTGCGGGCAGCCTCTGCCGCCTGGTTTGCCAGTTCGGGGGGGTCGACGACGCGGCCCGCACCCCCCAGCCGCAGCACGAGCAGCGGCAGCCACCGCGGGGTCGCGACACGCATCTGGACGCTGAGCCATCCCTCACCCAGGTCCGCGACAGACTCCACGGGGTAGTACTCGGCCACCCACCTCGCGCGCGGCCCGACTTCGAGAGTGACCAGGATGTCGTGCTCGTCCGGGTGGAAGAGCTGCTCACCGTCGTCGTCCCGCGAGACGGCCTCCGGAGGCGGCGTGCCGTCGACGTCGAGCACCTCGATGCCCACCACGCGATCCACCCGGAACAGCCGAACCTCCTCCGCCCGGTGGCACCACGCCTCCAGGTACCAGCGACCGGCCATGTTCGTGACCCGCATCGGGTCGACGTCGCGATCCGTCACCTCGTCCCGGGACGGTACGACGTAACGCAGCCGAAGCCGCCGCCGCCGGGACAGCGCCAGCCGGGCGGCACGCAGCGTCTCCTCCTCCGCGCCGACGGTGAGGTCGACCGACAGCGCCGAGGCAACCGGTACGGCATCCGCCGCGGCCGCGGACAGCTTCGCCATCGCGGACTCCAACGGCCCGCGGTCGTGCAGGCCGGGCACGTCGGCGAGCGTGCGCAGCCCAGCCAGCAGCGCTACCGCCTCATCCGGCCCCAGTCGAAGCGGCCGACCGATGGTCTCGGCGTTGTCCAGGTAGACCCGCCCGGACTCCCAGTCCGCCTCGATGAGGTCGTCCGGCATGTGTCCCGGCGTGCCGCAGACGAAGAGGAGCTCCAAATCCTTGATCAGCTGCTCCTCGGAGATGCCGAAATGGCGGGCGGCCTCGGCGATCGGGATGCCCTGCCGGCGCAGCAGCCAGGGCACCATCGCCAGCAGCCGGGACAGCCGGTCCGTGGCGCCCACGCTCACGAGGCGGTCACCGCCCCGGAGTGCGTTGCGGCGGCGCGCCGCGGCGGAGCCGTCTGGGTGGCCAGCGCCTCGCGCAGCAGCCGGACGACGTGATCGCGCAGGTCCGGCGGTTCCAGGACGACGACATCCGGCCCATAGCCGGCCAGCTCCTCGGCCAGGATCCCGCTGTCGCCAATGGGCAGCCGGATCTCGTCCCAGCGGTCGCCGGACCCGTGGCGGTCGTCCGGCGACGCCGGCACCGTAGGGCCTGCCGAGCCCCCGGACACCGCGGCCCGACGGCGCAGCCGGGCCCCCCGCCCGGAGCGGACGTGCAGCACCGCCTCGCGCTCGTCAGCCCGAGTCGGCCCGGCGCCGATCATCTCGCTGGGGTCCAGGTTTTCCGGGATGTCGTAGCTGCCCTGCGGGCCGATGCGGTGGATCTCGCTCTCGATCCGGGACATGCGGAACACTCGGGCCGCCGCGCGGTCCCGGTCACGGCCCACGACGTACCACCGTCCGCCGCGGCTGGCCACCGCCCACGGCTCGACGTGCCGCTCGGCGACCTCGCCGTCGGGCTTGCGGTATCGGAACGTGACGGGGGCCCGGTCCCGGGTCGCGGCGTAGAGCGGCTCGAAAGCCGGCTCTGCAGTTCGAACCCGCGGCTCCAGGCCCACCAGGCTGCCTTCGTCGGGGTCCACTCCCAGCGCGCTGAGCTTGACCAGAGCCCGGGCGGCCGGACCCGCCAGGCTGGCCCGCTGCCACACCCGGCTGGCCAGTCCCAGCACGGCGAGCTCGGCGGCGTCCAGCTCCAGCTCCGGCAGGGCGTAGGCGTCGCGGTCGATCAGGTACCCGACCTCGTCCTCGAACCACGAGCTGTCCGATCCGGTCAGCAGCGGCACGCCGAGCTCCCGCAGGTTCTCCTTGTCGCGCTCGAACATCCGGTCGAAGGCCTCGGACGTCTCGCAGGCGGCGTACTGCGGCACCGCGGCCCGGATCTGTTCCTTGGTGAGCCAGCGCCGGGTCGCGAGCAGGCAGATCACCAGGTTCAGCAGGCGTTCGGTACGTCGCGCGGACATCAGTGGGCACGCTACCCGAGGTAGCCTCCCCCGCTGGGAGGTGGATCGCGGTGATTCTGTGGTGATGCAGCGGGTGATCCAGTGGTGATTGAGCGGGTGATCCAGTGGTGATCCAGTGGCGGGAGGGACGAGTCCGCGGCATCCGGCGCGAGTGGGACGGCGTGATGGAACTCGACGTCGACGTCGTTGGCGGTGGGCCCTGCCTGGCGCTGGCCTACCCGCAGCTGGCCGGCCGGCCGGCCGTCGGTGATCTGGTCCTGCTCAATGCCGGTGCGGTGGAGCGCGGGCTGGGCACCGGGGGTTACGCGCTCGTCATCGCCGTGCCGCAGCGGCTCCCGGCGGATCCGCCGCCCGGCCCGGGGCACCTGGTGAAGGCCCGGTACACGCCGTTGCAGGCAATGGTGCTCGGCGCGGACGAGCAGGATTCCCCGCATCACGCCGTCCTCGCGCAGGCCGATGACCTGTCCGGCATGCCGGTCGTCGTGGCGGACCTGCACAGCGCGTTACCTGCCGTGATCGCCGGCCTGCGCGCCGAGCGTCCCGCCGCGCGCATCGCCTATGTCATGACCGACGGCGGTGCGCTGCCCGCATGGTTCTCCCGGACGCTGGCGGGACTGCGCTCCTCCGGCTGGCTGGCGGCGTGCATCACCGCGGGCCAGGCCTTCGGGGGTGACCTGGAGGCGGTGACGGTCCATAGCGCCCTGCTCACCGCCCGGCACGTCGTCGGTGCCGAGGTCGCGGTGGTCGCTCAGGGCCCGGGCAACCTGGGCACGGGGACGCGGTGGGGGTTTTCCGGGATCGCCGCCGGTGAGGCGATCAACGCGGCCGGCGTCCTGCGCGGGCGGCCCGTTGCGGCGCTTCGGGTGTCCGGCGCGGATCCGCGGGAGCGGCATCGCGGGGTCTCCCACCATTCGCTCACGGCATACGGGCGGGTGGCGCTGGAGCCGGCCGACATCCCGGTGCCGGTGCTGGACGGCGACCTCGGCGAACTCGGCGCGGCCGTAGCGCGTCAGGTGGCCGCGCTGGTGGTTCCCGAGGGTCGCCACCGCGCGGTCTGGGTGCCGGTGGACGAGCTGGCCGAAGCGCTCGCCGCCTGTCCCGTGCCGCTGTCGACGATGGGCCGCGGCCTGGCCGAAGACCCCGCGGCGTTCCTCGCCTCAGCCGCCGCCGGCCGCCACGCGGCGGGGCTCCTCGCCGGCCCCTAACCAGGGAGTTGATCAAGCAAACCGGAGTCGATCAAGCAAACCGGGGTCGATCAAGCAAACCGGGGTCAGCCGACGCCGACGAGATCCACCACGAACAGCAACGTCTCCCCGGGCGCGATGACGCCGCCCGCGCCGCGATCGCCGTACGCCAGGTGCGGGGGGATCGTCAGCCGGCGGCGCCCGCCGACCCGCATCCCCTCGATCCCCTGGTCCCAGCCGGCGATGACCTGGCCGACGCCGAGCCGGAAGCGCAGCGGCTCGCCGCGGTTCCACGAGGCGTCGAACTCCTCGCCGGTGGAGTACGCCACGCCCACGTAGTGCGCCGTCACCGTGCTGCCGGCCGTGGCCTCGGCGCCCTCTCCGACGACCTCGTCCACGGCGGAGAGCTCCGCGGGCGGCTCGCCCTCGGGAAAGTCGATCTCTGGGCGGCTTCGCTGATCCATGGGGCTCCTCGTTATCTGGTCCTGGTTTGCTTGATCGACCCTGGATTGCTTGATCGGCGGGGTTAGCTGGCCGCGTCCAGGATGTCGACCACGAACACCAGCGTGTCGGTCCCCTTGATGCCCGCCTCGGGTCGCCCGGCCGCGCCGTAGCCCTTGTCGGGCGGGATGACGAGCAGCACCTGGCTGCCGACCGTCTGGCCGACCAGACCCTGATCCCAGCCCGTGATCACCTTCCCGGTACCGATGCCGAAGCTCGCCGGCGTGCGGTCCCACGAGGAATCGAACTGCTTGCCGCCCGGCCAGATGACACCGGTGTAGTGGACGGTGATCGTCTGCCCCTTTTGCACCTTCGGCCCCGCACCCTGGATCAGCGGCTGGACGACCAGCGACGCGGGCGGCTTCGTGGTCGGCAGCGTGATCTTCGGTTTGCCGTTCGCGTCGAGCTTTACCGTGGGCAGTCCCGCCCTGGGTTTCACGGCGGTGCCGGTGGCCCGCTTCAGCACCTTGTTGGCGGACCGCACGTCAACGACGAACAACAGGGTGTCCGTCGGTCCGATCCCCGCCGCCGGTGCCCCCTGCGTGCCGTAACCGTCCTTCGGTGGAATGGCGATCAGCACGCGCGATCCCACAGTGGCACCGGACAGACCCTGCACCATGCCCTTGATGATCTGCTGGTCGTCCAGGACGAAGGTGGCGTGCTGCGCCTTGCCGAAGGAGGTGTCGAACTCCTTCCCGTCCGTGCCGTTGACTCCGAGGTAGTCGATGGTGATGCGCTCACCCGGGGTCAGGACGGCGCCGGTCCCGTTCGTCAGCATCCGGCGGTCGGTCTTCGTGACGGAGAACGGCGTGGGCACCTTGATGGTCGGCTTCTTGCCGGCGTCACCCGACACGGTGACTGCCGCGAGGTCCGAGGTCGTCGTCGCGGCGGTCGAGCCGGAGCCGTCGCCGCTGTCGGCGCACCCGGCCAGGACGACGGCGCTCAGCGCCACACCGGCCAGGAGCGAGGCGGCGCGTCGGGAGACTGTGTGGGACACGGCTGACCTTCGTCGGGCGGACAGGACGACGGTCACCCTAGCCCGAGGGGCTGGGAATCCACGGATCGGCCACCCGGAACCGGGCAGCCTCGGTCATCGTGACGTGCGGGGACGACGTGCGGGACGCCGTCTCCCCGCGCCCTCACATGCTCTGGATCAGCCGCTCCACCCGCTCGTCCACCGACCGGAACGGGTCCTTGCACAGCACCGTGCGTTGCGCCTGGTCGTTCAGCTTCAGGTGCACCCAGTCCACCGTGAAGTCGCGGCGGCGTTCCTGAGCGCGACGCACGAAGTCCCCGCGCAGCTTGGCCCGCGTCGTCTGCGGTGGCACTGCGGTGGCCTCGAACACCTCGATGTCCGCACCGACCCGCTCGACCAGGCCGCGCGCCGCGAGCAGGTAATGCAGACCGCGGGTGCGGTGGATGTCGTGGTAGGCCAGGTCCAGCCGGGCGATGCGCGGGGAGGACAGTGGCAGGTTGTGCCGGGCGCGGTAGCGCTCGACCAGCCGATGCTTGATCACCCAGTCGATCTCCCGCTCCACCAGGCCGAGATCGCCGGTCTGGACGGCACGCAGCCCACGCTCCCACAGATCGAGGACCCGCTTGACGACGTCGGTGTGCAGGCCTCGCGCGTCCACGAAGTCCTTGGCGCGGTTGAGGTACTCCTCTTGGATGTCCAGTGCGCTGGCCTCGCGCCCGTTCGCCAGACGGACCTTGCGCCGGCCGCTGAGGTCGTGGCTGATCTCCCGGATCGCCCGGATCGGGTTCTCCAGCGTGTGGTCACGCAGAACCACGCCGGCCTCGATCATCCGCAGCACCAGGTCGGTGGCACCCACCTTGAGCATGGTGGTGGTCTCGGACATGTTCGAGTCGCCGACGATGACGTGCAGCCGGCGATACCGCTCGGCGTCGGCGTGGGGTTCGTCGCGAGTGTTGATGATCGGGCGGGAGCGGGTCGTGGCGCTGGACACGCCCTCCCAGATGTGGTCGGCCCGCTGGGACAGGCAGAACACCGCGCCTCGCGGCGTCTGCAGCACCTTGCCGGCGCCGACCACGATCTGCCGGGTCACCAGGAACGGGATGAGGACGTCGGACAGCCGGCCGAACTCCCCGTGCCGGCTGACCAGGTAGTTCTCGTGGCAGCCGTAGGAGTTGCCGGCGGAGTCGGTGTTGTTCTTGAAGAGGAACACCTCGCCGGCGATGCCCTCCTCGTGCAACCGCCGCTCGGCATCCACCAGCAGGCCTTCGAGGATTCGCTCACCCGCCCGGTCGTGGATCACCAACTGCCGGACGTCGTCGCATTCCGGGGTGGCGTACTCGGGGTGGGACCCCACGTCGAGGTACAAGCGGGCGCCGTTGCGGAGGAAGACGTTGCTCGAGCGGCCCCAGGAGACGACCTTGCGGAAGAGGTATCGGGCCACTTCGTCCGGGGAGAGTTTCCGTTGGCCTTCGAAGGCACACGTGACCCCGAACTCCGTCTCCAACCCGAAAATCCGGCGGTCCATCCACCCACTGTAGGTGCCCGGCTGCCCAGAAGCACGAGGGTGGGTCGCGGGGCCATGTGGTGCGCCGTGAGCCGAATCGAGCTCGCTCTGCCCGGATGGCGACCCCGGCAACGCAGGTAGCTGGCTCACTGCCGGCCGCCGCTCAGGCCGGTCCCTCCTCCGGCTGCGGGTCCGCGGTATCTCCCGTGCCGTCGTCGCCGCCGGAGCCGCCGGAGCCGGAGCCACCCGCCTGCGTGGGGCTGCTCTCGCCGGTCAGCGTGTCGTGCAGGCCGGGGCGAGCCTCGTCGGTGTGCGGAACGTCGGTCGTCGGGTCGTCCGGCGTCAGCAACCGTTCCAGCAGCGGCCCGGCCAACCGGCGAAACGCCCGTCGTGGCCGCAGCCGGTCCAGGATGGCGACCTCCAGCTGGGTGGGGTCCAGCGTCCGCGCGTTGCCCCCGGACGGGTCGCGGCCGAGCTGCGCCACGGCCAGCGACAGCGCGTCGGACAGGCTCATCCCGGGCTGCCAGCCCTCCTGCAGCCCGGTCGTGATCTGCTCGGCCTGGCCGCCCATGGCGACGAAGCCCTTCTCCTCCACCACCGAGCCGTCGTAACTGAGCCGGAAGATCTGGTCGGTGCCGGACGCGGAACCCACCTCGGCCACCACGATCTCGACCTCGAACGGCTTTGCCTCCTGGGTGAAGACACTGCCCAGCGTCTGGGCGTAGACGTTCGCCAGGCCGCGGGCCGTGACATCGGTGCGGTCGTAGGAGTATCCGCGCAGGTCGGCGTACCGGATGCCACCCATCCGCAGGTTCTCGAACTCGTTGTACTTGCCGACGGCGGCGAAGGCGATCCGGTCGTAGATCTCGCTGATCTTGTGCAGGGCCCGGGACGGATTCTCGGCCGCGAACGCGATCCCGCCGTCGTACTCCAGGACGACCACCGGCCGGCCCCGTGCGATGTTGCGCCGGGCATAGTCCGCGCGGTCCTTCATCTGCTGTTCCGGCGGAACGTAGAACGACATGCTCATCGCGGGTCACCTCCCGGCTTGCCCTGCGTGGCCTGCACCGCGGCGGCCACGTCCTCGTCCGGCAGCTGCCGGTAGCCGTCGGCGGTGACCGTGGCCACCAGCGGGTAGATCTGCCGATCGCTGTCCGGGCCCCCGGTGGCCGAGTCGTCGTCCGCTGCGTCGCTCAGCGCCTCGACGACGACCCGCACCGCCTCGTCCGCGGTCAGCCCCTCCCGCCAGCGCTTCTTGAGCGATCCACGGGCGAACAGCGAGCCGGATCCGATGCTGTGGTGCTGCTGCTCCTCGTAGCGGCCGCCGGCGACGTCGTAGGAGAAGATCCGGCCGATCTCGCGATCCAGGTCGTAGCCGGCGAACAGCGGCACCACGGTCAGGCCCTGCATGGCCAGACCCAGGTTGTTGCGGATCATCGTGGCGAGCCGGTTGGCCTTGCCGTCCAGCGACAGCAGGGCACCCTCGATCTTCTCGTAGTGCTCCAGGTCAACCTGGAAGAGCCGGACCAGCTCGACGGCGACGCCCGCCGCGCCGGCGATGCCCACGCAGGAATAGTCGTCGGCCGGGAAGACCTTCTCCATCTCCCGGTGCGCGATCAGGTTCCCGGCCGTCGCCCTGCGGTCGCCGGCCATGACGACCCCGCCGTCGAAGCCGGCCGCCACGATGGTCGTGGCATGCGGCAGCTCGGGGACGAGGCCGGCCGGCAACGGCCGTCGTCCCGGCAGCAGATGCTCGGCGTGCGTGGCGAGGAAGTCGATGAAGGAGGGCAGCCCAGGAGTCAGAAATGCGGCCGGCAGCCGCCCGACACCGCGGGGGTCGATGCCTGCGTCGGTCACGGGCGTGACCCTATCCGGCGTCCCGCCCGTGCCTGTGCAGACCGTGACCGTGCCGGTGGCGTCACTGGCCACCCTTCTGAACGAAGCCCTTCACGAACTCCTCGGCGTTGCTCTCCAGGACCTCGTCGATCTCGTCCAGGATGGCGTCCACATCCTCGTCGCGGGCCTGCGTCTGAGGAGCGGTGGGCGGCGGTGCCGGCTCGTCGGGGTCGTCTCGTCGGTTCGGTCGCTGCTGCTCCTGGCCGCCGGCCATGGTGCCTCCTTGCTCGGGTGCATCTGTTCTGATCCTAGGCACAGGATCCGACATCCGGGTCCGCGCCCTCCCCCGCGGCCGCCATCTCGCGATGATCGCCGAGCGGGTGCCTATTGGGCGGCCAGCGCGTCCACCAGATCCGCGGCAGTCGCGCAGCGGTTCAGCAGCTCTTCCACGTGTTCCCGGGTGCCGCGCGAGGGGTCGAGAGTGGGCACCCGCTGCAGCGCCCCACGTCCGGGAATGTCGAAGATCACGGAGTCCCAGGACGCGGCGGCCACGTGTTCCCCGTATCGGGCCAGGCAGCGGCCCCGGAAGTACGCCCGGGTGTCCTCCGGCGGCTCGTGGACGGCCCGCTCGATCTCGGCGTCCGTCACCAGGCGCTCCACCTGTCCGCGGGAGGCCAGCCGGTGGTACAGCCCCTTCTCCGGCCGGATGTCGGCCCACTGGAGGTCGATGAGCTGCAGTCGGGCGGCGTCCCACGGCAGTCCCTCCCGCTCCCGGAAGCCCTCCAGCAGGCGCTGCTTCGCCACCCAGTCCAGCTCACGGGCGCACGCCATCGGGTCGTTCTCCAGGCGGGCCAGAACGTCCTCCCAGCGTCGCAGGACCTCCTTGGTCTGCTGGTCGACGTCATGGCCGTACCGGTTCTCCACGAACTGGCCCACCTGCTCCAGGAACATCCACTGCAGCTGGACGGCGGTCACCAGGCGCCCGTCGCGTAACGTCACCTTCTGTTGCAGGGTCGGGTCGTGCGAGATGGCGTGCAGGCTCGCCACCGGCCGCTCGACGCCGAGGTCCTGGGTGAACCCGCGGTCCTCGATGAGCTGGAGCACCAGGGCCGTGGTCCCCATCTTGAGGAACGTCGCGACCTCGCACTGGGTGGCGTCGCCGATGATCACATGCAAGCGACGAAACCGGTCGGCACTGGCGTGCGGCTCGTCCCGGGTGTTGATGATGGGCCGCTTGAGCGTCGTCTCCAGGCCCACCTCCACCTCGAAGAAGTCGGCGCGCTGGCTGATCTGGAAGCCCACCCCGGTGCCGTCCTGGCCGATCCCGAGGCGGCCGGCGCCGCAGATCACCTGCCGGGACACGAAGAACGGCGTGAGGTGCTTCACCACGTCGCTGAACGGCGTCTCGCGGCGCATGAGGTAGTTCTCGTGCGTGCCGTAGGAGGCGCCCTTGTTGTCCGTATTGTTCTTGTAGAGGTTGACCGGACCGAGTCCCGGCGACGCGGCGATCCGGCGGATCGCCTCCAGCATCACCCGCTCCCCCGCCTTGTCCCACAGGACCGCGTCGCGCGGCGAGGTCACCTCGGGCGAGGAGTACTCGGGGTGGGCGTGGTCGACGTACAGCCGGGCGCCGTTGGTGAGGATGACGTTGGCCAACCCCGGGTCGTCGGGGACGTCGGTGAGCTGGCTGGCATGGGCGGCGTCCCGGGAGACCTCCCAGCCGCGCGCGTCACGCAGCGGTGCCTCGTCCTCGTAGTCCCACCGGGCGCGACCCGCCCGGCTGCCCAGGGGTGCGGCATAGGCATTGACCACCTGACTGGACATGAGCATTGCGTTGGCCGAAGGGTCACCGGGCGCCGAGACGCCGTATTCCGTCTCGATGCCCATGACCCGACGCGCGCTCATGAATTCCACCCTACGTGGCGGGCTACGTGGCGGGCCGGGCCCCTCCGTGGCACCCCACCCGGCGTGCGGCATCCGTGATCAAGCGCGGGGTCAGGTGCGGGGTCACCGTGAAGGATCCGTCGGCCGTCCACCGACGGATCCTTCACGATCATGCAGATTCCGAGGTCGGGGTGGCTTACAGGTACTGGCCGGTGTTGGCCACCGTGTCGATCGAGCGGCCGGGTTCGGAGCCTTGCTTGCCCTGGATGATCGTGCGGATGTAGACGATCCGCTCGCCCTTCTTGCCCGAGATGCGCGCCCAGTCGTCCGGGTTGGTGGTGTTGGGCAGGTCCTCGTTCTCCTTGAACTCCTCGACGCACGCGGTCAACAGGTGATCCAGCCGGATGCCGCGCTGCCCGCTGTCGAGGAACTCCTTGATGGCCGACTTCTTCGCCCGGTCCACGATGTTCTGGATCATCGCACCGGAGTTGAAGTCCTTGAAGTAGAGGATCTCCTTGTCGCCGTTGGCGTAGGTCACCTCGAGGAACTGGTTCTCCTCGGTCTCGGAGTACATCCGCTCGACGGCGGCTTGGATCATCGCCTCGACGCAGGCTTCCTTGGAGCCGCCGAACTCGGCCAGGTCGTCCGGGTGCAGCGGCAGCTGCGGCGTCAGGTACTTGGTGAAGATGTCGGTGGCGCTCTCGGCGTCCGGGCGCTGGATCTTGATCTTGACGTCGAGCCGCCCGGGGCGCAGGATCGCGGGGTCGATCATGTCCTCGCGGTTCGAGGCACCGATGACGATGACGTTCTCCAGCCGCTCCACGCCGTCGATCTCGGACAGCAACTGCGGCACGACCGTCGTCTCGACGTCGCTGGACACGCCCGAGCCGCGGGTGCGGAACAGCGAATCCATCTCGTCGAAGAACACGACCACCGGCGTGCCCTCGCTGGCCTTCTCCCGGGCCCGCGCGAAGATCAGCCGGATGTGCCGCTCGGTCTCCCCGACGTACTTGTTCAGCAGCTCGGGGCCCTTGACGTTCAGGAAGTAGCTCTTGGACTCCTTGATGCCCGTCACCTCGGCGACCTTCTTGGCCAGCGAGCTGGCCACCGCCTTGGCGATCAGCGTCTTGCCGCAGCCGGGCGGGCCGTAGAGCAGCACGCCCTTCGGCGGCTTCAGGCCGTGCTCGCGGAACAGATCGGGGTGCAGGAACGGCAGTTCGACCGCGTCCCGGATCTGCTCGATCTGGGACTTCAGGCCGCCGATGTCGGAGTAGTCGATGTCCGGGACCTCTTCCAGAACCAGCTCCTCGACCTCCGCCCGCGGCACGCGCTCGAAGACGAAGCCGGCCCGGGTGTCCATCGTCAGGGCGTCGCCCACCCGCAGCTTCTCGTCGCGTAGCGGGCCCGCGATGTGGACGACGCGCTCCTCGTCGGCGTGCGCGACGACCAGGGCACGGTCGCCTTCCAGGCTCTCCTTGAGGATGACGATCTCGCCGGTCCGCTCGTACTCGCGCACGGCGACCACGTTGAAGGCCTCGTTCAGCATGACCTCCTGGCCTGCGCGCAACGTGTCGATCTCGACGGACGGAGTCACGGCGACGCGCATCTTGCGGCCGGAGCTGATGACCTCGACCGTCCCGTCCTCCGCGGCCGCCAGGAACACGCCGAACGTGTTCGGTGGCTGCGCCAGCCGGTCCACCTCGGCCTTGAGGGAGACGATCTGCTCCCTCGCGTCCCGCAACGTCCCCACCAGCCGCTCGTTCTGTGCGCTGAGCTGGTTCACCTGAGCTCTCAGCCGGGTGATCTCGTCCGCAGCTGCGCCCGGTGTGCGCAGCGCGTGCAGCCGCTCCACCTCGTCCTGCAGGCGAACGATCTCCCGGCGCAGCGCTGCCTCGTCCAGGCCGTACGCGTCGTCGTGGTCGGTCATGGCGGTCACCTCCGTCCTGCAAGGTCGACCAGTCGACCCTAACCCTCCAAGTGGCAGCCGCACGCAACGGACCGCCATCCGACAGCGAGACCTTCCTCGCACCCCCGTCTGCCGCACCGTGTGCCTTGGCCGGTCATCCGACATATCGGATGTCACGGTGGGTGAACCAATGGTCACACTTAGAAGGCAACGAGGGAAGTATTAATCGGAACCTGGTTCGACGCCGCTGTCTTCCCCGACGTCGTCTATGTTCGCCGTTCCGAGGCCTCTGCGCACGCGCCGGATCTTCTTTTCTGACACCGGACGTTCACCCAGATCCTCTTCCGACCAGCGCCCCCACGCCTCATCGACGCCGGGTTCGCCCTGCTGGGAGGACTTGGCCGGCCGCCGCCGGCGCAGTGGCGCGATCACTCCGTCGGCCAGCCGGCGCGTCGTGATGAGGAAGCCCGTGTGCCCGACCATTCGATGCTGCGGGCGGACCGCCAGGCCCTCCAGGTGCCATCCGCGGACCATCGACTCCCATGCCTGCGGCTCGGTGAACCGGCCGTCGTCCCGGGTGGCCTCGGCCACCCGGGACAGCTGAGTGGCCGTCGCGACATAGCAGATGAGCACCCCTCCGGGCACCAGCGCGCGGGCCACGGCGTCCAGGCAGTCCCACGGGGCGAGCAGATCCAGCACCACGCGGTCGACGTCTACCTCGTCGAGGTGCGCCGCGACGTCCCCCACCGTGATCCGCCACGCCGGGTGTGGCCCGCCGAAGAAGGTCTCGATGTTGCCTCGGGCGATGTCGGCGAACTCCTGGCGGCGCTCGTAGGAGTGGACCAGGCCCTGGTCGCCCACGGCCCGCAGCAGTGACATGGTGAGCGCACCCGAGCCCACGCCGGCTTCGACGACGTGGGCGCCGGGGAAGATGTCCGCCATGGCGACGACCTGCCCGGCGTCCTTCGGGTAGACGACGGCGGCGCCCCGAGGCATGGACAGCACATAGTCGGCCAGCAGCGGGCGCAGCGCCAGGTACTCGATCCCAGCGGTGTTGCGCACCACCCAACCCTCGGTGCGGCCGATGAGCTCGTCGTGGGAGAAGCGGCCATGGTGGGTGTGGAACTCCCGGCCTGGTTGCAGCGTGATCGTGTGTAGCCGGCCCTTGGGGTCGGTCAGCTGCACCCGGTCGCCCGCACGGAACGGGCCGCGCCGGTTCCGGGCGCCGACCGGCCCGGCGGCGGGCTGCACAGGAGGGGTGGTCACGGCGGCTGAGTCTAGGTGCGGCCCTGTTCGAGTGCGGTCAGCCGGAGACGAAGCGCGCCACCGTTTCCCAGTCGAGGACTCCGACCACGCCGTTGCCCGCGCCGTCGAGCACGGCGTAATGCGCATGCCGCTGGCCGTCGATGCGCTCCAGCAGGGCAGGGCCGTTCAGATCCGCATCCACCACTGCCTGCGGCGCCAGCATCAGGGCAACCGCGCCGGCCTCGACGGCGTCCGCCCGGGCGAACGGCACCATGGCGGCAGCGCCCTCGTCGACGACGCCGTTCGGTCGACCGTCCTCGTCCAGGACGACGATGGCGCGAGCGCCCGCTGCCTCCGCCTTGGCCCGTGCCACCGCGAGGCTGGTCGAAGGGGTGACGGTCACGGCCGGTCGCAGGAGTGCCCGAGTCGTGGCGACGTTCGCCCGGCGCTGCCAGCGGGCCACCGCCAGTGCCTGGCCTGCGCCGTGCCAGAGCAGACCCGCGACGACGAGCATCCAGACGGCGCCGACGAGACTGCGCCCGGCCAGGGCCGCCCCGCCGGGCACGATCGCGGGCACAACGGCCCAGCCGACGACCGTGACGGCCACGGCACGCCCGGACCAGGCGGCGATCGTGGTGGCCATCGTGCGGTCGCCGGTCACGCGCCAGACGAGCCCCTCCAGCACGCGTCCGCCGTCGAGTGGGAGGCCCGGCAGGGCATTGAGGACCGCGACGATGGCGTTCGCCATGGCGGTGGCCTCCAGCAGGAGGCCGGAGGTTCCGTCGATGGGGAACGCCCGGTACGTCCCCTGCACGACGACGGCGACGGCGACGTTCGCCAGGGGCCCGGCGGCGGCGACGAAGACGTTGCGCCAGGGCCCGCGTGCCTCGGAGTCGAAGGCGGTGTGCCCGCCCCACACGTCGAGGACGATGTGAGTCGCGGGTGCGCCGGCGACCTCCGCCGCGGCCGCGTGCGCGAGCTCATGGACCAGCACGGAGATCAGCAGGAGCAGCGCGAAGCCGAACGAGACGACGTAGGCGCTCGCCCGCGCTTCCGGGGCGACGGTGCGGACGGTGGGGGCGAAGAGGATCGTCACCGCGGCGGCGACGGCGAACCAGGAGGGCCGCAGGTAGACCGGCACCCCGGCGGCGCGGCCCACCGGAATGCCCGGTCGTTGTGGCCGCTCCCCGATCTCACTGCTCACTGCTGAGCCCACCACGGAAATAGTAGGGCGTACTCCGCTATTTCCCGGCCCAGCCGCCCGCGCCCGGCTCCACGTCCCTCGTGACGGCCTTCGCATTAGCAGGCGTTTTGACCCACTGAGTGGGTCAAAACGCCTGCTAATCCGGGCCCCCAGCGCCAACAGCGGATCTTCACGGCGACGGCCCTCGCGGGGCGCCTCGGCCGTTTTGTCGGGGGTAAGGCCTAGGGTTCGGAGCATGCCAGCAGCACTCTCGCCGTCCCGGGCGGCGGACTTCATGCAGTGCCCGCTGCTGTACCGATTCCGGGTCGTCGACCGGCTGCCCGAGGCGCCCAGCCCCGTCGCGGTCCGCGGCACTGTGGTGCACGCCGTGCTCGAGCGGCTCTTCGATCTCCCGTCGGTGGAGCGCACCCTGGAGGCGGCCAGCCGATTGCTCGCCCCGGAATGGGAGCGGGTGCGCGCCGAGACGCCCGAGCTGGCTGAGCTCTTCGGTGGTGACGTCGAGGCGGTGGCGTCGTGGCTCGCCAGTGCCGAGAACCTGCTCGCGCGGTGGTTCGAGCTGGAGAATCCGACCCGCCTGGAGCCGGCCGAGCGCGAGCTGTACGTCGAGACGACGCTGGATGACGGCCTCGTCCTGCGTGGGTACGTCGACCGCCTGGACGTTGCGCCGGACGGCCGGATGCGGGTCGTCGACTACAAGACCGGCCGCGCGCCGTCGGAGTTGTTCGAGGCCAAGGCGCTGTTCCAGATGAAGTTCTACGCGCTCGTCCTGTGGCGGCTGCGTGGGCGGCTGCCGAGCGTCCTGCAACTGGTCTATCTGGGCAACGGCGAGATTCTGCGGTACAGCCCGGAGGAGTCCGACCTGCTTGCCACGGAACGCAAGGTGAAGGCGCTGTGGCAGGCCATCACGCGGGCCGCCGCGACCGGCGACTGGCGGCCCTCTCCGAGCCGGCTCTGCGAGTGGTGCGACCACCAGGCGCTCTGCCCCGCGCGCGGGGGGACGCTGCCCGAACCGCCGCAGGACGCGTTGCAACGCGTCGTGGGGTCCGAGGCGTCCCAACCGCAGGCGCCAGGTATGGACGAGGACGCCTGAGGGGACGCTGCCATGGGCTTCGGCTCGGGGTGGATCTAGGGGGGATTCAGGGTGACGGTGCGGGGAATCCCGGATGACCACGCCGGTGAACGACTGCCAGTGTCGGGTTTACCCGATTGACCCCACCCCCGCGTCAGGGTGGAGGGTAGGCACGCCGGGTGCGGGCGATCGACGATGCCGCCCGCGCCTTCGAACGAGTCGTCAGCTTTTGTTGACGACCAAGGGTCGTCAGCTTATGCTGACGGCGCTGAAACGGGGACGCGGACTTTGACGACAAGGAGCCCGAGGCGGGGATCGCGGATCCCACGGACGGGATCGGACGGAGGGGCAAGGATGACTGTCGAGGACATGGCGCCATCAGGGACAGAGGCGCCGCCCGGGGTGGTGGCGCAGGCCATCGACCTGACGAAGGTGTACGGCGAGGGGGAGGCGGCCGTCCGCGCCCTTGACGGAGTGAGCGTCGACTTCGAGCGTGGCAGGCTGACGGCGATCATGGGACCGTCGGGCTCAGGCAAGTCGACCCTGATGCACTGCATGGCGGCCCTGGACCGGCCGACGTCCGGGGAAGTGGTTATCGATGGCGTCGCGGTCCGCGGGCTGAAGGACAAGAGGGTCACCCAATTGCGCCGTGACCGGGTCGGCTTCGTGTTCCAGGCCTACAACCTGGTCCCCACGCTGACGGCGAAGGAGAACATCACCCTGCCGCTGGACATCGCCGGCCGGGACGTCGACCGCGAGTGGTTCGACACGATCGTGACCACGGTGGGTCTGAAGGACCGCCTCGGGCACAAGCCGAACCAGCTCTCCGGTGGTCAGCAGCAGCGGGTGGCCTGCGCTCGAGCCCTGGTCAGCCGTCCGGCGATCGTGTTCGCCGACGAGCCGACCGGCAACCTGGACTCTCGGTCCAGCGCCGAGATCCTGCAGTTCCTGCGGCGTTCCGTCGACGAGTTCGGCCAGTCGATCGTCATGGTGACGCACGACCCGAGCGCTGCCGCGTACGCCGATCGCGTGCTGTTCCTCGCCGATGGGAAGATCGTCGATGAGATGTTCGACGTCAGCGCCCAGCGAGTCCTGGAGCGGATGAAGAGCTTCGAGATGCCGGGGCGTGTCTGAAATGTTGCGCGTCACGGTCAAGGGAGTGCGCGGCCACCTGCTGCGCTTCATCCTCACGGTCACTGCGGTGACCCTGGGCGTCTCGCTGGTCGCCGGCACATACGTGCTGACCGACAGCATCGAGGGCACCTTCGACAAGCTGTTCCAGACCGTTGCCAGCAACGTCGACGTTCAGGTGCGCGGTCAGAAGACGGACACCACCACGGGCGACGGGACGGAACTGCGCACCCCCTTGCCGGCCTCCATGGTCGATCAATTGCGGCAGGTGGACGGGGTCACCTGGGCCGAGCCGGACTTCCAAGGTTTCGCCGTGCTGGTCGGCAAGGACGGAACGGCCGTCCGCAGCGGCGGTGCCCCGACGTTCGGGATGGCCTACTACGACGACGACCCGGTGCTGAAACTGGTCGCCGGCCACGGTCCGACGAGCTCGTCCGAGGTGGTCGTCGAGAGCTCCACGCTGGAGAAGTCCAAGCTGCACGTCGGGGACCGCACCCAGGCACTGATCGGCGGACAGCCGCGGCCGGTGACGATTGCCGGCGAAGTGAAGTTCGACGCTCCGCTGGCGGGGGCCACGCTCGTGCTGGTCGACCCCACGACCGCGCAGCAGGCGTTCGCACCCGACGGAACCGTCCAGGCGTTCTCGCTCACGGGGGCCGACGGTATCTCGCAGAACGAGTTGCGTGACCGGGTGGCGGCGACGCTGCCGTCCGGGGTCGAGGCGGTAACTGGGGAGACGGTGGCGGACGAGAACCGGGACCAGATCGGCCAGGCACTCAAGTTCATCTCCATCTTCCTGTTGGTGTTCGCCCTGATCAGCCTCTTCGTCGGCGGATTCATCATCGCGAACACGTTCTCCATGCTGGTCGCCCAGCGCACCCGGGAGCTGGCGCTGCTGCGGGCCGTCGGTGCGTCGCGACGCCAGGTGCTGCGCGTGGTGATCGGGGAGGCCGCGATCGTCGGATTCTTCGGCTCCGTGGCGGGCATCCTCGTCGGTGTCGGCATCGCGAAGGCCCTGCAGGCCCTCTTCGGCACGTTCGGCCTGGAGATCTCCGGCGGGCTGCCGGTGCACACCCGCACCATCGTGGTCAGCCTGATCGCGGGACTGGTCGTGACGACACTCTCCGCGACGTTCCCCGCCGTTCGCGCGGCCCGGGTTCCCCCCGTGGCGGCGATGCGGGACAACGACGCACCACCGGCCGGCGGCATCCTGCGGCGCGGCATCATCGGCGGCGTCCTGATCGCGGTCGGCGCGGCCATCGTTGTGCCGTCGGTGCTCGCGAAGGACGTGCCATGGCTGTTGGTCGCGGCCGGCTCTCCGCTTGTCGTCCTGGGCGCCGTCGTGGCCGCGCCATTGGCCACCCGGCCGGTGGTACGCCTGATTGCGCTGCCGTTCATGCTCCTCCCCGGGGTGGTCGGCCGGCTGGCACGGGAGAACGCGCTGCGTAACCCGCGGCGGACGGCGACCACGGCGAGCGCACTCATGATCGGCCTGGCCTTGATGGCGATCTTGTCGATCATCGCCTCGTCGACGAAGGCGAGCGTGTCCGACCTCGTCGAGAACCAGCTGACGGCCGACTACGTGCTCAACGGTGGTGGGGTCGCGCAGTTCCCGCCCAGCGTGGCTGAGCAGGTGTCCGACCTTCCCCAGGTTGAGTCGGTGGCGACCATCGGGGCAGTGCCGGTGAAGGTGGCCTCGAAGCAGCTGTACGCGATCGCGGCCGACGCGAAGGGGATCGAGGAGAACGTCAAGGTTCAGATGCAGTCCGGTGCCCTGCACGCCTTGGACTCCGGTCAGGTCGTCATCTCCGACAAGACGGCCGAGGACCGGCATTGGGCGGTCGGCAGTCAGGTGACGGCGGCGATCGGCTCGGTGACGGAGCAGCCGTTGACCGTGGGCGGCATCTTCAAGGACAACCAGGTTCTGAACGCTCCGCAGATGATTATCCCGCGCGAGCTGTACACGAAGGTCGTTCCGGCGTCGTTCCAAGGCGACTTCATCGTCTACGTGAAGGCGCGCGACGGCGCCGACACGGCGGCGCTGCGGCAGGCTCTGGTGGACGAGGTCAAGCCCTTCGTCATCGTGTCGGTGCAGGACGGCAAGGAGTTCACGGATTCCCAGGCCGGCCAGGTGAACACGATGCTCTACATCATGTACGCCCTGCTCGCGCTGAGCGTGCTGATCGCGATCCTGGGCATCGTCAACACCTTGGCCCTGTCCGTCTTCGAACGCACCCGGGAGATCGGGCTGCTGCGCGCCGTCGGCCTGAACCGCCCGCAGCTGCGACGCATGATCACCATTGAGTCCATCACCACCGCGGTGTTCGGGGCGGTCCTCGGCGCGGGGCTTGGCATGGCCTTCGGGATCTTGCTCCAGCGCGGCCTGGTCAGCCAGGGGCTGGAGGTACTGTCCATTCCCTACATGCAGATCGTGCTGGTGTTGGTGCTCGCCGCGGTGGCGGGCATCGTCGCGGCCATTCTGCCCGCGTGGCGGGCCGTGCGGCTCGACGTGCTCCGCGCGATCACTACGGAGTAGCGCACCGCAGGCGGCTGCCCGCCGGTACGGCCGTGGAGGAGGTCGGATCGGCGGGCAGCGTCGTGTGCTGGCCGGGTAAATCGGCTGCGCGTGAAGGGGAACGCGCTACGGCGTCTCCGCCGGGACGGCCGCGGCGGTCCGGGTGGCGGCCTGCGCCGGCAGATTCTCGGGGAAATGACAGGCCACCTGATGCCCCGGCACCAGTTCGGTCAGCGGCGGCTCCTCCGTGCGGCAGATCTCCTGCACCTTCCAGCAGCGGGTGTGGAACCGGCAGGCGGCCGGCGGGTTGAGTGGGCTCGGCACGTCGCCGCGCAGCAGGATCCGCTCCCGGTGCGCCCTGCGGTCCGGGTTCGGCAGCGGGACGGCCGACAGCAGGGCGACCGTGTACGGGTGCATCGGCTGCTCGTACAGCTGGTGCTGGTCGGCGAGCTCCACGATCTTGCCGAGGTACATGACGGCGACCCGGTCGGAAATGTGCCGGACCACCGACAGGTCGTGCGCGATGACGACGTAGGTCAGGTTGAACTCGCCCTGCAGGTCCTCCAGCAGGTTGATGACCTGGGCCTGGATCGAGACGTCCAGCGCCGAGACGGGTTCGTCGGCCACGATGAGTCGTGGACGCAGCGCCAGAGCGCGGGCGACACCGATGCGCTGCCGCTGCCCACCGGAGAACTCGTGCGGATAGCGGTTGTAGTGCTCGGGATTCAGGCCCACCAGCCGTAGCAACTCCTGGACGGCCGGCTTGATCTTCTCCTTCGGCACAGTGCCATGCAGGCGGAACGGCGCGCCGACGATCGCACCCACTGTGTGCCGTGGATTGAGCGACGAATACGGGTCCTGAAAGATCATCTGGACGTCGCGGCGCAGCGGGCGCATGTGTCCGGTGGACAGGTGCGTGATGTCCCGCCCCTCGAACCGGATCTCGCCGTCGGACGGCTCGAGCAGCCGGGTGATCAATCGTCCGGTGGTGGTCTTCCCGCATCCGGACTCACCGACCAGCCCCAGCGTCTCGCCCTCCCGGACCGTGAAGTCGAGTCCGTCGACGGCCTTCACCGCTCCCACGTGGCGGCGCAGCAGCACACCTCGGGTGACCGGGAAGTGCTTGCACAGTCCGGTCACGGTCAGCAACGCCTCGTCGGCCGGGGCTTTCCGCTCGGCTGCCGGCGGTTCCGGAGCGACATGTGCGTTCACAGCCGGGGAGCCACCTCCTCGGTCCAGATCTGCCGGCGCCGGGTGGCGGTGAGGTGGCAGGCCACGGTGTGTCCCTGGGCCGTCTCCGTCAGTTGTGGCACCTCCGCGTACGACATGCCCTCGTTCTGGTCGGCGTACGGGCAACGCGGGTGGAACGCGCACCCGGACGGCACGGCGATCAAGCTCGGCGGACTTCCGGTGATCGGCACCAGTCGCTCCTGGCGCTCCCGGTCCATCCGCGGCACCGAGCTGAGCAGCCCCCACGTGTACGGGTGCTCCGGCCGGCGGAAGATGTCCTGGCTGGTGCCGTACTCCGCGGCGCGCCCGGCATACATCACGAGGATGTCGTCGGCGAGTTCGGCGACCACGCCGAGGTCGTGCGTGATGATGATGACGGCGGATCCGAACTCACTCTGCAGGTCGCGGATCAGGTCGAGGATCTGCGCCTGTACCGTCACGTCCAGCGCGGTCGTCGGCTCGTCGGCGATGAGCAGGTGCGGGTTGCAGGCGAGGGCCATCGCGATCATCGCGCGCTGCCGCATGCCGCCGGAGAACTGGTGCGGGTAATCGTCCACCCGGGACGACGGCTCGGGGATGCCGACCCGGTCGAGCAGCTCGACGGCGCGCGTCCGGGCCTCCTTCTTGGAGACGTCGTTGTGGATCTGGTACGCCTCCATGATCTGCGCGCCGACCCGATACAGCGGGTGCATCGACGACAGCGGATCCTGGAAGATCATGGCCATCTTCTGGCCGCGCAACTTGCGGACGTACTCCGGCGTTTGGTTGACCAGCTCCTCGCCGTCCAACCAGACCTCGCCGGAGATCTTGGTCCGTCCCCCCTTGTGCAGGCCGAGGATGCCGAGGCTGGTGACGCTCTTCCCGGAGCCGGACTCCCCCACGATGCCGAGCGTCCGGCCGCGGTCCAGCGCGAAGGAGAGCCCGTCGACCGCCTTGACCAGACCGTCGTCCGTCGGGAAGTGGATCTTCAGCTCCCGGACGGTGAGGAATGACGCCGGGGGCGGTCCGATCGACACGCCCTCCTCCGGCCGGACGCCCGCTTGCGGCCCGCCCTGCCAGTCCAGCGACTCTTCCGGCATCACAGCCTCACCCTCGGGTCGACCACCGCGTAGAGAAGGTCCACCACCAGGTTGGCGACGATGATGAACGTGGCGGCGACGATCGTCACGCCGAGGACCTTGGGCAGATCGTTGGTGTTGATCGCCTGGACGGCATAGGCGCCGATCCCCGGGAGCGAGTACGTGCTTTCGGTAAGCACCGCGCCGCCGAGAAGCAGGCCCAGGTCCAGGCCGAAGATGGTGAGGATGGGGGTCAATGTGGACCGCAGGGCGTGCTTGACGACGACGACCCGCTCGGGCAGCCCCTTGGCCCGGGCGGTGCGGATGTAGTCCTCGTTCATCGTCTCCAGCATGCCCGCCCGAGTCAGGCGGGCGTAGCCCGCGGCGTAAAGAAAGGCCAGCGTGATCCACGGCAGCGTGAGGTCGTAGGCCCACCTTCCCGGGTTCTCGGTAATGGGCGTGTAGCTGCTGCCGCCCGGGAACAGGTGCAGCGAGTACGCGAAGATCGACAGCGAGAGAAGGCCGGTGAAGAAGATCGGCAGCGAGACCCCGGCCAGCGCCACGCCCATCGCCGCACGGTCGAACACACTCCCCTTGCGCAGCGCCGAGATCACCCCGGTGGCCACGCCGAACAACAGCCACACCGCTGCTCCCCCGACTGCGAGGGATATGGTCACCGGCAATCGGTCGAGCAGGTCAGGGAGCACCGGGTTCTGGGTGATGAAGGAGTACCCCAGACACGGTGCCGGGCAGTGCACCGTGGTGGGTCCGGTGTCGTAGTCCGCGCCGGCGAGGATCCCCTTCAGGAACCGTCCGTACTGGACGTAGATCGGATCGGTGAAGCCGAGCTTCACCGCCATCTCGTGGGTCGCTGTGGCGCTGCTGGTACGGCCGACGTATCGCGTCGCGAGATCGTCCGCGCTCGCCCCCGCAGCCCGGGGCACGAGGAAGAAGATGGCGAACGTGACGATGCTGACCACGAGCAGCAGCAGGACGGCCGCTACGAGCCGCCGAATGATGTAGGCGAACACGATCGTCGGCTGCGGTGGGCCGGCGGCCCGCTCACCATGTGGTTCGCAGACCGCCGGCCCACCGGCGCCTTCACCTGCCTCTGCGCGCTAGAAGGCGTCCCGCTGATGCGGGATGGCTACTTCGTGGTGCCGATGGTGGCGTAGTCGTACTCGCCGCCGAACCCGTCATTGACGAACACGTTCGTCAAGTAGGACGGGCGGTACAGCAGCCCCTTCGACCAGACGCCGGGCAGCAGCACGGCGTTCTCCATGACGGTCTTGTCGACCTCCCCCCAGATCTTGTCGCGTTCCTGGGTGTCGTTCGTCACCAGGGCCTTGTCGATGAGTGCATCCACGGCCGGGATCTTGATGCCGAGGTTGCTGTTACCGGCTTCGTGGATCACCCGGCTGTCGGTGATCTGCTCCAGGAAGCCGAAGCCGTCCGGCCAGTCGGCGGCCCAGCCGGCGACCATGATGCCGAGCTTGTTCGCCTTGGTGAAGGCGGGCTTTCCGGCGTACAGCTTGAAATAGTCGCCCTGCGGGTACGGCTTCACCGTGAGCTTGACGCCGATCTTGGCCAGCGCCTGCTGTTCGGCCTCGGCAACTGCCTTCTCCTTGGGCCGCTCGACCCGGTAGGAGATGTTGGTGGCGAACCCGTTCGGCTGCCCGCATTCCTGGAGTTCCGCCTTGGCCTTCTCGATGTTTCCGCTCGGGCTGCCCGCGGCGTCGTACAGGTCGAACTTCTCGAAGCCGGGGATGACCGGTGGCATCAGGCCAGTGGCGATCTCGCCGCCGATCGGTCCGCCATAGGCGTTCTGGTACCCGACCTTGTCCCAGGCGTACTCGATCGCCTTGCGGCAGTGGATGTTGTCCAGCGGCGGCACGTCGACGTTCATCACCGAGTACCAGTGCCGGGTTGTGATCGCGGAGTCGGCGTTCGCCTTCAGCGACTGGTCGCTCAGGATGCGGCCCTGCGCGGCGGGCCGCACGCCGGACCCCTCGACGTCGACGTCCAAGTCGCCGGAGAGTAGCCGGTTGTCGATGTCATCGGAGTTGACGTTCAGCTGAACGGTGATCTTGTCGGGCATCGGCTTCCGGTTGGGGTCGGTCGATGCGTCCCACTGGTCGTTGCGCACCAGCGTGAACTGCTTGCCCAACTCGTTGGTCTCGAACTTGTACGGGCCGGTGGCGATGACGTGTTCCTTGTACTTGCTGCCGGTGTCCTTCGCCTGCGGCACGGGAATGGTGGAGGGCTGCATCGCGAAGTAGTCGAACCCGGCGTACGGGCGCGTCATGTGGAACACGATGGTCTGATCGTCCGGCGTCTCGATCGCCTTCAGGCCCAGCTTGTTCGGGTCGGTGTCCTGGTAGGGGCTGGTGTAGCCCTGGGTGTCGAGGAAGTCGTTGAAGTACGTCGGCCCGTTCGGGAACGTCGTCTTGTCCAGCGACCGCTCGACCGCGTACTTCACGTCCTTCGACGTAACAGGCGTGCCGTCCTCGAACTTGACGCCGCTGCGCAGCTTGTACGTCCACGTCTTGTTGCCGTCGCTGGGGGTACCGAGGCTCTCGGCCAGGTCGGGGACCAGCTTGGTGCCTGCTTGTCCGGGCGCCGAGGCGAACATCGTCAGCGCGCGGCCGTACAGCCGGACGAAGTTCCATGACCAGGCGTAGTAGGTGTCCGCCGGGTCGAGGGAGTCCCAGTCACCGGAGTTGGCGAACCGGAGCGTGCCACCCGTCTTGTCGGAGGCGTTGTAGACCTTGCCGATGGCGGCGTTGAAGGCGGCCGCGCCCTTGGAGGTACTGCCTTCGCCCTCGGATCCGCCGCCGCCGCAGGCGGCCAAGCCTCCGGCGATGACGGCGGTGACAGCCAACGCTGCCACGGTGCGCTTTCTCATCATGTTCCTTCCACCCTCTTGTAGGAACCTTCCTTCGGCCGTGCCGTCTTCTTGATATGGATCGTCACGCGCGGGGATCCAACGCGTCACGCAGGCCGTCGCCGAAAAGGTTGAACGACAGCACCGTCACGAAGATCGCCAGACCGGGAACGAGCATGAACTCGGGGTCGATCTGGTAGTAGTGCGTGGCGTCCGACAGCATTCCGCCCCAGGTGGGCGTCGGCGGCCGGACTCCGACTCCGAGAAATGTCAGCGCTGCCTCGAAAAGGATGTTGGTCGGGATCAGCAGCGTGAAGTAGACGAGGATCGGCGCTACCAGGTTGGGCAGCATCTCCCGGAACAGGATGTAGGGCGCGCGGGCACCGAGGCTGCGCGCGGCGTCCACGAACTCGCGTTCCCGCAGGGACAGCGCCTGGCCGCGGATGATCCGGCCGATGTACGGCCAGTTGAAGAACCCGATGATGAAGATGAGGACGGCCACGCGCAGCGCGTTGCCGCTGAGCCCGAACGCCGAGTCCGGTACGACTCCGGCCAGCGCGATCGCGAACAGCAGGAGCGGGAAGGCGAGGAACACGTCCATGCTGCGGCTGATCACGGTGTCGACCCAGCCGCCGAAGTAGCCGGCGATCACGCCCATCACTGTGCCGAGCACCATCGACAGCAGCGTGGCGAGGAATGCGATGAGCAGCGAGATGCGCGAGCCGTAGACGACGCGGCTGAAGAGATCACGTCCGTTCACCGGCTCCAGGCCCAGCAGGAAGTCCTTGCTGATGCCGCCGAACGAGCCCTTCGGCGTCTGCAGATTGGGGTCGATGAGGTTCTGGTGGAACTCATTGGGCGGGTGGCCGAGGAGCTTCACGATCAGCGGCGCAAGGATCGCGATCAGGATGAGGATCGTGACGATGACAAGGCCGGCGATGGCCACCTTGTCGCGCTTGAGGCGCAGCCACGCGATCTGACCCAGGGAGCGACCGCGGATGGAGACCCCGGCTCCGCGAAGTACCGCTTCCGGCTGGGATTCGCTGGCCGCACCCGGGGCTTCCAGGGGTGCAGTCATGAACCCTGCACCCGCAGGCCGGCCGATCCGATCGTCGCGGAGGCCGTCATCGCGGCGGCACGACCGGTGCACGAACGCATGACTTCCACCTTCCTGACCGGAGACGGCCGATGTCGGGCAGCGCACCCGACCTTAGACGGGAAATATTTCGGTGACCAGGCCACGATCAGCAGCGAGAACGTCTCAGTTCGGCAACGACGCGGAGCAGCATCGAAGGTTCACCGGTGAGCCGGCGGTGTCCGACCCCGGCGTTGACCTCAGAGGCACCGAGGGGGACGCGGCCTCGTCGAGGGGACCCGACGTCGCGACGGGGACGCCGACGTCGCGACGGGGTCGTTGCCTCGTCGAGAGGGACGAAGACGCCCTCCCGTGGCCCGTGGAGCAGCATCTTCGTCCCCCTCGCGGCTCCTCCGGCCCCCTTGCTTCCCCTCGCTTGCCCACGCGCTCGCGCCGAAGCGCTGCTCAGCGGGTCAGGCGCAGCAGGTCGTACGGGGTGAGCCCGCGCAGGTCGTCGATGAGAGTGCGGCCGGGCGCCGGGGGAATCGCGACCATGTTCCGGACCGCGAGCACGGGGACGCCGGCCGCCTCGGCCGACGCCACTCCTGTCGGGCTGTCCTCGATGGCGACGCACTGCGCCGGTTCGGCACCCAGCAGTGCGGCCGCGGTCAGATACGGCTCTGGGTGCGGCTTGCCGTTGTCCACCTCGTCTCCGGTCACCACCGCGGCGAACCGGCCGGTCGGCAGCAACTCGACGACCGCCTGCGCGAGCCGGCGGTATGACATCGTCACCAGGGCGCACGGCACGCTCGCGGCGTTCAGCCGGTCGAGCAGCGACTCCACCCCGGGACGCCACGGCACATGACGCCGAACCCGCTCGATGACACCGTCCAGCAACAGCTCGACGATCTCCTCGGGCGGCAGGGGCACTCCCCCGACCTCCTGCAGGTACGCCGCCGAGACCAGCAACTCGTTCCCGACGAGAGCATGCGCGTGCTCGTCGCTCCACGTGCCGCCGAAGGACTCGACGATCTCGTACTCACACTCGATCCAGTAGGGCTCGGTGTCCACCAGGGTGCCGTCCATGTCCCACAGAACCGCGGCGGGCAGGTCCTGGCTGCCGGCAGAGCGCTCCAGGGGGTCGGACGGCCCAAGCGGTTCGGCGATCACGTGTTGAAGTACTTCGCCTCGGGGTGGTGCAGCACGATCGCGTCGGTGGACTGCTCCGGGTGCAGCTGGAACTCCTCGGACAGCTTCACCCCGATCCGCTCGGGGCGAAGCAGGTCAGCGATCTTCACCCGGTCCTCGAGGTTCGGGCAGGCGCCGTATCCCAGGGAGAACCGCGCGCCCCGGTAACCCAGCCGCAGGATCTCGTCCAGGTCGTCGCTGTCCTCGCCTGCCACCCCCAGCTCGGCGCGCACTCGGGCGTGCCACGTCTCGGCCAGCGCCTCGGCCAGCTGGACCGACAAGCCGTGCAACTCCAGATAGTCCCGGTAGGCGTTGCGGGCGAACAGCTCGGCGGTCGCCTCCGAGACCCGGTTGCCGACGGTGACCAGCTGGAAGCCCACGACGTCCAACTCCCCGCTGTCCTTGGCGCGGAAGAAGTCGGCCAGGCACAGCCGGCGCCCGCGGCGCTGGCGCGGGAAGGTGAATCGCAGCCGCTCGGTGCCCGGCGTGCCCCCCGTACCGTCCCCCTCGACGTGCGCGACGACCAGGTCGTTGCCCTCCGACCAGCACGGGAAGTAGCCGTACACGACGGCGGCCTCGAGCAGGTTCTCGGTGTGCAGCCGATCCAGCCACATCCGCAGTCTCGGCCGGCCCTCGGTCTCCACCAATTCCTCGTAGCTGGGGCCCTGACCGCTGCGGGCGCCCTTCAGACCCCACTGGCCCATGAACGTCGCCCGCTCGTCCAGGTAGCTGGCGTAATCAGCCAGCTGGATGCCCTTGACCACGGTCGAGCCCCAGAACGGCGGGACCGGCACCGGATTGTCAGTGGCGACGTCCGAGCGCCCTTCCGCGCCGTCCTCCTCCTCCGGACCTCCGGCGCGCAGCCGAACCCGGCGCGGGCGCAGCGCCGGCAGCTCGGCGCCCGGCTCACCACGCTTGACAGCGATGAGGGCGTCCATCAGTCGCAGGCCCTCGAAGGCGTCACGGGCGTACCGCACCTCACCGTTGTAGATCTCGGCGAGATCGTTCTCGACGTAGGCCCGGGTCAGCGCGGCACCCCCGAGCAGGACCGGCCAGTGCGCCGCCACCCCCCGGGAGTTCATCTCCTCGAGGTTCTCCTTCATGACGACGGTGGACTTGACCAGGAGACCGGACATGCCGATGACGTCCGCCCGGTTCTCCTCGGCGTGCCGCAGGATCTCGGAGATGGGCTGCTTGATCCCGATGTTGACGACGTTGTAGCCGTTGTTGCTCAGGATGATGTCCACGAGGTTCTTGCCGATGTCGTGCACGTCCCCCTTGACCGTCGCCAGCACGATCGTGCCCTTGCCGCCGGAGGCGTCGGTGCTGTCGATGTGCGGCTCCAGGTGGGCTACCGCCGACTTCATGACCTCGGCCGATTGGAGCACGAACGGCAGCTGCATCTCGCCGCGCCCGAAGAGGTCGCCGACTGTTCGCATCCCGGCGAGCAGGTGGTCGTTGATGATGTCCAGGGCGCTCTGCCCGGTGCCCAGCGCCTCGTCGAGGTCGGCGTTCAACCCCTTGCCCTCGCCGTCGACGATCCGCCGCTGCAGCCGCTCGCCCAACGGGAGGGCGGCGAGCTCGGCGGCCCGGTCGGCGCGGATGGACGCGGCGTCGACGCCCTCGAAGAGCTGGAGGAAGGTCTGCAGCGGGTCGTAGACGACGCGACCGTCATCGTCGTACCGGCGCCGGTCGTAGACCAGGTCGAGGGCGACCCGCAGCTGGTCCTCCGGGATCCGCGACAGCGGCAGGATCTTGGCGGCGTGCACGATCGCGGAGTCCAGGCCGGCCTTGTTCGCCTCGTGCAGGAAGACCGAGTTCAGCACCACCCGGGCGGCCGGGTTCAGCCCGAAAGAGACATTGGACACGCCGAGGGTGGTCTGCACCGTCGGGAAGCGTCGCTTGATCTCCCGGATCGCCTCGATGGTGGCCACGCCGTCGCGCCGGGTCTCCTCCTGACCCGTGGCGACGGGGAAGGTGAGGGCGTCGACGATGATGTCGTCCAGCCGCATCCCCCACTGCCCGGTCAGCGTTTCGATCAACCGGACGGCAACGCGCACCTTGTGCTCGGTGGTCCGGGCCTGGCCCTCCTCGTCGATCGTCATCGCGACGACAGCCGCACCGTGCTCGCGGACCAGCGGCATGGCGCGGGCGAATCGGCTGCCCGGCCCCTCGCCGTCCTCGAAGTTCACCGAGTTGATGACGGCACGGCCACCGACCAGTTCCAGCCCGGCGCGCAGGACGTCCGGCTCCGTGGAGTCCAGCACCAGCGGGAGAGTGGACCCGGTGGCCAGGCGCGAGGCGATGGCCTGCATGTCGGCGACGCCGTCGCGGCCCACGTAGTCGACGCAGACGTCCAGCAGGTGCGCGCCGTCGCGGGTCTGGGCCCGGGCGATGTCGACGCACTCCTCCCAGTTGCCCGCCAGCATCGCCTCGCGAAACGCCTTCGACCCATTGGCGTTCGTCCGCTCGCCGATGGACAGGTAGGCGGTGTCCTGTCGGAAGGGAACGTGCTGGTAGAGGCTGGCGATGCCGGGCTCTGGGTGCGGCCGGCGCCGCGTGACATCCCGTCCGCCGACCCGTTCGACGACGGCGGCCAGGTGCTCCGGCGTCGTCCCGCAGCAGCCGCCGATGAGGGACAAACCGAAGTCACGGGTGAAGGCGTCGTGGGCGTCGGCCAGCTGCTGCGGGGTGAGCGGGTAGCGTGCCCCGTCCCGGGTCAGCTGCGGCAGGCCCGCGTTCGGCATGCAGCTGAGCGGCACGCGGGCGTGGCGGGCGAGATGCCGGAGATGTTCGCTCATCTCCGCCGGGCCGGTGGCACAGTTCAGCCCGATGGCATCGACGCCGAGCGCCTCCAGCGCGGTGAGCGCCGCGCCGATCTCGCTGCCGAGCAGCATGGTGCCGGTCGTCTCCACGGTGACCTGCACGAACACCGGTAGGTCGCAGCCCGCGGCGGCGAGCGCCCGCTTCGCCGCGACGACTGCCGCCTTCGCCTGCAGAAGGTCCTGCGCGGTCTCGACCAGGATGGCGTCGGCGCCGCCGGCGATCAGGCCCGCGGCCTCGTCCTGGTAGGCGTCGCGCAGCGTGGCGTACGGCGCGTGACCGAGGGACGGCAGCTTCGTTCCTGGTCCCACGGAGCCGATCACGAATCGCGGGCGGTCCGGCGTGCTCCACGCGTCGGCCGCCTCCCGTGCGATCCGGGCGCCGGCCTCCGCGAGCTCGCGGATCCGGTCCGCGATGCCGTATTCGCCGAGATTACTGAGGTTAGCGCCAAAGGTGTTGGTCTCAACGCAGTCGACGCCGACGGCGAGGAAGGCGTCGTGGACCGAGCGGACCACGTCCGGCCTCGTCGCGTTGAGGATCTCGTTACAGCCCTCGTGCCCCTCGAAGTCGTCGAGGACGAGGTCAGCAGCCTGCAGCATCGTGCCCATGGCGCCGTCGGCGATGACGACTCGCCGAGTCAGAAGCTCGCGGAGTTGGGCCGGTCGGTCGGTGCTCGGGACGCCTTGCCGTGTGGTCACTGCGGTGAGTCTAGAGCGTCGCACCCGGTCGAGCACGGACCGCCCGTAGGCTGGGAGATTGGCGGGCGGTCCGCCGGAGGGAGATACAGCGTGAGCGAGCAGTCGTCGGCGGTGCCCCCGCTGCGCGAGCCGATCATGGTCGCAGCGTTCGAGGGGTGGAACGACGCCGGGGAGGCGGCTAGCGGTGCCGTCGCCCACCTCGAGCGCGTCTGGGAGGCCCGGCCCATCGGCGAGTTGGACCCGGAGGAGTACCACGACTTCCAGGTGAGCCGGCCGACGGTGAGCCTGGACAAGGACGGCAAGCGGCAGATCACCTGGCCCACCACGCGGCTGACCTGGGTGAGCCCGCCCGGATCTGCGCGCGACGTCGTCCTGGTGCGCGGCATCGAGCCGTCGATGCGGTGGCGGCGATTCACCCAGGAACTGCTCGACTACGCCGAGAAGCTGGGGGTGACCACGCTCGTCACGCTCGGGGCACTGCTGGCCGACGTGCCGCACACCCGCCCCATCCCGGTGACCAGCACGAGCGACGACGAGGGGCTGCTGGAGCGGTTGGCGATCGAGCCGTCCCGGTACGAGGGCTCGTCCGGGATCGTGGGGGTGCTGCAGGACGCCGCCAGCCGCGCGGGCCTGCCTGGACTGTCGCTGTGGGCGGCGGTTCCGCACTACGTCGGGCAGTCGCCGTCACCCAAGGCCACTCTGGCGCTGCTCAATCGAGTGGAGGAGTTCCTCGACGTCGCAGTGCCGCTGGGCGATCTGGCGGAGGAGGCCCGCGCCTGGGAGCGCGGCGTCGACGAGCTGGCCGAGGAGGACGGCGAGATCGCCGAGTACGTGCGTCAGTTGGAGCAGGCGAAGGACACCGCCGACCTGCCTGAGGCGTCCGGCGAGGCGATCGCGCGTGAGTTCGAGCGGTACCTGCGGCGGCGCGGCGACGACGGCCCCGGCACGAGTTGATCAAGCAATCCGGAGCCGATCAAGCAAACCGGAGCCGATCAAGCAATCCGGAGTTGATCAAGCAAACCGGAGCCGATCAAGCAAACCGGAGCCGATCAAGCAAACCGCGGTCATTGCCTTGTGGATAACTCGGCCTCCCCGCGTCGGTTGTGGATGGCCAAAGCGGGACGAGCACGGAATCCCGCACGCTACGACCCATGTCGTTCTCGCCAACCGACGATCTGCTGGCCGGACCTCTTCTCTTCGACGGCGTGCCCTTCCGGCGGGATGAGGCGCCCGCCACTGGTCTGACACGTCGCCGAATAGCGGCACTTGCCCGTAGCGGGGTGCTACGTCAGATCGTGCGCGGCGTATACCTCGACAGCCGCGTCGACGACACGCTCGACGTCCGGGCTGCCGCGGTCGGGCTTGTCCTGCCCAAGGGCGCTGCACTGGCACGACGAACCGCCGCCTGGCTCTACGGCGTGGACGCGCGCGGTCCGGACGGGCATCTGACCATCCCGGAGGTCGAATGCGTTGTCCCGGTCGGCACGGCGATCGTGCGACGACCAGGGCTTCGGTGCTACGTCGCACCGTTGGAGGAGGATGTCGTCACCTTGCGTGGCGTGCGCGTGACAACTCCGGGGCGAACCGCTGTTGATCTCCTTCGCTGGTGCCCACCGCACCTCGGCCTAGGGGCGGTCGATGCCTTGGCTGCTGCGGGTCTTGTCGTGCCGGACCAGTTGGTCGTCGAGGTCGAGCGCTGGGAGCGCTGCAGGTACGTCGAGAAGGCGCGTCGGTTGGCGGCTCTCGTCGAGCCGTTGACTGAGTCGCAGCCCGAATCCTGGCTGAGGTTGCGGATGATCGACGCCGGCTTTCCGCGCCCGCAGGTACAGATACCGCTCTTGCGCCCGGACGGGAGCGTCCGATACCGACTGGACCTGGGCTATCCGGAACTCATGGCAGCCTTCGAGTATGACGGGTTGGAGTTTCATACGTCGCGGGAGGATCGCGCGCACGATGAATATCGGCGCGATGTGATCCGCCGCGTCTTCGGGTGGCGGCTGACCGTGGTGGGACGCGGCGAGGTGCTGGGTCGGTCGATGAGGCTCGAGTACGCAATTGGCGAGATCCTCGGTATGGAGCCCCAGATTCGGCGGCGCCAGTGGTGAGCCGCAGTGATCCCGGATTGCTTGATCGACCCCGGATTGCTTGATCGACCCCGGATTGCTTGATCGACGCGAGAGAAGCACCACCCCACCGGGTGGAGACGGAAGGCGACGGGGTCAGAGGCGGACGCCGAGCAGCGCATCGGCCAGCCGGGCCACCAGGCCGGTCGCGCCGGGCAGGTCGCCGCCCCGGGCCAGCTGCCGCTCGGCCCAGCGGTCGATAACGGCCACTGCCCCCGGCGCGTCGAGATCGTCCGCCACCCGCGCACGCACCTGAGCCAGTACGGGCTCCGGATCCGGCCCCGACTCGCGGGAGAGCGCGTCGCGCCACCGGACCAGCCGGCGCTCCGCATCGGCCAGGACCTGCGGCGTCCAGTCCCAGTCCGAGCGGTAGTGATGCACCAGGATGGCCAGGCGCACCGCCATCGGATCCACGCCCTCCTCGCGCAATGTCGAGACGAACGCGAGATTGCCCCGCGACTTGCTCATCTTCTCGCCGTTCAGCCGAACCATCCCGGCGTGCGCGTACACCCGCGCGAACGGCCACTTTCCGGTCAGCGCCTGGGCGTGCGATGCGCTCATCTCATGGTGCGGGAAGATCAGGTCGCTGCCGCCGCCCTGGACGTCGAACGCCATCCCGAGGTGCTCCAGCGCGATCGAGCTGCACTCGATGTGCCAGCCGGGACGCCCGCGTCCCAGGCGGCCGCCCTCCCACGCCGGCTCACCCACCCGCTCGCCCCGCCACAGCAAGGCGTCCAGCGCGTGCCGCTTGCCGGGGCGGTCGGGATCACCCCCGCGCTCGGCGAAGAGTGCCAGCATCTCGGCGTCGTCCAGATTGGCCACCGCCCCGAATCGAGGGTCGGCCCGGACGTCGTAATAGACATCGGCGCCGTCGGCCGCGACGGCGTCCGGGGTGTCGACCCGGTACGCGTGCCCGGCCTCCAGCAGCCGCTCGACGGCCTCCGCTACCAGGGGCATGACCTCGGTCACGCCGAGGTAGACGTCCGGTGGCAGCACCCCGAGCGACGCCATGTCAGCACCGAAACGCGCGGTCTCCCGTCCGGCCAGGTCACGCCAGTCGTCACCGGTTGCAGCGGCCCGTTCCAGCAGTGGGTCGTCGATGTCGGTGATGTTCTGCACGTGCAGGACCGTGTGTCCGCCGTCCAGCCAAGCCCGGCGGAGCAGGTCGAACGCGACGTACGTTGCCGCGTGACCAAGGTGCGTGGAGTCGTACGGCGTGATGCCGCAGACGTACATCCGTGCCTGCGGGCCTGGCGCCGAGGGGACCAGCGTGCCCGTCGCCGTGTCGTGCAAGCGCACAGGGATGCCGGTCCCGGGCAGGCGCGGAACGGCGGGAGCGGGCCACGGGATCACGATTGCGAGGGTAACCGGCGATCCCGGGGGCTGGCGCGGCGGCTGCCGAACGCGCGCCGGTGAGCGCGGATTGCTTGATCGACCCCGGATTGCTTGATCGACTCCCCGCGAAGGTGCCGCAGTCAGAAGGCGGGCCATGGGATCGCGGGCCAGCCCCGTGACGGGCGGGGGAAACGCCCTCGCTCCAGCAGGACCGCGGCCCGGGCGGCGGTCCGGTCGACCTCCGCGGCCGACAGCAGGTCGGTCAGCCGTCCGCGCAGCCGCCCATCGTCGGCGAGATCCGCCACCAGCCGAGTCAGCACCTCGCACGCCTCCGCCCCCAGCGGCTCGCCGGCCCAGCCCCACAGCACCGTCCGAAGCTTGTCCTGCACATTGAACGTCAGCCCGTGATCGACGCCGAACACGGCGCCACTGGCATGCCGCAGGACGTGCCCGCCCTTGCGATCGGTGTTGTTGGCGACCGCGTCGAAGATCACCATGCGGCGCAGGGTCACATCGTCGGCATGCGCCAGTACCACGGGCTCGCCGTAGGGCCCCTCGGCATCGAGCACCGACAGCCATCCCTCCGGCAGGCGATCCGGCGCGACGACGTCGACCAACCCCGCACCCAGCTCGCCAGGCAGCGGATCGCCGTCCTCGTCGACTCCCCCGGCGTCCACCCACCACTGCACGCTGCCCAGCCCGAACGGCCCGTCCCGCAGCACCGTCGGCGGCACGAGCCGCCATCCCATGGCATGAGCCAGCTCGTAAGCCGCCGTCTCGCGGCGCGCGAGGGTGCGAGACGGGAAGTCCCATAAGGGCCGCTCCCCCGCCACCGGCTTGTAGACGCAGCCGGCGGTCACTCCGTCGAGCCCGATGACGGCGTACAGCGTGGCGTTGCTGGCGTCGCTCAGCCGGCCACGGACGTCGATCCGCCCGTGGGTCAGCAAGGTCAGCAACTCCCGTTCGTCGGGCAGCGCGACCTCCGCGCCATCGGGGACGGGCGGCGTCACGGCACGACCTCGACGTCAGCGCCGATAGCCGTTGGCCCGCGGGCAGATATGCCCGTCCGGGTCGAGGGGCAGCCCACAGAACGGGCAGGGCGGCCGGCCGGCCGCCACCACGGCGATGGCCCGCTTGGCGAATGCCCGGGCCGCCGCGCCGGTGAGCGAAACCCGCAGCACGCCACCGCTCGCCTCCTCGGCGGCGTCCTCCAGGTCCTCGCTGTCCGTGATGTCCAACCCCGCTTCGAAGCACTCGATGACGACGCGCTGTGCATCACCGTCCCACGCCAGGCTCATGGTTCCGACCTGGAACTCCCGCTCGATGGGTGCTTCGAGCGGCTCGGTGTCCTCCACCGAGCCGGGCGCGATGGCGGGCACCGCCGCGGCCCCGCCGCTGCGCCGCAGCACCTCGTCCAGCAGTTCGTCGACGCGCTCCGCGAGCACGGACACCTGCTGCTTCTCCAACTGAACGGTGGTCCTTCGCCCGCCGCCGCGCGCCTGCAGGAAGAACGTGCGGGATCCCGGCTCCCCGGTGGTGCCGGCGACGAACCGCTCCGGCGGGTCGTATTCGAAGACCTGACGCGGCATGCCTGTGACCCTATGGCGTCGTGGGATGGTGACCTGGCGGACCCCCGACCACGGCGTCGGAGGCGGTGAGGGGTGGCGCCGCCGCCCGCGCCCGCGCTGGACGACGCTTCCGGCGCGGGGCAGGGACCAGCGCGGCGAGATCGCCGCCGGAATCGTTCATCCGCACCGCGAACGGACGCAACGGCGTATACCGCACCGCGGACACCGAGCACGGGTCGACGACGATCCGCTGGAAGGCGTCCAGGTGCATGCCGAGCGCGTCGGCGAGCACGGCCTTGATCACGTCACCGTGGGAAACGGCGAGCCAGACGGCATCCTCGCCGTGCTCGCCCGCCACGCGCGCGTCATGCTCCCGGATCGCGTCCACGGCACGCTGCTGCATCCGCAGCATCGATTCCCCATCCGGACCGGGGAACGTCACGGCCGACGGGTGCGCCTGGACAACCCGCCAGAGCGGGTCCTTCGCGAGCTCCTTCAACGGCCGCCCGGTCCAGTCGCCGTAGCGGCATTCCCCCAGCCGGTCGTCGACCTGAGTGGCCGGACGCGGCGTGTTCCGCGGCCCGGGAACATCGACCAGTTCGGCCGTGGTCTCCAGGCAGCGCTGTAGCGGGCTGGAGACGACGGCGGCCAGCGGGACGACGGCGAGCCGCCGGGCCAGCGCGATGGCCTGCTCGCTGCCCACGTCGTCCAGCCCGATTCCCGGCGTCCAGCCGGCCAGCAGGCCGCCGGTGTTCGCGGCCGTGCGGCCGTGACGGACCAGCAGGACGGTGGGCACGACTGGAAGCCTACGATCCGGCCCTGGCGGCCGCAGCCTCCGCTCGATGTACCCCGGTTTGCTTGATCGACCTCGGTTTGCTTGATCGACCCCGGTTTGCTTGATCGACCCCGGTTTGCTTGATCGACCCCGGTTTGCTTGATCGACGCCGTGATCGGGCGGGTCTCTTCGGTTAGGTGGCGCTCAGCGTCCTGGTCACCAGCAG
>Ga0081539_10001534_pt1 | contig 38671 bp, 33 predicted proteins | sample TabmetS4T2R2_FD_71023 | JGI IMG/M metagenome (GOLD analysis project Ga0081539, IMG submission 71023) | Tabebuia heterophylla rhizosphere microbial communities from the University of Puerto Rico - S4T2R2 | ecosystem: Host-associated > Plants > Roots > Rhizosphere ... | reverse complement strand
CCCGACTCCATAGGCGCCGTAGTCGGTCGCGTTCGCCCAAGCGCTGTCGTCGAAGTTCGGGTCAGTCCAGTTAGCAGGCGCGCTGAGACTGACCTTCCACGTCGTGTTGCTGCCCGTGCGCTGTCCATTAACTCTGAGGTCGGCCAACAACCCCGCAAGCCCACCGGCGTCGGCGGCCCTGATGGCCAGGACGTTCTTGCCGGCCTGCATTGGCATGTTGTTGTAAGTCTGGGCCGTGGGCCAGTGCGCCCCCGAGCCCTTAAAGACGCCGTTGAAATAGAGGTCATAGCTGTTGTCAGCTGTCACGATTGCCGTCGCGTTCTGCGGCGTGCCGAAAGTGACGCGCAGGAAGACCAGGTCGTCCAGGTTGTTGTTCGACGACCATATCCATCTGCCGGGCGTGTCAAGTGGCATGTTCGCGACGTTCGTGCCCCACGGCCCGACTCCATAGGCGCCGTAGTCGGTCGCGTTCGCCCAAGCGCTGTCGTCGAAGTTCGGGTCAGTCCAGTTAGCAGGCGCGCTGAGACTGACCTTCCACGTCGTGTTGCTGCCCGTGCGCTGACCATTAACTCTGAGGTCGGCCAACAGCCCCGCGAGCCCACCGGCGTCCGCGGCCCTGATGGCCAGGACGTTCTTGCCCGCTTGCATTGACATGTTGTAAGTCTGGGCCGTGGGCCAGTCCGCCCCCGAGCCTTTGTAGACGCCGTTGAAATAGAGGTCGTAGCTGTTGTCAGCCGTCACGGTGGCGACCAGTGAGTCCGGCGGCGCACTACCACACGTTGGAAAGCGGAAAGATCCGATCCTCGTGCGCCAGTTGAACTGGCTCGTCGTTGCGTAATACTCAGACGTAAACCAGAAAGTACAATCATCCACCGGATCGACAGTCAGCGCCGCATAGTCGCCCCAGCGATTAAATGTCTCGACTTGACTTCCCGTTCCCGCGAAAAGAGTCGCCTCGCCCTGGCCCAACGTGTTCAGTGGATCCGTCGCGAGCCGTCCCGCATAACGCAACTGCGGGAAGAGCGACGCACTCGAAGCGCTGTAACCGACCGCGATGTTGCCATCGCGATCCATCGCTGCACTTCCCATCCACCGCCACGTCGAATCGGGCTGATACGTGCTCTCCTGATTGACAGTCACCGGACCGTTGGTCACGTTTCGCAACTCGAACCAACGAACACCGGCAACGCTTCCCGAGCTCACCGTGTAGTTTCCGACAACTGACTCGTGCGTGCCGAAATTCCGGTACGCTACTCTGAACATCAGCCGGTCTCCGAGCGCGTCCAGACGAGACGTCGTACCGCTTTGCGGCACACACGATCTCGTCGTCGGACAAAGCTGTGTAAACCCAGCCGCGGCAGGATTGGCGAACACTGTAAAGGTCGAGTTTGCCGGCGTCGCAAAATCCGCGTGGAAATGGAAGATCCTGTAACCACCACCACCGGGCCACTGCACAAACGTCGCTGGTGCACCGGCGGGCGGTAGGGTCGAGCCATCGAGATCCGCTGGCAGGTACGTCCTTTCTGCTGGTCCATTCGTGATGCCTGGTGTGATGAATGTTGCCGGCAAGCCCGAGAGCATCCTCGCCCTGTCTAACGCAAAAGGTTGCGGTCCGAGGAATGCGGTGCCACTCGAGTTGAACACGTTCATGCTCATGTAATAAGCGTCTGGCCAGACACTCAGGTGCGGGTAGTCGAAGAAGTTTGAGCCGAGGTGAAAGTCGTAGCGATGATAAGAGCCGGTCGCATCACCTGTAGTCGATACAGCCACGCATTCATCGGTCGGCACTGAGACACCAGCAAACTGCGAGATGATCCAACGATCGGCGAGTTGGTCGTACATCACCACCGGATCGCCGCGGCCGTTGAATTCACAAACACCACCAAAGCCGCCCCAGACAGTCGAGATGCCTGATGGTCCAAGCAGTGAAGCTCCAGTTGTCTTGTTGAAGACCTGAAAACCTTCGTTGACTATCTGCACGTATTGAGTCGCGCCCACTTCACCGTTCGTATCGGGCGGAGCACAGTTACACGCGACGCCGGGAAACTGCATGCCGTCGAAATTCATATTCGCCGCCGGCATATTGGCCGCGGTGAACTCGTCAGCAGCGATCGTCGTTTGTACCCTGCGATCGGGAACGTCTTTATGTGGATGCGGGATTTTCGGATTCTCGTTAGCCTCTTTCCTCGGCTTGAAGACAGGCATCTGCTTCATTTCGCGGACAGGAGGCGATGTGTCGTTGCGAATCGACTCGCCAACAGTGATGTCAGGTCCACGTCCCTGGACTGGGTTGGTTGAGTTTGCGGTTGCGGCTGACGACTTTGAGGCCTCGATGATTCGAGGAACCATCATGATCGCGCCAAAAAGCAGAGCTGCTGTTGCCAGCATCAGCATTCCGGGTATATTTCGTCTTAACATTTTTACCTCCAGACGGCGAATCATTACGCCGGTAGCGCGAGGTGGTTTTTTAATTGGCCATCATTGTGTAAGACCGGGGAAGTTACATGAGACTTGAAGTTAAGTGAGACCGTCGAGAAGCCTCGCCGACAAAACCGCTTGAGTGGGCGAAGCATACTCCTGTCAATTACAGCGAGTCAACGAATTTTAGTTCTCGATAATTTGTCTGTGAGGAGCCACGAATTGAAGGCCGTCGGAAACGATACCGGCGGCCTTCTCCATCCGAAGTGGTGTTTGTAATTGCTGATCGATCAAACGTCAATACAACGTTTCATTCCTTCTCCAGCCACTTAAGAACAGCATGCTCTACTTCGTGCAAATGATTGTTTGAGAAAACATAATCGACATGACCATACCTGGTCTGAAGTTAACCGTAACGTCTGCTGAGGTCATCAGATTTGCAGTATCAATCATACTTGTCCCAAAGCCTGTTCCGCCTGCAAAAACGATCACAGAGACTGTGAAGCTGTGCAGATTATTTGAAAAGGTTCTCTCGCCGGCCAGACCGCAACTCACGTCTCGAATAGTACGATTAGCGACGTAGTCAACGAACACTGAGATGCTTGCGTGGATCAATGGCTCATTCACAAAAAAGAATTTGTCTTCGGCAACACTGCCGGCCAGAAACTGGTAGCCGGGGCGAGGCGTCGTGGGCGCGAGTGGCGGCGCTGACATCGCAGCAACGAAAGCCCGGTAATTGGTGAAACCGGGAGGAAAGCCGGGCACAGGTGAAGGCCCCGCCGGATCGACGTCCGCCAGCTGGCTAATCAACTAGAAACCCTGTATCCCCTGCGCGTCATAGACCACGCCATGCGCAAGCAGATCATCGAGGCCGCGCAGAAGTTGGTATTAATGTTGCGGACATTGGTGTCCTCATCAAAGAGCGTGCCCTCATTCAGGATTGCGCCTGCAGAAGAGTTGTCGTTTCTTTTCAGCGAAGCAAACTGGCGGTGGCACGGACGCGTCAATTATCGCGTCAGTCATGGAGACATTTATTGCCAGGGCGAATCCACCGGACTGACTGATGAGGATTTGATAGATACCGGAGACACTTGGGATGCGTGGACACGTTCAATTCGCTTCGATGGCGAGAACCAGGCATGAGCCGCCTGCCGTGTCCGGAGGCAGCATCATATGAGCGAACAACAGATGCACTACCCGGTCTCAGCGAGTGCCCTCATTATTGTGATGGCGTCGTTATCGGTCGCGCAAATAACGACTCGATGGACCTTACTCCCGCAAACGCAAGCCGACCATGCGAAGCAACTTTGCTCTCGTCCAGACTCGCCAAAATTTCAAGCGACATGGAAACCAACCGAGGGCGACATTCAAACGATGGAATCTCGTTTGTCACGCCCGGCAACGATCGGTTAGAGCGGGGGCAAGCCCCTCTTCCGGACTTGTTCTATTTTCAGTTGCGCAAATCGTCTAATGGACACTTGAATCAAAAAATAGAACAAGTCAGGAAGAGGGGCTTGCCCCCGCTGGTTGAAAAAGTAACCAGCAACACACTAATGCCCCACTGCGCGACCCGAGTATTCTTGACTCTATACTGCTGAAAATAATATCCTTCCGCCGTATTACAGAACGGTGGGATGGGGTTCCCCAAAGCCTGCCGAATCCTTGCATACTCTCCTGATCAGTGCGGCTATGGCCTTGCTCTCAAGGCCTGGCGATCAAGCGTTGCTGCTGGAAATCAAATTTGCCCTGTTCGGCGGTGACAATGATGAGAAACGTCGAAGACATTCTGGTTTTACCAGAAGCGCCCAGCATAACGAATACAGCCGATCGACGGTTTGTCGTCGATGATTTGGTCTCTGAACTCGACGCTAACGGCATCGTTGTGTTGCCCAATCTGCTGAGCTCGGAGCAACTGCGTAGTATGCAGAAAGCGTTTGCTGTGAAATTGCGGCGAATGCGTTGGAACCATATTGACGGTTATCATAGAACCGAACTCTATCGACACATGGTCGAAGATGTGCTGCTGCTCGATCAGGGTTTTGTTGATCTCGCGCTGCATCCGTTGGTCAAAGACATCCTGAACAGTTATATGGGCACGAACTACGAGCTTACGGAGGCAAAAGGGTGGAAATCGTTGCCCACTACCCGCGACTTTCACGGATGGCACGCTGATGCCTGGTATGACGAGACGTCGGCATCCGAGATTTATCGGGAAGTTAAGCTTGCCTTCTACCTCACTGATGTGCGCACGGGTGCCTTCAATTACATAAAGGGCAGCCATCGTCAGCAACATCCGCGTATACTGAAAAAACACGAAGTTAATGAGCTACCCGTGTCGCGTTTAGTTGAGCTGAAGGGCCCGGCCGGTACGGCCTTTCTGTTTGACAGTTCGGGAATTCATCGCCAGGGCATGCCCATACTCGAGCCGCGACAGGCGCTCTTTTATAATTACCATGACCCGCAAGTCCGACTGGATCAGGAAAATATAACGTATTACCGCTATCATCCACTTATCCTAAATGCGGCATTGCTGGGAAATCTTTCCGCCGAGGACCAGCGGATTCTGGGTTTCGGAAACAAGACGAACTTTCAACCGGCGTTCGAGCAACCGGCCCGAACACCGATTGGCTACAAAACCTTTAACGCCGCCTTTAATGCGCAACTTCGCATTGGAAACCTAACTGAACGAATTGGGGCAAGATTGAGACGAGTGCTTCGCATGTCTCCCAAGTCCTAGATTGGCGGCTACGCCCAGCATGCGGACAGTAGTATCAGTATTTGAAGTTGAACCGCTCCGCATTGGCGGAACGGAAACCTTTGCGCGCGAGTTGTCGTGTCAGCTTGCGGAGCGTGGCTGGAAGAGTGTGCTGTGTTTTCAATCGGAACCAACTGGAGAAGTGAAACGCTTTCTCGACCTGCCAAACGTGACGATCAAGGTTTATGCGGGGCCATTAGATGGCACTTTCAAAGCGGGAAAAGGCATTGCCAGGATCATTCGGGATTATCGTCCGGAGATTCTCCACCTGCATTTCTTCAGCTTTATTAATCCTTATTCGTGGATTGCGCGTTTCCAGTCCGTAAAACAAGTATTCTTTACAGACCACCATTCACGTCCTTACGGCTACGTTGCAACGTGCGCCCCTCTATGGAAGCGGGCGATAGGACGAGTTGTAAATGAACCACTCACCAAAGTGATTTGTGTCAGCAACTACGGCCACTTATGTATGTCGTCGTTTGGCTCGTTACCACGGGATCGCTTTCAGATGATTTACAACGGTGTCGACCTTTCACGTGTTAAATCCGATCCGCAACGGGCTGTGGATTTCCGCCGGCGTTATTCAATTCCGTTGGATCGGTCGATTGTGACCCAGGTGAGCTGGATAATTCCCGAGAAAGGAATCATGGATTTTCTCGAGGCTGCGCGTCTCGTTGTTAGCCAGAATCGCAATGTTCAGTTTGTCGTTGTCGGCGACGGGAATTATCGCGAGGAGTATATGAAGCGCGCGGTTGAAATGGGGATTGAAGATCGCGTGACCTGGACCGGGATAGTTGAGGATCCGTTTGGCGAAGGCGTTTTCGAAGCGGCAGATGTAGTCTGCCAATTCTCACGTTGGGAAGAAGTGTTTGGATGGATGATTGCCGAGGCGATGGCCCACGGCAAACCGGTGGTAACCACGCGTGTGGGTGGAATACCCGAGTTGGTCCAGGACCAGGAGTCCGGATACCTCGTAGATCGTGGTGACACCAAGGCAATGGCAAACAGGATTTTGACCCTGCTGAATGATGCGTCGCTACGTGAGCAGATGGGCAGTAAAGGTAAGGACATCGCGCGGCAGAAATTTAGTCTTCGTAAAAACGTCGCCAAGCTGATCGCGTCTTACAACCTTGAAGAGTGTCGTTCAGCCGCCGAGGATGTTCGCGTAGGACGATTAAAGGAGGGTCTGTTATGAAGTTTGTTCCGTGGCTTTGGCGCCTGGTCAGCGACGCGGGTTTGATATTAAGACGGGGTCACTCGCATGGCCGGTTTCGGGTGCTGCGAACGTTCGTCAAGATCGAGCTCAAGAGTTACTTTTTGGCGGGACTGCTGAAGCGACGGATGACGCGGGAATCAATCTTTGGCTACGAGGTTCACTTCTTCGATTACCACGTATTTGCCACGCTTTTCGAGGAGCTCTACGTTGCCGAAGTCTATTACTTTTCGACCACGTCGCCTGCGCCATTAATCGTCGACTGTGGTAGCAATATCGGTTTGGCGGTTCTTTATTTCAAACGTCTTTATCCAAAGTGCAGAGTCATTGCTTTTGAACCGGATCGGGCGACTTTTGAGATGCTCGAGCGTAACGTCAGAGCAAACAATCTGGCTGATGTGACGCTCGTACAAAAAGCGCTGTATGATTCCGTCGGCTCGGTTCCCTTTTTCGTCTCGCCCGAGCAGCCAGGCCTTCTCGTACAAAGCACTAGGAAAGAGAATCTTGCGAGCAGTCGAGAGACGATGGTCGAGACGGAGACGCTTTCAACGTATGTGAATGAGCCGGTTGACTTCCTGAAGATGGACATTGAAGGGGCCGAGGACCACGTACTGAAGGATCTTAAGGAGACCGGCAAGTTAGCTCTCGTGCGCGAGATCGTACTTGAATACCATCATCACCTCACTCCGCGTGAAGACAAGCTTGGGGTCTTTCTGAAGACTCTGGAGCAAACCAACTTCGGCTATCAGCTCAAGGCCGCCCTGGTCCCTCCCTTCCGAAAAGGAGAATTCCAGGCCCTCATACTCTATGCCTACCAACTGAACCACGCCTGATGCTCACTTGTTAACCTGTGCGGCGGATGTGCCAAGAAGTAGCTTGCAACAGCGACACGGCAAGAGCTCAAGTAGGTCCTACATCAATCAGATGTGCAATTTAGCTTGCAGCCGAGCGAATATGCGCCGTTCGACATGACCGTCGAAGACTGGAAGCAGCGCGTCGACGACCTGCCGTCCACGCCGCGTTGAAGGACTTAGGTCTGGCACACTAAGAACCAGGCTAGCATTCGCGCCGCATTTCTGTCGTTGGCGTCGAAAGAAAGTTGCGATGATTGCCCACTGTGCGGAGTCAACATCTTCACAAGAAATTCCAGGACGAGCCGTTCAGTAAGCCGCTCATCAGAACTTTGATTCCGTGCATGAATTTCTCGAATGATCTGGCATCCTGCGAAACAATGACATTCTCTTTCACAAAGTGGATTTCCAGATCGAGCTCGTCAATGCCGGCGATCTGACCCCGTCGTTGCAGCGGACTCGCTTCGCTTACCCATACGGATGACGCTGTGTGTGACAAGGCGCTATGACAGTGCGGGTGGATCGGTGATAGCAATTTTGTAGCAATCACGAAACGTTCCTACCATTAATCTCATACATAACGGAATTGCCGGACACACAGACGATGATTTGCACCCGCGTCTGAACCGGCCAGCCCCCCAACCCGCGCACAAGCGCGAAAGGAGAAGGTATGAAGAACTCTAACGCACCTCAGAATCAGACCACGCGTCGCATCCTGGCCATCGCGTGCGCCACCGCTCTCGCCGTAGCTTTCATGGCCGCGCTGCGGCAACCCGCCCACGCGCAAAGAATCGCCAACGAGCTGATGCTCGTTAACGCCAAGACCGGCAAGTGCCTGACAATCGCCGGGGGCATGAGCACCGACAACAACGTGACGGCTCTTCAGTTCGACTGCGACAGCCATCCGTCACGCCGCTGGACGCTGAAAATGACCGGCGACAACATCTACCAGATCAAGAACGTGCAGACGGGGAAGTGCCTGACAATTGCCGGGGGCGTGAGCACCGACAATAACGTGACGGCTCTTCAGTTCGACTGCGACAGCCATCCGTCGCGCACCTGGAGGATCAGCGACGTGACGGGCAGCGGCGTCTATCAGATCAGGAACGTGCAGACCAACAAGTGCCTGACGATTGCCGGCGGCGTGAGCACCGACAACAACGTGACGGCTCTTCAGTTCAACTGCGACAGTGATCTGTCGCGCCGCTGGACGATCAGGCTGAAGCTGTAGGGAGGGCGAAACTGAGGATTTCTGAGGTTGCCTTAAAAAAGAAGTTGCGAAGACTGTCCACTATGTGGAGCGTTCTCGAGTAAAGCGAGGTTGCTCAAACACCAACCTCGTTCAACTTTTGACCTTTTTGAAGAAAGACCTACTCATGAAATCAACTCCTCATGGCCTCCCCAAAGCTGCCCTACTTCTGTTTGTAACTATCATCGTTTTCCTGGTGTCTCCGATCACTGGCAATTGTCAATACTTTCAATTGCCGGGAACTTTTTCGTATTCGATTAATACTCGCCATAACCAGGTCTTCGATATCAGCCCTGATGGGAAGATCGCTATTGCGTTAACAAACGATCCGGTTAGTTTCCAACCGGCATTTCTCATTACCTTCGATCCTATTCTGAGTACCGAGTTTGACCATAAGTCTTTCGGGTTTGGACCAATAGACGTGCGTATGGCGCAAGTGGGAAACAAACTGCGGGCTGTGGTTCCTACTTGCTACCGAAGCACCATCACAGCGCGCCATCGCTCTCGACGCACTGATGCTGCGCGAGCCTTTTCTTTTGAACAATCCGTCTTATCTGGGAACAGACAAAAGAGCCCGCATAAGTTTTATTCACCTTGAATCTGATTTTGACACCCGGGCTCGTTGTGACGGCAGAAGCCGTGGACAGCCAGCAAAGTGGTCCACCAGTTTCCGGTCGAGTCCGTCCAAAACGTGCCAAACTTTCTGGCAATGGTTCCAGAGGAGCCTTTCCTGACGCAGATAGTTTTAAAACTTTCCGAAGGAATTGTGAGTGCGGGTGATTTGCAGGTAAGTCTTAAGGCGCGCAACAAGACAAGCCACCAGGTGTTGACATCTGTCAAACCTTAAGAGTTTGCTTCTCTTGCATGGTTGCTCAGAAATTCCTCATGATCGAAATGGCTTAATCAACGGCAGTTGCCGAAACTTTTTAGTCATTGCTGACATAATTACTGGAAGCCAAATTCCTTTCCGCTCTATGTGCTGAACCTGTTAACGGAGGGCAACGTGGCCGCAGCAACTTCCTATAAGTCTAAGGCAACCACGAGGCGGCGAGTCCAGCAACGGTCTAAGCCACCGCTTGATGTCAAAAAACTCAGCCGGACAACGATCCGTCCACCGACGCACGACGTGCCGCTCGACTCGTTCACCGAACGAAAGACTGTGCTGGCCCTATCGGTCGACGAGGATGGACCACCGTTGGTCAAGACTCTGTTGACCAAGTGCGGACGCGGTGCAGCAGCGAGGTGGCAAGTGGAACTCGTTGTCGGCGGACGCGAGTTGCACCCAGTCCCGCCTCCTCCACTTCAGAAGCGGCTGATCCCGACGCGGCAACTCGCACGCGTGGCTATTGATGCCATGCCCGCCTCAATGCCAGCGATCGACGTTGCCAAGGTCGCGGTCCGACCGCGTACCCGACGCGTGCCGAAGCTCCCGCAAATGAAGTTCGGCAAACTGCGGTACGACCCGACCACCATCTTCGCGCCGGACGGGCGTCGCGCCTACTACGACACCACCTATCCGTGGCGGTGTCTGGTTCGCATCGTGACGCCGCGCGGCTGGTCGGGCAGCGGCGTGCTCATCGGGCCGCGCCATGTATTGACGGCAAGCCATAGCGTCGACTGGACACCGGGTTGGATGACGGTTTACGTGATGTACTCAAACACCGAGTGGCTGGCCTCGGCGAACGGAACGTGGGCGTACGCGGCGACCAGGGTGAGCTCGAGCAGCTACTCGGCCGATCTTGGCGACGAAGACTACGCGGTCATCGTGCTCGATCAACCGATCGGGCTGACGTATGGCTGGCTGGGGAGCCGCACTTATGACAACCGCTGGGACGACGCCACGACCAACTGGCACAGCATCGGCTACCCGCAGGACTGGAGTGGCAGCGGCGAGATCGCGGCATGGCAGACCGGCTTCGCGCTCAACGAGCTCGACTCCGCCTCTGGGCCAACGCGGCTGATCCGAAGCAATACGTTTGACAACTGGCCTGGCCAGTCCGGGAGCCCGATCTTTGGTTTCTGGTCCGATGGACCTTACGCCGTCGGCGTTGTGTCGGGACAGGCGTCAGACTTCAACTACATCGCCGGTGGAAGCATGCTGCCCACGCTGGTGCGACAAGCCTGGGACGAGCACCCGTAACCGAAGATTGTCCACGGTGGGAGCAATGACTTTGATTCACAACAGCCATGTCCTTATCAGCTTAGTTAATAGTCACAACCAAGTTACGGTTTACTCACATCAAACAGCACAACGGTAACAATTGAAGGAGGTGTCATGCAGTCTTTTCAATTCTTCGCTTTTGTGCCAGGGCGCACCTCAAAACTCTATCGGATTCTCTCCACGATTACGCTGGCGTTATTAATTCAGCTCGTCCCCATGCTTCGCGATGCTCACGCGCAAACGACGCAGCGTGGGCCGTTGAAATTCGATGCGCTAACACCAGAGGAACGCGAGTTAGCCACCCGCTTAGCTGAAGCAGATCCTCGAAGCAAACGACTGCGCGGAACGGGCCGCCAACTGTTGATTTCCGTCGAATTGGCGACACCAAAAACGACTGACGAAAATAGCCGTCATGCTGAAGTGCTTTATTACCGTTACGATGGCAATCAAGGCGTACTGACACTGGTTAACTTGCAACAGCGGACAGTGCTGGAAACCGTAGCTATCGACGGAAATAGCGTGCCTTTGTCGAACGAAGAGGTCAACCAGGCGCTCAACATCGCACTCCAAAACAGCACCCTCGTAAATCTTCTTGGCCCGAACTATCAGCAATATCGGGTCAGGACTGAGAGTGCCCGTGAAGGAGAGCCCAACAGTGTCGAAGCTTTGCGGATACTCGCCACTTCACGTAGTGACCGATGTTACCGGCATCGTTGTGTGTCGCTGCTCTTCCGGCAGGGAGATACTTTTTTAACCGGCACCTCAGTCATTGTCGATCTTACTGCGCAGAATGTGCGCGTCGAACAACTCGCACCCAGGCGTCACCCCTAAGAAGGAGGACAAGATGAAACTGAGAAAGAACCTCACCCTTAGTCTGTTTTCGCTATTCGCTGGTTTACTAATATGGATTCAGCCGACAACCGTGCACGCGCAATGCTCCGCACCGTTCTTCATTGAGCAGCGGTTTCCGACCAATAATGCTCTGCCCGAAGAGACTCGATGGCGGTTTTGCTGGCAGCGCGTTACCAAGAATGGTTTAGTTATCAACGCAGCCTACTTTCGAAAGTCTCCAAACTCTCCCTGGGTTCAGGTAATCTATGACGCCCGCGTGATTGAGTTGTTTGTGCCTTATCACTCCGGCTCGCCGCGCTTTCTCGACATGAGCAGCTTCAACTTTTCGCTCTTCCCGTTGACGTCTAAACATTGTCCACAATCGGCTGGTGGCACTTTGCTCGATAACAACTATGTTTGCAAACAAGTGCGTGATCGAGGACTGGCGTGGACAAATTACGGCAACGTGCGTCGCGGCGAGGAAGTTCTCGTGTGGGGCGGCATCGGTGCGGGCAATTACAACTACATTATCGAGTGGACGTTTCGTGATGATGGCGTGGTGCTCGGCCAGGTAGGGGCGACCGCAACAAACTATCCTCCTCAACCCTTCGAAACGCATATGCACGGAATCTACTGGCGATTGGATATCGACCTTAACGGCTTCCCCGGTGATTCGGTTGAGAGAGTCTCGCACGTCGAAAGTGGATTAACTGCCAGTGATCCTGCGACCCTGATCAGAAGTGAGAGCAGGTTCCAATGGAATCCGCTTGCGTTCACGTCTCTACGGATCCACGATGCAACGCTGAAGAATGCTCAGGGACATGCTTCCGGTTACGACCTGATGCCCCTGCGCACGGGCACTCCGCTACACCAGGAGGATTTCACCAAGAATGCCTTCACCGTAACAAAATATAAATTCACCGAGATGCACGTCCCATCGCTGCCAACCTACATTGTCCCAGCCGAACCCGTAGCGAACTCCGATACGGTGGTCTGGTATTACAGCGCGGCGCATCACATACCCCGCGATGAGGACGGCCGGTATGTCAACAATAACTTTCAACCTACTGTGGCTCAGGTTATGTGGACAGGTTTTATGCTCAAACCGCACGATCTCTTCGATAGCACACCACTGTATCCCTGAAAACACTGACCGCTGTTCGTTGGAATGCACTCGGACTGTTTCGCGTCCCAAACGAATTGGACGCTGTCGTCGGTGGCCTCGACACTCCGATCTACGTTGGCCACGACGGTTGTTCCGCATGAGACGCCTGGCATGGGGCGTTGGCCGGTGGATCAAATCGAATTCTGATCTGAGCGTCTGACTTGGCAAATACACGGCTCAAGGTAGAGAATGATTTGCCTTTCAAATCCAACTCTACTGGAGACTCCCATGCCACAAACTACAACTAATTACCCCGGGCAAATTGACTTCCCCACGGCAACAGAAGGGCCGTTTCAAGGCATTATCTATGGTGAACCCTGTAGTCTGGAGATTCGTTATAACTCGGACCTGGTACCAGCCGAAGGTCCATACGAATACATGACGAATGGAGGAGCTGATGGCTATATCGATCTCTTGATTGTGGATCAGAACTATATCGCCAACACAGATAACAGCGGCAATCCGGGATGGCCCATCATTCAATTCAATGACGGACAATTTATTGGGCTCAGCTTCTACGCAGCGGAGTCAGACCTTCCTTATGTATTTTCAGTCAACGGACTCGATTGGAATATTGTTGATACCACGACCGATCAAGTCATGGCCAGCGGTACGATCAGTAACCAGCCCATCTCATCGTGAGCAACGTCACTGTATAACGTGAGACCTTAGCAAGAGGCCACCCCGCAAAGGTGGCCTCAAGCTTTAATAACGATCTGTTTCTGAAACAGTCGATTAGTGGACGCACGACTTGGGCATCAGAACACCCGCTCGAGCTATCGGCGCTCCGGAATACTTGCACAGGTGATGCGATACCAGAGTGTGCTCGAAATGGCAAACATATGCGATGCGCAGCGCCAACGGCGCGGAATATGAAAGCCAGGGACAAGCGCGTAGCGCGTCGCCCCTAGTGACCAGCAACACACAAAATCAAGGCCTGAAAGGCCGAAATACACTCGCGCAATTTCGCCCTTTTCAGGGCTGGTATGGATTTATGTCGGTTTACCAGGGGCGACGCGCTACGCGCTTGCCCCTGGCTTTCATATCCCGCGCCGTTGGCGCTTTGCTGCGCGCTCGCCTGGCTTTCATATCCCGCGCCGTTGGCGCTTTGCTGCGCGCTCGCCTGGCTTTCATATTCCGCGCCGTTGGTGCTTTGCGGCCCGCTCGCCTGGCTTTCATATCCCGCGCCGTTGGCGCTTTGCGGCCCGCTCGCCTGGCTTTCATATTCCGCGCCGTTGGCGCTTTGCTGCGCGCTCGCCTGGCTTTCACATTCCGCGACGTTGGCGGTTCGCTTCGCGCTGCTCCTGACTCTGAAACACTTTCTCACTTCTTCCAATTCATGACTGTAAGACAAGTTTCGCAGCCAATTGGAGAGGTGAATCATGAAAGTTGATCAGAACATCACTAACGCAAAGAAATCTGCCGTTGAAGATCTCTTGAAACGCCCGGGTGTCACGGGAGTGGACACCGGCTTCAAGATCATCGGCGGCGAGCGCACTGACCAGATCGTTATCCGCGTGTTCGTCAAAGAAAAGAAGAACGTGCCCGAAACGGAGCGGATACCACAAACGCTTAGCGGCATCCCCACCGATATTATCCAGAGCGATCCGCAGTTACTGAACGGGTTCCTGAATCCCGTTCAAGGCGGGCTGATCATCGAAGACTCAAACAACAAGCACGGCACGGGCGGGATGGTGGTTTTCAACGGCTTTCAGGGCGTGGGCCAGCCTATGCTGCTTACCTGCCACCACGTTGTTGCAGGCAGCGACGGCCGCCTCGTACGAGGGTCAGTCATGTACCAGCCGAATCCGCCCAAGCCTCCCTTTCCACCGGAGCGACGCGTCGGGCTGGTCGAACGTGGATTGTTTAATGGCGTGGTAGACGCCGCTGTCGTGTCGATCAACTGGCCCGACATCTCCGGTCAGATCCTCGACATTGGCCCAATCAAAGGTGTAGACCATGCCACTTTGAATATGCGCGTCCGAAAACATGGAGGAGCCACGAACCTTACGAGTGGAACCGTGACCGGTGTTGACGCCGATCTGTTAATCGCGAATCCTACGGGTATCACACGCTTCACGAATCAGATCTCAATTGCAGGAGATCAGGTGAACCCGAGATTTGCTTTGCCTAGCGACTCCGGTTCAGTGGTCGTCAATGAAACTGGGAACGTGGTCGCAATGGTTTTCGCCGGCGATCTTGGTGCTGGAACAATGACCTATGCCAATCACATCACCGCAATTTTGAATGCGTTGGATGTGGGGGTCTACAATCCGGACACCGAACCCGTTGGTTTTTTCCGAAGCAGGAACGTTTCCACAGGCGACCATTACTACACAACCAATTGGCGGGAGGTCTTTGCAACTAATGGCTTCGGGTGGCAGTTCGAGCGCATGGAATGTGCGGTCCATCGCTCTCCTCAACCGGGAACGATTCCGCTGTATGCATACTATAACGATGCCAATCACGATCACTTTTACACGACCAACTTCGGTGAGCTGGGAAGTGGGGGTGGAGATTGGAGATACGATGGGCCCATTGCTTACGTCTATGGTTCCGAGCAGCCAGGTACGATACCGCTGCATCGATATCTCTCGACCGATGGCGTTCATCACTTCTACAGCACGGATCTTAGAGAACTCGGCGCCGGCGGCGAGCATTGGAGATACGAGGCGATTCAGTGTTGGGTGCATCCAAAACCGATACCCCATGACTCAAAACCTCAGAGCGGCTCTGGCCACTTCTGATGATGGATGAGGCATGACCAAGCTCTCGATTCCGTTGCACTGAATTTGAGAAATGAACCTCACTATTGACGACTGTAGCGCCGAGTTAACTTGGCCCGCGTTCGGCAATAGAAAACATCTATCAAATTGGACAACGGAATCGAGGAGCTATCGAGAACTCACAAGGAAACCCCAAGCCACAAGCTTAACACCCGCAGGTTTATTAAAACCTGCGGGTGTTCTGCTTGACTGATGGTTCTATTAGCCGCGCAGCATCAGTTGCCGGTGACTAAGAAGACATCCCACACCCAACGTTCAAGCTTTGCGCCGCGAGTGTTTTTTACTTTAGTGCGATAACGGAACTGATTGCCGTATTCATCGGTCCGTTTCGATTCTTTGTATTTCATGTCTATCGCTGCTATCCCGAGTTCTGGCAAAGTGTGTAGCTCAGAAACCTCTGAGATGCCGTTGTGATTTGTGTCTTGCCACAGGCGCAACGATGAACAAATCCCATCTCGATAGTCGATGACGCCATCATTGTTACCGCCCTTAGCCGGCTTGTCGTACTCGGCGAGGGCAAGGAAGCCGTTTCGCTCTTCACCAGACGGCGGCGAAGGTTGAGGCGAGTGGTTTCCGAACAATTCCTGCCCGTTATCGATCACGCCGTTGCCGTTCCGGTCTAAGACGAGCCAAGCGTCATCTGAGCCGGGAGATGTCCACGCGAGTCTTTTTGGTACTCCGCTGGCAGCGATATCAAAGTTTACGCCGCCGGCAGCATCAGTTAATGAAAATCCGTTGCCACTAATGTCTACGACAACTGGTGAATTGGGATCGTAAGTTAAATCCCTGCATACGCCACTAACACAACTCAGTCCGTCGCAACAGGGATTAAGCGCGCTACACGAGTCCCCTTCCTCGGGACAAGGTGGTGGGCATGAGAAATCAAAATCGAGCCTGGAATGCGACGTGGTGGCCGTCGAGCACTGCGAGGATCCCTGGCCTTTCCATTCACAAGGGCTCACAACTGTATTCGACGAGAGAAATCCGGTAAAACCATCGCCAAAGTCAATTCTAGTAATGCAATTAGAGTTTTGACCGCTACAGACAACTTCAATGTGGCCTCCGTCTCCTTCGCAGTGGACAAACATCGGTGGCTCGGGCCGCAGCGCATCAGCGAGCTTGAAGGAGGCTGGTAAGAATGAAAATGCCTGGTCCAATGGGCCATTGCGTTTCATAGCTTGGGGCTGATCGACGGGAACCCACTTGCCTGGCGTTGCTGAGTCGGGGTGAAGCATCTTGCCGCGGTACCACTGCAACTCGTCGCTGAAAATCACGGCATCGAGTGAGAAGCTTACAACCATCTGGCTCATATTTATGCCCCGGTTTTCAGCATCCGCGAACATTTGATTCAACGCACTCGGGGTGGCCACTATCTCGACCTCGCCTCCCGGTGCTAATGGGTCGCGCCAAAGGTCTCTTGATGTCAGCCGCACGCTGAAGCTCATGGGATAGCCGGCGGGTTTGAAGAAGAGGTAGGCGCGCAGGCCATAGACAGGCTTGTCGGACGTATTACGCACCGTGATTGATATGCGCTTGTACCAGTCGTCTTTTTCCTTGAATTTCACTGTGTCCAGGCCCCACTTACTCTTGTTGTCTTTGAATTTTTGTTTGATGAGGCTCTTAACAGACTGCGGGCCGATATTGAGCTTAACCAGCTCCAGGGGTTCGTTGGGGTATTTTTCGATCTCCAACACTTTATCGGTTTCTTGTGGCTGAACTGCCGCATGGCTGCCCTCGTTTGCAACCCAGACTGCGAGAACAAGAACCAACACAGCTACAGTTATCGACAGATAAGGTTTTAAATAGGTCATGGCTGCCCTCCAAAGATTGAGTTCTCTGGGCCAAAGGGAGCATGCTCTGAGCGGAAGGATGCTGAGTCTGTCCTACTTACCGGCTAAAGTCAATGTAAACATGTCACTGATTTTTGCTGTCGGTCCCATTCCGAGTCTTTGCCCACTGCGACTCTGTCCACCATCAACTCAGACTAGGGGATATTCTGTTACAAGGTAGCAGCCGGTTCTGTGATAGTATCAAGCACCCGATATACAGTTGTTGCGCCCGCTCAATAAAGTTCACTGTTGCTGATCGCTGAACTCATTGGGTATCTCAGTTGTCAGCTTCAGAAAGACAATGAATTAAATCGCAGCTGTCCTCTTCTCACATCTCTTCGTGAAACTCGGTTTGGCAAGCACTGATAGGATGTGAGGGAGGGCCTTCTCTAGAAAGGAGTCCTCAGATGTTTTTAGTCTCTCGCCGCCGATTGGGATTTTTCCTGATTCTTCTTCTCGTCATGTCACTACTTCTAATGCCAGCTTCTCCGGCAAGCATTCGCCGTTAAATCTCGCTGGCAGTATCGCGTCGGCAGATGCATCGACGCCAAGATCATACAGTGAGTTCATCGAAGGTGCGTATTTAGGAGCACTCGGACGTTTTCCGTCATGTTTCGAAGAGCAAGCCGAATACGATGCACTCTCCAATGCAGCCGCAGCGGGCACTCTGCGCCAGGAGGCAGAGCGCTTCGTCAGCACGCTTTTTGAGACACAGGCATCGTTTGACGATCCTGGTGGAGCTTACTGCCAGTCGTCTGGATATGAAGCGCGCAACCCCGCGTTCTGCGATCCGTTTATCAACGCATCCTCGGATGCGTTCATTACCGATCTTTATCACGCGTTTTTACTGCGTGACCCCGAGCCGGATGGATTTAACGGCTGGATGAATATAATTCCGACAGCGGGGCGCAAAGAGGTACTCAACGGATTCCGGTTCAGCGTCGAGTTTGGAATCCTGGTCGATGCGCTCTACGCTGGGGTACGTCCCACCTGCGGACCGGAAGATGGGGGCGATCCATGTGAGCGGGGCTCGTTGTTCTTCGCGCGACTCTGTCGGTAGGTGTCTACTCACGAGTTGCGAAGATTGTTCACGGTGAAAGCATTTTCAGATGACTTAACACAAGAGGCCGCCTGCAAAGGTGGCCTTTTGATTTCCGTGACTTGCCCGATGAGTTGACCGCGCGGAAATGAGATCCGCTACTTACCAACCACTCGTTAGCGACATATGAAATGGGGCAGACAGTTTGACTTGGGGCGAGGTTTCGGCATAGAAAACATCTATCAAATCCAACAACGGAATCGAGGAGCTATCCGAGATGAATAAGCGAATCCTGGCGATCGTTTCGTTCGCAGCGGTACTTAGTTTCGCACTCGCGTGTATAAACACTCCAACCAACGTGAACACGAGCTCGGAGACGGCCAGCAGCTCAGCTCCGGCTGAGTTGAAGCCCGCCTTCGACGCAATCACCGCAGACGGCATCCTGCAACACACCAAAGTTTTGTCAGCGGATAAGTACGAAGGGCGTGGTCCAGGAACAAAGGGTGAAGAGCTGACCGTCAAATATCTAACCGAACAGTATCAACGCCTGGGATTGAAGCCCGGGAATCCCGATGGCACGTATATTCAGAAGGTGCCGCTGGTCGGATTCACGGGCGAGCCAACAGTTTCATTCACGGTCGGAGGTAAGCAACTGAACCTGACGTTTCCAACAGACTACGTTGCGGTTTCACGCCGGTTCGTTCCTGAATCAAAGGTTGAAAATTCCGACATGGTCTTTGTTGGTTATGGCGTGGTCGCGCCGGAGTATGGTTGGGACGATTACAAAGGTCTGGACGTGCGCGGCAAGACGATCGTGATGCTGATCAACGATCCACAGGTTCCAGACGCGAGCGACCCGTCGAAACTCGATGACAAGATGTTCAAGGGCAAGGCTATGACGTACTACGGCCGTTGGACCTACAAATATGAGATCGCAGCGCAGAAAGGCGCCGCCGCCGCGGTGATCGTTCATGAAACCGGACCGGCTGGTTATCCATACGAAGTTGTTTCCGGGAGTTGGTCTCGTGAGAACTTCGACATTCAGACGCCCGACAAGAACATGGGACGTGCGGCAGTGGAATCATGGATCACGACCGAGCGCGCGAAGGAGTTGTTTACTGCCAGTGGCCAGGACTTTGACGCACTGAAAAAAGCTGCTCTCTCGAAGGACTTCAAGCCCGTCGCTCTGAATGCGAAAGCAAACATGACGGTCAAGAACACGTTGCGTGAAATCAATTCGAATAACGTCATCGGCAAGCTGGAAGGATCTGATCCGGCGCTGAAGAACGAGTATGTTATCTACACGGCACACTGGGATCACCTGGGCCGCGATCCAAAACTCGCTGGGGATCAGATTTACAATGGCGCGCTCGATAATGCTTCAGGCGTCGCCGCAATGCTCGAGATTGCTGAGGCATTCACGAAACTCGCCACACCTCCTAAACGATCGATTTTGTTTCTTGCAGTGACGGCCGAAGAGAAAGGGTTACTCGGAGCGAAGTATTACGCTGAGAATCCTCTCTACCCGCTGAACAAAACGCTCGCGAACATCAACATGGATGGCGTCAATCAGTGGGGCAGGACCACGGACATTACCATGGTGGGCGACGACAACAGCACCTTGATCGACTTGCTGCGTGAAGCCGCCACGTCACAGAAGCGCGTAGTGAATCCGGATCCGGAATCAGAGAAAGGCTTTTACTATCGCTCGGATCATTTCGAATTCGCGAAACAGGGAGTTCCGGCGCTCTACCCCGATTCCGGGATCAAGTACGAAGGGAAAGATGAGGCGTTCAGCAAACAGAAGCGCGACGAATACACGGAGAAGGACTATCACAAAGTTTCCGACGAGATTAAACCTGACTGGGATCTCACGGGAGCAGTTGACGACGCGCAGTTGCTGACGATGATTGGATATCGAGTGGCGCAAGGCGACAAGTTTCCGGAGTGGAAAGCGGGATCAGAGTTCAAAGCGAAGCGTGACGCGATGATGAAGGGCAGCTAGCAGTCGTGCCGAGTAGGCACAGTACCGAGCGCGGTAGCGCCGGGTCAAAGTCACGCTTTGGATGAATACGCCGAAGGCGTTCGCTAATTTTAGCCCAGGGTTCGAGCATCGCAAGAACCTTGGGGGATAAGTTCAAATTGCGACTAAACCCTGAAAGGGTTAACTGGTTGGCGAACCCTGTCAGGGTTTAATGGCTATTCAATGCTCTAATCCCAGGGTTGTCGCTACGCTCCAACCTCTAGGCTGAAATTAGCGAACGCCTTCGGCGTAGTTCCCTGCCTATTTCGGCCTTTCAGGCCTTGGTCTCGCGTGCTCGTGGTAACCCAGGGCGACGCGCTGCGCGCTTGCCCTGGGCTTTTATATATCGCGCCGTTGGCGCTCCGTTCCGACTTTGAGGCAAAGCCGCTCAGCGACGGAACTTCGGAGCATATTCGGGTGTCAAATTGCCATGACGCGCCTGCTCCTCCTGGTCATTGTTGTTGCAACTTTCGGCGGTTGCGCTCGACCCGGTGATCACCCGATCAGCCCGAACTGTGAGTGGATCGAATCTGATCATCGTACGTTGAACCTCACAACGTACGCGGATCGACGTCACCTCCGCTTCGACGCTGTCACTGCCGAAGACATGGCCATACGCTGGGCCGATCAGCGTTTTGGACTTCGACCTGAGTGGTACCAGCGATGCCAGCAATGTATGGAGACGCTGTTCACGGGTCTCGCGCAGACTCATGGCGTTGACGTCTCCACTGTTCGTCAATACAGCCGCAAGCGAGACGTTGTGGTAGACGCCACAGTAATTCTTGGCTTTGCTTTTATTTACTCGGTGGTGGCGTATCGTTTTGCGGGTCGCATCAGAAAACGATTTCCGCCGGGCGAACCCGGTTTCTGGGTGATGGCGCTGACTATGGCAGGCGGTGTTAGTTTAACGGGAGTGCTAATCGGGATCTTCGGGTCAATCATCGTTGAAGAATATACGCTGAACACCGCGCACCTGAGTTTTAGAATGTCCCGGATCCCGTTTAGAGAATATTGGGTCATCCTCTTCGCCGGTGGCGTGATCATTTTCCTATTTACGGCGTGGCTCCGTTATTACAAAACACTAGACGGCGCCTGTCCTGATCGTAAACTACACCTGCCACAAATAACACCGTAACTTTTTCCCGGCTCGCCAGTTTTATCTACCAGAGACCGGCGCTGCGAGGACTGGTTAAATTTGAGTCAGGCAACTGAACCCGATGAACGGCTCCTGATCGAAGCTGCTCAGAATGACCCGAGCCGCTTTGCCGAGCTGTACGAACAGCACTTTCACCGCGTCTACGCTTACGTGGAGCGGCGTGTTCGTGATCGTGCGGAAATCCAGGATCTCACCGCTCAGGTCTTTCATAAAGCACTCGCAAATCTCGGCAAGTTCAAATGGAGAGGCTCACCATTCGCCGCGTGGCTCTACCGGATCGCTGCGAACGTGATTGCCGATCGGGCCAAGCAGAAGGTGCGCGAGTCCACGGAGCAACCAAATCCCGCGGCTGAAAGCACCACCGCAAACGATCTGGAAGAGGTGGAACGACGCGCGCGTTTGTTTAGCGCGGTCGACAAACTGCCCGAGGACCAGCGTCGTGTGATAGTGATGCGTTTCGCAGATGAACGGAGTATCCGTGAAATTGCCGTCGAGCTGGGACGCAGTGAAGGTGCTGTAAAACAACTCCAGTTTCGCGCGATTGAGAATCTGCGTAATCGATTAAACGAGAAGTAATACCAATGTCCGAACGCTCAATCATTGACCAACTGGATGACGCCGTCGCGGCGCTGGCCGAAGGCCGTCAATCGGATCTGAGTAATCTCGGATTGGAACTGTCTGCGCTTGTCGGAGTGGCGCAGGATCTTATTGGTCTACCGCGCGAGACGTTCAAGACTGAGCTGCAACAGCAATTGATAAGGAGAGATTCTATGAGCAGTCCTGGACAGGAACAGTCGGAGAAGAGTTCAAGTGAAGCTGATTACGTCAAAGAGCCGCAGATGAGGCGTGAAAACCGGCGCGCCGTCACTCCATATCTCACTGTTCATCAACCGGCAGAACTTATCGACTTCGTCACACAGGCATTTGGTGCGATCGAGCATTTCCGGGCGACTGGATCAGCGGGCGGAATGCACGCTGAGGTATCGATAGGTGATTCGATTGTAATGATTGGCGGGGCTGAGCACATTGAGCCGATGCCTGCCGCTATTCGTCTCTACGTGCCTGATGTCGATCAGTTTTATGAACGAGCGCTTGAAGCGGGTGCGAAGTCTTTAATGCCGGTTGCCGATCAACCGTATGGTGAACGTTCTGGTGGAGTTGAAGACGTGCACGGAAATCGCTGGTATATTGCGAACCCATTCGTACCGTTAGAAACAATCGCTCAGGACCTTCACACCGTAACTGTCTACTTCCATCCAATCGGAGCGCAACGCTTCATCGATTTCGTTACTGATGCGTTCGGTGGGAAAGAACTGATGCGCCATGCAGAGGGCGAGATGATCATGCATGCAAAGGTACAGATCGGCGATTCAGTGATTGAGCTGGGCGAAGCTCGCTATCCGACACAACCGCTGCCAACCGCGATCTATCTCTATGTGGACGACGTGGATGCAAAGTATGAACAGGCGTTGAAAGCCGGAGGAACTTCAATGCTTGCTCCCACAGATCAGGCCTACAGTGATCGAAATGCGTGGGTAAAGGATCCGTTTGATAACGTCTGGTATATTGCGGCCCCAGTGAAGCATTAGCGCGTTCAACGGCGGGGAAGATGAATGCGCAGCGCCAACGGCGCGGAATATGAAAGCCAGGGGCAAGCGCGAAGCGCGTCGCCCCTGGTAAGCAGTCCAAAACACAGTCCGAGCCCTGAAAGGGCGAAATCGCGTGTGAGTATTTCGGCCTTTCAGGCTTCGACCTCAACTGCTGTTTGTTAACCAGGGGCGACGCGCTTCGCGCTTGCCCCTGGCTTTCATATCCCGCGCCGTTGGCGCTCTAAACTTGCTACCCACTCGTGGCGCAGTAGGCCGTAGAAGAGTGCGTCCTGGATCTCGCCGTTCACGTGCCAACGCTCACGAAGAAAACCTTCACGTTGAAATCCCAATCTCTCGAGCGTGCGAATCGATGCAGCATTGCGTGGATCGACGTCGGCTTCCAGCCGGCGCAGTTCCATCACTTCAAAAGCGTACGAGACCAACGCCTCCAGCGCTTCGTTCATGTAGCCTTTACCCCAGTAAGCACGGCCCATCGCGTACCCAAGCTCCGCCCGCCCATTGTCGAGACTGAGATTGAAAAGCGTCGTGGTGCCAATAACGGTGCCCGAATCGCGCAAAGCGACTCCCCACTTGCTTTCGCTCTCGTTCCCTTCCGCGATCTCGCGCTGCAATTCCACCGCGGCCTCTCGATTCGGCAGTGGAACGGTGCTCCAGTATCGCATCACCTGCGGATCGGAAAAGATCTCGTAAAGACTGTCAATGTCGTCTTCAGAAATCCAACGCAGGACCGTGCGTGGAGTGGTAATGATCGGAAGTGTCTTTGAATCCATCCTTTAAAGTGGCCTTCCCTGGGGGGCGCTACCCACGCTCGGTCCTGTCTGGACCGATATTAAGCTTGACATTTTGACATAGTAACCTTTACTAAAGAGAAGGATTGATAGCTTTTAGCTGTTTTCCTCTCCTCGTTCGTTCAATTTAGATCCTTGGGCGGTCGCACCGCTGGCCTTCGTTTCCTGATGGCGTCCGATTTGATTAACCCCCTTTCCTATAGGTTTATGCCATGACATCACGATCCCTCCCACTCGCAATCGTATTTTTCGCTGTTCTGTTTTTTACCTCCTCAGCTTACGGCCAATCCGTCCCAGGCTTTCAGGCGCCGGATAAGCCAAAAGTGACGGACGATACCCCAACCGCCCTCAAAGCGGCGCGCGGTCAAGTCCCTTTCAGCCAGATGTACGGACATCTGAAACTCGATTCCGCCAAGGCCAAACGACTTGGTCAGTTAACCCCGAGTGATTTAAAGAGTAAGAAAAAGGACTCCAAGTTTTTGCGCATCGGAGTCGTGCGGCCGTTGATAGCCCCACTGGATCCTTTAACGGATAGCACGCTCTACAAAGTGGCCGAAGGAGACATTCGTATTGCCGGCGTCGTTTCCGAGGGCGCGGTTGCGGTGCGAGTACAGTTCAACGAGATGTCGTTGCCTGAAGGCGCGCGGGTCTTTGTCTATTCACCGACTGATCCGAATGAATACTTTGGCCCATACATAGGACGCGGCACGTCAGACGACGGCACCTTCTGGACGCCCGCAATCAAGGGCGACACGGCAATCATCGAATACTTCACACCAGCGAATAGCAACTCATTCAAAACTCCATTTAAAGTCTTCTCGATTGCTCACATCTACAAAGACATGGCGTCGATCGAGAAAGGCGCGGCCGGCTTTTGCGAGCTTGAAGTAACGGCGGCCTGGCAAAATGTCGCCAAGTCGGTTGGCAGGATCGACTTTGTCAGCGGCGGTGGCGTCGGCTCGTGCACGGGCACGCTCCTGAATAATGCGGCCAATGATCAAAAGCCATACTTCCTGACCGCAAACCATTGCATCAGCACTCAGTCCGAAGCTCAATCGGCCACCGTCTACTGGAATTACAACACAGGCGATAACCCACCGGGCGGCACGCCTACGACAAACGGTTCGAATCTCCTGGTGACAGGAGCGCAGAGCGATTTCACGCTTCTGCTGTTGACCGGCTCCGTTCCTGGGGGGCTTTTTTTTTCGGGCTGGGATAGCGCGGCCTTCAATGGCACTGCCCCCGGCACCGCCATTCACCATCCCAATTCATCGCATAAACGCATCTCCTTCGGTACTGCGAGACAACCGCTCTCGGGCAATTGTCTACCCGGCGAGCAATGCTTGCGCGTCGATTGGGGATCCCAGGGCGTCACGGAACCTGGATCATCAGGTTCCGGAATTTGGATTGGCAGTCCATCCGACCCAGGTGGACCAAAATTAATAGGAACCCTGACCGGAGGTCCGTCTTTTTGTGGCGCCTCTGCTACAGATCTGTGGGACGTCTATGGCCGCTTCAGCGTTACCTATCAGAGTATTTCCTCCTTCCTGGAAGCCCAGGCCTGTGTATCGTCGCTGAGTCCAACGAGTCAGACTCTTCCAGGCTCCGGCGGCACCGGCAGTTTCAACGTAACCGCGGCGGGCGGTTGCAGCTGGACGGCAGTGCGTAGCGATACCTTCGTCACGATAACGTCCGGATCAAGCGGCACAGGAAATGGAACCGTAAACTTTTCCGTTGCGGCCAACAGTGGACCACAGCGGACCGCCACGATCGTTGTTGGCGGACAAATTTTCAACATCACGCAGGCTGGTGGTGGCGCATGCGCACCCACGCCCATCAGCATCGGTCAAACCGTCAACGGAAATCTTACGACTAATGACTGTCCACTGGGCGACGGAACTTTCTACGACCCCTACAGTTTTACTGCTAACGCAGGTCAGCAAATCGCGATAACGATGACGTCGGGCCAGTTCGACACGTTCCTGATTCTGAACCGTCCGGATGGATCGGTACTAACGACAGACGATGACGGCGGCGGTGGAACAAACTCACGCATCCCAGCGAGTGCCGGTTTCATTACTCTGCCGACGACGGGTACTTACACCATCTGGGCAAATGCTTTCAGTCCGCAGAATACAACGGGAGCGTATTCGTTAACCCTCAGCGCGCCCACGCCGCGGACTCTTACAGTCGCATCGTCCAACCCGAGTAGCGGGATAGCTGTAACCGTGATCCCAAACGACAGCAACGGTTTCGGAAACGGAACGACACAGTTCACACGAACCTATGCCCAATTCACTACTGTTACTCTAATCGCACCAGGCACTGCACCGGGAGACCTGATCTTCCTGAAGTGGCAGAAAGACGGCGCGGACTGGTCATCTTCATCTTCAACGAGCGTTACGATGGATGTGGACCACACGATGACGGCTGTGTTTGGACCAAGGCCGACGTTCACATTAACCGTGGCTTCGTCCAATCCGGGCAGTGGTGTGCCTATCAACGTCACTCCAAATGACAATTTAAGTTCTGGTAACGGAAATACTCCATTCACACGAAACTATAACCAGTTCACTACGGTTACCCTCACAGCGCCCATCAGCGGCGGCGGCAACAGCTTCTTTCAAAAGTGGCAACGCGATGGCGCCGACGTCACCACAAGCAGAAGCGCGAACGCGAATATGAACAGCAATCAAACATGGACTGCTGTTTACGTCACGATCCCTCCGCAACCAACACCAAATCCAACGCCGACGCCGAGTAGTCCCGGTCAGGCCGTTGCCTATCAAATCGATCCGACGCACGGCGGATCGCAGTTTGATCCCACGGTGAGTGCGCCTTTGACGCAGCGCTGGTCGCGTAACCTGGGAAGCCCAGTCTCATATCCGCTGATCGCCGGTGGCAGGATCTTCGTACTGGCCGGAGTAAACCTTTACGCCCTCAACAGCACAAACGGCGCCACCCTGTGGGGACCAATCGACGTCGGCAATTCACGTGGCCTTGCATATGATTCGGGCCGCGTCTTTTCAGTCAATTTTACCGGACTACTTCGTGGGTTTGACGCGTCGACCGGAACTCAAGTGTGGACGCGACAGCTTTCGGGCCAGGCGTTCACGTCGCCACCGACCGCCACCGGAGGAACGGTCTACGTTAGCGGTTTCTCAACTCTTTATGCTGTGAACGCGAACGACGGCACTATCAAATGGAGTACGCCGAATGCGGGCGGGGATCAGAGTTCACCAGCGGTGACAAACTCTGCGCTATTTGTGTCCTACTCGTGCAATAACGCGTGGTCCATAGCTACATCGACGGGCAGTGTAAACTGGCATTACACGTCGTCATGCTTTGGCGGCGGTGGCAAGACGCCGGTCTTCTACAATGGCCGCGTGTACGTACGTGATACCGCGTTGGAAAACCTGGCTTTTGACGCAGGCGTCGGAATTCCGGTTGCGGCGATCCCGGCGGGAACGGCACCGGCATTTCATGGGTCCACTGGTTTCTATCTCAACGTAAACATAGTATCGACATTAGAGGCGCGAGACGTTAGCACGAACGCACTGAAGTGGTCATTCACGGGCGACGGAACGCTGAGCTCAGCTCCGATTGTCGTGAACGGCGTGGTGTACATCGGCTCGCTCAGCGGAAAGTTGTTTGCCCTCGACGAAAATACGGGAGCGCTGGTATGGACCGGAATCGTCGGTGCAGCAGTGAATCGTCCTGATGAGCAAAATGGTGGGCCGCTGGCGGGACTGGGCGCCGGTGAAGGTTTATTAGTGGTACCGGCTTCGAACCTGGTTGTTGCCTACCAGTCGGACGTTGCTACAACGCCGCCGGTGCTCTATGTGGAAGAAGGTACGAACAATGCCATCGCGCTTGATTCAGTTACCTTCGTCAAGGGACCATTCCGGTTATCCAATGAGCACAACTTCAGCGGCGATCAGCGAACACGGATAATCATCTTAACGTCCTTCCTCGGACTGAAGCAGTCTGATCTCAGTGACCCGACAGTATTGGTTGTCGAATTGGGAGGCGTTAATTTACCGGTCGAAAACGTTGGCACACTCTCGATTCTCGGACTCAACAGCTCTTACATCGTCGTCCGGCTTCCCGACAACACACCCACCGGCCCCTCGGAGCTGAGGGTCAGGCTGCGTGGCGTCACCAGCGACGTGAAGATGCTAACCATCACGCCGTAATGTCGGATGCAGTTTGAAGTAATGCGAGGGTGTGAGTAGTGTCTCCGTTTGAAAATTACGCCGAAGGCGTTCGCTAATTTCAGCCCAGAGTTCGAGCCGTAGCGCGAACCCTGGGAAATAATTTTCAATTAGCGATTGAACCCTGAAAGGGTTAGCCGATTGGCGAACCCTTTCAGGGTTCAATTTATTTGATGTTTTGATCCCAGGGTTGTCGCTCCGCTCCAACCCTGGGCTGAAATTAGCGAACGCCTTCGGCGTAATTAAGCTGAGACACTCCTAGTTTTCTCCTGCTTACAAATGTCTCAAGGAGGCGAATTCCTGTCTAAGAGCTAAGCTTCACATCACTAAAATGTATGCCGTCACCCGATTCACCATCGTTCAAGGAAGCATTGAGTTTCATAGAGACGGAAGGGATTGTTCTGGAAAGCGCTCGGGGGCGGGTGCCTACGTTCGTAGATTTCGTCGCAGGCGAACGAGTGACTCGTTGGTGGGACCATCCAAAAGGTCGACTGATTTTCAACCTCACCCGCTCAATACGCGAGTCGCCTGCTGTTCTAACGTGTCGTCTTATCGCCGGGAAAGTCACTTACGTACATCGCCGGTTGTGGCCTGCGTTGGTCAAGTTATCCGACGAGTTCGATAAGAGCGACCTCGGCGCGATTCGCGAAGAGCATTCGCCCGATGGTAAACACCAGACACGCATAACTGAGTTTCCACAATGGGTTCCTGCTGAAGTATTAGCAGAGAGCAAACGACTTACGGAGCGCAAAGCGAGGTCGCTTTTTGCCCAAGTCCTGGGCAACTAACCCCGTTTGATGCTACTAGTACTCAGTACCCGGGTGAATTCTATCTTCGAGGTTCAAGATGCGATTGGCTATCCTGTCTACGATAGTGCTACTTGCGCTGTGTCAAACAGCGCCCGCGAACCTGCTTACTTCCAGCAAAGCTAAAATCACGAAGGAAACAATAGAGTTTGCTGGTAAGAAGCGGGTCTACTACTTGTACGTGCCCGACAAAGTCGCGTCACATCCTCCTTTGCTTATGACTCTTCACGGCTCCGGTCGAGAGGGTCTGTCGCTCGTTGAGAAGTGGAAGGACGTAGCTGACCAGGAAGGCTTCATCGTGGCTGGACCAAACGCGACCGACCCGGCACAATGGAGTGCAACTGACGATGGCGAGGAGTTTTTCCGTCAGATCGTGGAACAACTCAAAGGTAAGTATTCAATCGACACGAAACGCATTTTTCTTTTTGGGCACTCCGCTGGAGCGGTTTATGCTTTGAATTTGTCAATGAGCCAGTCCGAATACTTTGCGGCAACGGCAGTTCATGCAGGCTCATGGCGTAGCAATGAAGAGCTGGACTACGTACATTTAGCTAAACGCAAAACACCCATCGCGATTTTCGTCGGTGATGTGGACCAATATTTTCCACTGGAGTCGGTGAAAAAAACGGAGGAAGTGCTGAAGTCAAATCAGTTTCCGGTACAAGTAACCGTAATGAAGGGGCACGATCATTGGTATTACAAACTCGCTCCAGAAATAAATCGCAATGCGTGGGCTTTCCTGAAACAACACTCGCTCAATGCTGAGGCAAAGTTTACTCAATACGTAACCGCCGAAACCGCTAAGCAGACCAATGCTTTTATCGAGGAGCTCAATACGATCCGAACAAAGGCCAACGAGATGCTCAAACAGTTGGTAGACAAGGAGCGGATTGTGAACGGCAAGAACTTCAACAGTGAGCGAGAGGCTATCATTTCAATAGCTAAGGAGCAGGTTCAACTAGCTACACAGGCAGGTTTGTTGGAAAAGGAGATTGCTCAGAAAGCAGAACAGTTGAGTAAGTCCGGTCTCCTGACGGAAGATCTGAGAGCATTCTTCGCACAAGTCACAAAAGTTGAACAGAAAAGGTTTGAAGTATTCGATACGTTTCGTCAAGCGGCCGAAATATGGATGACTGAGGATGTATTCAACACGATTGTAAGCAAGCGTAACCCGCTCATGTTTCGCGTACAACAATTGCAGGTCGAAGCAGCAGAGCTTGATTTGAAGTTAGCCGAGATGCAGCCCGGAAAGAAATGACTTCGGCATTTCTCGCGCTGCCGGGCTTGCCTCAAAAGTCCGTAATCGAGCTTGGAAAAGGTCAGTACCACCTGCGGTAGCAGGTGGGTGCGCAGCCGTGTGGCGCCGCTGAATCTCCTCATAGATCAACGCTGCGAACAGTTTATGCTGATAACATCGACTGCTTTAGGCTGCGCACCCACCCGCTACCGCGGGTGGTACTGACCTCTTCCAACAATGATCCCGGTGACAGTTTGATGAACCAATCGATTTCTTCAAGACACAAAGCTCATGAAAAACTTCTCGCCTTACTGCTGGTTATTCTCTTAGCCGCATCGCAGCGGCCAACAAAAACTGCCTCACGACTCGCCCTCTGCCTGTCAACATGCGCGTTAGGCACCGGATCAACGTCTTAAATCACAGACAGCATAAGGGCGTAGGTCATGGTAGACCTTGGCTGCATCCTTGAACAGAAACTTCTCTTTTAATATCTCCCATAAAGCCTTCCGACCTTTATGGAAACCCAACCTATCACTGATTTCCCACACTCCTTCTTTGTCCGACCGGGGCCAGGATAGTTCTCCCTGCCTTGTGAGCTCGTACATCAGCGCATCAAGACTGGTAATGCGGCCATCACGCAACATCTCTTCTACGGGCAGATGAATCGTCTCACCAAAGTAAAAATCTCCCGACTGTTCACTCAGAAGGTAATCGAAATTTAGTAACAAGATGTCTGTTTCACCTTTGAATACTTTTTTGCATTTAATAATTTCATTTAGTTCATTGTTGAAATCGAGAAAGTGTTTTCTGTCGAACCCAATTGCATCGCCATCCTTCCACCAACCCGGAAACACCATGTCAAAATACTTACCCGAATCATCATTCCAGTAACCAAAACTCGCCACGACCGTCTCGGCAAGTTCTTTGCCAGTACCGGCGCGATCACCACGAATAAAAAACAGACCAACCGGGAAGCGGACTCGCTCAAAGGGAAATTGCATCGGCGCGAAGCTAAAACCATGTTCCTTCCTCCACTCTTCGCGCAAACGCGCACCGATTGATGTATTGAGCTGGTCCCGAGCATCATCCAGGCTGAAAGTAGTGAACATAGATTTATCTCCTGTCGAGAATTAGACTATGCAATTGATAAAGATGTAAATTGCGACTGTTGCAGTATGCTCTTTCTAATCTCAACCTTGAAGGTGGCTTATGAATCCTGCACTTCTCCGCTTGATTGGAGTCCTGCTCCTTGTTGCAGCAGCCGTAGCGGCTATACTTAATCTGCATCGCGTGGCTAATCTCGGCATGCCCTGGCTGGCGCCTCTCCTGCTCGTGTGTGGAGCAGCTTTGGTGATCTCGGCGAAGAGGCGCCAAAGGTAAGTGATGCTTATCTCAACTCAAAACCTTCACTCGTTGCCTATCCGCGCGGGTGAAAACTGGCATCCAAGGATTCACGGTTACTGGAATTCAGACTAGTGTAATCAAGCCGATGTCGAGATTGCGCCATCATATAGTAGTTCCGCTCGTGCTCGCCTTTCTCATCCTTCCCTTCTTAATGCCAGTTGTGGGGCAACAGCAGCAACTCGAGCCCTTCCAGGGTGACCCTTCTCCACGCCATCCACGTCCATTCACGGACGGCGACTGGCCCGGCGAATATACCTTCGCGAGAATCGTTTACGATTCGCCGCACTCGCCATATAACCGCTGGTTCGGCGGCGCCTGGCGGGTCGATTACCCGGAGGCCGACTACAACTTCATGATGGGAATCCGTGAATGGGCCGGCTCAAACCTGCATCTCGCCGGCCGCCCGGTACAAATACGTCCGACGGACGAGCGACTATTTGATTACCCGTTCGCCTACATCGTCGAGCCTGGACACATGGAGCTTACCGACGAGGACGCGGCTGCATTGCGCGAGTACCTCATGCGCGGGGGCTTTCTCATGCTCGATGATTTCCACGGAGAAGTCGAGTGGCAACATGCGCGAGGCGAGATAAAGAAGATCCTACCGGAGTATGAGATCAAAGACTTGCCGCTTACACATCCAATCTTCCACAGTTACTTCGATCTCGACGGTGTGGTCCAGGTGCCCGGAGTCGCAGCACTGATTCAGGGCGTCACTTATGAAAAAGGCGGCGTGACACCGCATTACATGGGCGTCGAAAATAAGAACGGGCGGCTCATGGTTTTCCTCACTCGCAATTGTGACCTCGGTGACGCCTGGGAGTGGATCAACGACTCACGCTATCCCGCTCAATATGGCGTCGTGGCGTACAAGGTCGGCATGAATGTCATCACTTATGCAATGAGCCATTGACGTGCCGTAAACGCTTTGGGATCGACAAAATCAGCCAAACGAGTTCGAGTCCTAGCTGCGGAGCAATCATTCTCACTAATCGAAGAAGAGCCCACCTATTGTGACCTCTAATTTTTAATCTCAAATGAAACTTATTCTATTGTTTGAATTGACATAGGTAGGCCATCGCTGGCTTTCCCTGTCACACCACCGTGCATACGGGTCCGTACACGGCGGTTCGGCGAGTTAAGCCTTTAGTTAACGACCAACGGCGTCAGTCCTAACGACGCGAAGTAGGCATTAGGCAATGCAGCATTGAGAGCGGGCGAGTTACTGAGTCGCCACGGGCCATGCGCACTGCCCGCCGTTTGCGCGGCGAGCTCCTTACGCACTCCCCGTTTGTAGAGCTCTGCAAATCGCACCTTCCCTCGTTTCCACTGCTTCCAGAAAACCGCCCGCAGGCGGCGTCTGAGCCAACTCTCAAGGTGACGCAACACCCAAGGCGTTTCGCAGAAGCCGAAGTAGCCGCGCCAGCCCCGCAAGTAGCGACTGAGTTGAGCCACCATTGTTTCCACCTTAACGCCACGCGTCCGCCGCGTTAGTTTCCGCACTCGCTGCTTGAAACGCGCGATAGCTTTAGCGGCAATGTGTCGCTTGACTGTCTCCGTCCCAAGAAAGCTAAAGCTCAGAAACTTCCGCTTGTCTGGTCGCGCCACTGCGCTCTTCTGTTCGTTGACTTTGAGCTTGAGCCTGCTCGTGATGAACTGCGAAACGCTTCTCATCACCCGTTCGCCGGCTCGTTGGCTGCGCACGTAGATGTTGCAATCGTCCGCATAGCGCACGAACCGGTGACCACGTTGCTCCAACTCTCGGTCTAACTCGTCGAGCACAATGTTCGACAACAGGGGCGATAAAGGCCCACCTTGCGGCGTTCCTTCATCAATCGGACTCACCAGCCCACCCTCCAGCACTCCGGCACGGAGAAAAGCCCGAATCAGTTTCAGCATTCGCTTATCACTAATTCGCCGTGCCAGCCGCGCCATCAGTTTGTCGTGGTTGACTCGGTCGAAGAATTTCTCTAGGTCCAAGTCCACCACCCAGCCGTAACCCTCAGCGATGTACTGCTGTGCTTTGGCTACTGCCTGATGCGCCGAGCGTCCGGGCCGAAACCCGTAGCTGTGTGCTGAGAAGGTGCAGTCCCAACTGCGTTGCAGGACCGGCATCACCGCTTGCTGAATGAAGCGATCCAGCACCGTTGGGATACCAAGCTTTCGCCTCCCACCGTCTGGTTTCGGTATTTCTACTCGCTTCACCGGCTGCGGTTTGTAAGTGCCATTTAACAGTTGGGCCCTGATGGTTAGCCAGTGTTGCTTCAGATAGGCTGGCAATTGCTCGACCGTCATCCCGTCGATACCAGCACTTCCTTTGTTACGCTTGACTCGGGCTAATGCCTGTTTGCAATTCCTTCGCTCACAGACTGCTTCCATTAGGTGTTTACTTATAGCCATGCTTTCGGCTTCACGCTTCGCCATCAGTGTTTCGGTCCCTTCCCCAGAGTCCCTCGGAGCTTCACTCCTGCCCTCCTCTGCGAAGGCCAGCACTAGCTGGTTATTCTGCCGCTTATCACTCATGAGTTGCGTTGCTTACTTGCTCGCTCTTTAATCCCAACGCTTGTTGGGAACCGTTCGGGCCTTCATCACTCGCGTGATTACTATGCCCTCTGCTGACTTCTGCGGCGCGCTCAACTACCTCACGGCAGTCTCAGTCGTGAATCCACGACACGCCACAGATCTCCCGAGGTAAGTTCGACCGCCTTCGGTGCACAACCGCCGGATTTACAACCAGCGTCCTTGATGGATGTGGGCTTCGTTGTCAATTGCCAACTCGCCCGACACTGCATGCCTCCTATCCGGTTCTTGTTCATCGGCTCGCACCTTTGCTCCACGCTTCCTTCAGACCCCGCCTCACGACGACGCCCTTGCGCTTCGCTAACTCTTCACCTCCATCAGGTTGGGTAGAGGACTTTCACCTCCTAGCTGTCGAACATGCTCGGCACACAATAAGGATGTTGCCACGACACAAGAGTGTCGTTGAATCAGAACCTCACTCAAATACTAAAAATAAGAAACCGAATTCAGTTTGCAGCGCGTTATGACAGGCAAAGCGTGTCGGGACATTAACCTTGCTGCTTCTGTTATTATCTCCGCGCAAACTCTCCGCCTGACCCTCCGTTGGCCTGCGATTTGGCGCAAAAAGGCCCGGCGAGTGTGATTAACGCAGCACGGGCCGAAAACGAAAGGGGTGCCTTGAGCAATAGACAGCCTATCCGCTTTAAGATCGGGAGATGGTTCTCAATCGTACCCTGTTTGGATCCTCCGTTATCCATTTCGCGTTATCCATGCCGGCGTGGTGGAGTAAACCCAGCTGCTGATCGAGCAAATCTCACACGCATCTTTCTTAAGCTCCTGATCATCGCCGGATGTTTAATCTTCGCGACGTGTGCAAAACCGTCACAGCCAAACGCAATCAATTCCTCACCAGCCTCGTCTGGAGAGTTGCAAACAAAAGCACCCACCAACGAGCAACCGAAGTCTGAGACGACACCCGCTCAAAGATCTCCTACCGTAGCGGAGGCGAAAGACGCGCTCGAACGTGTTTATCGGGGGGCTGTAGTCGCACGAGAACCCGCCACGTTTGTCACCGGCGACTTCAATGGCGACGGTTCGCAAGACATAGCAATCGTTGTCATGCCTGACAGGAGTATGATCGCGGAGATTAACAGCGAGTTTGCCAACTGGATCCTCGCAGACCCAAAGAGAGCCGCAGTGTTTGACCCAAAGAAAAGAGTGCAGTCTCTCCCGGCAGAGACGGGTCCGGTGAGAGTTCAGGCAGGCGAAGCACTGCTGGCAATTGTTCACGGGCACGGCGCAAACGGTTGGCGCGACCGTGAGGCAACTCAGTCGTATCTGCTCAAGAACGCAGCCGCCACGGGGATGCTGGTCGTTCCACTCAAAAATTTCCCTCCCGCGCTCAAGGTGAAGGAGAGCGGCGCCAAGTCGCGTGCTGACATCATCAGCGGAACGATCTCCCGAAAGGCAGGCTTTCTCTACTGGGCGGCTGGGAAGTATGCGTGGCAGGAGTAGTAGTACGTTAGCAAACAGATCTTGATCGTCGCTTGCAACCAGAAAAATTTTTCCGAAGATTTTTCTTGACGCTCGTATCGCTTGGGAGTAAATTGCATCACCCTAAATAATTCCCCCCAAAGAAGTTTCCTAACCCCCAAATCGCCTTCCCCTAAACGACAAAGATTCAACCTCGCTTCCGATCACGTACAAGTCTATTCAACAGAGCAACCTGCCCCACTTCTCGCTAGAAGTGGATACGAACAAGGAGTAGTCATGAAAGTTCTCACATTGTCTGTCCTCGTATTCATCGCGGCAGCACTTATCGGATCACAAGTGCTTACGCCTACTGTCATTAGTCAATCAAAACCAGAGGAAGCACCCGCGGGCTTCGACAACCAGACCAATGGGTTCACTCCGCAAGCCACCTTCGACCTCGACCGCGCCGCCTTCGAGGATCGCGAAGAGATAGCGGATGGCCTCGGGCCTGTCTACAATGCGCAGGCTTGCGCAGAATGCCATCAGAACCCCGTCACGGGGGGCATCAGCCAAATCTTCGAATTGCGCGCGGGCCACAGTGGCCCCGACGGCAGCTTTGTAAATCCACCAGGCGGCTCGCTCATACAAGCGCGTGCCACGAACGCCCAGATACAAGAGCGCGTTCCCGACGGAGCGCGCATCGCTTTCACGGGCGATGCGGACCTCGTTTCCGTCATGGGCTTCGATGGCGGTCAATACGGCCCGATCGGCAATCAGCCCATCGCCGGCCAGTACTCGTCCTTCTCGCCCGACGGCACGGAGATCGTCTTCGTCAACAGCGACGGCAACATCGTCGTCATGAACAACGACGGCACCAACGCGCACAAAATAACAGGAGACGGCGTAGACACCTCGCCGGCCTGGTCGCCGGACGGGACGAAGATCGCCTTTGCCAGTCGCCGCGATGGGAACTGGCAGATATTTACGATGGATCCGAATGGTTCGAACCCGGTTAACATCTCCAACTCGCGCTCCAACGACATAGAGCCGGGATGGTCGCCTGACAGCAGGCAAATCGCTTTCGTGCGGACCCTGCCGTTCAACCAGTCTTCGGACATTTGGTCGATGGATCGGGACGGCAACGCCCAGACGCAGCTCACGTTCACAACTCAAGCTACCGAGGGCCGCCCGAACTGGTCGCCTGATGGGTCGGCCATAGCCTTCCATACAAACCGCGACGGTAACCAGGAGATTTATATAATGAAATCTTCCGGCGCGTCGCAGACGCGGCTCACCAATCACGCAGCCGTCGACATCAATCCCGCGTGGTCGCCTGATGGCTCGACAATCGCTTTTGCGAGCACGCGCTTAATCGGATTGCCGGGTTTTGGACCCCTGTCCATCTGGGCCATGGCCACGGACGGCTCGAACCTGACGCGGCTTGCCCGGCTCGCCAACCTCCCGGCCTATTCGAATGATAAGGGTGAGACTATTCGCACATTCCGGGCCTCACTCAACGTCCTGGGTGACGGCTTCGTCGAGGCCACTGACGACGCTACGTTCCTGCTCATCCGCGACTCGCAACCGCCCGACATGCGCGGCACGGCGATCTTCAACGCGACTCTGGAAGCCCCGAACGAGCAACGCTTCTCGCGCTTTAGTTGGAAAGGCTCAGTTGCCAGTCTGCTCTCCTTTTCCGCGGGCGCATATCTGTTGGAGTCCGGCATCACGAGCAAGCTTTTGCCTAACGAGAGCACTTCGCTGGGACGATCAGTGAAAGCCTTCGACCCGGTAGACGACCCTGAGGACACGGGTGGACCGATGAACTTCGGCGAGGACGTGGAGGCGTTTACGCGCTTTATGCGCTCGACGAAGGCGCCGCCCCGTGACCGCGTGCTCGTGCCCAACGACGATGTCGATCCTGGTTCGGGACTCTTCGATAGTCTCAAGTGCTCGGTCTGTCACACGCGCGCGATTGTGACCACGCTCAACCCCGCCACCACGTTCAATGGCGGGACATTTACTGTCGGCCCGGCGCTCGCCAATAAAGTCTTCCGTCCGTTCGGGGACTTCCTGCTGCACGACATCGGCACGGGCGACGGGATCGTGGAAACGAACGGAGAGTTGACGCGCAACATGATGAGAACCGCCCCCCTGTGGGGTCTCAGAACGCGCGACCGGCTAATGCACGATGGAGGCTCATCGAGCCCGCCGTCGAATAGCGGGGCGCAGTCCTTCACCATGAACGAGGCGATACTGCGACACGCCGGACAGGCGACGGAGAGCAGAACTCTCTTTCAGGCACTGTCGCCGATCAAGAAGGCACAACTATTTAAGTTCCTAAAATCGCTGTAGAAGTAGCAATTGCTTGAGTGCGACGGGACTCGAAACCTTCAACGTCTAACTTTAAGAAACGCGGCGTCGGGGACCGTTGAGTGATCCGCCGCACGTGACTGGCGGTCGTGATTGAGTAAGGCGTCGCCGTTGCTGTAGAGGTGACTTAGGATTCCGTTAGACCATCTGCTCCCCACTGCTGGAAAACTGAGCATTTCTCTCGTTGGCGTCGAAAGAGTTGCGAAGATTGTCAGTGTGGGGAGCACTTATCCTTAAAATAACCGAAGAGGCCGCTGGCGACGGTAGCCTCAAGTTTTTCTGACGCGAATTATTTCCGGCTATCGTGAAATAGAAACAAGCGCTTGTCCATGGCTGGCTCTCAGCGTCATGATGGTCTTCTTCCATCTCTACATTTTCTTCCCACTCTCGACTGACCTCGCGGCGTGGTGTACGCGCGGCACAGTTCTCACCCTGCTGAGCCTCCGTATCGTGACAGGCTACGCCTTGCGCATCAGCCTGGGCGAGCAAAAGTTATTGTCAAACGCACTTGCAGACGATTGAACCGGACAACATCTGGCCGCTCGTCAATCGATTTGTCGCTTACAGAGTAGAAGGACGGCTCTGAACAGTGGGAGCCGGAAATTCCAGAACTGTGCGTTCTCTGACACTGAAGATCTTTTAACCCCCAACTCACCGAAAGGATAAATTATGAGTTCAATAGAACCTCCCACCCATAGTGAGGATATCGGAACATTCAATAACATTGCCTACGTCCGGCATCGCGGTCAATTTCGCGGCGCAACCGACGC
>Ga0081539_10001533_pt1 | contig 38679 bp, 45 predicted proteins | sample TabmetS4T2R2_FD_71023 | JGI IMG/M metagenome (GOLD analysis project Ga0081539, IMG submission 71023) | Tabebuia heterophylla rhizosphere microbial communities from the University of Puerto Rico - S4T2R2 | ecosystem: Host-associated > Plants > Roots > Rhizosphere ... | reverse complement strand
CGATCTCGCGGCCCTCGACCTTCGCGTCGATGACCTCCTGCAGCGCGGCCCGGTAGTTGTCGGTGAACTCGTCCGGCTTGAAGCTGCCGGCCATCGAGTCGATCAGGGAACTCGCCATGGCGAGCTCGGCCGGTCGGGTCTCGATGTCCTCGTCGAGGAAGCCGAAGTCGACGCTGCGTACCTCGTCCGGCCAGAGCATGGTGTTGAGAACCAGCACATCCTCACGGACCCGGAGGGTGGCCAGCTGCTCTCGCTGGCGCAGCGCGATCTTCACGATGGCCACCCGGTCGGCGTCTTGCAGGGCATCTCTGAGCAGCACGTAGGGCTTGGCGGCCTGGCCCTCGGGCTCGAGGTAGTAGGCCTTGGCGAACATGATCGGATCGATCTCGTCGGCCGGTACGAACTGAAGCACGTCGATGGCCCGAGAGGTGGTCAGGGGTAAATCGCTGAAGTCCTCGTCGGTAAGGATGACCATTTCACCGCCACCGATGTCGTATCCCTTGGCGATGTCGTCGTAGGTCACCTCCTCGCCGTCGATCGAGCAGGTCCGCTTGTACTTGATCCGCCCACCGTCGGTGCGGTGCACCTGGTGGAATCGGATGTCCTTCTCCTCGGTCGCGGAGTAGAGCTTCACGGCGATCGACACCAGGCCGAACGAGACCGCGCCCTTCCAGATCGCCCGCATCGTCTCCTCCTCTGGGCTTCCTTTCGGTTTCCGCCGGGGTCGATTCGGCCCGTAAGCTGCCTCGATCAAGAATGGCATCACTGAGACGCCTGCGTAAGGTGTTCGGTGCTGCCTATGGTGATCAGGTGCCCGGTGCACCACTGTCCCCGATGCTCGCGACCACGGGCACGCTTCCACGTGGTCCGGGCTGGAGCTACGAGTTCAAGTGGGACGGCGTACGGGTCATCTCCTCCTTCCAGGGTGGCCCACCGCAGCTGTTCGCGCGATCCGGTACGACGGTAACGACCGCTTATCCCGAAATTTCCGGTCTCGCCCTGCCGGTAGGTTCGATGCTGGATGGCGAGATGGTCGTTCTGGACGCCGCCGGGCGCCCGTCCTTCACCTCGCTGGCCGAGCGGATGCACGTCCGGGACCGCGTCCGGGCGGCGCGGCTGGCGGCTGCCCATCCGGTCACGTACATGATCTTCGACCTGCTGAGATACGCGGGTGAAGACCTGATGAACCTTCCGTACGGGCTGCGCCGGGAGCGGCTGGAGGACCTCGAGCTGTCCGGCCCGCACTGGATGGTTCCGCCGGTGTTCCAGGACGGAGCGGCGACCGAGGCGGCCGCCCGTGAGAACCGCCTGGAGGGCGTCGTGGCCAAGCGGGTGGACACGGCATACACGCCGGGCTTGCGCTCACCGGACTGGATCAAAATCAAATTCGATCGTACCGGCGACTACGTGATCGGTGGCTGGCGATCCGGCGCTCGTCGGCTGGGCGGCCTGCTCGTCGGATCTCCGGCGCCGGACGGCCGGCTCCGGTTCCGTGGCCGGGTCGGCGGCGGGATCAGCGGCGCCAGCGAGCGGGAACTGCTGTCCGTGCTCGCCCCGCTGGACTCGCCGGACTCACCGTTCGAGCCCGGAGCGGTGCCGCGCGAGGATGCCCGTGGGGCGCACTGGGTACGTCCCGAGCTGGTGGTCGAGGTCCGCTACGGGAACCGGACCCCGGACGGGCGGCTGCGATTCCCGCGGTTCCTGCGGCTGCGCCCGGACAAGACGCCCGCCGAGTGCGTGGAGGAGGACGACGATGGCGCCTGAACCGACCGGTGGCGGAAGACCGGCGACCCGCTTCGCGGTCGAGATCGAGGGACGGGACCTTGAATTGTCCAATCTCGACAAAATCATGTACCCGGACGCCGGTTTCACCAAAGGTGAAGTAATCGACTACTACACCCGCCTCGCGCCGGCTCTGCTGCCGCATCTGCAGGGCCGCGCGCTGACCCGGATTCGCTATCCGAACGGCGTCGACGGCGCGCACTTCTTCGAGAAGAACGCACCCGCCGGGACGCCGTCCTGGGTTCGTCAGGAAACCCTGCCGGTGCCCGGTTCCACCAAAGCCCGCGAGACCATCGATTTCGTCGTGGTGGACGAATTGGCCACGCTCGTCTGGGTTGCCAATCTCGCCTCGCTCGAGCTGCACACTCCACAATGGCGCATCGGTGCCGACCCGGATCTCATGGTGGTCGACCTGGATCCGGGCGCGCCGGCCGGTCTCAAAGAATGCTGCGGCGTGGCCATGTTGATGCGCGACCGGCTCGCCGAGGACGGCATCGAGGCCTATCCCAAGACCTCCGGGAAAAAGGGCATGCAGCTGTGCTGCCCGATCTCCGGAGAGCAGGATTCGGAGTACGTGTCCAAGTACGCCAAGAAGGTGGCCGAGGAACTCGCCGCCATGGTTCCGAAGTCGATCACCGCGAAGATGGCCAAAAACCTGCGCCCCGGAAAGATCTTCATCGACTGGAGCCAGAACGCGGCCGCGAAGACGACCGTGGCGCCGTACTCGCTGCGGGCCCAGCCGACACCGACCGCGTCGACGCCGCTGACCTGGGAGGAGGTCGAGGCCGTCGCGACCGGCGCGGAGCCGGCCCGCCAGTACGATGCCCGCGAGGTCCTGCAGCGGATCGAGGAGCACGGCGATCTGCTGGAGGATCTGCTCACGCCCGGCCCGCGCGTGCCCTAGCGACCCGCAGCGGTGTTCGCGGGTGGCGTCAGTCGATCTGTGGGAGCGGTGGGCCGAGCACGTCGTCCGCGTCCACGATGGTGTAGCCGTACCCCTGCTCGGCGAGGAAGCGCTGCCGGTGCGCCGCATACTCGGTGTCGATCGTGTCCCGGCTGACCACCGTGTAGAAGTGCGCTTGCCGCCCGTCCATCTTCGGGCGCAGCACCCGGCCGAGCCGTTGCGCCTCCTCCTGGCGCGACCCGAACGTGCCGGACACCTGGATCGCCACGGCCGCCTCCGGCAGGTCGATGGAGAAGTTGCCGACCTTCGAGATGACCAGCGTCTTCACCTGGCCGGAGCGGAACGCGTCGAAGAGCCGCTCGCGTTCCCTGTTCGTGGTGGAACCCTGCACGATCGGGGCGTCGAGGTATTCGCCCAGCTCGTGCAGCTGGTCGATGTACGCCCCGATGACCAGTGTCTGTTCGCCGGCGTGCCGGTCCACCAGGGCGCGGACCACGGGCAGTTTGGTACGTGCGGTGGCTGCCACCCGGTAGCGCTCGTCGGCTTCGGTGACCGCGTACGACATGCGCTCGGCGTCGGTGAGCGTCACCCGGACCTCGGTGCACTCGGCCGGGGCGATCCAGCCCTGTGCCTCGATGTCCTTCCACGGCGCGTCGTACCGCTTAGGACCGATCAGCGAGAAGACGTCGCCCTCGCGGCCGTCCTCGCGTACCAGTGTCGCGGTGAGGCCGAGCCGGCGCCGGGCCTGCAGGTCCGCGCTGAAGCGGAAGATCGGCGCCGGGAGCAGATGCACCTCGTCGTAGATGACCAAGCCCCAGTCGCGTGCGCCGAACAGATCCAGGTGGGTGAACGCACCGCCGCGCCGCGAGGTGAGCACCTGGTACGTGGCGATGGTGACCGGCCGGATCTCCTTGCGTTCGCCGGAGTACTCGCCGATCTCGTCCTCGGTCAGCGACGTGCGGGCGACGAGCTCGCGCTTCCACTGCCGGCCCGCCACGGTGTTCGTCACCAGGATCAACGTGGTTGCTTTGGCGGTCGCCATCGCGGCCGCGCCGACCAGCGTCTTGCCGGCACCGCACGGCAACACGACCACGCCGGATCCACCCGCCCAGAAACCGTCGACCGCTTCCCGCTGGTACGAGCGGAGATGCCAGCCGCCCTCGACGAGCTCGATCGGGTGCGCCTCGCCGTCCACGTACCCGGCCAGGTCTTCCGCCGGCCACCCCAGCTTCAGCAAGGCCTGCTTGAGGCGGCCGCGCTCGGACGCGTGCACGGCGATGGCCTCGTCGTCGATCCGGCTGCCGAGCATGCCGGCCAGCTTCTTGCTCTTGCTGACCTCGACCAGCACGATCTTGTCCAGGCCACGCAGCACAAGGCCGTGCACCGGGTCGTTGATCAGTTGCAGCCGGCCGTACCGGTCCATCGTCTCGGCGACGTCGACCAGCAGCGCGTGCGGCACCGGGTACCGGGAGAACTTGATCAGCGCGTCCACCACCGCCTCGGCGTCGTGCCCGGCCGCCCGTGCGTTCCACAGGCCCAGCGGGGTCAGCCGGTACGTATGCACGTGCTCCGGAGACCGCTCCAGCTCCGCGAACGGCGCGATCGCCATCCGGCAGGCCTGCGCGTCCGGATGGTCGACCTCCAGCAACAGAGTCTTGTCCGACTGCACGATCAGGGGTCCGCCGCTCACCAAACATCACTCTCAATGTGCAGGGCGGCTCAGCCGCCTCGGCCGCTCAGCCGTTCCACGGCTGAGACATGACCCTCCAGTCTGACACGTTGTCAGCACACCGGCGGCGATCGCGGGCTGGCTCGGTGCGCGGGAATCGGTCCCGTCACACTGGCGGTGACTGCTCAGGTACTGCTGCGGTGATCCGGTGCAAGGCGAAGGTGTGCAACGTCTCGGCCCGGTCGTCTTCGGCGCGCAGATACCCCGCACTCAGCGACACCGGCCGCACCAGCCGGGACAGCGAGGAGCCGTGCGCGTCCACGTAACCCACCCAGACCCGCGTCTTGTCCCGTACCGCCTGCTGCAGCACCGCGATGGCCTGACCGTGCTGCTGCACGGAGGGCAGTCCGGGCACGCTCTGGCCGCTCGTGGCCCGGACGATGACCGGCGCCCGCCGCGCCGCCCGGGCGGCGACGTCGCCGCGCCGGATCTGTTCCACCACCCCGGCCAGACGGGGACCCGCCAGCATCGGGGGGTCGGCCCGTTCGGCCCGGCGGGCGGACATCGGGGTACGACCCGGCGCGCGGCGCACCTGGGGCCGAGCCAGCACGGCCGCCCCGCCGGCATCCTCGGCCACCGGCGCGAAGCCGGCCTCGCGCAAGGCCGCCAGCAGCCGGCTCACCTGGTACGGGCTGACCAGCACGGTGGGCGCGAGCTTTCGCAAGGCCAGCACGGACAGCCGCCGGTCGGCCAGCACCTCGGCGATCAGCGCCTCGTCGTCGCTGCGGAGATATCCGCGTGCCGACCCGGTACGCAGGCCGCCGTGCTTGCGGGCCGCGTCGTCGATCATGTAGGTGAGCGTCTGCGGAACCGGCGTACGGGACCTTCGCTCGAAGAGGCTGCGCAGGTCGTGGGCGCTGTAGCCGAAGTCAAGAGCGCGCCGCACGCTAGCCGACGTGACCCGGTGCACGCTCGCCGATTCCTGTTCGGCAACAATGTCCAATTCGGCAGCCAGTTCCGGTTCGGGTGGGCCCGGCACGACCACGGACAGGTCCGCTTGGACGAGAACGTGGTCGACCGGTACCGGCAGTAGCGCGTCCAGTGTCCGGACGGCGTCCGACCGGGGCTCCGCGCCCAGCGGATCGGCATCCGCGGGTTCCAGCGCCAGCCGGGCATAGGACGTGAGGGCGCCAAGAGCCGTCATGCCCAGCTGAGCAGCGCCGGTGAGCGCGTCGCGATGGGCCGCCTCGAGGCCGGGCGCACGGCGCGGCGCCTGCCAGGAGAGCAGCCCGAGCACCTCCTCCATGGACGGCGCGCTGCCGGGCACCAGGTCGGCCAGACCGCACAGAACCTCTCGCCGGGCCCGCGGCGCTCCAGCACGTTCCGCCTCGGAGGAGAGGGCGTTGATCGGCCGATCCCGTTCGTCCCGCTCCCCGACCAGGCCGGGTTGCCGGGTCATGGCCAGCCAGGACTTCGCCAGGGCGACCCACCGCTGGGCAATGCTCTGTGCCCGCCACAGGTCGTAGGCGCCGGTCGGCAAGAAGATCTCGTCGACACCGCCGAAGGTGCGGCGGACCGTCGAACGCGAGGTGCTGGTCGTGTCCGCCTCGCCGACCAGGCCGGCCGCGCGCGCGACCTCCAGAAACAACGCGGCCGAAGTCTCGTCCAAGCCGGCGGAACGCGCCAGGCGCTTGAGGTCGCGCACCCCCAGCCCACCCGCCTTCAGTACGGGCGCAGGTTCGGCACCCAGCGCCTCGAGCAGCGCCTCGGTGCTCCGGACGACCTCCAGCACCTGGCCCGCTCCGGCCGAGTCGACCGACTTGACGTCGCGTACCGGGCACTCGGGGGTGGGCGGGGATGGCCGCAGCGGGCCCAGCGGACCGCTGTCGCGGCGCAGCAGCAACCCCACTTCACGGGGCAGTTCCACCAGCTCACCGTCGGCGCGCGGGGCCCGGCCGGCCTCCGAGATCGGGACCAGAACATGGTGCTCGACCAGCCAGCGCACCGGCTCGGCCATGGCCGTCGCGTTCAGCGCGCCGATCGGCGGACCGGCGGCGAGCCGATCGAGAACCGCGCGGGCGGCCGGCGGCGCGGCCAGGACCGTGCGGCGGAGCTTGGCCTTGTCCGCGCACAGGGCTGCGGCCTGGGCGTCCAGGTAATAGGCGGGCCGGCCCAGCCCGGCGGGGTACGGCGAGGTCACCTCGTCGACCGCCGCGACCACCTGCAGCGCATCCTCCGGGCCGTGCAAGAGGAACCGGACGCGGAGGCGGTCCACGGCCACCCGGACGTCGTCGTCGGGGGCACTGGCAGCCAACGTCCGGATGGCATCGACCGAAGTCGCGATGGTCGCCGGGCTGCCACCGTCGCCGGGTCCTCCGGACGGCCTCGAGTCGCGGCTGAGCCGCGCCGCGTCGAGGATCCGCAGGGTGAACTCGTCCAGCGCGTCGAGGCACCGGGCGACCGAGCCGCGGGACTGGGCACGCACGGCCAGCGCGGAGATGTCCGGGGGTACGGGCACGACGAGATCAGGGCGCAACTGGATCAGCGCGCCCAGCGCCTCGTCGGTAAGTGCCCGGAGCTGTTCGACGAATGTGGTGGCCATCGTGTCCAACGCTAGCCGCCATGGGACGATGGTGCCGGAGGCGCATTCGACCGAGGGGGACGACGTGGCGTCACACGCCAGAGTGCCTGGCACTGAAGTTACCGAGAGCGACGCGACCGAATCGCGCGGTGCCGCGCCCGGTCCCAGGTCGGCCAAGGACGGTCACCTGCCGGTCTCCGAGCTGATCGCGGATCGTGCAGCCGCCCCGTCGCCGTTCGGCGACGACCAGACCTTCCCGCTGCCAGTCGAGGATCTGACGTACACACCGACCTTCACGCCGTGACGGAGCCGCCCTCCTCATGCCCTCCGGGTCGTCGCCTGCGGCTGAGTGCCGCTCGGTGCAGTCGGTCATGAGGGCGGCCGTCGGGTTCGACCTGGACATGACCCTGATCGACTCCCGGCCCGGGATCGCGGCGGCGTATCGCGCACTCACCGCGGAGACGGGCGTCTTCGTGGACGCCGATCTGGCGGTCACCCGGCTCGGACCGCCGCTGCGCGCCGAACTGCGGCAGTGGTTCCCCCCGGAGGACGTCGAACGGGCGGTCAATACGTACCGCACGCTCTACCCGGACCACGCGATCGGCCCCACCGTGCCGATGCGTGGCGCAGCGGCGGCCGTGGCGTCGGTCCGGGAGCTGGGTCTGCGCGTCGTGGTCGTCACGTCTAAGCTGGGCCGGCTCGCCGAGTTGCACCTAGCGCATCTGGGCCTGACCGCGGACGAACTGGCCGGTGACCTGTTCGGCGAGGACAAGGCGGCCGCGCTGATCGAGCACGGCGTGCGGTGGTACGTCGGCGACCACATCGGCGACATGGTGGCCGCGCGGGCCGCCGGTGTGTCCGGCATCGGCGTCGCGACCGGCCCGTGCACCACCGACGAACTACGCGAAGCGGGGGCGTACCGGGTACTGCCGGACCTCACCACGTTCCCCGACGTTCTGCGGGAGATAACGGTTGGGCCAGGGCCCGACCGGTCGATAGCCTAAGAGCCACGTTCCAACGAATGAAGTCGAGGTCAGCGGTGCCCACGGGTCGAGTGAAGTGGTACGACGCCACGAAGGGATTCGGATTCGTCACCAGTGACGAGGGCGGGGACGTCTTCCTGCCCAAGGGTGCGCTGCCGTCCGGAGTGGCAGAGCTGCGTACCGGCCAGCGAATCGAGTTCGGCGTGGTGGACAGCCGCAAGGGTGCGCAGGCGCTCGGGGTGAAGGTCCTCGACGCGCCGCCGTCGGTCGCCGAGCTGCGCCGCCGCCCGGCCGACGAGCTGCACGGCATGATCGAAGACATGATCAAGGTCCTCGAAGCCAAGGTACAGCCGGACCTGCGCCGTGGGCGCTACCCGGACAAGCGGACCACGCAGAAGGTCGCCCAGCTCGTGCACGCGGTCGCGCGTGAGCTTGAGGTGTGACGGGACGGACTAGGTCGCCAGATTCCTGGTCGGCGGGGTGATTCCGGCCGCCGCTGCACGTCCGAGCAGGGTGTCGGCGGCGGTGAATCCCTCGTTTCCGAGGTCCAGAGTGAACTCGTTCACGTAGAGCGAGATGTGCCGCTGCACCACGTCGGGCTCCATCTCCTGAGCGTTCCGCAGAACGAAGTCGCGACCGGCATCCGGGTCCGCCCAGGCCATGCGCACCGACGTGCGGATGTACTCGGCCGCCACGGTTGGGTCGACTGCTCCCCTCTTCGCCAGGACGGCGCCCAGCGGGATGGGCAGGCCGGTGTCCCGCTCCCACCATTCGCCGAGGTCAGCGAGCGCGGTCAGCCCGTACCGGGCATAGGTGAACCGTGCCTCGTGAATCACCAGGCCGGCATCGTACGTGCCGTCGGCCACGCCGGGCATGATCCGGTGGAAGGGCACCACCTCGATCCGGCCCGGCGGTTTTCCCGCCGACCAGAGCCGGAACAGCAGGTACGCGGTCGTCCGGTCGCCGGGCACGGCGACGGCCGCGTCGGTCAGGTCGTCCCGCCGCCCGTTGGTCAGCAGCAGGGGTCCGCAGCCCCGGCCGAGCGCGCCCCCGCAGGGCAGCAGCTCATAGTCGTCCAGGAGCCACGGCAACGCCGCGTAGCTGACCTTGACCAGATCGAACTCGCCGTTCTCGGCCGCCGTGTTGGTGACGTCGACGTCGGCGAACGTCAGATCAACCGGCGGCGCGCCCGGGACCAGGCCGTGTACCAGCGCGTGAAAGACGAATGTGTCGTTCGGGCAGGGCGAAACCGCGAGAGAGAGTGCCACCACCTCACGCTAGCCGGGACCTCACCCGGACACCGCCTCGGGCGAAGTCTTCCCGGCCACACCGGTTTCGGCGCCCATCCCTCGCCCGTGTCACCATGGCTGCCGTGACGCAGCCACCGCAGAAACGACGCTGGTGGCTCACCGGCCTGGTGCTGGCCTGGATCCTTCTCATCGCCGGGCTGGCCTGGCGGTCGGCACGCCGGGATCCGCCGACCGTGCCGGAGCAGCGGGACATCGCCGACGCGCTGCCGGTGCTGGAGCGGGCGGCCGGGGCGATGACGGCGGCCGCGATCGGCGACGACCGCGCCGTGGTGCTCGGCGACCTGCGGGTGTCCCGCGATTGTTCGGTCACGCCCATCCGGGCCGGGGCACAGGCGGCCCGGGACGTCACCGTCTACGTCCGTGCCGGCCAGGCGCTCACCGTGCTGAAGGAGATCGCCGCGGCATTGCCCGCGGACTTCGGCGCCGAGGCCGGATCCAGCAGCGGCGGCCGCCGGGTCGGGCTGCGGGCAGATGCCGGTGGCTTCGTCGGGATCGACGCGGCCGCGGATTCCGGTACGCAGGTGCTCCGGCTCCGGGCGTCCACCGGGTGCCGGCCGCTGGCCGACGGCGTGCGGCTCGACCCGACCGATCCGCCCGCCGCCGATCCGCCGGACTCCCTGCGCCGGGCGCTCGCCGCGCTCGGTGTCGCCGGTTCTGCGCAGGAGCGCGCCGCCCGTGTTCGTGAGGTGGCCTGCCCGGACGGGGGAACGGCACGCACCTACACGGTGGAGGGCGTGCGTGCACCGCCGGATCTGGGTCGCAGCCTGGAATCGGTGATCGAGGGCGCCACCGTCGTCCGGGCCGAGCCGGCCGGATGGGCCTACCGGACCGGCACCGATTCGGTGGTGATCGACCGGGACGAGCTCACGGTCCGGGTCAGCGCCACCCTCGCCTGCGGTTGACCCGCACCGCAATCGCGGGCACATGGACGGGTCCTCAGTACACCAGGGCCTGCGCCCCCTCGGCCATGATCTCCTCGACGAAGACGGCGGCGCCCGCGATGCGGATGCCGGGCAGCACATCGCCGGCCTTGATGTCGCGGCGTGCGGCGCACTGGGTGCACAAGGTCACCCGGCCCGAGTCGATCAGTATGGCCAGCAGGTCGGGCAGCGGGGCGGCGTGCGGCAGCTCGAACTCGGCGGCCCTGCCCGGCAGCGCGAACCACGCGGACTCGCCGGTCAGCCAGAACGACACGTCCACTCCGGAGGCGGCGGCGGTACTCGCCACGGTGAACGCCTGCGAGCAGCGCTCCGGGGCATCCGAGCCGGCGGTTGCCTTGACGACCAGCAGTCGGGCCATGCCGGTCAGCATAAGATGGCCGGTGATGTTTACCGAGATCGGATTCGTGAGCCTGTTGGTCGCCGGCTTGGGCGCCCTGGCGGGCGGTGTGGGCTATCTGGCGATGCGCATATCGAGGGGACGCTGGTGAGCAGCTCGACCGAGAACCCGCTGGGGCCGCCACCCTGGCTGAACGCGCCGCCGGTCGAGCCGTACCCGTACGAGGAAACGTACGACCTGCGGAAAGGGCCGGACCTGCATCCGGCACTGCTCGGGCTGCTGCCGTTCATCGGCATGTGGCGAGGCCGTGGACAGGGCGGATACCCCGGCGTCGAGGACTTCAACTTCGCGCAGGAGATCACCATCAGCCACGACGGACGGCCGTTCCTCGCGTACGCGTCACGCGCGTGGATTCTCGACGACGAGTCCCGGCCGGTCCGCTTGGCGAGCCGCGAGACGGGCTGGTGGCGCCCGGTGACGGACGCGGAGGGCAGGGCCACGGACGACATGGAGGCCACCCTGTGCACTCCGACCGGAATCATGGAGCTGTACCTCGGCCGGGTGACCGGCACGCGCCTGGAGATGGAGGCGGACGCAATCGTCCGGTCGCCCACCGCGAAGGAGGTCACCGCCGGCCACCGGCTGTTCGGCATCGTGGAGGGCGCCCTGCTGTACGCACAGGAGATGGCCGCCCTGGGCCGCGGCCTCGAGCCGCACCTCTCAGCCCGCCTGATCCGGGTCGGGGGTTAGGAAGCCGAGAAGCCTCAGAAGCCGTCCGGTCCACTGCGACCGGGCGCGCTCGTTGCCGTCCAGCCTGACGACCTCGGCCAGACCGCGCAGGGATGAGGCCAGCCAGATGGCGTCGGCCTGCCGGAGTTCGTCCCGGGTGATCATGCGTTCGGCCGGGTCGAGGCCGACCGCGGCGGCGCGGGCGAGGAGATGGCCGGCAGTGATCCCGGGGAGTATGCCGGCCCGGGCCGGCGGGACCGTGCACAGTCGATGTCCGGCCAGCCAGACCAGGCTTGCGGTTGGTGCCTCCAACGCATAGCCCTCGACCGAAAACCAGAGCATGTCGTCGGCGCCCTGCGCGATCGCCCATCGCCGGGCGGCCAGGTTCGGCGCGTAGGACGTGGTCTTGGCGGTCGCGAGCGACCACGGCGGGCGATCGATCGAGACGCCGGCATCGGCGGTGACCACTCGGATGCCGTCCCGGCGGTCGCGCAGCACACCGGCCGGCACCGGGCCGATGGTCACGGTCGGATCATCCCCCCGCCGGCAGATGATCCGCAGAACGCCTTCGCCGCCGGTCCAGGTCGCCGCCGATTCGAGCGCCATGGCGGTCAGGTCCGGAACCGGCAGGTCGAGCAGCGCCGCGGATCGGGCCAGCCGGTCGAGGTGCTCGCCGAGCAGCCACGGTCCGTCGGGACGCAGGTGGACGGTCTCGAAGACGCCCTCGCCGAAGGGGTCCGTCACAGGAGCGAGCGTAACGACCAGCCGAACTATGCTCGTAGCGTGTCCGCCACATCCCTGGCCGAAGTGCTGCGGGAACGCGGCCTGCGGCTCACCCCGCAGCGCCAGCTGATCCTGGAAGCCGTCCATGAGCTGGGTCATGCCACCCCGGAGCAGGTGCACAACCATGTGCGAGAGCGGGTGGCCGGCGTCAACATCACCACCGTGTACCGCACGCTCGAGCTCCTCGAGGACCTCGTCCTGGTCAACCACACCCACCTGTCGCACGGCTCGCCCACCTACCACGCGACCGGGGAGCACCAGCACGTCCACCTCGTGTGCCGGGGCTGCGGCTCGATCGGCGAGGTGGATCCGTCGGTGATGCAGCCGGTTATCGAGCGATTGCGCGAGGAGAAGGGGTTCCGGGTGGACGTGGGGCACGTCTCCCTGTTCGGGGAGTGCGGGAATTGTGAGGAGCGCCCATGTCCACCGTCATGATCGAGGACCTGAACCCCGCGTCCGCCGACGCCGGCGTCGCCGCGCACTATGGCGACCCGATGCGTGAGCAGCGCCTTCTGGACACCGCGGTCGGCCTGGTCGACCGGTCGAACCGGGACGTGATCGCCGTGCCGGGTGAGGAACGCGCGAGCTGGCTGCACACGCTGACCACACAGCACCTTTCCGGCCTGCGCGCGAACCAGGCCAGCGAGCTACTGGTGCTCTCGCCGCACGGGCACGTCGAGCAGCACGCGTACGTCACCGAGGACGGCACGACCGCGTGGCTGGACACCGAGCCGGGCGCCGGCCAGGGTCTGCTCAAGTACCTGGAGATGATGCGTTTCTTCACCCGCGTCGAGCCCCGTGAAGCCTCCGCCGAGATGAGCGTGTATTCGCTGGTGGGCCCCGGTGCGGTCGACGTGATCAGGGGTCTGCCGGAGCCCCGCGTGGGTGCGGTGCCGGGTCCGAAGTTCCCCGCCGGGTCGGTTCCGGCCGGGCCGACGGCCGTGTACGCCGTACGCCAAGTGAACGGCATCCTCGCCCGCCGGGTCCCGCTCGGTGTGGATCTGCTCGTGCCCCGGGGGCAGAAGCCGGAGCTGGACGTGCCCCGGGCCGGGCTGTGGGCGTACGAGGCGGTCCGGGTCGCCAGGCGGATCCCGCGGCTGGGCTGGGAGACCGATCATCGGACGATCCCCGCCGAGGCGGGCTTCGTCGCGAACGCGGTACATCTGGACAAGGGTTGCTATCGGGGTCAGGAGACCGTGGCCAGGGTGCACCACCTCGGCCGGCCGCCCCGCCGCCTGGTGCTGCTGCATCTGGACGGCGTGACCACCGATCAGCTGCCGGCCCAGGGCACGCCGGTCGAGTTGGACGGGCGCCAGGTGGGGTTCGTCGGCACCGCGGTCCGGCACCACGAGCTCGGCATGATCGCGTTGGCCGTGCTCAAGCGCAACGTCGCCGACGACGCGCGCCTTCGGGTGGGTGAGTCCGCGGCGGCGATCGAACCGGAGTGACAGGATCACGTCATGACCGACTGCACCGAGCGGCGCGCGGCGGAAGCGGAGGGCCAGGAGGCATGACGAGAGGCTCAGCGCCATGACCACCGGGACCCTGATCACCGTCGCGCCGACCGGCGCGGAGAGCAGCAAGGCGGCCGTACCCGCGCTACCGGTGACCCTCGATGAGCTGGTGTCGACCGCCAAGGAGTGTGAAGCGCTCGGCGCGGCGATAATCCACGTGCACATCCGTGACGACGCTGCCGAGCCGACCCTCGATCAGGGTCGCCTGCGGGCCACCGTCGCCGCGTTGCGCGAGTCGACCGACCTGATCGTGCAGCTGTCGTCCGGTGGCGCGGTCACCGATCCGGAGTCCGACCGGCTGGCCGTGCTCGACGCCGGTCCGGAGATGGCCTCCTGCACGATGGGGACGGTCAACTTCGGCGACGGTGTGTTCATGAACCGCTGGGAGTTCATCGTCGACCTGCACACCCGAATGCAGGAGCGGAACATCGTCGCGGAGTACGAGATCTTCGACCTGGGCCAGCTCGCCACGCTGCAACGGCTGCTGGGCCGGTACGGGCTTCCGGCCGGTGGCCACGTGCACGTCGACCTGGTGATGGGCGTACCCGGCGGGATGCCCGGCACGGCGGCTGCGCTGGTCGCGTGTGAGCAGGCGATCCGCGACCTGCCGGAAGGCACGACCTTCTCCGCCACCGGAATCGGTCGCAGCACGCTGGCGGTGATGCTCGCCTCGTTGTCCGCCGGTGGCCACCTGCGGGTCGGTATGGAGGACACCATCACGTACGCGAAAGGCCGGCCGGTCGAGTCGAACATGCAGTTGGTTGCCCGGGCCGTCGGCTTCGCCCAGCTGGCCCAGCGCCCGCCGCTCACCACCCTGGAAGCCCGTACCCTGCTCGGCATCCCGCGATGATCCTCGCGGAGGTCGTGCGCTCGGGCTTCGTGGAGAGCGTCCATCACGGCTCGGTTCTGGTGCAGGCTGCCGATCGAAGCTGGGTCGCGGGCAACGTCACCGACCCGATCTTTCCGCGATCGTCCAGCAAGCCGCTGCAGACCGTCGGCATGCTGCGCGCCGGGCTCAAGACCGCGGCCGGCGCCGAGCTCGCCCTGATCAGCGGCAGCCACTGGGGCGAACCGCTCCACGTGCGAATGGTTCGCGACATGTTGGCCAACGCCGGACTGGGCGTGGACGCGCTGCGCTGCCCGGCCGCGTTGCCGCTCTCCGAGCCGGACCGGGATGCCTGGTTGCGCTCCGGTGGCGGTCCGGAGCCGGTGCTGATGAACTGCTCGGGTAAACACGCCGGCATGCTCACCACCTGCGTGACCAACGGGTGGCCGGTTGACTCGTACCTCGATCCGAAGCATCCGTTGCAGGTGGCGATAGCTGAGACGATGGTGGATCTGGGGGGCGAGCCGATCGCGGCGACCGGAGTGGACGGCTGCGGCGCCCCGGTCTTCGCGTTCTCGCTGACCGCACTGGCCCGGGCGTTCCAGCGGCTGGTCGACGCCGCGCCGGGCACCCCCGAGCGCCGGGTCGCCGACGAGATGCGCGCCCATCCCCGCTTGGTGGCGGGCGGCGGCGCCGACGACACCGTGCTGATGGAGGCGGTGCCCGGTCTGCTGGCCAAGGGTGGTGCCGAAGGCGTGGTCGCGGTGGCGATTCCGGGCGCCGGCGCGGTGGCATTGAAGATCGAAGACGGTGCCATGCGTGCGCGTACCCCGGTGCTCCTGTCCGGTTTGCGGCGGCTCGGGGTCGACGTGCCGCGCATGCAGGAGCCGGTGCTGGGTGGCGGGGAACCGGTCGGCCTGGTGCGCAGCGTGTGGTGAAGATCGCGCTAGCTGAAGCAAGCGTTTTGCTTGCATGAGCTAGCGCTCGACGCTATCGTCGAGTTCATGGCCGACAAGGACCTGCCCCAGGACATCGGAGAGTTCATCCGGGACCTGCGGCAGACCGCGAAGATCTCGCTGCGGCAACTCGCCGACAAGGCGGGGGTCAGCAATCCCTACCTGAGCCAGATCGAGCGCGGGCTCCGCAAGCCCAGTGCGGAGGTGCTGCAGCAGATCGCCAGCGCGCTGCGGGTGTCGACACCCGCGATGTACCTGCGTGCCGGCCTGCTGGACAGCGAGGGTCAGCAGGGCGTGCTGGCCGCCATCGCGGTCGACCCGGAACTCACGATCGCGCAGAAACAGGCGCTCTCGCAGATCTACGAGACGTTTCGGAACGAGAACGCGCGGCACGCGCGGGGCACCTCGGCGCAGGAGGCCACTGCCGGGCCCGACGAGATCGCCGAGGAGGACGCGATCGTCGCGCGTTTGGCGCAGGAAGAGGCGGACCGTGCGACGGCCGCCGTGGTGCGGGACGTCGCGGTCGTGGAAACCGGCGCGGCGCCTGCCCCCAAGACCACCACCAACACGGAGGAGACGACATGACCGAGCAGACCAAGACCCGCTTCCCGGCCCCGCTGTACGCCGCGGCCGGCGCCGGTGACCTGGCGTACCAGCAGCTCCGCAAGCTGCCGGCCGTCATCGACGGGCTCAGCGACCGGGTGAACGAGCTCAGCGAGCGAGCTGCCGCTTCGCTGAGGGCGGCCAACGAGCAGGCCGGCACCAAGGCTGCCGCGTTGCGTGAGAAGGCCAGCACCACGGACATCGAGAAGTTGCGCGACACCGCCACCAACAGCGCTGTCGCGTTCGCTCAGATCGCCACCGAGCGCGCCATCGCCGCGTACACCGCCCTCGTCGCGCGCGGCGAGCGCGTGGTGGGAACCGGCGTGATCGAGGCGGCCGACGTGGTGAACGCCGACATGGTGACGACGGAGGAGACGAAGGCCGTGGAGAGCGCCGCGGCGAGCACCCCGACGCCGCGCAAGCGGGCCACCAAGGCCACCCCGGCCAACACCGTCCCGGCCAAGCGGACCGCCGAGTAACAGCCGTCGAGAGAGGCCCCGGTGATCCCCGGGGCCTCCGGCATAGACTTTGCGTCATGGCCTACAGCGCGCCGATCTTCTACGACGACGTGACGAGACTGATCTCGTTCGCCGTCCTCATCGTGTCGCTGATCGTGCAGGCGATCGCGCTCATCCACTGCCTGACCCAGCGCGGTGACGGTTTCCAGGCCATCGGCACGCTCCCCAAGGGCGCGTGGATCGGCATTCTCGCCGTCTGCTTCATTCTGACCCTGCTGGGTGTGGGCGGCGGTGCCACCGGCATCTTCGGCCTGATCGGCATCGCCGCGGCGCTGATCTACCTGCTCGACGTCCGCCCGGGGCTGCGGGACCTGACGGACGGCAAAGGCTTCTGGTGAAGCCCGTAACCTTTCGGGTTCCGGAACCGGTGTTCCATACGTGCGGCTTTCCCCCAAATCCATCTTTTTCGGCATTGTCGCCCTCGGGCTGCCGTTCGCGGCCACCGTGGGCTGGATGCTCGGCGGACCGGCAGTGACGACTCCTCCGGCGGCCGCCGCCCCGGCCGGAGCCGGCGGCATCGGCGCGGCGCCGGCCCCGGCCGCGACGTCGGTGCCGGTAGCGCCGGTCGACTATCGGTCGCGGCCGTCGCGGGTCACCTCGGCGGCGCCGTCCGCGTCGAGCACGGCGGCCGCCCTGCCGGCTGGTAGTCCGGCGGCCACCGGCCAGCCGACGATGTCGCTCTCCGAGTTGCCGCCACTGACCGACCCGCCGGTGCCCACGCCCACCATGGTGACAAGCGCACCGCCGGCACCGTCCGCGACGCCGAGCAGCGCCGCCCCAGACCCCACGGACATCGGCCTGATCGGATGATCCCGTCCGGTGCCCCGCGGCCGGCAAGGGCCTAAGCTCGCTGGACGTGGGAGATGCCGTACGTCGGTTCGCCGTGGGGGTAAGCCTGCTCGGTCGCGGTCTGGGAATCTGCCTGCGACACCCGCGACTCTTCGGACTGGGCGTGCTGCCGGCACTGATCGCCGGCCTGCTCTACGCGGCCGCGCTCATCACGTTGATCATCTTCGTGGACGAGCTGGCCGCCGAGATCACCTGGTTCGCCGACGGCTGGTCGACTGTCTGGCGCGACACCATGCGGGTCGTGGCCGGACTCGCCCTCCTCGGCGTGGCCGGACTGCTCAGCGTCCTCACCTTTACGGCGGTCACGTTACTGATCGGCGACCCGTTCTACGAGAAGATCTCCGGGCTGGTGGAGGCACGCTTCGGCGGCGTGCCGGGCGGCGCGGTCGAGATCGTCTGGTGGCGGTCGCTGGGTCGCAGCATCGTCGACTCACTGCGACTGATCGGGCTGAGCATCCTGCTCAGCATCCCGCTGCTGTTGGTCGGTCTGATCCCGGTGGCCGGTCAGGTCATCGGCGTGGTGCTGGGTGGTGCGGTCGGCGGCTGGCTGCTGGCGGTGGAGCTGACCGGTGTGCCCTTCCAGCGCCGCGGGTTGCGCCTGCGTGACCGGCGCGAGGTGCTGAAGCGGAACCCGCCCCTCACCCTCGGGTTCGGCGTCGCGGTGTTCGTCAGCTTCCTGATTCCGCTCGGCGCGGTGCTGCTGATGCCCGCCGCGGTGGCGGGTGCGGCGCTGCTGTCCCGCAAGGCGCTCGGCCAGCCGATCGACGTCGTGACGATACGAGCGGACCTGTAGACCGGCCGGTCGCGGCTGGTTGCAAGTTCGGGAACCGCTCGCCCGGCGGACGGCGAGATCAGGCCGCGTGCAGGGCGGTGATCAGGCGGGGATCACCGGATATGGCCAGCACATCGTGGGACCGGCGACCCATCAGGGCGAGCTGGAGGTCACTGGCGGTGCCGACGGCCTGAGCCCGCGGGTGATGGTCGTCGGTGTCCAGGATCGTGCCGGTGTCCAGGAGAGCGACGCCCGTGCCGCGCAGTCGGACGAACCACTCGTAACTAGCGTCGGTCGCGATCAGGTGGACCACTCCCTGCAACTCGGTCGGCGACCGACGCCGCCCGGCCGGCAGCCAGGTGTCCAGGATCTCGTTCACGCCGTCGGCGGCGAGCTTCGTCTCGATGGCGGTCGGGCGTCCGGCCGCGGCCTCGGCGTCCCAGCGGTGCACGGAGATCTCGTGGGCCATCCGGCGGTGCCAGAAGCCCGCCTTCCTGGCCTGAGCCGGCCAGGTCCACGCCGGGAACTCCGGTTCGAGCGCGTCCAGAGTCTCGATCATGCCGGTCATCTCCCGGCGCAGCCCTTCCAGGGCATCCGGCCAATCCGGCCGAGGGGAGGGCACCACCCGGTCGGCGGGCTTGGTCACCACGCCGCGTGGAACGGTCTCTCGTACCCACCTCAGCAGCGAGGTCAGATGCTCGACGAGGTCGCCGACAGTCCACTCGGGACAGGCAGGCACGGCGGCATCCGGGCCGGCCTCGGCGACGGCATCCCGCAGTGCCGGGCCGTCCGCACGCAGCGCGGCGAGCCAGAAGTCCTTCGTCGCGTGCAACCTGTTCATGACCGCTCCCGCCCGAGTCTTGCGAAACTGGTGAGCCTAGGGTGAACGTCGTGTCCGAAGTCTCCTCCGACCATCGAACAGATGCATCCCCCAGATCGCTCGGGGCAATCACGACGCTACGCCTCGGCGGGCCCGCTGGCACGCTGACGGTCGTGTCCGAACCGGACGAAGCGGTTGCTACCGTACGTACTGCGCACGCGGCTGGCGAACAGGTGCTCGTCCTGGCGGGCGGGAGCAACGTGGTCGTCGGTGACCTGGGATTTCCGGGGCGGGTGGTGTTGCTGCGCACTCGCGGGGTCGAGGTCCTTGAGCAAGATCAATATCTGGCGACGGTACGGGTCGCCGCCGGCGAACCGTGGGACGGCTTCGTCGCGCAGATGGTCGCCGGGGGCTACTCCGGGGTGGAATGTCTGTCCGGCATCCCCGGATCGTCCGGGGCCACGCCGATCCAGAACGTCGGCGCGTACGGCCAGGAGGTGGCGCAGACGATCGTCGCGGTGCGCGCGTACGACCGGGCCGCCGACCGTGTGGTGACCATGTCGCCGGACGAGTGCGGGTTCGCGTACCGGTCGAGCGTGTTCAAGCACAATGACCGGTGGCTCGTGCTCGAGGTGGATTTCCGGCTCGCGGTGAGCGCCGAGTCGGCTCCGATCCGGTACGCCGAGCTGGCCCGCCAGCTGGGCGTGGAGCTGGGCGACCGGGTGCCGCTGCAGCAGGCCCGGGACACGGTTCTCAAGCTGCGCGCCGGCAAAGGCATGGTGCTCGACGCGGACGACCGGGACACCTGGTCGGTGGGTTCCTTCTTCACCAACCCGGTCCTGCCCGAACTACCCCGCGCGGACATGCCCCATTGGCCGGCCGAGGACGGCCGGGTCAAGATCCCGGCCGCCTGGTTGATCGAGCAAGCCGGGTTCCACAAGGGGTTCACCCGCGGTGGTGGGGTGGCGGTCTCGTCCAAGCACACGCTCGCGTTGACCAACCGCGGCGCGGGCACGACCCGGGCGCTGCTCGACCTGGCCCGGGTGATCCGGGACGGCGTGCGAGACCGGTTCGGCATCGAGTTGCACCCCGAACCGGTCCTGATCAACTGCCGGTTGTAGCGGACGCCGGTTGCGATCGAGTACCGCAGTCGAGGATGTGGCACCGCTGCAACGGCGCGCGATGCGAGACGTCAGCCTGGGGGGATGGTCAGAGGCAGCTTGATCTCGGCGCCCGCACCGATCTCCGGGTCGAAGGTCAGCCGCACCGAGCCGCCGTGACGAGTGGCGATCGCGTCGGCCAGCAGCATCCACAGCGCGGTGCTGCGCCGCCGGTGTGGCGGCTCCGGCGACGGCAGCATCCCCGCCATCAGATGCTCATCGGTCAGCTGCTCGGACTGCCGCGCGGTGACCGTGACGGTGCACCACTCAGGTCCGACCACCATGCTGACCACCGCCGAGCGGTCCGCCGCGCCGCTGGCCACCGTGCCCAGGACGGCGTAGAAGAGTTCCCGTAGCAACGATCCGTCGGCGGCGAGCTTCAGGCCGTCCATCTCGGTGACCGTGGCTACCATGTGCGGCTCCCGGACGGCCAGCAGGTCGGCCGCCTCGTGGATGAGCGCCGCGAGGTCCACGGCGGCCGGGTTGATCGGCAAGTCGCCGGTCTGCAGCCGGCTCACCACCATCAGGTCGTCGACCAGGGTGAGCATGCGGTCGGTGTTGCGGCGGACCGCGGCGAGCGCCAGCGAACGTTCGCCCGGTGCGAGATCGTCGGTATCGAGACTCTCGGTGAACGACGCGATCGTGGTGAGCGGCGTACGCAACTCGTGGGAGATGACGGCCAGGAAGCGCGCCTCGAGGGGGATGGTCATCGGATCCCCGCGGAGCTGCCCAGACAGCGGATAAGCACGCTAAACTATAACTGTCCGTATTTGAGACGACACGTCACGCTATCGTGGTTTTCCTGCGTGTTCTGCGTGCCGTTGAGGCGCGCCGCGTCCACCGACGCACAACGGGGGTTAGGCGATGAGTACAACGAGCATGACGTGTGCGGGTGATGCCCGAGTGACCGACTGCACCGTAGCGCTGCGCACTGGAAATCCAGGAGACGCCGCATGAGCCGGCTTCTGGTGGTCGAGGACGACCCGGACATCGCGCTGGCCCTGCGCCTGCTGTTCAGCCGGGCCGGCTACGAGGTGGCCCACGCCGGTGACGGGCGCACCGGCCTAAAGGAGGCGTACGCCGAGCACCCCGATCTGGTCGTCCTGGATGTGGGCCTGCCGGAGATGGACGGCTGGCAGGTCCTGGAACGGCTTCGCGACGTGTCCGACGTACCGGTGCTGGTGTTGACCGCCCACGGCCAGGAGGCGGAGAAGGTACGCGGTCTCCGCGGCGGCGCGGACGATTACCTGACCAAGCCATTCGCCAACAACGAGTTGCTGGCCCGGGTTGAGGCCCTGCTACGGCGCTCGTCCAGCGGGCAGAACAGCTGGGCCAGCCAGATCTACGACGACGGGCTGGTGCACCTCGACCCGACCAAGCGCCGGGTCTACGTCAAGGGTGACGAGAAGCGGCTCACTCCGACCGAGTTCCGGCTGCTCAATGCGCTGGTCCGGCACGCGGGTGCGGTGCTCAGCCCGAACCAGCTGCTCACCCAGGCCTGGGACGACCCGACCGGCATCGGCCAGGAACGGGTCAAGTTCGCGGTACTCCGGCTGCGTCGCAAGCTCGGCTGGTCCGATCCGGACGAATCTCCGATCGAATCGGTACGTGGTTTCGGCTACCGCTATCGGCGTCCCAGCGGCGACAGCTGAGTTGCTCTCCGGGTGCGCTCAGGTAGCGCGGCGGCACGTCGATCAGGGTCTTGGGACGTCTCGAAGCAGGAGGTAGTACGCAGTGGAAGACCTTGGTGAGATCGTCGGCGAATTCCTCATGGAGAGCCACGAGAACCTGGACCAGATCGACCGGGACCTCGTCGACCTCGAGCAGGAGCCGAATTCGCGCGACCTCATCTCGCGCATCTTCCGAGCCATCCACACCATCAAGGGCACCAGCGGCTTTCTGGCGTTCAGTCGCCTGGAAACGCTGGCACACGCCGGCGAGTCGCTGCTGTCCAGGTTGCGGGACGGCGTCCAGCCGGTCACCCCGGACACCATCACCACGCTGCTCGCCACCATCGACGGTGTCCGGTCGCTGCTCGCCTCGATCGAGCAGAACGGCAGCGAGGGCGATGTCGACGTCGACGTCATCATCAGTTCGGTGCACGCCCAGATGCAGGCCGAGTCCGAGCCCGCGGCGCCGCCGGAGGACGGGGCGACCGAGATCCAGGTGCGGTCGTCCACACCGTCCCGGGGACCAGCCGTTGGGGGCACGGTCATGGCCGAGGAGGCCGGCCGGCCGGCGCCCGAACCGGTGGAAGGCCAGCGCCGCCCGCTCGGCGAGATGCTGGTGGAGTCGGGTGCGGCCAAGCCGGCCGACGTCGGTTTCGCACTGCAGCAGCAACTTGAAGGCGACGAGCGCAAGCTGGGCACGATCCTGCTCGAGGAGGGCAAGGCCCAGCCCGCCGCGGTCTCCGAGGCGCTGCAGGCCCAGGCGCCCAAGCGCAGCGTCGCCGACCAGGCCATCCGGGTCGACGTCGACCTGCTGGACGGCCTGATGAACATGGTCGGCGAGCTCGTACTGGCCCGTAACCAGCTGGTCCGCGGCGTGATGGAGACCGGCGACTCGGCCCTGGTCCGCAGCGCCCAGCGGCTCGGCATGATCACCAGTGAGCTGCAAGAGGGCATCATGAAGACCCGGATGCAGCCGATCGAACACATCTGGTCGAAGCTGCCCCGGGTCGTCCGGGATCTGTCGAACTCGCTCGGCAAGCAGGTCACGCTGGTCATGCAGGGTAAGGAGACCGAACTCGACCGCAGCTTGCTGGAGGCGGTCAAGGACCCGCTGACCCACCTGGTACGCAACGCGGTAGACCACGGCATCCAGGAGCCGGAGAAGCGGATCGCGGCCGGCAAGCCCCCGGAGGGCACGCTGACCTTGCGCGCCTACCACGAGGGCGGGCACGTGGCGGTCGAGGTGGCCGACGACGGCGCCGGCCTGGATGTCGAGCGGATCGCCCAGAAGGCCGTGGAGAACGGCATCATCGGCGCCGACCAGGTCGCCACCATGGACAAACGCGACATCATGGCGTTGGTCTTCCAGCCGGGCTTCTCCACAGCGGCCAAGGTGACAAACGTGTCCGGCCGTGGCGTCGGCATGGACGTGGTGAAGACCAACATCGAGCGGATCGGCGGCACGGTCAGCGTCGACTCGACGGTCGGCGAGGGTACGGTCTGGCGGCTCAACATCCCGCTGACGCTGGCTATCATCCAGGCCCTGACGGTCGACTGCGGCGACCAGCGGTACGTCATCCCCCAGGTAGCCGTCCTGGAGCTGGTGTTCATCGACGGCCAGTCCACGAAGATCGAGTACGCCTCGGGTGCGCCTGTCTACCGCCTCCGGGGCAAACTGCTGCCGCTGGTCCGGCTGGACCGGGCCCTCGGTCTCGAGATCGGTGCCGACCAGGGCGTCTACATCATGGTGCTGCAGGCCGACGGCCGCCGCTTCGGCCTGGTCGTGGACCGAGTCCTGAACACCGAAGAGGTCGTGGTCAAGGCGCTGAACAGCCGGTTCAAGGACATCGGGATGTACGCCGGCGCCACCATCCTGGGCGACGGCAAGGTGGGCCTGATCCTCGACGTGTCCTCATTGGCCCGTCGCTCGCACCTGGCGGTCGACTCGGAGCGGGAGAACGTGACCGGCGGGTCGCGGGGCGCGACCGCTGCCGGGACCGGCGAACGACTGCTGGTCACCGCGGTCGGTGAGCGCCGCGTGGCGATCCCCCTGGACACGGTGACCCGGCTCGAGGAGTTCCCGCGAGACCGGATCGAGCATGCCGGCTCTCGCGAGGTGGTCCAGTACCGCGGGCAGATCCTGCCGCTGGTCCGGCTGTCCCACCTGCTCGGCTCGTACAGCGAGGAGCCGGAGGGCGACACCGTCTCGGTCGTGGTCTACAGCGAGGGCGCCCGCAGCGTCGCGCTCGTGGTGGACCGGATCGTGGACATCGCGGAGAACTCCTCCACCACGGCCCGCCGGGACGTGGAGGAGGACGGACTGGTCGGCACCGCGGTGATTCAGCAGCGGGTCACCGAGCTGCTCGACGTACGCCGGGCCATCCTCGCCGCGGATCCGAACTTCTACCGTGACGTGGACACCGAGCTGCTGGTGGAGGCCTGACATGACAAGTCGTCAGTTCGCCACGTTCGAGGTGGCCGGCCAGCTCTTCGGGGTCGAGGTGGACACCGTGCAAGAGGTGCTCTCGTACAACGAGTACACCCCGGTGCCGCTTGCGCCGCCGGCCGTCGGAGGGCTGTTCAACCTGCGCGGCCAGGTCATCGCCGCCGTCGATCTGAGAGTCCAGCTCGGGCTGGCCCGGCAGGCGTTGCAGGGCCCCGTGATGAACGTGATCCTGCGCGGCGACGGCGAGCCGGTCAGCCTGCTGGTCGATCGGATCGGCGAAGTGGTCGACCTGGACGACGACGCGTTCGAACCACCACCGGACACCCTCGGCGGACCGACCCGCGAGCTGGTGGTGGGCACCTTCAAGCTGGACGGAAGGTTGATGCTGGCCCTGGACGTCAACCAGGCCGTCGACACGTACCGAGTCACTACCTGATGTACAGCCTGGTCAGCGCTCCCGTCCTCGGCTTCGACCTGACCCGCCTGGGCGGAGGGCCGGCCACCGCCGAGGTGATTCTGCGTGGCCTGCGTATCGGCGTCGGCGACCTGCCGGTGCTGGCCGAGCGGCTGCCGCACGAGGACCTGAGGGGATCGCTGTGGGTGGAGGTGGAGAGTGCGGCCCGGCGGATGCCCACGCTCAAGAGCATGAAGGAGGACGACCCGGCCGGTGCGCTGGCACTGGTCGAGCGGGCACCGATCGGCTCGGTGGACGCGTTGCTCACCTGCATCCGGTACGACGTGATGGCCTGGACCTGGCACGGCACCGGACGTGATGCCCAGCAGAGCGCGCAGGCCGGCGCGGCCACCGCCCTGCTCTGCGACGCGGCGGTGGCCAGCTATCTGCGCGATGTGCTGGACCAATCGACCCGGCGGATGCTCGGTGCCGGCTGGGTCTCCGCGGTTCGCAAGCTGCCCGCCGGTGCGCCGATCGATCTGGGACCGCACCACTATGCGGTCTCGGCGCTGCTGGACAGGCTGCGCACGCTCCGGCCCAAGGAGCTGACCCGACTGGTGACCGCCGCGGAGGACGCGCGGCGCAATGCCGCTGGCTGGTCCCCGGCGGTGCATTCCGCTTCGTGGGCGGCGTATCTGTCGGATCGGGTCCGCACGGCGGCCGCAGCGCAGATGCTGTTGGTGCAGGCCGTCGACACGGCCGCGATCCCGTTGGCGGACCGGGCCGGCGGGGTCTGGAACATGCTCAGCGGTGCGATCCAGGCATTGGTGGTCCGGGACCTGCTCGACACCGCCACGGCACACCGGCTGCTGGCACCGGTGGTGGCCGCGCTGGGACCGGCCTGGCTCGGGGAGAAGGGGGTGGTCTGATGATCTCGGTGCTGGTCGTCGACGACTCCGTGGTGGTCCGTCGGCTGATCGTCGACGCGCTCGGGGGCGCCCCGAACATCGAGGTGGTCGGTACCGCCGCGAACGGTTTGCTGGCCCAGGCGAAGATCGACCAGCTGAAGCCGGACGCGGTCACGATGGACATCGAGATGCCGCAGATGAACGGCATCGAGGCGGTCCGAGAGCTGCGCAAGCGGCACCCGCGGCTTCCGGTGATCATGTTCAGCACGCTTTCCGCCGCCGGCGCCTCGGCGACGCTGGAGGCGCTGGCCGCCGGCGCCACCGACTACGTGACCAAGCCGTCCAACATCGGATCGATCGCCGAGTCGATCGCCGCCGTGCGGGACCAGCTGGTCCCCAAGATCCAATCCCTGGCAGGGCGCACTCAGCGCCCGACTGCGACCGCGCCGGCCCGGCCGGCGCCGCAGCGCCCGCTGCTCGCGCCCGGACCCGGCAAGATCGTCGATCCGGCCAAGATCAGCCCGTCGCCGGATCGCGCGGTCGCGCCACCGGCGAAGCGGGGCCCGAAGGCCCGCATCGACATCATCGCGATCGGCTCCTCCACCGGCGGCCCGGACGCGCTCACCAAGGTGCTGATGGGCCTGCCGACCGACCTGCCCGTGCCGATCGTGGTCACCCAGCACATGCCGCCGGTCTTCACCAAGATGTTCGCCGAGCGGCTGAACCGCAGCACGCCGCTCACCGTGGTCGAGGCAGCCGACGGCATGGATCTGGCCTCCGGCACCGTCTACATCGCGCCTGGCGACAAGCACCTGGTCTTGCAGCGCCGGGGCTCGGCGACCGTCACACAGCTCAGCGGAGCGCCGCCGGAGAACTCGTGCCGCCCGGCGGTCGACGTGATGTACCGCTCGGTGGCCCTGCTGTACGGCGCCTCGGCCTTCGCGACCGTACTGACCGGCATGGGCCACGACGGACGGGCCGGTGCGCGGGCGCTGCGTGCCGCGGGTGCCGAGGTGCTGGCGCAGGATCAGCAGAGTTCGGTGGTCTGGGGCATGCCCGGCGCCGTGGTCGGTGCCGGCCTGGCCGACGAGGTTCTGCCGCTGGACCGGATCGCCGGCTGCCTGGTCAACCGGCTCAAGGTCGGCCGTTCCGCGGCGGTGGTTCGATGACCCTGTCGCAGAGCGACTTCGCGTTCGTCTCCGCGCTGGTCCGCCGGGAGGCGTCCATCGTGCTTGCGCCGGGCAAGGAGTACCTGGTCGAGGCGCGGTTGATCCCGGTCGCTCGGCAACTCGGCGCGGCCGGCGTCGCCGAGTTCCTGGCTGACATGCAGCGCCGCCCCGACTCGGCGAACCTGCGGAAGATCATCGACGCGCTCACCACGAACGAGACGTCCTGGTTTCGCGACCGCGAGCCGTTCACCGCACTCAGTGACGCGGTGCTGCCGGAACTGGTCAAGTCGCGGAGCGCCAACCGCAAGCTGCGGCTGTGGTCGGCGGCGAGCTCCAGCGGCCAGGAGGCGTACAGCATGGCCATCACGCTGGAGGAGAGCCTGCCGCCGGGTTGGTCGTACGAGATCCTGGGCAGCGACATCTCGACTGAGATGATCAAGCGGGCCGAGCTGGGCGAGTACAGCCAGGTCGAGGTGAACCGGGGTCTGCCGGCAGCGCAACTCGTGCAGTACTTCGAGCGGATCGGCGCGCATTGGCGGATCACGCCGGCCATGCGCCGCAATGTGTCGTTCAAGCTGATGAACCTCACCGCGCCGCTGCCGCCGATGCAGCAGTTCGACGTGATCTTCCTGCGCAACGTGCTCATTTACTTCGACGTGGCGACCAAGAAGACAGTGCTGCGTAACGTCGGCCAGCTGCTGAGGCCGGACGGCTGGCTGTTCCTCGGGGCGGCCGAGACGACCATCGGAGTCGACGACAACTACGAACGGGTGGCGGCCGGTCGCACCTCCGCCTACCGGATCCGGAACGCGGTGCCGATCGGTGCCGCCAGGAGGGGATGAGACCGCGATGCGCGCCATGGTGATCGACGACTCCCGCGCGATGCGCATGATCCTCAAGCGCATCGTCACGAAGCTGAGCTTCGAGGCGACCGAGGCGGGCGACGGCCGGGAGGCCCTCGACCTGCTAGGCACGATGAGCGAGGTGCCCGAGCTGGCCCTCGTCGACTGGAACATGCCCAACATGAACGGACTCGAGTTCGTCACCAAGGTCCGGGCCGACCCGCGTCTGCGTGAGATGACTCTCGTCATGGTCACCACCGAGAGCGAACAGAGCCAGATCGTACGGGCGCTTGCCGCTGGTGCCCACGAGTACGTGATCAAGCCGTTCACCGAGGGCGCCATGATCGAAAAGTTGGCCCTGTTGGGCCTCGTCCCGACCGGAGCGAACTCATGAGCGTCGACGTCGTGGTGAACGAGGAAGACCTCGCCGAGGTGGCCGGAGAGGTCTGGGTGTCGTACCTGGATCCGGATGGGGTGAGCCCGCTGGTGCCGACCGGCGACGAGAAGCAGCCGTCCGAGGTGCACGCGTCCGTCTCGATAAGTGGTCCCTGGACCGGTCACGTGGTGTACGCGTCGTCCACCGAGGCGGCACGGAAGGCGGCCGCCGCCTTCCTCGCCATGGACAGCAGCGAGGTGAGCTCGGAGGATCTCTGCGACGTGCTCGGAGAACTGGCGAACATCGTCGGTGGGAACGTCAAGGCGATGCTGCCGCCCGGCTGTCTCCTCTCGCTGCCTCAGGTGGTGCTCGCACCCGAGTCGGCCACCAAGTATCCGAACGCCGAGCGCATCAGTGGCCTTTACGGGGTCTGGGACGGCGAGCCGGTCTCCATTTCGATGTGGCAGAGCCGCGACGACAAGAACGAGGAGAGCGCATGAAGATCCTGATCGCCGACGACAGCCGCGTCATGCGTCAGATCGTCACCCGGACACTGCGTCAGGCCGGCTTCGGCGACCACGACCTGGTCGAAGCGGCGGACGGGAAGGAAGCCCTCGACAAGGCCACCGCCGAGGCGCCGGACCTGGTGATCTCCGACTGGAACATGCCGGAGATGACCGGCGTCGAGGTTCTGCGCACGCTCCGGGCCACTGGCAACGGCGTCAAGTTCGGCTTCGTCACGTCGGAGTGCACCCCCGAGATGCAACAGCAGGCGGAGGCAGCGGGTGCCGCGTTCTTCATCGTCAAACCCTTCACCGCGGAAAGGTTCGACGAGGTTTTCTCGCCCATTCTCGGATGACCTTTCGACGACACACTTCTCCTATTTGGGATGATATTAATGTCTGATACAACCGTTCTTCCCGGTTCTCTGACCGTCCGCAACCTGTTTGAAGACCTGCTCGGTCGGGACTGCAACGTCGGCCCGGGTGACCCCATCGGCGCCGACGAACTGCCCACGACGACGATCGCCGTCTTCACGGACAACCAGCAGCAGATCTACGGCGTACTGGGCATGCAGTTGAGCCTGGCGGCGAACGCCGGCGCGGCCCTGGGTCTGCTGCCACCCGGCGCGGCTGAAGACTGCATCGACGAGAAGAAGCTCAGTCCCAACCTCGCCGAAAACGTGTTCGAGCTGTGCAACGTGCTGACAAGTCTGCTCAACCGCGATGGCGCCCCGCACGTCAAGCTGCACCAGGTGGTTTTTCCGGGGATGCCGCTACCGCACGATGCGCGGGCACATCTGCTGGCGCTGGGCCGCCGGCTCGATCTGATGATCGAAGTCTCGCGGTACGGCAGGGGCAGGTTCAGCCTGTCGCTCGCGCCCTAGCGGCAGCCGGATCGGCCCCGCGAACGCCGGGGCCGAGCTCTTCGACCTGCCGGACACGCCGTTGCCCGACCCGGAGACTCCCGCGCCGGTACGCTTCCTGGCCTGCTACGACAACGTGACGTTCGGGTACGCCGACCGTTCCGCATCATTGCCGAGGCGTATCGGCCGGCGCTGGTGACCGACGCCGGACTGGCCGTCGACGGCCGGGTACGCGCCGTCTCGAGGCTTCGGCGGGTCAGTTGACGATCACCCTGTTCGAGTCGCTGACCAGCGAACAGGAGTCCGCGGTGTGCACTGAGGGCCAAGCGCTGCTCGACTTCGCCGGCGGCGGGACAATCGAACTGGTCCAGTCCTAGGACACCGGGGTTCGCGCGGAGCCAACGAAGCGAGGCAACTCAGCCGTACAGCTGGACCACCGCGGAGACAGCCTTCTCGATCAGCGTGTCCAGGGCGCTGGGCAGCATGGCGATCGCCGTGCCGGACAGTGTCAACACCAGCATGATCTTGGCCGGGAAACCCAGCTGGAACGCGTTCAATGCGGGTGCCACCCGGTTCAGCAGGCCGAAGGCGACGTCGGTCAGGAACAGGACGGCGATCAGCGGCCCGGCGATCTGCAAGGCCGCCAGGAACATCTCGCCAACACCGCCGATCAGCAGCCGGCTGAACGTCTCCAGGGACAGCGACGCGTTGAGCGGCAGCGCCTCGTACGACTTCATGAAGCCCCGCAGAACCACCTGGTGGCCATCGCTGGCGAACAGCAGGGTGACCGCCAAGAGGTTGTAGAACCGGCCGAAAATGGAGCTCTGGCTCTGCGAGAGCGGGTCGAACGCCATGGCCAGCGTGAAGCCGCCGAACACGTCGATCAGGTCACCGGCCGCCTGGATGGCGGCGAAGAGGAGCGCGGTGATGAAGCCGAGCCCGGCGCCGACAAAAACCTGCAAAGCCGCGCACGCGATGAGGTCCGAGGTTTCGATGCTGGGGATGGTGCTGCGCAGGTAGGGCGTCATGGGCAGCGCGATCCCCACCGAGAGCAGCACCTTGATCTGCGGCGGGATCAGCCGGGAGTTGAGCGGCGGGCAGATGATCAGCCAGGCGCCGGCCCGGACGGCTCCGAGCATGATGGCGATCAGCTCGGTTATTCCGACATCCCAGTTCATCGCCCGGCTCGGCTCATCGATAACTCGCCACAAGCGCGGTGATGATCAGCCCCCACCCGTTGACCAGCACGAACAGCAGCAACTTGAACGGCATCGCGACCGTTACCGGTGGCAACATCATCATGCCGAGAGACATCAGCGACGCGGATACGACCATGTCGATGATGAGGAACGGGATGAAGATGACGAATCCGATGATGAAGGCCGCTCGAAGCTCGGACAGCACGAAAGCGGGCACCAGCGTGGTCAACTCCACATCGTCCTTGTCGGCCGGCTTCTTCTGCCCGGAGACCCGGATCAGCAGGGCGACCTCGTCCTCCCGGGTGGCCTTCCACATGAACTCGCGCAGCGGCTGCACGCCGTCCCGGAAGGCCTCGGACTGGGTCTTGTCGCCGGCCAGATAGGGCTGCACGCCCCGCTCGTTGATCGCCGACACGGTCGGCCCCATGATGAACAGGCTGATGAACAATGCCAGGCCGGCCAGCACCTGGTTGGGCGGCATGCTGGTCAGGCCGAGCGCGTTGCGGGTGATGCCGAGGACCATGAAGACCTTGGTGAAGCAGGTGCACAGCAGCAGGACGGCAGGCGCCACCGAAAGCAGCGTCAGGCCCAGCACGATCACCAGTGAGGTGGCCGGCTTGCTGCCGTCCGGGTTCGTACCCCCGATGTCGATGTCGATCCCGGGCGTGACCGGCGGAGTCGGCGGCGCGGGAGCCGCGAGGACGGCGTACGCCGCAGCGTCTGCCGGCCCGGCCTGCGCCGCGGCGGGCAGCAGGATCAACGCCAGCCCGAGGCCGGTGAGCAGAAGCAGCACGGTACGCCGGATCATCAGCGTCTCGTCGTCCGATCACGCAGGAAGTCCAGCGTCGACCTCCACGTCCGCGGGGCGAGGATCGAGCCGCTCAGCCACCCGTTCGTCCCGGCACGCGCCGGGGGCGGCAATACGGCGTCCGGCTGCAGCGCCACGGCGTCCCGGCGCTCCGCCTCGTGCCGATTCATCTCGAACTTGGCCAGCTCGGTCTCGCCCAGCAGGCTCACCTGCTGGTCGGTCACGCCGAGGATCAGCGCCTTGTCGGCGACCTGCACGACGGTAACCGCTGCCCCGCGGGCCAGTTGCTGCCGGTTCAAAACCGACAGGTCGCCCGTCCGGCGGTGGCCGCTCAGCGGGCGGCGAGCCACCTTGGCCAACCCCCACATGATGCCGAAGACGACCAGCAGCGAGAATCCGACCCGTAGGACGAGTTCGAACACGGGTTACTCCCGTTCGCTGCCCGGCGAGATGATCTCGGTGATCCGGATACCGAAGTTCTCGTCCACCACGACCACCTCGCCGCGGGCGATCAACCGGCCGTTGACCAGCAGGTCTGCGGGGCTGCCGGCGGCGCGGTCCAATTCGACGATGGCACCCGGGCTCAGGCTGAGCAGCTCGCGCACGCTCATCCGGGTACGGCCGAGTTCGGCCGACACCTCCATCTCCACGTCGTGCAGCATGTCCAGGCCGCCGCGGATGGCCGGCCCACCGGCGCCCCGGGTGGCCATTCCGGTGGGCGTGGCGTCGGCCGGCCACGGGTTCACGGCCAGCGCGACGACCGCGTGGACCTCGCCGCCGTCCAGCAACGGCACCGAGACGGCGTCGTCCTTCGCGGCGATCGCGCTCAGCGCGACTCCCGGCTCCATCAGCTGGCCGGGATCGAGGACCACCGGCCCGAACGCCCGGGCGGCCGCCTCCAGTGCCGGTCGTACCGCCGCGGTCAGGTCCAGCTCGCCGAGCGGACTCTCCCTGAGGGCGTCGGCGAGGTCCTGCCCGACCACCACGACGACCTCGCCGGCGGCCGCGCCGCTGAACTTCGCGGTGATCGCCTGACCCGTGGTCAGCATGCCGGCGGTCGCCGTCACCGGTTGGCCCGCGACCAGCTCCCGGCTGGTCGGCAGGACGGCCAGCGCCGCCTCGGCCGCGGTACGGGCGAGCGCGAGCTGCGGCGGGGTGATCGTGGGCGCGGTCATTGTCGGCCGATCTCCTTCGATGGGGCCTCCTTGGGTGACGGCACCACCAGGCAGGCCAGCCGGGCGCCCTGGTTACCGGGCACAGCATGGGCAAAGACGGTCTCGTTGACGGTCACCTCGAGGGGCAGGCTGGTCGGATGCCCGAGCGGCACGACGTCGCCGGGGCGTAGATCCACGATGTCATCCGTACGCATACGAATGGGCTGGAATCGGACCGCTACGTCGATCGGCGCCGCGGAAAGGCCGGCCGTCAGATTCCGGTGCGAGCTGTCCCGTACCAGCCGCTCGGCCGGGGTGAGCTCGATGGTTTCCTGCCTCTCCAGAACCGGCAGGATCGTGTTGAACGGCAGGCAGATGCTGCCCACGCACTCCTCGGTGCCGATCTTCATCTCCAGGGATGCGACAACCACCGCGTCCCCGGGCTGGTGTGCCCGCAGGAACTGGGCGTTGTACTCGACCTCCCGCAACTTCGGCGAGATGTCCACCAGGGTCTCGAAGCCGTAGCGCAGCTCGCCCAGCATCCGCTCCATCAGGCCACGCAGCAGCGGCATCTCGACCTCGGTCAGCGGGCGTTCCGGCTGGGGGCCGCCCGGGCCGCCGAGCATGTGGTCGATGGCAGTCATCGCCGCCGAGGACGAGAGTTCCATCAGGACCGTGCCAGGCAGCGGATCGATGCTGACGACCGCGATCACGGTGGGGTTCGCCAGGGCGGCCACGTACTCGTCGTAGTTCAGCTGCTCGATCGAGGCGAGCGTGACGCTGCTGACCACGCGTAGCCGGGTGGTCAGCAGGGTGCCGCAGCTGCGCGCGTACGTCTCGAAGGCGATCTGCAGCGTGCGGACGTGCTCCCGGGAGAGCTTGATCGGGCGCCGGAAGTCGTAGGGCGTGGGACCCGCGCCGCGGCGTGACATCTTGCCTTGGGATCGTGCAGCGGTGGAGGTCACATCGTCATAATCGCCCTATTTCGCCCACCACTGAGGCGCAATGCGCAAGATGGGCAGGTCCGAGAGCCGGACCTGCCCATCTGCTCCAGGTGCTTACTGCGTCACGAACTGAGTGAAGTAGATGTCCATGATGATGTGCTTGCCTTCGACGTTGTAGACCTTCTCGATTCCCTCCAGCAGCTCCGCCTTCGCCGCCTGCCGGCCCTTCTCGGTCTCCAGTTCGGCGATCTCCATGCCGGTGTACTGGTCGATTGCGAGATCGATGGCCTCGGCGTTGTCGATCTCGGTTGCGCCGGCCTCCTCCGTAGCCTGCAGCGTGAAGGCGAGCTTCAGATAGTGCCCGTCGGCCAGGTTGATCGTGAGGGCACTGTCCATTGCCACGACGGCGCCCTTCACCGGCTTCTCCTCCGCTGCGGCGGCCTCGTCGCCGGACAGCATGAAGAACGCACCTGCTCCGCCACCGCCCAGAACGACCAGGGCGATCACGATGATCATCAGCATCTTCATGGACTTCTTCGGCGCCTCGGCCGGTGCCGCTTCCTTCTCGCTCATCGAAACCCTCCTGTCGTGTCAGTCGTGCGTGGTGGTGGACGTGCCGGTGTTCTCTTCGGCCGCGGTCTCGGCGGTCGTGGCGCCGGCGTGCAACCTGCTGTCGTCGCCCGCGGCGGCCGGTAGCAGTGCGGCCTGCTCGGCGGTGAGCCTGGTCAGCACGACCACGTCGACCCGCCGGTTCATCTGCACCGACTTCGGGTCCTTCGGGTCGATCAGCGGCTTGGTGTCGGAGAAACCGACGGCGCTCATCCGATCCTTGGCCAGGCCGTGGTCGGTCAGGTAACGCACCACCGTCGAGGCGCGGGCCGCGGACAGCTCCCAGCCACTCGGGTAGTACGTGGTCTTCGCCTTGAGCTGGTTGGTGTGCCCGTCGACCTCGATGTTGTTGGGCAGCTTGGCCAGCGTCGGCGCGATGGCGTCGAGGATCTTCGCGCCGCCGGACTGCAGGTTGGCCCGGTTACCGTCGAAGACCACCTCGTTGGTCACCACGGTGATCACCAGGCCGCGCTCGTTGATGGTGAACTTGACCTGGTCTCGCAGCTTCGCCTGAACCAGGGCGTCGGTGATCTTCTGCTCGACCTTCTTGAGGTTCTCCGCCTCCTTGGTGGCCGCCTCGGCGTCCTTGGAAGCCTTGGCCCGGCTGGCCGCCCGTACCGCCCGCTCGACGGCCTCCTTCTGCGCACCTGTCATGTTCGCCGTGCCGGACGCGCCGTCGCCCGGATTGGCGCCCGGGTCGATCGGCACGAACTGGCTCGCGTTGCCGGATCCGTCGAGCGTCGCGGCGGAACCCTGGAACGCGGCGGTCTGCGCACCGAAACCCTCGGAAAGGCCGGCCGCCAGCTCGGCGAACTTCTTCTGGTCCACGCTGCTCATCGAGAAGAGCACCACGAACAAGACGAAGAGCAGGGTCAACATATCGGCGTACGACACGAGCCAGCGCTCGTGGTTGACGTGCTCCTCGTGCTCCTCGTGCCCGCCCTTCTTCCTCTTGGCGCCCCCGCCGCCCGAGCTCATCGCGTTATGCCGCCTTCTTCGAGGCCGCCGCCTCGGCTGCCGCAGCGGCATCCGGTGGCAGGAGGGAACGAAGCTTCTGGGCCACCAGGCGCGGATTGGAGCCGGCCTGGATCGCCAGCACGCCGTCGATGACCAGCTCCATCTCTTCGGCCTCGATGCCCGACAGACGGGTGAGACGGGCCGCGACGGGCAGCCAGATCAGGTTGGCGGAGAGCACACCCCAGAGCGTGGCGACGAACGCCGCGGCGATGGAGTGCCCGAGAGTCTCCGGTTTGTCCAGGTTCTCGAGCACGTGCACGAGGCCCATGACCGTACCGATGATGCCGACCGTCGGCGCGTAACCGCCCATGTTCTCGAAGAGCTTCATACCCGCCTTGTCGGCCTTCTTCTTGGCGGCGACCTCGGCGTGCAGGATGTCGTGCAGCTCCTCCGGATCGGTGCCGTCGATGGCCAGCTGCAGGCCCCGCTTGAGGAACGGGTGCTCGACGGTCTTCACCGCGTCCTCGAGCGCCAGCAGGCCCTCGCGGCGGGCGCGCTCGGCCAGCTTGACGACGTCGTCGACCAGCTTGTTCGGCGGCGTGACCTTGGCCAGGAACGCCTTCTGCAGCAGCTTGCCGGCGCCGATCGCGTCCTTGAGCACACCACCGGCCATACCGGCGGCAAAGGCGCCACCGAACACCAGCAGCATCGAGGGGATGAGGATGATCGACGCCGGGTTGCCGCCCTCCATGACCTGGACGACGAACACGATGACCATTGCGGAGACCACACCAACGATGGTGGAGATATCCATCAGCGTTCCTTCCGGTGCAGCGGGAGCACCACGGCGTCCTGCTCGTCGGCGATCTGGGACGGGGCAGAACCGGCCGGCTCACCCTCGATGCGGCTCGCCTGGGCGATCAGCGAGGCGCGGTAGTGGCGCACCGAGTCGACGAACTCGGGCACGGATTCGGCGATGACGTACTTGGTGCCGTCCACCAGCGTGATGACCGTGTCGGGCGTGCAGTCGGCACGCTCGATGAGGTCCGGGTTGAGTGCGAACACGGCACCGTTGAGGCGGGTTACGAGGATCACGACGTCCGTCCTTGGTCAGTCTCGGCTGGTTGGGCCATCCGTGGCGTCATCTGATCCATCGGCTTCAGGTCGGTTGCCGATGAGCGCCGCATGGTCGCGATACGGGTGCTGAGCTGGTTGGCTCCGCTTCGCTTCGCGGCGATCGCCTGGTAACCGGTGAGTTGAGGGCAACGACGACTGCACACCCCGCAGCCGCCCTTCCGGCCCCCAACACACCAGCGGCGATCGCTGAGCCAGCCGGCTCCGCTTTCGCTCCGCGGCGATCGCCTTATAACCGGTGTGTTGAGGGCCGCAACGACGACTGCACACCCCGCAGCCGCCCTTCCGGCCCCCAACACACCGGCGGCGATCGCGGGTGGGTTGCGAAGCTGGCTGGTTGGCTGCTTTACCTAAAGCGAGCCGGGGCGGACCTGCGCGGTCCGCCCCGGCTCAACTGCTGGCTGCCTATCGCTTGAGGTTCACTAGTTCCTGCAGGATCTCGTCGCTGGTGGTGATGATCCGGCTGTTGGCCTGGAAGCCACGCTGGGCGATCACCAGGTTGGTGAACTCCTGAGCCAGATCGACGTTCGACATCTCCAGCGCACCGCTGGTGATCAGGCCGAGGCCGGCCGAACCGGCCGCGCCGACCTGGGCCAAGCCCGAGTTCACCGTGCTGCGGAACATCGAGTCGCCGATCTTCTCGAGACCGTTGACGTTGTTGAAGTTGGCCAGTGCGACTTGTCCGAGCGTCTGCTTGAGGCCGTTCGAGAAGACACCGACGATCTGGCCGGCGTTAGACACCGTGTACGAGCTCAGCACGCCGGCGCCGGATCCGTCCGAGTTGCTGACCCGGGCTTCGGTGGTGCCGCTGTACTGGGTCAGGTCGCGGATGTCGAACGTGTAGGCACCGACATCAATCTTGCCGGTGTCCTCGTTCGTGTTCGGATCCGGCGTACCGACCGCCTTGCCGTTGTTGAACGTGATCGGCTGTGAGCCGCCGTTATTGGGCAGGGACAGCGTCCATTCCGTCGCGCTCGTCTTTCGGAACGTCACGATCATCGTGTTGGCCGCGCCGTTCGCGTCGTACGCCTTGACCGGGATCTCCTTCGTCGTGCCGATCGAGGCCTCGTTGGAGAAGTTGCCGGTCAGCGTGACGTTCTCGGTCGGGGTCGGCGACAGGCTGATGCCGATCGGTAGCCTGATGTCGCCGGGCGCGCCCGCGGTGTTGACCGTACCGTCGGTGTCGGCGCTCCAGCCCTGCACGACCTGGCCGTTCGGGGTGGTCAGCGAGCCGTTGGCGTCGAAGCTGAACGAGCCGGCCCGGGTGTACAGCGCCTCGCCGCCGCTCCTCACCACGAAGAAGCCATCACCCTGGATCATCATGTCCGAACTCTTGCCGGTGGTCTGCGCGGCTCCCTGCCCGAAGTTCGCGTTAATGCTCGCCAGGCGAACCCCGAGACCCACTTGCGCCGGATTGGTTCCACCGGCCTGGTTCTGTGGGGCGCCGGCGGCGTTGACCATCTGCGACAACGTGTCCTGGAAGACGGTCTGGCTAGATTTGTAGCCGGTGGTGTTCACGTTCGCGATGTTGTTTCCGGTGACATCCATCATCTGCTGGTGGGCGCGCAGGCCGCTGATGCCGGAGAAGAGGGAACGCAGCATGGGTCAGGATTCCTTCGTGGTCGCGGTGGTGCTGTCGGATGTGGTTGCGGTCTCCTGGACTTCCGTGACCTTGGACAGCTGCACATCCGTGTTCCCGACCACAAGCGTCGGTTCGCTGTCACCGTTGAGCTTCGTCTTGGTCACCACGCCGGACAGCGTGTTGCCGTCCGCGTCCTGGTAGGTGACCGTACGGCCGACCAGCGCGCTGGCGCCGATCAACTGCTGAGCCGACAACATGTCGGCGATCTCACCGAGCTTCTCGACCTGGGTGAACTGGGCGGTCTGCGCCAGGAACTGGGTCGAGTCGGCCGGGTTGCTGGGGTCCTGGTACTTGAGCTGGGCCACCAGCAGCTTGAGGAAGGTGTCCTGGTCGCCGAGCTTCTTCGTGCCGCCGGCGTCAGTCGTGGTCTTGTTCGTGTAGAGCGACGTCGAGGTCTTGTTGACGTCGAACTCCTTGCTCACGTTCCCACCGATCGGCGACGTCATCAGCCTCTCCCAGTCTCGTCGGCCCTATGCCCTGACCTTCGACCACCGACGCCCTTCCCTTAGCCCACCTCATCCTCACCTCCGTCCACGGGCCACCTCGCCGGTCTTGGAGTCGTGGTTGGTCTCGGGTTTCGGGATCTTGTTGGTCCGGGCGCGGCTCTGCCCAAGTGGGCAGCGTGAGTTTCTGCGGGAGGGGTGCGGGCCTTCACTGAAGAAACTTGTTTGTGTGCGTCCGGGCGGGGGTGAGGCGCTGCGCCCGGATGTCGGCGGTGCCGGAACGCCCGCCGAGGGCACCGCTGACCGAACCGGCCATCGGTCGGCCCACCGGGGCCACGACAGCGGTGACGGCGATCGACCTGAGCGATCTGGGCGGTGATGGGGTGCGCGGGCGAGCGGGTGCAACGCCGTGCGGCGCAAGCCGGCTCCCAACGTCCGACACTCGCGGTGCGTGACTCTACTTTCCGAGTTGTTGATGGTGGCGGCTTCGCCAGCGGGACACTGATCTTCCTGGAAGGAAGTCCAGGTCACGTTGCGGGGCACGGATCTTCCTGGGAGGAGGTCCCGGGTCGGGTGACCGG
>Ga0081539_10001532_pt1 | contig 38698 bp, 36 predicted proteins | sample TabmetS4T2R2_FD_71023 | JGI IMG/M metagenome (GOLD analysis project Ga0081539, IMG submission 71023) | Tabebuia heterophylla rhizosphere microbial communities from the University of Puerto Rico - S4T2R2 | ecosystem: Host-associated > Plants > Roots > Rhizosphere ... | reverse complement strand
CCCTGACAGCGTCAGCCCTACCTCCACGTCAGCCACAAGGTGGCTCCTCACGCTGTCAGCCAAGGCCCGCTCGACGCCGCCGATGGCCTCCTCCAGCGTTATGTCCTCCTCCGGCTCCACCCGCAGCGCGTAGTAGCGCCGCAGGCTCAGATCGAGCCGGCCGCCGGCCTCGCCGGCCTCGACCATCAGCGTGTGCCCCGGGCGCAGCGATTCGACCTGACGCAGATAGGTGCGCGCCCCGGCGACGTAGCCGAGCACCAGCCGGTCGGCGACCGCCTCCTCGTTGACGGCGGCGCTGAGTTCGCCGCTGGCCAGCAGCGCCTTTATCTCGGAGGCGAACAGCAGCCGCCGGCCATCGGCGGCCAAGCTGTAGTAGAGCGGCTTGATGCCGAGGCGGTCGCGCGCCAGCAGCAGGCGATGGCCGTCGGCGATGGCGAAGGCGAACATGCCGCGCAGCCGCTCGACGCAGCGCTCACCCATCTCCTCATAGAGGTGGATGATGACCTCGGTGTCGCTGCGGGTGGTGAAGGCGTGGCCGCGGGACTGGAGCTCGGCGCGCAGTTCGCGGTAGTTGTAGATCTCGCCGTTGAAGACCACGCACTTATCGCCGGCCTCGTTGTAGATGGGCTGGTCGCCGCGCTCCAGGTCGATGATGCTGAGGCGGCGCATGCCGATGGCGAGGCCGCTGCCGCAGTGCAGGCCCTCGCCGTCGGGCCCGCGATGGGCGATGGCCCGGACCATACGCCGGACTGCCACTTCGACCTGTTCCCCCACTGCTCCGGCTATACCGCACATGCCTTCCTCCTCAACACATCTCTCTCCACGCCTGGTCCACGCGTCCGGCGGTCAGCAGTCGGACACCTCGGGGTGAGGGGCACGCGCCATCAGGCGTACGCCCGGGGATAAGGCTCTGATCTCGCCCGGCGAATCGCAGCCGCAGTCGAATTTTCAGATGAACAACGGCAATAGTTCGAGAAGCGAGCCCGGGCACGGAGTGTCAGCGTACGCGTGGCCCATCTCGCCTGAGAATGCGGACGGGTTTTCGAATCATCGGGCGCGCGCTACCGGAACGCGGCCTCTGTGCTAGTCATCGAACCTGATCACTGCCGACGCCTGTAGGGTGTCAAGTATACGGATGACACCTGCCGCGATAGAGTCGCGCGCGGCATTCGTCGTCGCGCCCGCTGTCCGCCATAAGTCAACTATGATCGTCTTCGTTGTCCGCGAGCCATCACAAGATTCCAACAACTCTCTGGTCGAGCAGTTTATCTTGCAGGTTTTCACCCCCACGTGAAGCGGCCTTTTGAAGAACAGCAGGTCGATGGGGTCCTCGCCGACCGTTGGAACCTCCCCTCTCTCAATGAGAGGCATCAGTTCGGTTACCTTATATCTGAAGCGCACGACCTGCGCGTGTTCGCCCTTCACCGGCTTGAGACCGCCAACGGCCTCCAAGCTAAGGCCGCCCCCCCACTTCTGGTTGTCAGCGGCAAAGCGGCTCGCGCTTGCGCTCGCTTCGACGCTGTTGGCGATGTAAAAGAGGTTCTTCTCATATTCGATTACGTCGCGCAGGTAAGGGGACACTGGGTCGCCTCTCTCGATGACTTTCAGGATGAATGCGTAGAAGATCATGGATTCGAAAAACATAGGGGACAGGGTCGCTGGCGTTGGCGGGTTCTCCTGGCAGTACTCATCGATGTACCGGTGAATGTCCGGCGTAAGAAGAATTCTGCTGAGCGGAAAGGCATTCAGCGCCAGGCCCACTCGCCCCTCAGCGAGTAGGCGGGCGTAGCTGGACGCGGCTTTCAGATCAAGGGCCTTCAGGCTCCTGATCTCTTTCGGCGTCAACTCGTATGCGCTGATGACCCCTTGCAGATCATCCGTGAACGCAGTTCTGAACTGCTTATCCGTAAGAATTCTGCTGATGACGCGCTGCATCCCGAGCAGTGACATAAGATGGGCCTCCTCGTCGATGGTTAGCCACCGCTGGCGCCGTCTGCGGTTAGACGGTAGCCGTTTGCCGGCCCTCGAAGGCAACTTCTTCGGCCGCGCCGCGTCCGTGCGTTTGCAGGATGTCCCTCGCCAAGGCGACTTCGTCGAGCATCTCTGTGAACGGCGGGAAGTCCTGATCGCGTTCCAGGAGAATACCCTTTACGGGGGCGTTGGCGACGACGAACCGGAGGATATCCCAGACCTCTTTGCGGACCGAAGCGCCATGATTATCAACCACCATCCCGTACATCATTCTCCCGCCGGCGATGTGCACTTGTACGACGCGCTCAAGCGGGAGCGACTTCAGGAATTCAAAGGGGTCAGACTTGAGGTTGACCGAGTTGATATGCACGTTGTTAACGTCCAGGAGCATTCCGCAATCGGTTTCTTCGAGGACACGCGTGATGAACTGCGCTTCGCTCATCTCGCCCAGGGGAATAGGGAAGTAGTAGGTGATGTTTTCCAGCAGGAAAGGCGTGCTCGTGAGGCGCTTGACGCGTCGCACGTTCCTGCAAACCACATCGAGGGTTTCTTCAGTGAACCAGAGGGGCGTCAGTTGGCCGATGTCGGTCTCCGGCACTTTCGTGAAACTGAGGTGGTCGCTGAACCATGGGGCGTTCGTCCGCTCTACGAATTCGACCGTCCGCCGCAGATAATCTTCGTCCATCGGCATGTCAGTGCCGATCGACATGCCGATGCCATGCGGCACCAGCGGGAACGCCTTCGCGTCTTCCAGGAACTGCTCTGTCTTCTCGGGTGGCGCGTAGATAAACTGGTCAGTGATGACTTCAAGGAAGTCAATACATGTGCGGTTACGGAGTATATCTTGGTTCAACGGTGTCCGGTACCCGAGGCCGACGCCAAGATCTGGCAACGAACTAAACATAACGTGTCTCTCCATTTGGCTGGAGCCCTGCGAAATCAGCTTGCGCCAGTCGCCTGACTGGGGCAAACTGAGGATGGCGAGGATCAAGCTGCAATCGGCAGGAGGGGCCTGCTGATTGCAGCCTTACACCTCGGGATTGGCCACCCGCAGCAACGGGAGGCTGGTTAGCATCAAGACAGCCATTTGACTCAGGCTGGCTGAAGCGTTCAATTGCTCGCTGGTGAGATTTGATCCGCCGCGCAGGTTGAGCAGCCCGGCTGACTACAGCCGGTGCATCCGCCGCACGCGGTGACAAGGCTCGGAGCAATCTTCTGTTCGAGTTCTTCCAACTCGAATTCGACTACTTCGTTTTTGTCTTTCTCTGGCATAAATTTAACCTCCGTTTTTTTAGAATAGATGGGCCGAAAACGGCCCGCGTACGACTTCGGTTGAAGTCCGCTGCCCGTGTATGAGCTCGTGAATAATGGTCGGGCAGAAGTCCAAGCCACTCGCGACCCAGACGTACTATGAATCCATCGCTTCCGTCACGCTCGCTTGGCCGGATTGCGGGCTCCGGCCGGGCGGGTGGCGGAAGAGTTTCAACATCTGTGCAACGATTAGATCGCCGAAGGCGACCAGCAAAAGCGTGATGAGAATCAACAGTCCCAGACTCTGGTAGTTCGAGACCAGATAGACGCCGAGCTTCCAGAACAGGAGCAAAATGAGCCCGATCGAGTAGGGCAGCGCCAGGAGGCTGAAGACTACGTAAATGCGCCGCTCGCGCCGCGACGTTGGCTTCATCCGGACCTGCCGGCCGAACACGTTCCGCTTGATCCAGTCGCGGGCGAAGGTGAATGCCTTGCGCCTCAGATTTGGGACTCCCAGGTAATCGCTCAATAGGTAATAGCCGTCCAGCTTGATCAAAGGGTTAAAATTGAAAAGGATCTTTACGCCCGATATCGCGATGATGATGAGGCAATATTGCGAGATGGCCGTGTAAGGAGGCGTCACGCTCCAGACCAGCACCGCCAATGCCCAGATGAACGATTCGAAAAAGCCTCCCCCGAACATGACCCACAACCGTTTGCTTCGCTCCTTAAAAAGCCAGGCGTCGCTGACGTTGCAATACAGAGCGGGTTGAAAGTAAACAAGCAGAAAGCCGATCTCCCGCACTTCGCCGCCGAATCGTTTACAGGTCAGCCCGTGGGCGCATTCATGCAGCACTGCGACCAGCAGGGCTGCGACCCAGAAGCCGAGGACATAATGCAAGGCGAACAGGGCCCGCATCTGTGTCGTGATCTCGCCCCATTTCGCGACGTTGATGATGGTGGCCGCGAGGATCGAGGCTGCGGCCAGGCCGACGAAGTAGCGATTAAAGAAGAGACCCAGATGGTTGATCAGCCGGTCAAAGATGGCGTCCGGATTGATCGTCCTGATCCTGATCATGAGCACCTTGCTGAAGAACGCCACCTTGATGTTGTCGGTTGCTTGAGGCGGTATGGGGCTTGAAGCAGCCGCATCGCCAGGCACGGTCAGGAACCCGGCGGCGCTTAGCTTGTCGATGTACCTTTGGACCGTGCTAACCTCGACCTTGAGATGGCAGCTCTGTTGCAACGAGCGGGCAATCGACTCCGCTGACGTCTTACCATCGAGCATTCGCAGCAGGTTGAACTCGTCTTCGACGATCCGGAAGTACCTTAAAGAAACCGGGTCCTTGATGACGTAATAGACTGAATCGGATTGTGTCTGCTCTATGATGACTAAATCGTTGCGCAGTTGCGGGAGCGTCGCGCGGGCACACGCAGGCTCGTCTGGAGGATCGCCCGCGGTCTCTAACCTTTCCCCAAACTCTATCGTCATGTCGTTCAATCCTGCGCTCAGTTCGCGCCGCCCGCATTCAGCAGAAGATAATCGTGCCGTTGTCATAAAGCTGCTTGAGCGTCGTGTAAAATTTCCTGCTCAAATCCTGCCGAGCAGCGGGCGAAGCAACCCCCTGGCGATCAGCAAACTCAGCCACTATCTGTTGGCACGGCTTCGAACCGTCGCACGCGTCAAGTAACTGGCGCGTCGTCTCGTTGATTTTTAGCTTGAGCCTTGTGAGATTCGGGAACGTTTGAAAAAGTATTAAAGTCTTCTTCGGATCGGCCGCTGGGGGTGATCCCGGGTCGCGGTCCAGTGCCTTGATCAAGGCCTGAACGTCATAATCAAATTCGATAATTTGCAGGCGGTTGCTTTTGATGGGCCGCAGGCCCTCGACGTTTTCCGCACTGAACTCTTTGCCGGCCAGCCGGTCCAATCCCATGTAGAACGGCAACATACCTCGGTTGCTGTCCTCCAGTAGCATGCCCAGGTCGGTGCTCTCGTACTTGATCATGTCGCCTAGATAAGGGCACTCCGTAGGAATCCTCTCCTGGCTGTGCAGGTGTGTCAGCAATTGACAGAAGGCGATAGCATTCTTAAGTTCGTTTCCATTCAGCGCTTTGGACTCTCTGCGGAAATCTTCCAGGATGGATTTCAACCTGTCTGCCAGCAGCAGGCTGGTGTAGGGCAGGGCGCTCACGACCACCTCGTCGGAAACGGTTCCAGCCTCCTTGCGGAGCTCGCGGCCAACTTGTCTTTGCTCGGCGGTTGGCTTCTGCTGACTGGAATGCTCCCTTAGTTTGCGCGATGTCTGCGTCGTGTCGCTGAATCGGTGGACCACTCCCTCATAGCCGTCAATGTAGGCGGAAAAGTCCTCAAGCGGTTTCGATATCTCGTGCCCTCTGGCGGCGATCTCGCGGGCGTCCTGCGGATGTTCGATGACATACTTGAGGGCTGCGGCCAGCTCCCGGTGGTCTTTCGGGTCATCGACGACTATCATGTTGATGCGGTCGGCCACCTCTTTACGGTAGACCTGCTTGCAGGCGATTTCCTTGGAAATGATCAAACAAGTTCCGCAAGCCATGACCTCACGCGGCACCGTCGGCCCGTGGATGGCGATCGGAAAGTCCCGCTCCAGGAAGCAGACGGCCGTGCAGGCGCGAATGAAACCGGGCACTTTCCAATGGGGTACGAATGGTAGTATCCAGGTTCGGTCTTCGATGCCAGCCTCCAACACGCAACGCTTAAAGCTGTCGAGCTGGACCCCCTGAGTCATTGCCAGGAAGTTGAACTGCATCCCTTCTTTTTTTAATTGCGAGAGGGCACTGATCAAGTCAAATGAACCTTTGAACACGCCCACTTTGCCGTAGATGCCGATTGTCGGCGTCGTGAGGTCAATCGGGCCGGGATTCCACTGCGAGTCGCCGGCGGCACCGCGAGTGTGCGTGTCACCGATTTGTCGCAGAAAGTCGTTGACGTCCATAGGGGCAGCCTGTGGATTGAACAGGCTGGTCCGGAGGCCAAACACCAGGTTGTCCTCAATGCGGCTCGGGTCGATCCCCATCCCCAGGAAGCGCGGTGTGAGAGCCCTTTTCGTCACCACGCAAGCCGCCGCCTTCAGCATCTCCTTGTAAGCGGTCGACAGGTCCGGTACCTTCATCAGTCGGTCCAGATCGCTTCCCGCATGTTGGACCACGAAAGGAACGCCGGTCCACTGAGACGCGAGATAGGCGGCCATGCCATAGGGTTCGAAGTAAGAAGAATAGATCAGGTCGCAGGACTGGCTCATAACGATTTGCGTGGCAATCGACGAGAGCTTGGTCACAAACGGATTGGCGACGGGGATGTGGCCCATGCGGCCGCGGCTGAACGGCTCACTGTTTCGGACTTTGACGAACCCGCCGGAAGGCTCGAACCTGGGCTCGTACCATGAGGCGTCGTCCTCCATAATGTGCATTCTGTATGATGCCTCAACCTCATTGGCATTAGTGACGAAACGGATATGGTGGCCTCTCTCTGCCAGCCCGTAAGCAATCCAGTAACTTTGCATGCTGACGCCGCCCTCGATAGGCGGGTACTTTCCGATAAAGCATATCTTCATCATCATCCTCTTGACCGCGAACTCTTCAGAGGCACTGCAGTATCGGTTTGTATTGCAATCAAAAATGATTTACCCAACGATGAGCACATTATCTTGACCGGATGTAATTGTCATTGAGATAGATTAAGGTAGGACGCAGACGCTTGACCGAGCAATGGACAGTTACCTTACCGCTTATATTCAACCTACGAGTTCTGGCAGGTCAGTTCGCAGTCAGCCTTGAATGGCGAGCGAGGATTGAAGATCACTTGGAGCAATTGTAGAAGAACCCGGTGATCGAGCAGCGGACATTGTCGCCTGCAAACGACGCAACGTTGACTCTGTGAAGATTGCCTCCGGCAAGAATTACTATCCGGTTGGGCTTCGGCATGACGTAGTGCCCAACGCCGACGCCAAGCAACTTTTCATTCTCAAAGGAGTTGTCTAGCTCGGAGCCGATCCGTTTACGCTCATCAGCCCCATAACGCTCCTGGCGCGGATAGATAAGGTCCTTTACCGACTCGTCAGCAATTAATAATTCTCCTCCCCACTGCACATTCCAATGCGGGTGGGCATAGTATGTGAATGACCCGGTGCGCCCTTTATGATCGCTGTGCCACGATAATCCCGTGTCTTTGGGGAAAAGGTATGGCTTCGCCGAAACTACGTCCCAGTGTTTTCCCTTTACTCCGATCCACTGGTCGAAGTGTTCGCAGTTTTTCAAGATGAATTCAATGAGGAGGTCGATCCCGGAATTCAGCGGGTAGACTCGCACTTTGTCGGGGTTAGCGTCTCCAGGAGAGATGGAGAAGACCGGCTGGCCTTCCAACGGCTGTCCGTCAGTCAATCTGAAAGCTTTATTCCAAGCATACTTATGCACAAACTGATAGTCTTCGGATTGCATGTAACTGCGCAGCATGGTGAATTCACGCTTAGACAGCACTTCATCGAAGACAGCAAATTGAGAATTTGAGAAGGCCAGTTTCACGGTTGCTCCCTGACTATGGCATCGCTCAAATTGGCCAAACGCCCAGCTTCTGTAACTGCTTGAGCAGATGAATTACACGCGTGATAATCAAATTGATTTACAGCATGTGAAATCAAAACTGTGAGGCCATTCTTTGGGGTCAAAATGGCGAATTTGAGCGATGCTCTGACTATAAGAGGGACTGATTCTGTAAACTTGTGCATCGCGCCTATTCAGCAAGCGAAGCGAGGCTACCTCCTGCCAAGCACATCACTTGCCGTCTAGCTTAGAAATCTCAAGCAAGCCCAATGTTAATGTAGCGCCCTATACCTGTCATTAATGTATATTAGCTCGCTGCTTGCTGCGAGAGGGGATCAACCTTTCGTTCTCATCCGTCAACTGAGTTTCTCGAGCAGCCTTTTATCTGTCAGCAAACTGATAGTTCGGAGTTATGCTTCAGTGGGGGAATTCATACAGACATCGAAATAGCTTCTGAAGCCTCTTCAGGTGGGCATAGCTACCGCACGTTGCGTGCAAGTCGCTAATTTATGTTTTAGATGTCTGTGACGTTATGAGCTACAGGGTGTCAAGAATGACGCTCATAACTCAGGCACCGTGAGTTAGCGTAGCTTGGAAGCAGCTTAAACTAACCAACAATAATGTTCGTTTAGCGGGGCCGCGAAGCGACCACTCGCACATCTCAAAACGCAGGTCCTATCCCCAACGGACTCAAAATAGTTTCTTGTGCGAATTTTATGCGCTGGGAGGTTACCTTGCCGTTCATGACATCTGGCTTGCCTGAACGGAGCTTTTGAGCGCTGGCGACCTAAGTTGAAGATCGCGCTCGACATTTCGTCGGATACATTGCGCGTACGCCAGTATCTTACAAAATGGTTCGTGTGGCAACCTGTATTCTTTTTAGTGGTGTCTCAGATTAAAATTACGCCGAAGGCGTTCGCTAATTTCAGCCCAGAGGTTGGAGCGTAGCGACAACATAAGTTGCTAGTAGTGTCTCAGATTAAAATTACGCCGAAGGCGTTCGCTAATTTCAGCCCAGAGGTTGGAGCGTAGTGACAACATAAGTTGCTAGTAGTGTCTCAGATTGCAATTACGCGGAAGGCGTTCGCTAATTTCAGCCCAGAGGTTGGAGCGTAGTGACAACATAAGTTGCTAGTAGTGTCTCAGTTTGAAATACGCCGAAGGCGTTCGCTAATTTCAGCCCAGAGGTTGGAGCGTAGCGACAACATAAGTTGCTAGTAGTGTCTCAGATTGCAATTACGCGGAAAGCGTTCGCTAATTTCAGCCCAGAGGTTGGAGCGTAGTGACAACATAAGTTGCTAGTAGTGTCTCAGATTAAAAATTACGCCGAAGGCGTTCGCTAATTTCAGCCCAGAGGTTGGAGCGTAGCGACAACCCTGGGATCAGAAAGATTGAATGGTGATTGAACCCTGAAAGGGTTCGCGAGCCGCCTAACCCTTTCAGGGTTTAGTCGCAAATTGAAATTATCCCCAGGGTTCTCGCGATGCTCGAACCCTGGGCTGAAATTAGCGAACGCCTTCGGCGTAATTCAAACTGAGACACTACTTCTTTTTCGTTTTTTTTGTTTTTTTGTGATGTGAAGTTGTGGGTAAGGACCCTGATAGTGCTAAACAGCGGAATGCCTTCCATCCTTCCATCGAAAGTCCCGTTTCGAAAGTGTCAGTCGCTTCTGCAGGAACGACACTGCTTCGCGCACTGGCCCAAGCAACATGGCACGCGGCTGACGTTGGCAGATTGGGCCGAACAGCATGGCCCAAGCCGATGCTTCAAGATACCTGAATAACCCACTCTCGGAGTCGATGACTTGGCTGGAGGTGACAGTTGGACCAGTTTCTCAGTGACCGACTCAACTTTCTTCCGCGTGTAAAAAACCGGGAAGTATTTTCCGGCGGACCACAGCTCATACAGATCTCGATAATGTGGATCGTTGACGTCACCAGACTGTCCGGGATTGTTGAGTCCCAGCACAGTGTCCCAATCTTCTGTGTCAACGATGATCTTGAATGAGCCACCGGACGTTTGATTGTCGCCGCCCGCTGTGGCTGTCACGGTGTAGCTATCGCCACCACGTGGGCTGTCACCGACGTTAAACTTCGCTTGAAGTTCCGGTTTCAATGCCGTGTCCAACGGATGCTTGATAAGAGCATGATGGTAGGCGCCGAGTTTCCATTTCTCCATGTCAGGACCGAAGCGACGATTAAGATCCGCAACTGCTTCGGTAAAACTTTTGCTTAACAAGTTGTTTCTTCCGGCGACTGGATCAGGACCAAACCTGCCATCAGGCGCCAACAGCCAATCAATAATTCTCTTCAAACTCAAGTTCCCGATAAATGCTTGCGCGTCCTTCGGCACCAGCAACTCACGCATATTTGTCTGAATGCGTCGTTGCCACATTTCGTAAATGCCCGCGGGTACGGAGTCTTTGTCCAAAATGTAATTCCACCGGAGCAGCCTGTCGCGGGCATTTGCCGTTGCCTGATCGGTGAAACTGAGGCTCTGCAAAAGTGGCACCAGGCTGCGGGCCGGAATAGATAGGTCATCGTTCTGAAGCCTCATCATTTCTGCCACAGTAAAGAGCTGGCCGGAACCCAACACTTCTGCAACACGCGAGGCGCGATAATGATCAGCCCAGCTGTAATGCAATGCGTCCTTGTAGGGCCAGCCGCTGGGAATCAGATAGTTATTGGATGTATTCCAGAAGCCTTTTTCCGGATTAAGTACATTTGGTAACTGCTTGATTGGAAGATAACCGCCCCACTCGTATCTTCCGTCGCCCGGAACGGGAACCAACCCGCTCCATCCCGGCCGCAACGGTGAAATGCCAACCGCCTGATAACCGATATTGCCGTCGCGATCGGCCCAGACCATGTTTTCAGACGGAATCAGACTGTAGGTGCAAGCCTCTCGAAATTCCGACCAACTGCGCGCCTGGTCCATCCTCAGGCTAGCCAGATAAGGCGCGCCGCCAACCTCCATCCACGCCGCCCGCACTGCGTAAGCCTTGTGATGTTGCTGGTCCACGTGGACCACCGGGCCATGTCGCGTGTAGCGCAGTTCTACAGAGGCTGGTGCTTCACCCTCGATCGCAATTGTTTCTTTAATGACACGCATCTCTTCCCACTTCCCGCGATACTTGTACTGCGTAGCGCTCGCAGGGTTGAGGTCATAAACGTAAAGGTCTTCACTGTCACCGCCGAAGATTGTGAGACCCCAGGCCCCAAACTCGTTGTGACCAATGGAGACTCCGGGCAACGCCGGTTCGCCGGCCCCGATCACGTTCCAGCCCGGAGCTACCAGGTGTACCCAGTAACGTAGACTGGGGACGCTCTGGGTACGATGAGGATCGTTCATCATCATCGGAAACCCACCGGGGGTCAGCTTTCCACTGACGACCCAATTATTGCTGCCTATATCCTCACGGCGTTGACTTAAGTCGATTGCCGACACGGCTGTCGGTTCATCGACGAGCGTGTTTCCTTTCGCGCTGCCTCGATACTCCGTCATCAGATCGTCAGGCGTGAATCTCAACGGCTCGCGAAAAGCGTTGTAGAGATCCAACACCGATCGAGTAAGTAGCGTTTGATCAATCGACGGATCTATGTCGAGACTCGGACGGGCGGGCTGGAAATACTCGAGGTCATTGACGCGGTCTGCACCAAGCACACGAACGGCTTGTGCCAGGTTCAGTTCTTGCGTCACGTTTGCGAGCAAGCCGTTGAAGCGACTGATGACGATAGCGGGTGTCCACTTCCCTGCTTTAATTCCCAGCATCTTGAACTCAGGCGAAAGCAGGTTGGGATTACTAATTGTTTCATCGACGTAGGCATTTATGCCGTTGACGAACGCGTTGATGATTGTTTCACCGTGCGGGTGATACCAGTTAAGTTCTTGTTTTAGATCGCCTCGAAACAGAAACAGACGTGTTCCTATGTCGCGTTGGAGTGCTTTTCTTCCCAGGAACTCGGAAACAGTGCCGGTCGCCTGGCGTCGCCAGAGTTCGAGTTGGAAGAGGCGATCACGCGCCACGTTGTACCCCTGCGCGAAAAAGAGATCTGATTCATTCTGGGCATAAATATGAGAGATACCCCAACGATCCCGAAGAATCTCGACAGGTTGAACCAGGCCGGGTACCAGGAGTTTTTCTACGGGTGTGCTTTGAGCTTTAACGTCAGGTACAGTCACTGACAGTGATAGCAACAACAAGGCACTCGCGTATGCTTTTTTCATTTTCAGTCCTCGACGGCATCGCCTTCGATGGTGCCAACGTTTGGGTGGTTAATCAGAGCAGTAATAGCGTTACCAAGAGCGTACTCGTGATTGGCGCTAATCTAGGCACCTTTGCTGTCGGTAGTCAATTCCCACAATCACGTCCGGCACTCAATGCGGTCTTAGAGACAGCTTGCGGCTACTGTTTGGGATGGCACTCCACGCACTGGAACATCGAGATGTCCCCGAGGTTTACCGGGTGCCTGAATGGTTCATTTGCCTTGTGGCAAGTTTCGCACTTTCGATTTGCGAGCCCACCGAGATCCACCGGATGCTTGAAATCGATCGGGGCAGGCATCGTTGACGGTCTCGCAGAGTCTGACAATACCGTGTGACAGATGTTGCAATCGTTTCGAATCGTCTTTCCCGTGTCGCTGACGTGCTCGCCATCGTGACAACGAAAACATCCGGATGAATAAAGGTGTCCGATGTTGTTTGGATGAGTGGACCAGTTGGTCTTCATCTCGGGAAAGAAGTAGGTCTTAAAGATGCGCTGTGTTTCACCGATCGCTGTTTTAATTGTTTCTGTTTTCTGTGAGTAGAGCTGGCTGTAGTTTGTACGATAAAAGCCGTCCAGTCCCGATGAGATTGCGTTTAATGCTTCGTGCTCGGTCGCATATGGCTTGTTCAATACTTCAACTGCCTGCCTCTTGAGATAGGGCAACGCCGGATCGAGTCGACCAGCCGCTAACGACTGGTCCAGAGCAACATCGGGTGGCAGGTATGCATGCGCCGGGCGATTGTGGCAATCGATACAATCCATGCGCCGTTTCTCGGAAGCTGCAATCTGCTCGGCAGTAGGTCGTCGAGTGCGATCGTAATACTCAGTCACGTTGCCGTTGCGATCCTGCACGCGAATCCAGGGAATTACTTGCCGCTGCTTATCGCTGGCAATGAAGGTGATTTGATTTCCCAGGTTCATGTGCCAGTGAATGCCGGCTACCGGTCCACTACCAGGATCGCCGCCACCCACGTTAATCAACATTCTCGTCTGTCGTAACGAGTTTTGTTCGTCATAAGCGTAATGGTTGAAAGTCTTGAGCTGAGCGCCATGAAATTTCGAAGGCCAGTGACATTGTTCGCACGTTTCATTCGCCGGCCGCATGTTGTGCACAGGTGTCTCGACTGGTTTGGAATAAGTGTTGGTGGCGAGCGCAAAGAGCTGGCGCGCGCCTGACAACTTCGAGCGTGCGTACGACTCGGCGCCGTGGCCCACGTGACAATCAACGCAGCGAGTCCTTGCGTGTGAGGTTGCATGAAACGCCACAAACTCGGGCTTCATCACAGTGTGACAAGCCTGACCGCAGAACTCGACCGATTCTGTGTACTCGTAAGCGCGATAACTTCCGAAGGCGCTGGCGCAAATAAATATAAAACAAAGAGTGAGGATCACGAGCGCGATGCGTCGCTGTCGTGGGTCGTTCAGATCAACTTTGGGATAGGGCGGGATCGCGGAAGTTGGAGAACGCCTGCGCCTGCGCCTCTCGAGCCACATCCCAATAAGAATCAGGACAATGCCAAACACGAGGAATGCAGGCAGCATGACGTATGTCACGATGCCGAGGTAAGGGTTGTCGGCGGTTTGCGACAACTCGATGAGAAACAGCAGCAGGATGCTGACAACTGCGGCGATCACGATCACCGCGCCGGCAAAGCTTATGTAATTTCTGAATAGGGGTTGGAGATTTTGTTCTGGTTGTTTTTGTTCGCTCATCAGGCGTCTCAATGAGTTCTGTTAAAACACGCATACCTCCCATGTCGTTGGTCGCCCAAAGACATGGGAGGGTGGTGGGGGAAACGTGCTGAAGTGGTCTACTGGCTCGATCTCAGTTGTTTCATGTAATCCAGAAGTGCTTTCGCCTGGTCCGCCGTTACGCCTTTCTCTCCGTATGCCGGCATGTTGGGTGGCTTCTCGGGTTTTTTACCTTTCAGGATCGCATCGATGTATTGTTCGTCGGTTAAAGAGGGATCGAATTTTTTCTCTACCTTCGGGCCGTGGCACATCTGGCATTTGGCTTTGTAGTAAGCTGCGGGGTCGGAGGGTTGTGCTTCACCCTGAGCTGGCGCCACGCTCAAAAAGCCCACGCTGAGTAAGAAAATTGCTGCGATTGCGATTGAGATGTTCTTTAACAGTTTCATCGTTCCTCCTTGAGCATTCGTCCGCTCGCGCTGGGGCTAAGTGCAACGTCTGTGCCCTGCGGAAAAACCCGCAAACTCGCGTATTGGTCTCATAACAGGGTTGTCATCGCGAGTTTTTTCGCACCCGGCCTGGGAAACTTTCCGCTCATCTCGGCTGACGCACCCACCCGCGATAGCGGGTGGGTGCGTCAGCCGAGAACGCCTTTCAAAATCTCCATTGCGTACCTTTGTGGCAGCGCGTACAGACCGAAAAATCCTCGCCACCAAATGTTCGTTGCCCGTTGTGACAACTCGCGCAACTAAAAGCACGCGCGGGTGCATGATGGTTCAGCGGCATGGGCGCTGAAACCTGCCGTCCTCTTGCCAAACCAGCTCGCACCTGGTGACATGCAGCACAGCCCAACTTCTTAGACCCATCATGACTTGCATGACTGAAGCCCACTCGATACCCCTGCGCCTGTTCCGGAGTGCGAGCTAAACTCCCGAGCTGATGACACGTGCTGCACGACGCGATGTTGCGCCCGTTTGCCTGGGCACCCGGCGTGTGACAGCTAAAACACGTGACGTGAGCATTCAGCCGCGCGGGAATCGTGAGCCCGATGCCACCACGATTTCGCCGGTGACAAGTGGCACAACCCGCGTCACTGTGTTTCGCATGATCGAACCTCGCATCAAAACTGCGCAGCGGCGGAAACGCTTTGACCTTTCCACTCTGAGCGTCCGTGTGACAGATCGTGCAGATCTCGCTCGCCTGGTTTGAGAACTGCTGAGCATGACAGCCTGTGCACGGCGCGTGTGCGGCTTTGCCCGGCAATGTCGGTTGCGGTGAATTGTTTTCACGCCGGTGGCAAAGCAAGCAGGGAAGTCGCGCGTGATTGCGATCGTCATGTTTGAACTGAGAGTAGTCAGTTGCAGACTGCGGCACCGCATGTGCGAAAACTCTTTGCAGACTCGCACGTTTTTCCGGAGCCGCTGGTTTATGACAGGTATCGCAATTTGGAGGCAGCGGCGCGAGCTCGCTTTCCTGGTTATGACACACGAAGCAGTTCGCGTGAGTCACCGAGCGCGACTTGCTGTCCGGTTCTTTGGTCTCATGGCAGCTCGTGCACTCCACATCACCATGCTTGTCATGTGGGAAGGAGACGTGAAACTCTGAGACAAAACCTGCGACCTTCTCCCCAAGACTCGGAAATTTACGACGGGACGTGTCGTTTGGTGTTGCCTTCACGTGGCAGTTGGAACAGATCCTGGGGACCGGCCGTTCACGGTTCGATAGTCTTGATAGTTGTGTTGTAGCACGCACTCCGGAGCACAGAATTCAGCCCAGCACATCACCGCCACGAACGATCCGTAGAATCACCACCCGTCCTTCGCTTGACGATATAGACTCGATGGCCGCGCCCGTTCGTAATATGAAGACGCCCCGCGCGGGTTCTCCTTCTGCAAAAAGAGCCTTGCCGCGCGGGTTCACTAAACTGAGGTTACCGATATCGGCAGAGTGAATCGCCTGAAGGAGCGATCGGAAGTCTGCTGGTCTACCCATCGCCAGCCCACTCCCTCATCAACTTCCTGTTTTTGCGCGCTCGGCATGTGAGACCTCGTCTGAAAGATCAGTCAACCTTCCAAGCGCAATGTGTATGCCAAGCGAGAACTACTGTTTATTAATGGTTTTGCGCCTTTTTGAGTGGAATATTGCGCAGGTGCGCCGGGGAGTTGCGAGGGATTCCCCACCTATCGCCGTCCATTCACGGCACGACTTGGACTGTTCCAAATTGATGGAAGTGATGATCGAAGGCGAATGCCACTGTGCGAGCTCTAAGCAGTGTGAGTGTCTCATCAATCACATAGTCGGTGGTGAGCAATGGAGAATCATTTCCAGCGAGCCATTGCACCGCTTTTGTGTGATCAGGATCAGTAGGTACCAGTGAGGCGTACCAAGCGCCCGTATCGACGAAGATCATCTAACTATTTTTCGGATAAAGAATTGAGTCGTGTTCACGGCCTGCAAAAGCATCGCTCGCTCTCTCTAGAGGTAGAGCTGCAATTTCCGCAATAACTTGGGCCGTGTTGCCATTGCCCTTTGGTTGGTCGTGAGTGATGACAATCAGATCGAGCCGTGCCCCCTCCGGCAACTCTAACGGCTGCAGTGGGCGAATCATGCCCTGTTCGTAAACTGCTTCGATCTCTTTAGTCATGGTTGCTCCACGCCAACATTATACACTGGTCTGCATTTTGGCGACTCACTGGCCATGAGGTGCTGGTGGAAGAGTTTGGCGGTGGCCTCGAGGAAGTCGTAGGAGGTGATGATGCGCAGAAATACTCTTCAGACGTCGAGCTGGTCGATCAGGACGGTCAGAAGCTGCGCTCTTACAGCGACATGCTGAAGAACAAGGTCGTGGTTATCAACACGTTCTTCACCACCTGCACGAACATCTGGCCGCCGATGAATCGTAACTTCGAGAAGATGCAGGACGCGCTCGGCGATCGACTGGGAAAGGATGTGTTCCTCGTTTCGATCACAGTCGATCCTCAAACTGATACGCCGACACGACTCAAAGAATATGGCCGCCGCTTTCACGCTCGTCCCGGCTGGATGTTTCTGACTGGCAAGAAGGAAAACGTCGACTGGGCACTTTACAAGCTGGGCCAGTACGTCGAGACGAAAGACGATCATACGAGCATCTTCATCATCGGCAACGAGCCCAAAGGTCTCTGGAAAAAAGCATTCGGCCTCGCGAAATCCGAGGAGTTGATCCGCATCCTCGAGGATGTAATTGCCGATCGGTAACTAATCCGTGTAATCCGTGGCTAAAGAATGACTATCAAACTCACACTCCTTATTCTCCTTTCGGTTGTCCTCTTTCAGACCGTCTCAACGCACGATCTCACCCCACAAGAGAAGCGTGGCAAGGCTTTCTACCTGCGCGGCGAGAGCGCATCAGGCCAGGAAATCACCGCGCTCATGGGTGAAATCGATGTGCCCGCCTCGACGCTCACCTGTGCTGGTTGTCATGGCATCAAGGGCCAGGGCATAACCGAGGGCGGCGTCACTGCCGGACCATTGACGTGGTCGCACCTGACGAAGCCCTACGGCCACACAGACGAAGGCGGTCGCAAGCACGGCGCATTTTCAGATACATGCTCGGCACACTCGTTGGACGAAACATCTCCGACGCCGTGACAATCAAAACGAAAGATAAGATCTTTCTCGCATTCCCGACGGTCCCCGCCGACGTTACCGCGGCCGGCGCTGCTGAATACAGCAGTTTGCTGCAACGAAACAAACTTCAAGCTACGCACGCGGCAGCACAAGCCTCGGCCATGGCTGCGGCCAAGATCCTGGTCCACGCCCTCGAGCTCTGCGGCAAAGACCTGAGCCGTGAACGTCTCATCACCACTCTCGAAGGACTCTACGAGTACGACACGGGCCTCATGCCGAGGATCACTTTCGGTCCCAACCGTCGCATCGGCGCCCTCGGCGCTTACGTCGTAACTTTAGATCCGGAAAAGAAACTCTTCCCCGCCAGCCTGGAGTGGATCGCTGTGGAGTGAAGGCAAAGACAGGAGTTTGACTTTTTGTTAACGTTCAATGGCGTTGTGCGTGGTCCAAGTTTGTGCCGGCAGTTCTTTACAAGTTGGGCACATCTGTTCAGGTTTGAAGTTCTTCGTGATCTGGCTCCGGCGTCAATCAACGCTGTGACTTCTTCCCGAAAACAGCAGTCTACAAAAGTGATCACCTCATCTGGTGAGTTGTCTACAATCGGAAACACTTTTTATTAGATTGCCCATTGGAGAAATTAGATTCAGTTTCAAATCACCCTAATATGAACTCAGTTGGGATGGCATAAGCGTTGCTCTTTCACAGGCGTGTCCTCTACAACGTACTCAATCAAGGAGGGCTCTCCGACAAGACTCAGACGATCCTCCGTCGCTGAGCAAGTTCTTTCAAGGTCGGGTCTTCGTAAGCTGGATGGAAATCCACGTCATTGGACGGGGCCCTGATCAGAGGCACTCTGCGTATCTTTAAAGTTAACCCCTCTCTTACTCGGCGGCCTGCCTGCGGGTCTGGTGATTATTTGCAAGCCAGCGAAAGCAGCGCATCGGAAATCTGTTGGCGGGACCGTCGTAGTGTCGAACAAGGTGATCTATGAGTCCAGTTCCACCGTGCCCACCCCCGAACAAGCCATTGCAGAATAGATCTTAAAAGGAAATGTCATGACTACTCTCACTCACAAATTTTCAAAGTTGATGGTACGACCAACAGTTCGAGTTGTAACGATGCTGTTGGTTCTCGTTGGCTACGCAACAACCGCGACGTTCGCTCAGCCCAGGGCCTACGTGGCTAATGGTAACGAACGCACTCTTTCGGTGATAGATAGCGCGACTAATACTGTTGTCGCCACCGTGCCAGTTGGTGCCGGTGCGATAGCCATCACGCCGGATGGTGCCTTTGCCTATCTAACAACGTCGAATAATACGGTTTCAGTGCTGGACACGGCGACCAACACCATAGTCGCGACCGTGCCGGTTGGACCGGTGCCTTCTCAGATAGCTATCACGCCCAATGGTGATTTCGCCTATGTCACACATTTGGACATAGCCCCAACAGGCACGGTTTCGGTAATAGACACTGCCACCAATACCGTGATTGACACTGTGACCGTTGGACGGGCCCCAGAGGGATTAGCCATCACGCCGGATGGAGCCTTCGTCTATGTGCCGAATGCACTTAGCCACACGGTCTCAGTGATAGACACGGCGACCAACACCGTAACTGCCACGATATCGGGATTCATTCTTCCGCGTTGGATAGCAATTACCCCGGATGGGGCATTTGCTTACGTGTCGAATAACGATGGCAGCACTGTTGCGGTGATAGATACGGCAACCAATACAGTGATTGCTAACATACAGGTTGGCGCAACCCCGGGAAGAATAGACATCACGCCGGATGGCGCATTTGCCTATGTTGCAGGGGATGACTTTGATGACGTCGTAGTGGTGATAAGCACAGCGACCAACACCGTTATCGCAAGAGTGTCTGTTCCGGAGCCTGGTGACGTAGCCATCCGGCCGGATGGGGCCTTCGCGTACGTGACGAATCCATTCAGCAACACCGTAACAGTGATCGACACCACCACAAATACTGTGATCGCCACCATAACGGTCGGCAATAGTCCGATTGCGATTGCCTTTCCAACGAGGGGACAGACGGACCCTATCAGCTCGCTCACTGCTCAGGTGCAGGCGCTGGTCACAGGAGGTACGCTCTCCGAGAACCAGGGCGCAGCATTGATCAATAAGCTGGAGCAAATCCAAACCAAGATAGATCAGCGCCAAACGACTGCGGCATGCAATCAGCTCGGCGCCTTCATTAACCAGGTCAACGCCTTGATCAACAATGGCTCACTCACGGGCAGTCAAGGACAAGCACTGATTAATGCAGCGAACGCGATCAAGGCTAGCCTCGGATGTTAACGTCCGGTGCAAGCCTGACGACTATGTCTTCGTAAGCGAGAAAACCGGCTCATGCATTCGGGAAGTGAAAAAGGGGTTTCACACCGCGTGCAGAATAGCCGGGATCGAGGGACTGATCTGGAAAGATCTTCGGGCCACGTTTCGCACCAGACTGGCTGAAGCCGGATGTGATGCGTTTACGATCGCGCAGTTGCTTGGACATTCAGATGTGCGAGTGGCCATGCGTTACGTGCGTGGGGTTGAGACCAGTAAACGAGTGGCAGTTGAGGCCGTGAGACTAAATTCCGGAAAAGTTGGTTCACGTTTTGGCCAGTTGGCCAAAACAGCCAGCGACGGCGCTGGCTGTAAGTCATTGAAACTAAATGGTGGAGCAGAGGGGGGTCGAACCCCTGACCTCCGCATTGCGAATTAGACGCTCGGCAAAAACGTAAGTGCTTGCCTTTTCCACAGTTGCAGCCACCGAAGAAAATCAAGGGTTTTTACATTCTTTCCCATTCCTTGCCTTCACGTATAGGTCATGTGCTGTTATTTTTGGCCACGTATTGGCCAGTTGGAATCCTAAAAGCTTAGGAGTACCTCTCTTTCATTTTATCCCTATTTCGCGCTTCAATTGAGATCCTAGCTACAGCTTGATCGCTTACTCTTGAGAGTGGTATAAGTCCGAAGTTCTCACAGTCCGTTCGAGAACCTCTCACTTCAAGCCATTTGGTTTTCAAGCTGGCAGTTTTAGGACCGTATCATCGGAGCCAACTCAGTTTCGATTCGATTGGCTCCCCCATTTGGAAATTCTCATGAAACCGACGTTCAACAAAATAACCATCGTATCTCTTCTATTCCTTGTTGCTGGACTAACACTCATTTACGCATGTGCTCGGTACGGAACGTGTGGTTCCGAATTGTCCGGGATAGGACTATCTTTAATTACGGCCGGCATCGTCGCAGTAACAATTGATAAGGTATCTCTTGCCGAACTGTCTGCTGAGGTAACAAGTATTGTGCAAGATGGGTTGTGTGCGCTTCGAATGAAAAATTTTGGAATAACAAACATTGTCACAAATACGCCTTACCAAGAGATATACGCTGCAATGGACCTCTCCAAGGATTTCATCCTTGTTCAGACGTGGTCACCTGACATGAAGAACATTCTAAAACACTGCGAATCGTTGCTGGCTCGCGGAGGTAGGGTTACCATATTTCTATTGAATCCTGACTCGCCTGCGGCAACACAACGCAGTTTAGATCTTCAGGAAAAACCAGACCATGTACCGGCAAAAATCAGAAGCGATGCAGATCAGATCTTTTCCATGTATCGTCGTCTGATAAAGCATGGATTGAAAGAGTCGTCGTTAAAAGCACGCCTGCGATTCTTCTACTACAAGACATTGCCATCCTTCGCTATTTACAAGACGGATAAGAATGCCTGGGTGGCATTTTACTGGTACGGCATACAATCAGATTCTGGGATGAATATAGTAATCGATTTTCACTCTGATAATCCCGCAAAGGCACGGTACGAGGACCATCTGTCATTCCTTGAACAGACTTCAGATCCTCAGCGTCTTGATTGAGCTGGAGCTACGATGACTGAGCCTTTAGGCCGGGGATTTTTCCTCGAATGAGAGCCCTTACTTTGATGTAGAGTTTACCCACGCTCACAACGGTAGCACATGGCCAATAAGCAGCATGCCGATATCCTTAACAATGGCGTTAAAGCGTGGAACAGATGGCGCATAAAGTACCCTAGCATAATTCCGGATCTTAGTTACATCTCTTCTATAGCTTGCCAGCTCCCAGAAGCTTCGCTCCGACACGCAGACTTGATGGAAGCCAATTTCAGTAACTCTAATTTTCGCAAAGCAATCCTGACGAGAAGCAATCTAAATAATGCAAACTTCAGTTATACAAACCTTCGCTATTCTGATATGAGACAAGTACGCGCTCAAGGTATCGACCTTACCGGAGCATATTTAGACGGTGCGGATTTGACAGGTGCTGACCTCCGCCAGGCGGATTTGCTTAGTCCCAGCTTGAATAACGCATCTCTGGTGGATGCGATACTTGTCGCTGCACACATTAAGGGAGCTAGCCTCCGCTATACAAATCTTCAATATTGCGATCTCACGAATGCAAACCTCGCTTATGCCGATTTAGTCGGTGCTAATCTAAGCCATGCAATTATTCAATCCGCTGATATGAACCACACCAAATTACTACATACGAATTTTAGTCACACCGATCTTAGTGGATCCAATCTGTTTCATGCCGTTTTGGGTTCCACGATCCTCGGTGATACTGTTTTGACCCATGCCGAGGGTTTAGAAACTTGTGAACACTCTTATAGCAGCATTCTAGATCATCGAACTCTAATTAATTCGGGACAGGTACCGTTGCAGTTCTTACAAGGGTGCGGACTTCCGGACAAACTTATTCATCAGACACATGAGCTTCTCAGTGAAACCAAAAGCTTTTATTCTTGCTTCATCAGCTACTCCACTAAGGATCACGCATTTGCTAAACGTTTGCACTCAGACGTGCAAAGTAATGGTGTGCGCTGTTGGTTTGCTCCGGAAGAGTTAAAGATAGGCGATCAAATCAGAGATGGAATAGACCAGTCCATTTTGAAACACGACAAACTGTTACTAGTCCTCTCCAGAAGCTCTATCCAGAGTCAATGGGTTCAACAAGAAGTTGAGACCGCCCTTGCTAGGGAGCGTGATCAAAGTCGAAAGGTACTGTTTCCAATACGCTTAGATAATACTGTGATGAGAGTAGCGTCAGGTTGGCCGGCATTGATTAGGAATACAAGATTCATTGGTGACTTTCGAGAATGGAGATCGCCCGATAAATACAAAATGGCCTTTGATAGATTGTTACGCGATCTCAGATCCGAACCACGGTGAGCACTAATCGCATTGAGGATAGGACCCCAGAATCATACGTTAGATAGGAAGATAAAAGTTAGTTATGTCGAGGCGTATCAATAACAAATACGACTCTAAGCCACGAAACAGGGACGGATCTACGTTGGTCGACCTATTGCGTTCAAGAGCCCTTCAGAAGCCAGATCAGGAGGCTTATATATTCTTGTTTGGAGAAAAGGCACAGGATTGTCTCAGCTATTCGCAGTTACATAAGCAAGCTTGCCTAATCGCTGCTTCGCTCCAAAGACTAGAAGTGACAGGACCGATCTTACTTATTTACCCTCCGGGATTGGATTTTATCGCGAGCCTTTTTGGCTGTCTGTATGCAGGTGTCGTGCCTATTTCGGGTTTCGCTTATTCGCAACAGAGCTCTTACCAACGGAGCGTTTCAAGAATGCAGGCCATTACTTTGTATGCTCACTTGCAAATGGTGCTCACTACAGAATCAAACATGGCTTTAATGCAACCACTGTTTGACAAAACGCCAGACCTCAAGAGTCTGCATTGGTTGGCCACTGATAATATCAAGGATCTTACCGAGAGTGATTGGCGAGAACCTTCTATATCCAGCAACGGTTTAGCCTTGCTCCAGTATACATCTGCCTCAACGACCGCTCCGAAAAGCGTGATGCTCACACACGATAACCTACTCGAGCAAATGAGAATGATTGATATCGCACTTAAGCACACATCTGAAGACAAATATTTATCCTGGCTTCCAACGTTTCATAATATCGGCCTTATGACTGGAGTTCTTGAACCTCTTTACGCCGGTGTCCCCGCAATATTGATGTCACCGATTAGATTTTTGCAGGATCCCGCCAATTGGCTACATGCCATCTCCACTCATAAGGCCACTATAAGTGGTAGCCCGAACTTTGCTTATGATCTATGTGTTCGCAAGGTTAATCCAGAAGAACATCCAAACCTCGATCTAAGTAGTTGGCGGTTGGCATTGAACAGCTCTGAGCCAGTTCGAAGAGAAACTCTTAGGCAGTTTAAGGCAGTGTTCGAATCTTGTGGATTCCGTGCTGAATCATTCTTTCCATATTATGGGCTAACCGAGGCAACAGCGATGGTCAGTGCCGGTTCAATAAGCAGGTTCCCTAAGATTAGGACCTTTGACTCTGAAGCACTTCAAAGCGATAAAGTCTTACCTGTGCGCTCTCAGAATAAGAATTCCAAAGTGCTGGTCAGCGCAGGCAGATGCCTTATCAACCAGCGCATCAAGATCGTGAACCCTTATTATCTGTCAGAATCTCTTGTCGGTGAGGTAGGTGAGATCTGGATATCAGGTCCTAACGTCGGTAAGGGATATTGGAATCGGCCGAAGGAAACAGAGCAAGTATTTAACGGATATTTATCAAGTACTGGTGAAGGACCATTCCTACGCTCAGGAGACTTGGGGTTTTTCCATGAAGGAGAATTATTTATCGTTGGTCATCTGAGAGATGTGATCAGAGTTAATGGTGTGAATTATCAACCGCAAGATATCGAGCAAACAGTGGAGCAAAGCCATTCAGCATTCAGACCGGGCTGCGGTGCCGCTTTTGCTGTTGAGGTTGCTGGTAGTCAGCTACTTGTAATTGTCCAAGAGGTGGTGAGTAGTCAAAAACTGGATCTCAATGCACTAATTCAATTAGTTCGCGAAACAGTCATGTTAGATCACGAACTTGAAGTTCATGCCGTAGTGCTGATCAAAGCGGGCAGTATCTTTAAAACATCAAGCGGAAAAATCCAACGACATGCGTGTCGCGTGGGATTTTTGTCTCATAGCCTCCGCACATTGGCTGAATGGCGCGACGAACAACTGACACCTCCTCGATTATTGGACCATTGCGAGGTTTAAAATCCAGCTTTTTAATTCGGTCCGGGTTCATTCAGTCACCCTGCGAGTTCATCGCAGTGAGCACGCCAATATGCGATCACCCCTCGCCCTACGTCTGCACATGTGCAGCTTGTTGTCGGTCAGGTTTGTTTAGAACCTAGACGAGATCTTTTAGAAATCGGGCTAACACCAATCCATCTGGTCAACCATGGCCTCCGGAAAGAGCGAGCGCCAGCGAGTGATAAGCGGGGTCATGGCCACCGCCGGAACACTCTCAACATCCAAGAAATATTGATAGTTTACGCGGCAAGTTCCTACTACTGCTTGGTCGCCGTATTTATGCAACAGATCGTCAAATGCCATCTCGGCACATTGGACCGACTGAAAATTCTCCTGAGACCCTGTGATCTCGACACATGAGTCTAACTTATGGTGTGACCATGCAAGGAGCCGCGGTGATTCTTGATTAGTAAGATCAACGAGGAGATCGCCGTCCTCTAGTGGGATGTGTTGCCAGGTTCCAGGCTGAAACTCGGAGTAATCGTATCTTACACCAAATTTATGAGAGTCCCAGTGAGTTTCCCATGGTAAAGGTGAACCGTTGGAGCGAACGGCGTTAATCATCGACATTAGACTGTTCACGTCTACAAGCTGCATTTGAAACTTCAAGTCGCGCAGTTGCGGATTTGCAATCCAAGTATGAGATGGGCGGCTGAATCGCGACGCTGTTGTAACGACCATAGCAGAGTTTCCTCCTTGGCCAAACACTGATGCGAAGAGTAGCTTTACAACTTCAATACCCTCCGTGCTGTGAGATTTCGTGCGTCGTTTCACCTGTACCATAAGAGGGTTCTCGCCAACGATCACAATAAGGTCGATTCCGTCATCGCCGGAACGTCCCACGTGATGCACCTCGCATTGATAGAAATCGCGTAGGATCGAACCCACAAATACTTCAAAGCGGGTTGGATCCATCGTATACAGGCGATCTCGATTTTGATTTATCACTACGGAGAGTTGTGAAAGCGAGGGCACCTCGTTTCGAGAATCAAATTCCTTAATGAACGGAAGGTCGATATCTCGTCCAGCAAGAACCTGATTAGACATTGCGAACTTAAAAAAACCACACCCATCGCAAGCCCAGTAAAAGGTTGTGGGGGTTACCTCGTCTTTGTGCGTCATACAGTGGACGATCAACATTTCACCCCGACAACATGAGCAGATCTTGGACTCGAGCCTGTCGCGAATTACTTGACTTCGTATCGGATCAATCCTTAATAGCAGCGTACCTGGTAACCGTTGGTAGATTTCACCGCCACATTCGAAAAGTCCGCACGAATAACTGAATTGAAGCGGAACGATCTTCTTACCTGAACCCATCTAAGTCTCCAGCACTTGCGATTCGCTGTTTTTCGCGGGCGGACGATATCGGTTTAGCCTTGTAAGTTACGTACAAGGATACGCTAAATCTAGTATGCAACAGTAGAAACACCGACGTATATTGTAGTTAGTATATATAATCGATATTGAGACCTGTCTATTTAAGACAATGCGGCGCGGAGAATTAATTTTGATGGTAGCTTGGTCCGAAAAATTCTGAATACGCCGCCCTGTATGAGTAATTTTCGGAGTAGGAAATAAAAGCGCTCAGTGAAATCTTTTAAGAGGCTTTCGATCGCAAGAAGCGGGAGTCGAACCTTCCTCATGAAAAGTTCCAGGTGTTCCGAATCTTAATTAGCTCACGAGCTCCAGCTTTACTTTATCCGACGTGAATTTCGAGAGCGGTCGCCAGTTGTTCTTCCAAGTAACGGGCTCGACTAGGATTTACCCGTCGAATGTGAGCAATGCGTCCGATCAGTTTCTTGGAGTAGGTGCCGATTTCCCATTCAAGCACCTGGCCAGTAAGTAATTTGTGAATACCAGATCTCGTTCGTGAAATATACTCGCGAGTAATTCCCGGCTTCTTACCCACAAGCAAACCGGTCAGCAACATGCGTTCTCCGCCTCGCATGATCCTCAGCTTCTTATGTGGAATTGAAAACCCGCCAGCACGAAGAGCAATGATGGCAACATCAATTACTGTTCTGCTCTCGGCGCCTGAGAAGGCCAAGTCGTCTATCCATGTAGTATAAAGAATGGAATTAGCTTGACAATGATTCCTGATTGGCTGATCGAGTGAGAAAAGAACGAGATTTGCCAATGAGGAGCTTGTTGGGCCGCCTTGGGGCAGATGGTTTTCGAATGTTGTGAGACGAGTTAATACCGCAGCTACTTGCGGAGTGCATCCCAGCAACTCATTCCAGACCCGATAAACTTGAAAGGGTGAGATCTGCCGAAAGAAATTCCTAATGTCTAGCGTGACAATGACAGATGCATTCAAGTGAGGTGTGATGTTATCCAGAAGTGATTTTTTCTTTACTCCCCCACAAATGTGTGAAGGCAACTGTAAATCGCGAAGTAGCCGTCTATTTATTCTCTTCTGAATTTCCTTGACGACTAGAATCGACTTATCGATTTTTCTGTTTTTGATTTCAATCGGTTTCTTCGAAAAAGGCGGCGGATCGCGCGTCAAGATAAATGGATCATAGTAGCGACCCGCTACGTATGACGTCGTGATTATAAGATCGGGAGACAGGCCAAGTCTGTATCCAAGGATTTTTAGCGTTGGGATGTTAAGCTTTAATTCGCGCTTATCTTTCGGCCTCATGTTGTCGGGGGGGTACTGGAAATAATAGACGTGCGATAGATTCCGCCGCTTGTTGAAGCTCAGCAGGCTCTACCAAGTCCAAATCCTCTTCCTCACTGGCTAAGAGAGTAAATAAATGCGGTGGTATCTTAAGAGCCTCACTAAGAGCGCGAACGACCTTTAAACTAGGCTTTCTTCTACCTTTCTCAAGCAAGGAAACATAACTGGAATCCAAGCCGGCTTTCTCAGCTAGTTCCTTTTGCTGAAGCCCGGCAATCGCCCGAGAAATTCTTAGTGCCTTACCATAATCCATAGTAATGAGTGGCAGGTGGATCGTTTGAACTACAAGTTTCGTCACTTCTGCTTGCGGAAAGCTTGCAAGAGCTTTTCAGAAACCTCACCGATGCAGCGAAAAACTTCTGCTTCATCAGGATCACGCAGCCTACTCAGCTCCTTGATAACTCTCCGGGCTGCCTTAATGGCGTCCCTTTGCTCCGGTTCTAGATCCCTTCTGGAGAGCAATGCATCGAACTTACCAATGCATACCCGGTATTGCTTGAGCTTTCTCATCACGGTTCCTCCTTTCTCTTCGAATCGGCAGGTGCCGCCGCAAGAGCACACTTTCCGACTAGGAGAGAGATCTAGAACCGACGACCCAACCCACAGTTCGGTACTAACGCGCCGCATCAGACTTAATACAACAATCTGAATTACTAACCAGCGACCTAGTACGCTTTAAACGGGCATTTGCCCGTGATGCACATGGTGCATCGTTAGCTTCCGATTGCCATACGGCTCCCGGCTACGACCCTGCGGTCCTTGGAAAGTGCTGTACGGAGAACTTAATGAGAAAGAACCAGAACTTACACGTAACGGTAAGCCACGGCTAGAATAAACGTGCAACCGATAGTTGTCAACTGAATTGACTGGTGAGGCTCTTGATTGCTGATTTTTCGGTCTTGAGGTCATTTGTAATGACTAGCATCTGTTCGCGTCGTTAGTTTCCCCTCATCTAATCTCCACCTCAAATACGTCAAAACACAATCGCTTAATGGCAATTCCGGGTCTTACTCACTGTAGTTAATCAGAATGTATGGACTAGCACTCTTGCACCATTCGAGAGGCTTGCAAAGGACTGGGAGCTAAAACGAACCATGAGCGTCTGATACCTATAATTGTAGACCAGATAAAACTTGTCATAGCGTGTATTTCTCTTAACGCGTAAAACTGATCGCATTGCTTAGTAACGCATTTCCAAACCCTTTTCTATTTCTTGTGCTAACTTGCTCCCCATACGGCTAATAACCGTGGATATCGCCTGAAGTTTGGCGGACTCACCCGCCGCGTTTTGAAGACTGTTTGCGCTCGTCATCCTTCCGCTGAAGTCAATTTGAATAGCTTGGTTGCTGATTTCTACCGCAGCTTGATGGCCGGCGATCGATGTTTGGGCTCCACTGTATGCAGCTCCCGCAGTTTCTTTACCTTGTTGTGTCGAGATAGCAGCCATACGGTCACCAGTCTGCCGTTCCACTTTCTGGGCTTCACTGAAGCTTTGTGACGCGTTCGCGTTAACCCCGCTCGTATATTCAATGCGTGCGGCGTCGTAACCTCGTTGATGGAGTGTAAGAGGCATCGCACCGTATTTGCCTCCCGAAGCTTCGGATACGGTTCCGGCAACACCTTCACGTATTAAATCGATAGGACCACCGAGCAACGGTATACTACCTAACCCTCTGGACCATTCCTGCTTGCGTCCGACTTGTGAATCCGTGTTGGTTTCACTCGCCTGGCGAGTGCTTGTAAGGTTGTTATCTCTGATCGAGCGCTGAGTACTTATCTGGGCCATTTGTTCGTTATAGCCGGCGATGCTGCGACTGCCACTTCCAAACATCGTGTAGGCTTGACTCACACCAGCCCGACCCGCGGCCATGGCGGCGCCGGCACTAGCCTGTGCGGACGAGAGGGCTTGAGCTTTGCCGGAAATAAATGCAGCTTGATTGCGCAACATGCCGGACTCACGACTCGCACGAGCCTCAGTAGTCTGTGCATCGTACGAGCCCTGGGCCTGCGTGTTTTGTGCCAGTTGAGTTATCGATGCCGCGGCAGTCGCACTGTAGGCTTCGACACCGGTGCCAATAACCATCGCTGCAAACTGTGACATTGCGGCCGACACACCTTCATAAACTTGGCCCATCGAGAAGCGGTAAGCAAGGTATGGCGAGATCCACAAACAGCCACCCGCGATCGTCATCATCAAAGTGGCGATCGCGACGACGTATACGGGAGAGGCGAAGTTATTCTTGATCGCATACATCGTCGCATAATCCCAATTGTAGAGTGGCTCGGAATCTCCCAAAGCCATTGCCATGTTGCCGAAGAGGTAAGCAAGTGCGCGTATGAAATAGCTCACTGCGGGCCAAATCAATGTCAACACGCCTGCGCCCCAGGCGAATGGGTAACTGACCTTGTGGGCCAGTTTCTGATCAATTGCCACAGCCATCATTAAGGGCGCCGCAGCCTTGAAGATGAGAACCAGGACAGCACCTAAGACCAGCAGCCAAAAATCGCCAGCTTCGAGAATCGTACGAGATGCGTTTAGCAGATTGAAGAGAGTAGGTAAGGCGTAGGAAGAGTCGTTCAGCTTCTTGTCGAGATCCTTGATCGTGCCTTCGCTGTCATAAAGTACACCCAGAAATGTGCCGGCTGTATCGCTGCTGGGCTGAATAGCAAAATCTCGTCCGTCAACCTGCACCGTAAACGTGCCCATCACGAGCTTTTCGTAAGATTCATTGAAGCTATCCCGCTGCGCCTTGTAGAACTCGAACAGCAGTCCACGACCGGCACTCCCGCTGATCTCGTTGCCTTCAGCAATCTCCCTCCCAGTCGCCGCCATCTGTCCGATGAGCCATACGCTCGAGCTGACCAGACCGAAGAAGAAGAGGGATCGAAGGAAGAAGAAGATAAGGTTAGAGTTGCCGCCGCCTCCGTTTTCGCGCCAGAGACGCAGAAAGCTAAAGAGCAAGACCAGTACCGCAACTGCGACTGCAATACCGTAGACCCAATCCTGTATATGGCTAAGCACCTCGCTCTGGAGATAGGGAAGGAGTTGAGCTGCCTTAATGCTAAGCCGAGCAATATGGTCCGACAGGGTAGGACCGCTCGGCGCGGATGTTTGCGCGTGTGCTGTAAGCTCGGAAGCAAAAAGACTGCCCATCACCAGCACGAAACCAAACATGACTTGTTGAAACTTACGTTGCGACATCATTCCCTCCGCCTAACGTTGCTAACGTTGCTCCGGGTGCGCGTTGATTATGAGATCCGTCAAGGTGTGCTCGATTTGGTCTTTAGTATCTTGAAGGCTCAACCAACCATCAGTAGCTGCCATGATCGAGAAGGCAAAGTTCTCCATGTCTTGCAGTCGCAATCCGTATTTGGCCGCGCGTTCGGTAATCTTGTCCTGCAATTGGGCGTGCTCTTTTTCCAGCTCTGTAATTAACTGTTGCTGCTGCAGGATGACATCGTTGAGGTGCGAGACATTTGACTGATCGACTTCAGCTCTGCTCTTTTCGATCTCCAATTGTTGCTCCGCTTGTTTCAATATTTCGCGAGCGACAGCCAGATCCTTTTGCACCTGAGTACGCCGGACGCACCAGCTCTCAAGCTGACTGTCATTGCGCGCGAGCTTGTCGAGCCGAGCTACCGTCTGATCGGCTGAACGGCCGATCGTGAACTTTAGGTAATTTTCGACATCTCTTAGATCCTGCTCTGGATCAAAGATGCCGTTACGCAGACGGTCGTCGATGCCTTTAAGCATCGCGATGCGGTAGCGAATCATTCCTTCGAGTTGGCGTTTCAGTTGAAATGAGCCGCGGACGATTTGACCGACATTGCTGATGAACCGTACGAGTCGCACATTCCGCGCGAGTTGCTCGTCAACATTGCGCAGAACGCCCTGCATCGTGGTGAGCTGCTGGATCGTTTTATCGACCATCGTGGCGTAGTGACGGATCGTTTCCAGCCAGCGATTCGCCTCTTCAATTTTCTTGGCGAGCTGTAACGCGTAGTTGGTCGGATCCCATACGGTGAACTGTGCCTGTACCGGTGCTGCCGGAACGATCAGCATTCCGACAAGTACGCCTACAATTGCGTATCGTAATAATCGATTTCTCATAGCGATCTCACTTTCTCGAATAGAGTGACTCTTCTGTCAGTAATGATTCATCGAACAGCAGACCTGACGCAGCCAGTCCTTGTGGATATTGGGCAGCAAGCCAGGCGATAACGTCGGTAAGCGGCCAATCAGGACGAAGTGCGGCCGCGCGGGCTCTGGTGTTGGCCTCGTCGGGATGCGTCGTGAATGTCCAAAGGAGAGTCGGACTTAAATTGTTTTGCACTACCTCGACTTGTTGATGATCACCGGAGCCGAGAACCATCACCCATTGTGTGTACAGACCGTCGACGTTTTTCAGCGCGCTGATGGCCTGAATGGTTCGCGGTGAGAGTCTCGCGTCGCGAGCAAGCAGTGACAAATCACCTGTCTGTTTGCCAATCAGCTTAACACCGGCCGTGCTCGTGACGTCGTGCATGCCCTCGAAATCGTCATAGGTGTGCGTCATCATCATTGTGACGACGTTATGTTTCCGGCCGTGACGGGTACCTTTCTTCAGAACCGGAATCAGACCGGGAAAGTTGTGCCGGTATTCATGGACCTCGTCGAATACCACCAACGTTGGGGCGCGGGTTCCGTCAGGCTGTTTGGTGCCGATCGCGCGAATGACACGTGCGCCAATACGATTCGCGAGTGTCTGCTTGATGTCAGGTTGAAAGGCGTTTAGAGAGTCGAGCTCGTACACGTCATAAGCGGAGCTGATCTGGAAGTCCGGGTGCGTCGGTGCATCCAACCAGGGATTACCAAGATATTTCTCGAGCGCGAGGGCGATTTCACGGGCGCGATCGTTCAGCGCGTCGCTGCCGAAATCGTAAGCCTCCAGCATAGCAACCAAATCAGAGTGAACGGGTTCACGCCTCGACTTGCCTGGACCATTGCGCGGCGCAATGTTCTTCAGCACCTGGACGACAGCTTTGGAGAGTAGATCGCGCGCTAGCGGATCACTTGCCTCAGCCAGGTTCATGGCGTCCATAACGATCAGCGAAATCTGTTCAGTGACCTTGTTGAGTTGCAGATCCTTCCCGTAGGAGAGTTCGGGAAAATCCCAGATGTTGATTGCTTTGGGATCTTCAGGAGTGAAGCGGTGATACCTTGCGCCGGTGACAAACGCGTGGGGAGCGAGCGAGCCGCCATTATCTAGAGCATGAACGCGCAGATTAGCGACTGTGGCGAGAGCGTCATTTATGATCCTCGCGCCACTGATCGTTTTGCCTGCGCCGGGCTCGCCAAGAATCAGCACAACCGGCGATTTGATGTTTGTGCGACTCGACTTGTCCCATAAGTTCAGACCAGTCAGCCGCCCGGAGACAGTTGTTAATAGCGTATGCGGACGATGTGAGCCGCCCCAGGATGATTCAGCAGGAATGAACGCAGCGAGGGAATGGGCTACTTCAGTCAGCTCGCGGCCATTGGTTTCCGCGCACGCCTCGCCCACCAGCGTACCGGGATACAAACAGTGCAGAGCCGCTGGTTCTTCACGGGCGGCCTGCACGCCGTCAAGTGATTGAAAGGCGCTGACCAACGTGTCTGCGTTTGCATCTAGTTGCTTGATAGATCGTTGTAGCTCGGCGCGATTACGTGCAGGGTCACCATAGATAACCGCGTACTGGCGGAGTTTCACCAGCGCCTCACGCGAGCCGGTAATAGCTCTACGCGTCTGCTTGAGATCGTTAAATGACGCTTCTGCTTCGGGCGTGAGCTCGTAACGACCGTCTGCGCGGGTCCCGGATCTCTCTACATGTTTGATATGCGAATCGAGTTTTGCTTTCGCCGTTTCACGATCGATGCTGATGAACTCGGTGATGATAGTGTGTCTGAAAGCGAGACCCGGATGTGCCGTCAACGCACGCATCGCATCGGCCGCGATGAACTGTTCCCCAGGTGCAAAGATAGAAACCATGGTTGCAGGACAGATGCCATGCATCACATACCAGCCGCGGTCTTCTATCGTCTCGGCACAGAGATAGTCTCGCAGGTCAAGTCCGTCGAATTGCGGTAGACGTGGCACTGACAGCGAGCCGGTCACATGACTTTGATAAACAGCTCGCCAGAGTTGTTCACGGTTCAGCCGGTTCAGGCTGACAGGGCTTTGCATCTCCAATAGCCGAAAATACTTTTCTGCCTGGCGCAGACTTTCCTCTTCATGTTCACGAATGCGACGGACGACTCCGTCGTTCCGAGAGTTGGACCAGTGTTCAGCCGCCCGATGCTTGAGGCCGCTTAGGCCGTGCTCGCGCCAGTCACTGATCATTGAGGCAAAGAATGTGTTGAAGCCATGCAAAGAGCGGTCATGCTCGTGACTCGTAGGAACACGCACGAACAACGAAGCATGCTCTTGCCGAAATACCCGCTGTTCGGCCATGGCCGTCAGAAAATCAATGTTTAGATCGTGAAGTCGAGCTGCGGGGAAATAGGCCTCTTTATAACTGCGTGCCCTCAGGTGCTCGGCGATCGCGCGCCCTGGATCCGAACCAACCGCATAACGAAACTGCAAAATGGTTCCTGCCGGCAGATCGACCGTGAGCATATCGGCAAAGCCATCAATGTACGCGTCTGCCATTTCATCCGGTGCCAGCATTGTGGGCTGGAGTGGCAGATCGTAGCCGTGTGTGTATGAACCGTCCGTATGACGTAAAACATCTCCATACAGGCCCACGATTGATGATTCGCGTGTACGACCCGAAAGCCGTCGTGCTTTAGTCTGCGCACTTTGTTGCAGAAGACGCTCTCTTTCAAGCGCACCATCGAGGCTGCGTGAGAAATTTCGAAGGTCTCGGGCTGCCCGCCTTGCAGTCGGAATTAGACGCAAGCCTGTGCCAATGGCGAGGCCAGACGCGGCAGCAGCAGTAAGACCACCGATGATTGAAGTTGGGTCCATGATCAGGTCCTCTTATCATTTCGCCGTCAATAACCACTCGCTTCGAGATCGGCGCATGCGATCGGCAGGGAACGTTCTTCTTGCGAGTGAGCCCTCAAACAACGCCTTAATTGAATGCTGAAACCAGTAAGGCTTACGTCCTACCTTCGTGTAACGGAAGAACCCGTATGAGATGGCGGCGCTTCCAATCCCGGTGACAAACCAGAGGGGCACAATTCCTAACTTCAGCCGAAAGAAGAACGGCACCAGGTAACCCACGAGTGTCGCCGCCAGGATGTATTTCCAGTCACTTATCAGGACGCCGAAACGGATGACGGGTAGATAGATGTTTGGTCGCACAGGTCGAAATCGCATATCAGTCCTCCAGTGACGGCAGGACCGGCAGATCACATCGGCAAGCCTGCTGATCCTGCTCGTCGTTTGTGATCAGACCAGCCGTTAACGTATTTGCTTAAAAGGCCGGTAGATCCGGACTGCGCCCGTTTGCGTATTCATTCCAGAGCGCCACAATCCCGCCGAATCCGAGGCACGCCGCACCAAAGATCAATTGCGCGCCCCAGGATTGCCGGCGCATGCCGTTAATGAGCGCCCAGCCAATCCCACCGATACCCGCGGCGATGAGTAACCAGACACCGAGTGTCACGAGGTTCTGAATGCCGGTGATCGGAGCATTTGGGTTACCGCCGCTGATGATTGGTCCGCCAGTTTGTGCAGCAACGGGGCAGATTGTGGAAAGCAGGACAAGAATTGCGGCGCCGCCAAACACCACAAGCGGTTGAACCAGGCGCAGGAAGATTGCAGCTTTGAAACATGCCTGAGCCCATCGTCCCGCACGGGGCTGTTCAGGGAGGTACACGAGTGCGCCAGAGGCAACGGTTGGTTGGTCCATCTTAGTTCTCCTTACGGATCGAAGTGTTAGTTCAATGAATTTCGTCTTGAGCTCACGGCGCTGGTCCATACCAGCACCGTGAGCCATTCGAACACTGACTTCCCCCGCACAAGCTGCGGTTCCATTTTGTTTGCGCTGGCAACCGAAGCGGCTGAGTCAGCGTTCTTGTATGGCACTTAAACAATACCTATGCCACGCCGAGTTGAAGCCGGTCTCAGCTTTGCGAGAGAGCGAGCGGGAGGAAGCGAAATATGAGGCCAGCAGTTCTATTGATCTTAATCGCGTTATTGAGTGCGGACGTCTACCCACAAGCGCAGAAACGAAGTCGAATGACAAACACCTGGCGCACACGCGCGAAAATTTATGAGCCGTTGATCGCGTCGACAGCAGAACGCTACAACGTCGATCCGCATTTATTGTGGACCATCGCTTATTTGGAGTCGCGGTTTAGACACAACGCAGTGAGTTATAAGAACAGGAAGCCGTGCGCTTACGGCCTGATGCAATTTACCGGTGCCACCGCGGTACGTTATGGACTTACAAATCTACATGACCCGAGCGAATCAATCGATGCGGCAGCTCGTTACGTGAGGGATTTGCAGACGCGTTTTGGGCCGCGTGTTGATCTAATTCTGGCCGCCTACAATGCAGGTGAAGGCACAGTGGAAGCTTTTCGGGACGGCAGAACTTTGGTGTTGTCGAATAACAAGATCATCAATCCTCACGCGCAGCGCACCGGAGGCATTCCGCCATACAAGGAGACCCGCCATTATGTTGCACAAGGGGGAATAATCTACGGAAAATTGATTCGCACAGTGATCTTTAACGAGACCCACTCAGTTGATAAGTCTTCACAAAACAGCGCTCTTAGCACTCCCACGAGCGTAAAGGCCGGCCATCAACAGAGTTTCTACTCGTCGGACGCTACCATAACCTCATCAGCTGAGCCCACCATAAAACCAGGCAGATCAAACCGGAATAATTCAATTTACGCCAATTAAGCAGCGTTCTGTAGCGATCGCCAAGAGAGAGACCATCGAGTAACTATACGTTGCTCGATGGTCTAGTTTCTTGGGTGAATCCCCCTCTCGACGAGTGTCACAATTTGTGACGAAGTGTGACACTTTGTGACGAAGTTTGACAGGTTGTGACACTTGCCCGATCACTCGATCTACGCTCAACGAAACACTGAGCCTGCAGAAATTCCTCAATTAAATTTCTCTTCTTAAGTTTGGCACGTTCGTTGTCATGTCGTCTTGCGGTTCACTGAAAACGAGAATCACTTTTTGAACCTGAGGTCGAGGAGAAGACATGGGCCGACACATGACGCTGGACGAATTCCTGAAAGCATTTACTGACGAAAAAACCGAGTCAGTGTCAGATGCAATCAGTGTCCGCGTAAGCGATGCCGAGGTGTATCGCCTCGGCTGGTTTTTCATCCAGTTAATGGGAGGCGTGGCCCAATGTCTACGACGTCCGGCAAAAAGCGGGCGCCGATGTCGACGAACAGGACGTGAGAAAGAGCGCGGAGCTTCTGACCCTCTACTGACTGATTTGTCTGAAGCACCGACCAATAACGATGACGATCTGATTCATTGATTAATTGAGTAGGAAACTTATGAGCACATCAACCCAGGCACTGCAATTTCCGCCCGACGCGAAAATGGCTGAAGGCGAGGCAGTTGCAACAGACACACAGGACGCAGTTTATTTCCCCGTCTGCCAACGCGATCCTAACGACATACGAACAATCCTGCGGCTGGCTATTGCTGCGATCCTGTTCGCGGTGCTTGGTCTCGCATTGGCAGGACTTCTTACTTACAAGCTCACGCGGAGCCCCTCTCTAATAGTTGTCGAACGTACCCAAGACAGTGAGCGCGTGGTGAGTGACGATCAGCACTACACCCTCTCTGGATCGGTGCAAGTGCTTGCAGACCGGCCAGGCGACGGCGACAAGAAATACCTGGTCACACGGTGGGCCGAAAGCTTCTTCCAGATTGACCCGAGAACACGCCGGGAAGACTTGTCCCGGGGGCTCAAGATGATGACGCCTGAAGCAGCGGTTGCGCTGGTAGAAGAGGTCAAACGATCAGGTGAGTGGGAGACGCAAAGGCGTGAAGAGTGGCAAACCGTCTGGAAGCCTCAGTCAGTTACGCTCAGTCGCGACGATCCTTACAAGGTCCAGGTGATAGGGCAGCAGGAGATCACGAAAACGGTGGGCAGCGTTGCCCAGCACGAGACGCGGCAGCTCGTGTTTACGGTGGCGCTGCGACCAGATACTGCAAAACGGACCGAGGACAACCAGAACACTGGCTTCCGCATAGCCGGCATCACTGAAATGAAGATCTTGACGCCGCAATCAACGACAACTGAGAAGAGTCCGGCCACCATTTCCGTCGCAACACCACAGCGTGCGCAGTGAGGAGACGCCATGAACAGAAGACACGCATTGATAAGCGTCAGATTTTTTACCGCCATGATAGTCGCAGTGATGAGTCTGCGTGCTGACGCCCAAGCACAATTGAAACCGGTCACACAGCGCGCGGCAACGATCAAACGCGCAACAACATCACGCATAAACGTACTGAAGGCTCCCGAGTACCTTTCCGGAGAAGCGAGTATTTCTGTCGCTGCGAGCTCAAATCCATTATTGCGGATCGGCATGGCCCAGAACGGCGTGACGCTGATTGAATTTCCCGCCAGTGACAAATTCTTTGCAGTTCACGCCGGCAACTCTGATCTCGTGACCGTGGAGAAGTCTCCCACTCTCAAGCGCGATCATCATCTAGTGCTGCGGGCGGGTAGCGGCTTTCTCGTACCGAATAGGCGAGCACGAGGTCCACAAGCGATCGCGGCAGCCACGACAATTATCGCGCAAATGGATAGCGGCATAGCCATCACGTTCCTGGTCTATCCGGTGGCTTTACTTAAGCAGCAGGCGCATCGCGTCGTCATCAGTTACAACACGGAAGAAGTGGTTCATACCCGCCGCTCAGCAGGGTTGGCTACTAACCTAACGGGAATACAGCCAAATCCCGAGCTTCCTGCCGTTCCCGCAAAGCCGATTATCAAGCCAGAACCTGAATCACCGATCCAGATCAAGCCAATCGAGCCTCCAAACGTTCAGCCGCTACCACCAGACTACCGGGAACCGGCCGAAGCTGCCTTGCGCGACGCGTTCAAAAATCCAAAGTGGTTTAGAAACTGGACCAGGGAGCGCCATGGCCTAAGGATCTCTGTGCTGCCAACGCGTGATTTGAACGACACAGCTCGTCTCGTCGTCTTCGCCGTTCGCAATGTTGGGACTGCGACTCTGCGCGTTATCTCGGGGTATCCCGATCTCTATATCGAGACGCTAAACGAGCAGGGTCGTGCGGTCGAAGCTGGAACGCGAGTCCCCAGACTACATCTGTCTTCCAGTGCAACCGGCAGCGCCATACCAGCTCGTACCACGCGCTACTTTGCTCTGGTTTATGAAGTGCCGATTCTCGGCGCTCAGCAACGCCTAAAGCTCGCAGTCGCGCACATGAGTGCTGCCGACGAACCAGCAACAGCCGATTTAACCGTTACAGCCAACTAAGGAGTCAGACTGATGAAGCAAACAGAAAGCACTCAGGGCGCAGCGGGATCGGCAACGCGCGTAGT